>Ga0210409_10004535_pt1 | contig 14922 bp, 12 predicted proteins | sample IncBWH17MmetaG_FD_161649 | JGI IMG/M metagenome (GOLD analysis project Ga0210409, IMG submission 161649) | Forest soil microbial communities from Barre Woods Harvard Forest LTER site, Petersham, Massachusetts, United States - Inc-BW-H-17-M | ecosystem: Environmental > Terrestrial > Soil >... | reverse complement strand
CAGGGAGTCGCTCCCGTCTCCCACCGCCAGCTGAACCCTCATGCCTCCTTCCGCCATGGGCTCGAAGAGCACGGCGCGCCCGGCGGATGCCCCGCAGAGCTCCTTCGCGGAGGCCACCAGCCCGGCTAGGAGCCGGTCGAGGTGGGGCTCACCGGTGAGGACGACGCCCACGTCCAAGAGGGCCCGGAGGTGCCGGTTCGAGCGGCTCAGCTGCTCCAGGAGCTCGCGGTTCTGCCGCAACAGGGTCCATCGCTCCACCGCTTGACGGACGGACCGCTCCAGCCGGGGCATCTGCAGGTTGGCCTTGCCGATGTAGTCGAACACCCCGTGGCGGATGCCCTCGATCGCGGAATCCATGTCCCCGTGCCCGGTCAGGATCAAGATCTGGGTGTCGGGGCTCACGCCCCGGATCCCGTCCGCCAGTTCGAGGCCGCTCATCTTGGGCATGACGAGGTCGAGGACCGCGGCCGCGAACGATCCGTCACCCGCTCTCTGCAGGGCCTCGAGGGGATCCGAGAGGGAGACGGTTTCGAAGCCCCTTTCCGTCAAAACCTCGGCCACCAGGCTGCCAAAGGACGGCTCGTCATCCACTACGAGGATTCGAGAAGGAGCCAGGGCCATGATCGCTCGATACCTGGCTCGGATCCTAGGCGCCTTTCCCAGGGAGTGTCAACAACGAGCCCGCGAGCTCGTGTGCTAGACTCTCGCCGTGGCCGCCGCGGCGAAGCCCGAGGGCCTTGTGGTCGCGATCGTCGGCGAGGGCACCGACTCCCGCAGCTGGGCGTCTGTCCTGGGAGCGCGCGGCTTCCAAGTTGTCCAGGGCCAGGACCTCTCCGCCCTGCTTCCCCACCGCCCGGTTCTGACCCTCATCTTCAGCGAGCCCAAGGATGCGCCCAAGACGGCGGGGCTGGTGGCCGGTCTGCCCTCCCCCCCGCCCGTCACCCTCTTCCTGGGGTCCCTGAACGAAGAGCATCCCCACACCCGGTTCGTGCACACCCTGATCGAGGCCAAGCGCGAGTGGGAGGGGACATTCGACGCCATCGTGGACCCGGTGGCGCTAGTGGACGGCGGGGGCCTGCTGGTGCGAGCCAACCTGGGTCTGGCCCGCGTCCTCGGCTGCTCGATCCGCGACATCATCTCCTCCCCCTACCGCCAGGTCCTGGGCGAGCCTCGGCCCGGGCTCCCCGACCCCATCGCCTTGAGCCTCGCCGACGGTCGCCCCCGCACCGAGGAGACGCGCTTCACGAAGCTCGAGGGCACCCTGCAGGTGACGACCTCTCCCCTCCTCGGCGAGGCAGACGGCCGCCGGGGGCTGGTGGTGATCCTCAAGGACGTGAGCGAGTTCAAGGAGAACCAGGAGCGGCTGCTGCAGGCGGTCCGCCTGGCCGATGTCGGCCAACTCGCCGCCGGCGTCGCCCACGAGATCAACACCCCTCTCGCCTCCATGGCCCTGCGGGCGGAGAGCCTCCTCCAGAGCGCCCAGGACCCCCGGCTGCTCGCCATCGACAGCTTCAAGAACTTCCCGCGCTACCTGAAGACGATCGACGAAGAGATCTTCCGCTGCAAGAAGATCATCGGCGCCCTCCTCGATTTCAGCCGCAGCCGCAAGCCGGAGGTGCGCATCACCGACCTGAACGCCCTCGCGGAGAGGGCGACCGAGCTCGTCGATCACCAAATGCGGCTCAAGCAGGTGGCGCTCTCCCTCCGGCTCGACCCCGACCTGCGCCACATCGAGGCGGACGACGGCCAGATCCGGCAGGTGCTCATCGCCCTGCTCATGAACGCGCTGGACGCGACCTCGGCCGGGGGGCACGTGGTGGTCGAGACGCGGGCGGAGGGCGAGCAGAGCGTCTGCCTCTCCGTGACCGACGACGGGGTGGGGATCCCGACCGAGAACCTGCCCAAGATCTTCAGCCCCTTCTTCACCACCAAGCCCCTCGGGCAGGGGACGGGCTTGGGGCTGGCCGTCTGCCACGGTATCGTGGCCGCCCATGGGGGCGAGATCCGCGTGGACAGCGAAGTCGGGCGGGGCACGCACTTCGCCATGGTCCTGCCCACGGCGAGAAAAGCGCCGCCCGAACAGGGGTAAGATCCCGACCGGGGAGCAGCCCACCCCGATGCGAGGGTAGCGATGGCGGAGATGCAGTCGGCCCGGGTGCTGGTCCTCGAGGACGACAAGGCGCTCTCGGAGGTCGTCTGCGAAGAGCTGCGCGCGCGGGGCTGCCACACCGTGCCCGCCCACACCGTGGCCGACGGCTTCGAGCAGCTCAAGCAGTGGGAGTTCGACGTGGCCCTCCTGGACCTCATCCTGCCGGACGGTAGCGGGATCGAGCTCCTCCGGCACATCGCCCAGGAGGGGCTGCCCACGGAATGCATCGTGCTCACCGGATACGGCGCGGTCTCGACCGCCATCGAGGCCATGAAGCTGGGGGCCTACGACTACCTCACCAAGCCGGCGCGGATGGAGGAGCTGGAGGTCCGGGTGGCCAAGGCCGCGGAGAAGGCTCGCCTGCGGCGGGAAAACCTCTCCCTGCGCGAACGGCTCAAGCGCCAGGACCCGGCCCAGGGCCTGGTCACCGAGGATCCCGCCATGAAGGAGGTCCTGGCCACGGTGGGCCGGGTCGCCCCCTCCGACATCCCGGTGCTCATCCAGGGCGAGAGCGGGACGGGCAAGGAGCTCATCGCGCGCGCCATCCACGAAAAAAGCCCCCGGGCCGGGCTCCCGTTTCTGGGCATCAACTGCGCGGCCGTGCCGGAGAGCCTTCTGGAGAGCGAGCTCTTCGGCCACGAGAAGGGAGCCTTCACGGGCGCGGTGGCCCGCAAGCCCGGCCTCTTCGAGCTCGCCGACCGGGGCGTGCTCCTGCTGGATGAGGTCGGGGAAGCGCCGCTGTCGGTCCAGGTCAAGCTCCTCCGGGTCCTGGAGACCAAGGAGTTCCTGCGCGTCGGGGGGACACGTCCGGTGCGCTCCGACGTCCGGATCCTCTCCGCCACAAACAAGAACCTCAAGGTGGAGATGCAGGAGGGACGGTTCCGCGAGGACCTCTACTACCGCTTGAACGGCATCACCCTCCAACTCCCGGCCCTGCGCAACCGCCGCGAGGACATCCCGCTTCTCGCGCGTCACTTCGTGGACCGGTTCGCGGGCAAGAAAAAGCTCAGCCCGAAGACCCTCGAGCTGCTGAAGGCCTATGCCTGGCCGGGCAACGTCCGCGAGCTGTCGATGGCCATCCAGCGGGCGGTGGTTCTGTGTGCCCAGGAGACCATCGAACCCGACGACCTCCCGTTGGATGTACGGACGCCCGACTGGAAGGCCCCGGCCGTGCGCACGGCGCTCACCTTGGCCGAAATGGAGCGCGAGTACATCGCAACCGTGCTCGAGCAGCACCAGGGGCACCGTGGGAAGACGGCCCGGGCGCTCGGCATAGATCCAAAGACCCTCTACAACAAGCTGAGCCACGATCAGGAGAAGAAGAAAGACGACACCCAGCAGGGTTAGGCTCTCACGGAATCCTTCCCGAGCCCAGGGAAAAACACCCGGGCTCGCCGGCCGCTTCGCCGCCCCCCCACCCAAGTCAACTCACACATTTTAAAGTCCTTCCTGCCCTCCAACCTGGTGGCATCGGTGTTGCCCCTTAAGAGGGCGTCGGGGCCTTCTGAGCCCCGAGGAGGAGGTCCACAATGTTGGAGCACGCGGGTGATCGCCGGTGCCACTTCGTCGGGCGGGCCCAATGACGTCCGTCCTTGCCCTCGCCAACGGTCTGGCCGACGCGTCGGCATCTCCATCTGCGGAGTCCCCGGCCACCGAGACCCTGCCCTCACGCGAGCGGCTGTTCCCGGAACACCTCCGGGGGCTCCCGAGCGTGATCCAGACCCCGACCGAGACAAGCGAGATCGGCGTCCTCATCCGGGAATCCCTCAAACCCCTCACCGAGATGACTCGGCAAGGGATCCGCCTCGAGCTGAACCTCCCCCCCTCGGCCGTCCGGGTGCACGCGGGCTGGCTGGCTGCGAATGAGGTGCTGCGCATCCTCGCCCGTCGGGTGCTGGAGAACGTGTACGACGGTGGCGTCCTCAGCATCGACGCTCGTCCCCTCGGGGACCGGGTCATCGTAGAGATGGCCCACAGCGGAGGCACGGTGACGGCCACGTCCCCCGACACCTACCCCAGCCCGGCCGAGGACCCGCGCTTCCGCCGTGTGAGGGCGCTCCTGGCGGGAATCGGCGGCGCCTTCATCTTGGAGCGTCAGGACTCGGGGGGACTGTCAGCCTGGGTCGCGCTGGCCCTAGCCCAAGCTTAGCGGGGTCGGGCTCCCTCGCAGGGGAAGGGTCAGTCACCGTCTCCGGCGCTCCTCGACTTCTCGGGCTTCAGTGATCAGGCACGCCGACCTTACTCCGCCCGGGGCGGAAGGGCGGCTTGGATCCAATAGGGAGGGGACGAGAACAGGAGCCAAGCCGATGCCGAGGGTCGCCGCCCTCAGGGGAAGGGGTCGGTGTCGGCCGGCCAGGCGCGTCTTGAGGACCCGGTCAGTTCCGTTGGCGCATTGCCACGATGTCCGCGCTGCCCTCCTGAAGCACACGCACGGCTTTGACGTAGCGCTTGTTCAAGGCCACGAAGGGCTCGATCATCTGGGAATCGTTGATCGAGACCTCCGTCATGTTCAGAAACGGCCGATCATCGCAGAGCACGTCGCTCAGCCGTTTCTTGGTCTCGGGCACGAACACCTGCCCGACGTAAACGCCGTCTTCGGTCTCGATGCGTACCCTCACCCATTTCGCCCGCGCGTTGTAGCTCGCGAGGCCCACTCGCTCCGGTGTTGCCATGTCCCCCTCCCAAACTGTTCGAGCCCGGACCCCTTGTGGCCCTGCTCGCACTAGCCATGGATTGCAGGAGGCGGGCCAGTCGCCTTAGGTCAACAACAATATTAGAATCAATCACTTACCATGATGGCCCTTGGGGGGAGACCCTCCATTCGGCAATCGCACCCGGGCGGCCCGGGAGGAATTCCACCGCACGGCGGCTACCGCCGGCAGCATGAGCGCGGTGTGGGTCAGGAAGAAGACGGTCCCGAAGAGAAGGAATTCAGGCCGTCTCAGGAGCGTGACCGCCACCACCATGGCGATGGCGACGCTGCGGGAGGCGAAGACAAAGGCCACGGCGTGGCGAGCCGCCCTCCCCACGCCGCAGGCCCGCCCGATCCCCCACCCGCTCAGGAAAGCGGTCCCGGTGAAGAGACCGGCCACAGCCGCGGTGTCCCAGAACGCGGCGGCCAGAAAGCGGGCCTGGCTCCAGAGAAAGCCCCCGACCAGGGCGATGAGCGCCCCCAGGCTGACCCCCTGCAGGAGGGCTCGATGCCCTTCCGCGGCCTCCGGGAATCGCCGCCGCAAAAGCATCCCCACCCCCGTCGGCAGGAGAAGGAGAAAGAGCAGTTGGCCCATCATCATCAATATGGGGGGCCGGATCCCGGAGAGCTGGATGGCGTTCACGGAGAGACCGCCGGCGAGCACGAGGGGTAACGATACGACCGACAAGAGGTCGAAGACCGCGTTCAGCGTCACCCCGAGCGCGGTGTCCCCTCCGGCGAGAGAGATGTAGACGCTGGACAGGATGGCGGGGGGACAGGCGGCCATGAGAATCATCCCCGCCGCGATCACCGGCGGCGGGCCCAGGGCCATGATGAGGACCGAGACCAAGAGGGGCAGCAGAAAAACCTGCCCCAGGGTGGCGGCCACCACCGTACCCGGATAGAGAGCGACCCGGCGGAAATCGGCGGGGGTCAGCTCGATGCCCACCAGCATCATCAAGAGGAAGGTGGCCGCGGGAACCCCGACCTCCACGAGCACCTTGAGCACAGGAGCCGGAGTATAACCCCCGGCGTCCCGACCCGCGGGCGATGAGTTACACTCAGGGCTCATGTCTTCCTCATGGGCGCACGCGATCGTCGTAGGGGCCTCGTCGGGCATAGGCGCGGCCCTCGCGCGACGGCTCGCCCGCGAGGGGTGCCGATTGGCCCTCGTGGCCCGGCGGGAGGATGCGCTGGCCGCCCTGGTGGCCGAAATCGGGTCCGCCGCGGGTGATCCCGGGCGCGCCCGCGCCTATGTCCACGACGTCACACGCGCGCCGGAAACCCCGGCGCTCTTCCAAAGGATTTGCCGCGACCTCGGCGGTCTGGACCTGATCATCTACTCGGCGGGGGTCATGCCCCCGGTGGGGGAGGACGAGTACGCCTTCGAGAAGGACCGCCAGATCATCGAGGTGAACCTGCTGGGGGCCATGGCTTGGCTGAACGAAGCGGCCCTGCGCTTTGCCCGCGCGGGCGAGGGCACGATCGTCGGCATTTCGTCGGTCTCCGGTGACCGCGGCCGCAGGGGCCAGCCGGCCTATTGCGCTTCCAAGGCCGCGCTCGACACCTACCTCGAGGCCCTGCGCAATCGGCTCCGCCGCCGGGGGGTGACGGTGGTGACGGTCAAGCCCGGGCCCGTAGACACCCCCATGAGTCAGGGCGTGGAACGGCGGCCCCTCCTGATCTCCGCCGACCGCGCGGCCGCACAGATCCTGGGCGCCGCGCGGCGCCGTGCGGTGACGGCCTACGTGCCCCCCACCTGGCGCCCCATCATGTTCGCGCTGCGCCAGATCCCCTCCCTCGTCTTCAGCCGCCTCGACGTGTGAGCGCGCCCACCCATCTCCCCCCCCTCTCCCTCCGGGCGGCCGCCCCCGCCGCGCTGCCCGCAGAGCGCCTGGAGCGCCTCTGGGCGTGGGGCCTGGCTTCGAGCGCGATGGGCTACGTGTACCGGCCCCGCACCAAGGATGCCTTGCGGGAGGTGCTGGACACCGCCCGCGCGAGCGGGGTTTCCGTGGGCCTCCGGGGGGCGGGTTGCAGCTACGGCGATGCGTCCCTGAACGCCGAGCGGATCGTCGTGGACCTGACGGGGATGGACCGCATCCTTGAGTGGAACCCCGCCACCGGCGTAGCGCGCGTGGAGCCGGGGGTCACGATTGGCCAGCTGTGGCGGCACGCCATCGAGGATGGCTGGTGGCCGGCGGTGGTGCCGGGAACGATGTTCCCCACCCTGGGTGGCTGCGCGGCCATGAACATCCACGGCAAGAACAACTGGGCGGTGGGGCCCATCGGCGACCACATCCTGGATTTTGATCTCCTGCTCCCCACGGGCGAGGTCCGCCGCTGCAGCCGCGAGCGCGAAGCCGAGCTCTTCCACGCCGCCGTCGGCGGCTTTGGGATGCTCGGCTGCTTCCTGAGCCTGACCCTCCAGCTGAAGCGGGTCCACTCGGGTCTCCTCTCCGTGGAGCCGGTCTCGGTTCGGGACCTGGGCGAGATGATCGCGGTCTTCGAGGAGCGCAAGGAACGGGCCGACTACCTCGTGGGCTGGGTGGACGCCTTCGCTGGGGGACGGCGGCGCGGCCGCGGGCTCGTTCATCAGGCCAACCATCTCGCCCCCGGCGAGGACCCCGAGCCCGGCCGTACCCTCCGCGTTGCCCACCAGGAGCTGCCCGCGACCCTCTTCGGCGTCCTCCCCAAGGCGGCCCTCTGGCGCCTGATGCGGCCCCTCCTCAACAACCCCGGCGTACGACTCGTCAATGCCGCGAAGCACCACTCCAGCCGGATCTCCTCCGGCCGCTCCTACCGCCAGTCCCACGCGGCCTTCGCCTTCCTGCTGGACTACGTGCCCGACTGGAGGCTCGCCTACGCCCCCGGTGGCCTCATCCAGTACCAGAGCTTCATCCCTGGGCAGCGGGCGGCCGCGGTCTTCGGGGCCCAGCTCGACCTTTGCCAGGAGCGCGGCCACGTGCCCTACCTGGCCGTCCTCAAGCGCCACCGGCCCGACGCCTTCCTGATGACCCACGCCCTCGACGGTTTCTCCCTCGCTCTCGACTTCCCGGTCACGGCCGCGGGCGCGAAGAGCCTGTGGGCCCTGACCGCCGACCTGGACCGCACGGTGGTGGAGGCGGGGGGGCGCTTCTACTTCGCCAAAGACTCGACGCTCAGCCACGCCGGTCTACGGCCGTATCTGGAGGAGGAGCGGGTCCGGAGGTTCCTGGCCCTCAAGCGGGAATGCGACCCCGAGGGGCTTCTGGAGACGGACCTCTTCCGGCGCATCTTTCCCGTCTGACCCCTGGCGGCAGCCTCCCGTTGGCGGGCGCCGGGAAAGGGCGAACCGGCTGCGTCCCCGTGGCACTCGCGGGAGAGAGCGCGGAGGGGAAGTCGTATAATCGACCGCGCCCCCACGCTGAGTGACGGGCCCTCCCGCGGGGGAGACCCCCCAAGGCCATCCGGCGACCCGAACGAGCCGCGGGCGGCGAAGTGCTAACATGCGCGCGGAGGGACAGCCCATGCCGCATCCGCCCCCCGAGGTGACCCCGGAGATCGTGCGCGGCGACCTCACGGAGGACCTGCTCCAGGCTTACTCGCAAAGCCCGGCCCTGGCCGTGGACACGGAGACCATGGGCCTGAACCCTCTCCGCGACCGCCTGTGTCTGGTCCAGCTCTGCGATCGCGCCGGTCGGGCCGCCCTGGTGCAGATTCCGCGCGAAGCCCTCTCCCCCGCCCGGCCCCTGGAAGCGCGCGCCCCCCGCCTGAAGCGGCTGCTCGAGGACCCCCGCGTCCTGAAGGTCTTCCACTTCGCCCGCTTCGATGTGGCGACCCTCCGCCACCACCTGGGCATCGACGTGTTCCCCCTTTACTGCACGCGCACGGTGAGCAAGCTCGTGCGGACCTATACCGACCGCCACGGCCTGAAGGACAACCTGCTGGAGCTCTTGGACGTCGAGCTGGACAAGACGGCTCGCCACACGGACTGGTCGACCCCCGCCCTCGCCCCCGAGCAGGTGCGCTACGCGATCTCCGACGTCACCCTCCTCCTGCCCCTCATGGACCGCCTGGAGGCGATGCTCGAGCGCGAGGGGCGAAGCGAGCTGGCCCGGGACTGCTTCCGGGTGATTCCCGTCTTGGCCCGGCTGGATCTGATGGGATATCTGGAGGTCTTCGAGCACTGAGGGGCTAGATCAGCCCCTGGACCTCCTCCGGCCGCAGCTCCTTCAGGTCCCGGAGAGCGGCGATCAGCGCCCGCGTGAAGAACCGGCAATGCTCCAGCCAGGGGCCTTCCTCGCCGATGGCCGGGGGCTGCGGGGCCTGGAGGAGCGCCTCCTGCTCGGGGGTGAGGGGCACGGCCGCCCCACCCTCTACCCGATGGGGGGGGCGACGGTCGTGCCGGAAGCCGGATACGCCCGGGAATGCGGCCTCCAGCAGATGGTCGATCACGCGCACAATGCGCGGCTGGTCCTGCCCCAGGAGGCGGCTGTCGGCCCGGACCGAGACCTCGGTGCCCCGCCGCGTGACCGCCACCGCGATCGCGATGGAGGTTCCTTCCACCCGTAAGAGCTCGTTCGCGATCTCCGCGATCACGTCCCGATGCTCCTCCCGCACGAAGCCGATGGGGGCCAGCCGGATCGCCTCCGTGACCTCCTGGTTGCGGAACGCGGCCGCGCGGTACACGTGCCACTCCGGGGGCACTCGGTAGTCACGCAGGTCGTCGAGAAGATCCTGGGTCGCCTCGTCGCGGGTGAGGAGCTCGAACATCTTGAAGTCCAGGGGCGTGGCCCCGTGCAGGAGGGCGCTGGTGTCGGTATAGATCCCGAGGGCGGCCGCCGCCCGCCCCTCCGGGCCGAGCCCCTCCAGGACACCGAAGGCGGCCCCGATGACGGCCATGAAGGCGGACGTGGAGCCGACGGGGATGCCCACGAAGGCCAGCTTCACCCGACGGACGCCCCGCGCCCGGCAGTTCTCCTCCACCTCCGTTGGATCGGCGTGGTGGTCGGCGACGAAGAAAACGTCGCGCACGGGGTCGACCCCGCCCGTGTTGGACATGCCCAGGGGAGGCGAGGTGTCGACCAGGCAGTGAAGCCCGCGGGGCAGCCGTCCCTGGTTGGGGTCCTGCAGGGAGATGCGGCAACGCTCCACCAGGCTGCGGTTCTGGGGATGGCCCAGGCTGCCGGTGAGGATCCGAACCTGGGTGGCGCCCAGGTGCTCGAGGATGGCCTTCAGCAGGACCGCGCTCCCCAGCGCGTCGGGGTCCCCCACCCATTGGGTGAAGATGTTGGCCCCCCGCCCGCGGATGGCGGCCGCGCTGCGGCGCAGGCCCACGTAGGCGCTTTGGGCGGAGGTGAGGATGGGCAGGTTCTCCTGCGCCCGCCTCTTCCCCAGGATGGGCTGGAAGCGCGAGATCACGGCGTGGGGGCCGGGCACCCGGGCCGGGCGCTGCAGGATTGGGCCGTTTTTTCCGTTCTTCATCACTCTCCGGCGGCCTCCAGAGCCGCGGGCTCAGCGGGCGGCATGGAATCCCCTTCCCTCCTTGGCCAGGTTGCTCAGCATCACCGCCGGGCGGAAGCGCTCGCCATGCGCGCTCGCCAGCCTCTCCAGGACCTCCACCGCGAAACGGGCCCCCAAGTGGTCCAGGTACCGGAAGGGACCGCCCAGGAAGGGAGGAAAGCCCAGGCCGAAGATCGCCCCCACGTCGCCATCGCGGGGCGAGCGCAGGATCCCCTCCTGGAGGCAGAGCACGGCCTCGTTCAGGAAGGCGAAGACCAAGCGATCCTGGATCTCCCGGGCGTCGAAGGGACGCCGGTTCACGCCCTCCGGCAGAAGGACGTACACGGAGGCGTCCACTCGTTTTCTCTTTCCGTCGTAGGTGTAGAAGCCCCGCTTGTTCTTGCGGCCCTGGCGCCCGTCGGCCAGGATTCTTCCCATGAGAGCGGGCGGGGCCATCCGCTCCCCGAAGTGCTCGAGCATGACTTTCGCCACCTTCGCCCCCACGTCGATCCCCACCTCATCGAGCAGCGCCATCGGGCCCACCGGAAAACCGAAGGAGAGCAGAGCGCGGTCCACCTCCTCGATGGCGGCTCCCTCCTCCAAGAGGCGCGCCGCCTCGTTCAAGTAGGGGGCGAGCGTGCGGCTCGTGTAGAAGCCGGGGCCATCCCGCACCACGATCACGTGCTTGCCCAGGCGGCGGCCGAAAGTCACGGCCACCGCGGTGGCCCAGGCGTCGGTCTCGGGGGTGACCACCACCTCCAAGAGGGGCATCTTGTGGACGGGTGAGAAAAAGTGCATGCCCAGGACGCGGGCCGGCCGGTGCGCGCCGGCGGCGATCTGGGCGATGGGCAGGGAGGACGTGTTGCTCGCGAACACGCACTCCTCGCCCACTACCGCCTCCGTCTCCGCGAGGACGGCGCGCTTCAGGGCCAGGTCCTCAAAGACGGCCTCGATCACGAGGTCGGCCCGTCGGAGACCCGAGTAGTCGAGGGTCGGGGAGAGCCGGTCCATCCGCTTCGACACTTCCAGGCGGGTGAGGCCCCCCCGGGCCCGCCGCTCTTCGAGGACCCCCCGCACGTGGCGCAGGCCCCGCCCCAGCGCCTCCAGAGAGGCGTCCTTCAGCCGAACCGCCACCCCCGCTTCGGCGGCGGCGCCCGCGATCCCGGCCCCCATCAGACCCGCGCCCAGCACTCCGAGCTTGGTGACCTCGCGCGCCTTCGTGTCTGGGGGGTAGCCCGCGTCCTTCTTGATCTCCTGGGTGGCGAAGAAGACGGACACGAGGGCCCGGGAGACGTCGGAGACGGCCAATGCACCAAAACCCTTGGCCTCGATCTTCAGCCCTTCGGCCAGCGACGCGGCCGTGCCTTTCTCGATGACCTCCAAGGCCTTGAGGGGGGCGGGATAGTGGCCGCCCGTCTTTTCCTGCACCGTGGCCCGAGCCCGCCAGAAAATGTAGGGCCGGAGCAGGCGTTCGTGGAGCCGGAGCCCGGAACGCCGGCGCCGCAGGCTGCCCTCGGCCAGGGCGAGGGCGGCCTTCCTGGCCACGGGCACGAGCAGAGGCAACGGCACCACCTCGTCGACCAGGCCCGCCGCGAGGGCTCGCTTGGCCTTGAGGCTGCGGCCGGTGAGGATGAGATCCAGGCTGCGGGAGAGGCCGACGAGGCGAGGCAGGCGCTGCGACCCCCCCGCACCCGGCAGGAGTCCCAGCGTCACCTCGGGAAGGCCAATCGCGGTCTTGGGATCGTCGGAAGCGACGCGGTAACGGCAGGCGAGCGCGGTCTCCAGCCCTCCGCCCAGGCAGGAACCATGGATGGCCGCCACCACCGGCACGGGAACGCCCTCCAGCCGATCCAGGATCGCCTGGCCCGTGCGGGAGAGCGTTTCCCCCTCGAGCGCGCTGCGGATCTCGAGAAAGTCCTTGATGTCCGCGCCCGCGATGAAGTTGTCCGCTTTGCCGCTCCGGATAACGACCGCCTTTATGGACCGGTCCCCCTCCAGCTCTCCCAGCAGGGCCTGGAACTCCTCCAGCATGCCCTTGGAGAGGGTGTTCACCTTCTCCCCGGACACGTCGATCGTGACCAGGAGGACTCCGCCCGGGTCCAGCTCGCGGCTGAGGGTCCGGGCCCCACTCACGCGATCACGCCCCCCGCGCGCCAGTGGGCAATCTCCTCGCGGCCGTAGCCCGCCTCCGTCAGGACCGCGTCGGTGTGCTCGCCGAAGGCGGGGACCTCCCGACGGACGCGGACGGGGGTGTCGCGGAGGCGCAGGGGCGAGTCCAGGGTTCGGAGCGCGACCCCCCCCGAGTGCCGCTCCACCACGGCGCCCCGGGCCCGTGCCTGCGGCTGCTCCAGCGCCTCCGCCAGGTCCAGAACGGGCTCGACACAGGCTTCGACCGGGCCAAGCTCGCGGACCCAGTCGTCGCGGTCCCGGCTGGCAAACTTCCGGGCCATGGCCTCGATCGTCTCTTGCCGCTCCCCGGCGGCCTCCCATTGGCGGGGGATACGCTCCGGAAGGCCAAGGGCCCGGCAGAGGGACTCCCAAAACTTTGGCTCCAGCGCGCCCACCGCCAGGTAGCCTCCATCGCGGCACCGGAACACGTTGTAGCAAGCGTGCGTGCCCGTGAGCTCGCTGGCCAGGTTACCCCCCGCGAGCAGACGGGCGGCGGGGACGGTCATCAAGGACAGGACGCCCTCCAGCAGGGAGACGTCCACGACCTGGCCGCGGCCGGTGCGCGCGCGGGCCTGGAGTGCGGCCAGGATCCCGATCGTGGCCAGAAGACCGCCCGTCATGTCCGCCAGCTGCGTGGTCGGGAGCACGGGCCGCCCCAGGGCATCGCGAGTGGTCCCCAGCAGGCCGCCGAGAGCAATGTAGTCGATGTCGTGGCCGGCGCGGCGAGCCAGGGGGCCGTCCCCGCCGTACCCGGTGAGCGAGCAGTAGACGAGCCGGGGGTTTTCCTGGCACAGCACCTCCGCGCCCAAGCCCCGGCCCGAAAGCGCCCCCGGCCGGAAAGTTTCGATCAAGACGTCGGCGCGGGCCGCCAGCCGGCGGACGATCCCCACCCCCTCTGCGTTGCGGATGTCCACCGCGACCGAGCGCTTGTTGCGGTTGAGCGCGGCGTGGACCGCGCTCTCGCCCCCCACCGCGGGCGTCGCGGCGCGCGTGGGGTCGCCCCTCGGCGGCTCCTCGACCTTCACGACCTCCGCACCCAGGTCGCCCAGGAGCATGGTGCAGTAGGGTCCGGGGATGTAGCGGGTCAGGTCCAGGACCCTGACGCCCTCCAGGGCGGCGACTCCGCTATCCCTCACCGTTCCAGGACCATCGCGAAGCCCATTCCTCCTTGTGCGCAGACCGACAGCAGGCCGAACTTCCCGTGGCGCCGCGCGAGCTCGTTCGCAAGCGTGGTCGTGATTCGCGCCCCAGTGGCGCCGAAGGGGTGGCCGAGGGCAATCGAGCTCCCGGACACGTTGAGCCGCTCGCGGTCCACCCTTCCCACCGGTGCCGACCGCCCCAGCTTATCGCGGGCCCAGGTCTCCGATTCCAGGGCCTGGATGTTGGAGGCCACTTGGGCCGCAAAGGCCTCGTGCATTTCAATAAGGTCCATGTCGGAGAGTTGCAGGCCCGCCCGCTCCAGGGCCTTGGGAATGGCCAGGGCGGGGCCCATCAGCAGCTGGCCGCCCGGATCCACCGCCGCCACCGCCCAGGAGCGGATGAAGGCCAAGGGCAAGTAGCCGAGGGCTTTGGCCTTCGCCTCCAGCATGAGCAGCACGACCGCCGCCCCGTCCGTCAGGGGGGAGGAGTTCCCGGCCGTGACCGTCCCGTATTTGCGGTCGAAGACGGGGGGGAGCGCGGCCAGGGCGTCGAGCGAGGTGTCGGGTCGCAGGAGATTGTCGCCGCTCACGACCACGTCGTAGCGCGGGGGCACGAACACCGCACACATCTCGGCCGGAAGCCGGCCGTCCGCGGTGGCGGCGGAGGCGTTCTTGTGGCTCAGGTAGGCGATCTGGTCCTGCTCCTCCCGGCTGATCCCGTTCTCGCGTGCCATCTTCTCCGCCGACTGGCCCATGGTCAGCCCCGTAGAGGGCTCGGCGATGGCCGGGCTCTCGGGTCGCAGGTCGCGGGGGCGCACCTTGGCGAAGGCCCGAAGCCTGGCGCCCCAACTCCGGGCGCGCGAGGCCTCGAGCAGGGCCTGGGCCATCTTCTTGCTATGGAGGACGGGCACGTCCGACAGGCTCTCGGCCCCCCCTGCGATGCCGACCTCCGCATGGCCCGCCAAGATCGCTCCCGTGACGTCCGCCACGGCTTGGCTGGCGGAGGCACAGGCCCGGTTCACGGTGTGGGCAGGCACCCCTGCCGGCAGGCCCGCACCGAGCCCCGCCTCGCGCGCGAGGTTGGGGGCTTTGACCGAGGGGATCACCTGGCCCATGACGACGGTATCGATCCACGTCGGGTCGACCTCGGTCCGCTCCAAGAGCTCGCGCAGGCAGGCCTTTCCCAGGTCCACCGCCGTGAGGTCGCGGTAGGCGGTGCCGGCCTTGGCAAAGGGCGTCCGGCAGCCGGCCACAATGGCTACGCGACCGTCATTCATGGTTCATGCCGGAGC
>Ga0210409_10004534_pt1 | contig 14926 bp, 11 predicted proteins | sample IncBWH17MmetaG_FD_161649 | JGI IMG/M metagenome (GOLD analysis project Ga0210409, IMG submission 161649) | Forest soil microbial communities from Barre Woods Harvard Forest LTER site, Petersham, Massachusetts, United States - Inc-BW-H-17-M | ecosystem: Environmental > Terrestrial > Soil >... | reverse complement strand
TACTTTATAACACAAAGTAAGGCCTATTTCCCCCGGTAGCGCCCTTTCAGCGCGTTCCACCGGATGATGAACACGTCCAGAAACATCTGCACGCTATCCCGCATCATGCTCACTTTCGTTGCCGGCGAATGCGACCAGCGAACCGGCACCTCCACAATCGATAGCCCATGATGCCGCGCCAGATACAACAGCTCCGGGTCGAACCCGAAGCGCTCGATGGTCTGCTGCTCGAAGAGAATCCGGCAGCGCTCCATCCGGAAGGCTTTGAACCCGCACTGCGTATCCACGAACGGCAGCCACAATATGAAGCGAACGATCTTGTTGAACACGATACCGGCAAATTCCCGGAACAAACTTTCATGCACTCCAATCAAACCGCGGTCCATGGCTCGCGAACCGATCGCGACATCGTGGGTCTTCAGCGCTTCGATCAGTTTCCGCGATTCCTCAATGGGCGCCGATAGATCCGCATCGGTAAATAGCGCAACCCGTCCGCGAGCCTGCAACGAGCCGTTGCGCACGCTATAACCCTTCCCACGATTCGTTCCATTCGAAATCACCCGAAGCTGCGGTAGCTTTCCGCGAAACGCTTCCGCCACCGCAACAGTCCGGTCGGAGGAACCGTCATCCACGACCACAACTTCCGCGCTGGTCGGCTCGCCTTGCAAAAAGGCGGCAATTTTATCGAGCGTGTCGGGCAAGCGCAGCTCTTCGTTGTACGCGGGGATGATGATGCTTAAATCCGGCGCGGATTCGGTCATCCAGCCTCCACTCTCTTCCATCCATGTAATCCCCGCAGGGGAACAAAACGGCAACTGCCCGCGCGTTGGGTTTGTAAACGTCCGTTTGTCTTCACGCCAATGACAAGCTCTTGCTGAAGTTCACTACCGACCGGTGCCACCAGACGTCCTCCCTCCTTCAACTGTTCAATCAAAGGCGAAGGAATCTCCGGCGCGGCGGCGGCCACGATGACCGCGTCAAATGGCGCATGCGCCGCCCATCCGAGCGTACCGTCGCCGGCGTAGACGCGCACATTGGCGTATCCGTGCGAACGCAAACGGGTTTCCGCGCCGCTCGCCAGGCTTGGGTGCATCTCGACCGTAAAAACCTCGTTCGCAAGGCAGGAAAGCACTGCTGCTTGATATCCGCATCCTGTCCCAATTTCAAGAACTCTTTCTGTTGCGGAAAGGCGCAGTGCCGCGACCATTAACGCCACGATATAGGGTTGCGAGATAGTCTGTCCCTCCCCGATGGGGAGCGGCTCATCCTCGTAGGCCCGCGACTTCCATTCCTCAGGCACAAACTCGTGGCGCGGCACGCTGCCCATGGCTCTGAGCACGCGCTCGTCAGAGATACCTCTTTGGCGGATTTGCTGCTCCACCATGATCGAACGCGCTGCCGCAAAAATGTTCGATTGCCCAGGATTTTCAGCCCCGTCCATGGCAACTAGTCTAGCTGAACACCTGCACCCAAGGGGTTTCCCCGGTCCTTCGTCCTGCAACCGGGAACAGTGACGGAAGCAACAAAACTGTACTCCAGAGCAGGCGAATTGCAGCATGCCGATTCCCTACTATCAACGTGAAGAAACTGCTCGAGCGGTTACCGCCGGCAGCGCGGAGGAAGAAATGAAAGCGGCATTGGCACTACTCATTATCTATGTGGGAGCGTTCCTGGTTGCCATTCAAGGCAGCTCGCCCACTTCCGTGGAAGCGGCCGGACAGTCAGCCGCGGGCAAGGCCGCGTTCTCCGCTCCCGCCATTGACCCCGCCAAAGAAGCCGACATTCGCGCCTTGCTCGAACTGGTGGGCGCACATGACCAGATCCAGGATTCCGTGACCAATTCCGCGGAACAGTATCGCGAAAAGCTCTTAACCTCCGTTGCCAACAACGGCAAGGGCCAGTCTTTCGTGAATGTCGTGATTACCGGCTACGAAAAGAAATTCGATGTGGACCAGGTCAGCGAACAACTTGTCGCCGTGTACGACAAGCACTATTCCGCCGACGAGATCAAAGGCCTCCTGCAGTTCTACGGTTCGCCCTTGGGACAGAAGGTCGCTGCCGAGGCACCGCACATCGCACGAGAAATTCAGGAAACAACTCGCGCAGCTTCCGCGAAAGCTGTCAAGGAAGCCCTTGCAGAGGCCCGGCAGCAGGATCCAGAGACTGGCGCCAACGCGAAACTCACGCCGCTGGCTCCCCGACGCTTTGCGCAGCGCCGCACTGCACAGCAAGAAGGAACCCAACAAGCCGCCCAACAACAGGATCAGCCTTAAGCACTTCAGTTGTTCGCGGGATATGGATACTACGGCAAGCGTTTCTTGAACTTAACGTCTATACCAAAAGTTCCGTTTTGATCGCGCAACCCCACGATTGATACGCTGCGATTCACGATGTATTCCACCTGAATCACCTGCTGTTGCGTGGAGCTTACGTTCGAAACGTAAGTCACCGTAAGATTCCTTGTTACTTGTTGCTCTACCGTTATGCGTGCACCAGCGTTCTGTCCTGAGTTTGCGGTAGTCACGGCGGCAAGGCCCGGATCGACCCGAAAACGGGTAATCCCGAAAAGTCTCTCCACGCGGCCGCCCAACTGGCTGGAAATCGCCTCAGACAAAAGGGCTGAGGCACCGGCGGTTCCTTGCCCGGCTCCTCCACTGCGCAACGTTCCTTCCGAAGTTGTCTGACCCAAAGCGAGCAGTGTAACGATGTCATTGCCAGGCAACGGCGGATCGGAGCGGTACGATAGATTCAGCTTGCTTGCTTCGCCCGTGAAATTCAGCGTGATTTCATACTGCTGAATGTTTGTGGTGGCCTCCACGTTAATCACCGGATTCAACCGGAACGGGTTCGCGAAGTTCAAGTCTCCACGAGTCACGTGGTAGTGGTTATCGCGGAAATAAAGATCGCCGGAAAGCACGTGAATGTGCCCTAGCAGGATGGGGTGCTCCGCTGTCCCTCGCACCCGTAGATTCGACTCCGCCTCCAGATGCGCTCCCGGCCACTCCATGCGCGCGTCGGGGGTCGAATTCGCTTCTACGTCGAATTGCAGGTTGCGGAGAAACGTGGAACTCGTAGAACCAGTGGAACTCGAACTGGAAGCCAGTAAGGCCAGTGACTCAATCCCATTATTCAGGCTGACCCGCTGGATGGTTACCTTGCCGGTCAGAAAGCCGCCATCCAAAGTTCCAGACAACCGCAAGTTGCCTCCCAACGCCCAACTCAATCCCTCCGGATAGCGAATCCGCAAATGATCTGTTTTTGCGGTGATATCGTATCGCAGCGGTTTGTCCGCATAGTTCACGCTTCCGGACAGCAGAAGCTTTCCTCCGCCAGCTTCGCCGGTTACATTCTCGAAAAACAGACGATTCGCGTCGAAAACCAGGTCGCCTTGCAGATTGCTTAGCCCAGTCGGAAAATCCGCGGATCGCGCCGAGGCGTCGATCAACTTGACGCGCCCAATGATCCGCGGCTTGTCCAGCGTGCCGTCCACGGACGCGTTCATATCTACGCGGCCTCCCACGTCTACACCGGAAACGTAGGCGCTCAGGAGCCGTAAATCGACGGAGCCATTCAGCTTCATGGAAAGAGCGCGCTTCCCGGTAAATTGAATCGATCCACTGAGATCCACATTCGTGTTCGCGCCCTTTAGTGCCGCACTCACAATCTTTAAGCTGTCCTTCGAAGAAGTTAGGTGGATCGGACCGGAATTCTCCAGTTGCATCGTTCCATAACTCAGCAACAATCGGGAGAAGTCCGCGTCTACGACAATGTTTTCCGGATGCATCAGCTCACCATGCACCGTAAGGTCGCCATCTGCCGTGCCGTGTCCGGCAAATTTGTCCAGATGCATCGCCGAAAGCAAATACGGATCCAGGTTGATGTTGCGGATCGAAACCTTGCCGTCAATTGGCATAGGATCGGCGAGGCCCAGCTTAATTCCTCCGTTGATGGCTCCCTCGCTCATCGCCGAGCCCAGCTTCAGCTCCGCTTCTTTCCCGTCGGACGTCAGAGCCCCATCAAAACTTCCCACCACTTCGCTTCCGATTTGCAGGTCCACCACTCGGAAGGATCCATCCGCGATAGGCTGCTTTACGGGCCCGCTGGTTTTCACCCGGAACGTAATCTGGCCTCCTAACGGGAGGCTCGCCGATTGAATGCTTCCAAAATTAGCCAGTGGCAGGGACGCTCCTACCAGGTCGGTGGTCAGCGATTCGTCCGCGAATCGATACGCAACGTTCCCGGTTACGATGCCCGCGCCGCCGGTCTTTTCCGTCCCCGGAGCAAAAAATCTAAGTTCCGTATTCGACAATCTCACGTCGTCCGGCGTGACGCTCAATTGCCCGCGCAACCGGTTGAATTTCACACCATACGCAGCACCTTCGGCGATGTCGAAAAGTCCGGCAAGCGCCGGCTCCGCGCGTGTTCCACGGCCATGGAACTGGCCGGTGAGCTGTCCGTCAATCGGATAGTGCTTGCCGGCTAGTTGCTCCAAACTTTGCAAGGGCACTTTTTCCAAAGTCATTTCGCTCGACCACTGGTTGTCCGGCCGGAACTCCCAATCCGTCAGTTGCAGTTGCCCCTCAATGCCGGCTTCCATCTGGCCGCGTTTCGCGTGTCCCTTTGCGATGGTTAATCCGCTGGGCGAATAAGTGATGTCGCCGTCCAGAGCATCCACTTCGAAAGTGTCATAGCGATTTCGCTCTCCTTGAAAGTGTCCCTGGAACGTCGGCCCGTCCGATGGCCCGGCAATAGTTCCGGTCCAATGCAGCGAGCCGCCGATCACGATTTTTGCATCGGGTGTTCCAGGCTTGTCTCCGGAAATGGCGTGAATGAAATCGTCCCAGGTCTCCAGCGAGCCGACATCTAAGTTCACATCCAATGCAGTTTTCGTGGGATCAAGCATTCCCGTCACCACGCCGTGCGAAGAGGGTGTTTCAAACTCGCCTTGTTGCAGCTCCAGGCGATTCGTACTGGTGCGATACCGCAGCTGCCAGTCCGCGTTTACCGGAACATGGCCTGCCAACAGGTCCTCCGGTTCATCCCAGCGCATCTTTGCGGAAATATCGAAATCCTTGAAATTGTCATGCCATGTTTCCACGGTGTCGGCGCTGATCACCGCATCCCAATGGAGTGCATCGATAGGAAAGCCTTCGTGATCAATCGCTGGTGTTACGGCGGACAGTCGTATGCCCTGAATCTTCGTTTCACCCCGGAATTGCAGGTTATCGAAGCGCATGGTGATTTTTCCCTTAACGCTTCCGCCCAGCGCATAAGCCGCGAAATCGGGTAAGTCCACTCCCTTTGGATCTAGAACATAGCTTGAACGCCCGGTCAGGTTAGCCGAGTGAAAATCCAGAAAGCCCAGCGTGATGTTGTCCGCCGCAAAGCTTCCCTTGCCGTAAATGTCTCCATTCTCCAATCTTCCTTCGCCGCGCATATCAATTCGGCCCAGCGGCACTTCTGGCGTCCGGAATATCTCGCGCACGTCCAGCAGGTCCACCCACGCGCGGTAGCGGTAGGTCCACAGAGGGGACTCCAGATCCTTTGTTTCCGCCTGCAGGTCGATGTGTGATCTTCCAACATCGATCACCGATTGCTCCACGGCAAATCCCGAGCGGCTCAACGAAAATCTCGCGTTCACGTTTGCCGGAACTGGCACATCCCGCCTCCGCCCCAGTTCGATCGATTGCCAGTCCAGCGTGCCTACATAGAGTGGCGCATCTGCCGTGCCTGCCAATTGCACATTGAGCCGAAGATCGCCGCCCTCCAGTGCCACCAGCTTCGCCACGTTGTTGTACAGCACCCAGCCATCGGTGATCTCCACGTGCCGCACCCGCAGATTCAACAGTGTTTCCTGCAACGGCTGCGAGGACGGGTTTTTCCTCTTCAGCGTGGGCAAATTATTCGTGCCGTCTTTCTCGACGCGAATATGGACCCGTGGAGAAATCAAAACCAGTTCATTCAAGGAAACTTTGCGCCCCCAAAACGAATCGATACGTAACCCGATGCGTGCTTGTTCCACCGCCAGTAACGGCTCCGTGGTTCCCGGCTCCTTGCCGTGGATCACCAGTCCACGCACGGTGGTACTTAGCGAAAACCAGCCAACCGAAGCGGTTCGCACTTCGACCTTGCCGCCAGTCAACGATTCCAATTGAGAAATCAAGATGTGCCGCAACAGCGGGTTGGCTAGTCCGCTGCCTACCGCGATAACCGCCAGTGCGACCCCCAGAGCGAGCCACAGGCTCACTACCCAGATGACGTGCTCCAGCCACCGGATCTTCTGACGGCGGGATTCCTTGGTCATTGCGCCTTCTCCGCCAGCAGATTTTCTACCCGTAGCCGCGGACGGCTCTCCTTCAGCCATTTGTCCGCCTGCTCGTTGATGGCCCGTTGCACCAGCGCTTCCTGAATGTACTCGCGCGCCGCCTCCATCGTGGGTGCTGTCTGTCCTCGTGATTCTGCTCGTGGAACCACGCGCTTCTTATAGAAGTCGTCGATAGCTTGATCCGATACCTGAATTGCCGGCCGGAAGCGCGCATCCAGGTAATTGCTCAGATAAAGTTGCGAGCGCAACATGTGTCGCAGCTCTTCATCGGAAAATCCGCTCTGCTTTTTTCGTGCCTCGAATTCCTCAGGCGAGGAGAACGACCTTTTCATGCTGGCCAGGCTGCGATCCACTTCATCGTCGGAAGGCGTTTGAAAGCGCGCCAGATTGGCTTCATTGCGAACAATCCACTGGTCGATCAAACGGCTTAAAATTTGGTCGTCGCTCTCGGATTTGCCATCCACCAAAAGCTGATAACGCGCCAGTTCCTGGATCTCGCTCAAGAGGATCACTTCGCCCTCAACTCGGGCAGCGATCCGATCGATCACTTCCTGCGCCCGCAGAAAACCCGCTACGCCCGCGAGCGCCATCCCCAGCGACAAAATTGAAATCATCCTCTTCATCAGAAGCTCGAGCCAAGATTGAAAAAAATCTGAAATCTGTTTAGCCGCGTGCCTTGTTGACAGAAAGTCGCACCGCTTCTGCAAGGAATTACGAATGTTGGTTGATTAAGCTCATATCCCAGGTCGATGCGCAATGGCCCGACCGGTGTGGCATACCGCAAGCCGAATCCCACGGTGTGCGAAAAATAGTTCAACTCATTCGTGCAGTTATACAGGCACTGGGTGGGATTAAAGCGCCCGGGGTCTCTTCCCGGGTAAGCTGGTTTTAGAATTGGTTCGGGCGGCTTCCAGCGCAGCGTGATGCGGCTCAACCGGCTATAAACGTTTCCTCCATCGTAGAAAAACGCGCCTCCGAGATTGGTACCTATGAACGGCAGTTTCAGAGGGAAACGCAGCTCCTGGTTGGTAATGAGCAGTGCCTGGCCACCCACCGGGAACCCGGTCAACGAATCGCGCGGCCCGGCCTGGTTCAACGCGAATCCCCGCAGCGAGGTTCCGCCGCCGCCGAACAATCTCTCCGGAAGCGGGATCACCTGCGGGGGCGGCGTGGTTTCCTGCGCCGGAAAACTCAAGGAAACCGTGTTTCGGTACGGCTGCAACAGTCCAAAGCGGATGGATCGAGCAAAGATCCAGTTTTTGGTGATCGGCGTATACGTTGAGTTTTGAACAAAAATCCGCAGGAAGCTGGCGCTGGAACCCAGCGCTGTGTCCGCGACGCCAACGGCGGCCGTATTGAAAGAACCTTTGGTGGCGTCCGCCGGGTTGTCCCGCGTATCGCGGAACCACGTCACGCTGAATTCGGAAACCCGCGTGGGTTGATTGAAGAGCGGAATTTCCTGTTCCGGAATATTCAGATTGCTTACGTTCACCTTGCGGAACGTGTAGCGGTACAGCAACGATGTCCGCGAAGAATATTTCTGCGTCAATTGCAGGTTGCCTTCGTACCTGGTTTGCGAAAATGTATTGATGTCCTGGGTTTTTTCCACGTAAGTCGTCGCCTGGAAGCTCAGCGAGGACACGTTGAAGGTGTTAGGCGCCGAGTACACCAGCAACGCCCGTCCCTGGATGGTGCTGCCGCGCAATTTCAACGCCAGGGTATCCGCTCTTCCGGTCACGTTTTGCTTGGAAATCTCGAAAATCCCTCGGGGTGCCGCCTGGAACTCTCCGCCCGTTGGATCGGTGGTACTCGAAAGGCGCTGCACTTCGAATCCGCCTCCGTACGCGATGGTGTAGCGCTTGGCCTCTTCCACCAGCACTACCACGTCCTTTTCGGGGTCGGTCCCATTCGCGTTCTGCGGCTCGATTGTTACCCGGTTGAAAATTCCCAGGTTGTAGAGTTTTTGTTGTGATTCCACGACCTCGCCCTCGCGCAGCGGCTGGCCAGGCTTCACATTCACTTCCCGGCGGATTACCCTTTGCCGGGTGTGGTTGTATCCAGCCAGCAGCAGGCGTTTCACGCGGATCTGCTCGCCCTCCACAATTTTGTAAACCAGCTTCATCGGCTGGGACCGCTGGATTTCGTACGCCACGTCCGCTTTTTCCTTATTTTCCCCGTCCCTATGACCGGCCACTTCCGGGATGGGTTTTTCATATTCCGGATTGGCTTTGGGATCTGCTTCCGACGTCGACGAAAAAGAAGCATTCGGGAACCCTTGATTGAAATACAGCGCCAGAATGTTGTCCCGGTCGGTGGCGACGTTGATATCCGAATAGGGCTGGCCGGGAAGCGAACCGATCACGCCGCGTATTTCATCTTCCGAAATAACTTTTTCGCCTTCGATCGCCAGCTCGGACACCAGCGTCTGCTTCCCTTCCTCAATGTTGAAGCGGATAACCAGATCGCCCGTTTTCCCCTCGACATTGTCCAGCACTTGCCCCGCAACCTTCGCCAACAGGAATCCGTTCGCCCCGTAAAGGTTCTTCATGGAATCCACGTCGGCTTCCATGAGCCGCCTGCTGAACCGCGGCCGCACAAAGAGCGAGCTGGGCGAAATGTTCAGGCGGCTGCGCAGCAACTCCGCGCTGAAGTAGTGATTCCCATTGAATTCGATTCGCAGCAGCTTGTGCCGGTCGCCGCGCTCCACTTTATAAGTGATCGTCTCCTCGGCGCCTTTCCAGTCCGTCTTGCCGGTCTCAACATTTTTCGACACAACGTTGTACTCCACCGTAGCGTCAAAAAATCCCTCGCGTTCCAATCGCTCGCGCAAATTGCGCTTGCCTTCTTCCAGTAAATCCGTGTCCACGGACCCTTCCTGATAGATCGGAATCATTTTCTTCAGGTTCCCTTTGGAAAATTTCGCCCCGGTCACTTGCACGCGCACCAGCGGTCCCTGGGTAACCTCCATCGTCAGTGGCAGCGTATTGGACGCCGCATCGTAGTCGCCCCTGCGCACCGAGACGCGGCCGCTGAGGTGCCCCGTCTTCAAGAGAAATTTGCGGATGCGGTCGGTCCCCGATTGCAGCCGCGCTGAAGTCAAGGTCATCCCTGGCTTAAACTTCAATTTCGCCAGAAGTTCCCCTTCCCGGTATTCCGTATTGTTCATCAAATCGATTTTTCCGACCTTAACGCGCTCGCCGGAGGTGACATGCGCGATTACATCCACCTGGTGCGTGGCAGGAAAAGGGTGCAATTCCGGCTGGACTTTCGCTTTATACAATCCCTCATCTCGCAAGGTGTCTAGCAAGCGCGCCATGGCATCGTCTATATCCCGTGGATAGTAAGTTTGGCCCAGTGAAAGCTGCATCGCCGCGACGGCGGATGAGTCCGAAGGTGGCGGTTGCAGCCCGTCAACAAGGACCTGGTTGATGAACAGGTTTTCCCGGACGACGAAATCCAGCCGCACCCCATTGCCTTCCGGTTCAGTGAGCGCTTTGATGTCCGCGTAGTCGCCGGTCAGATATAGCGTTCGAATGCTGGAGGCCACGGCCTCCCTGTCCAATGGTTTACCCGCTTGCACCGCCAGGCTGCTTGGATTAGGGGACAGTATTGAGCCGTCTTCATGCACCAGACGCACACTCACGACAACCTTTTGCTCGACGGCTTGCTCTTCCGTTACCTTCGGCTCCTGGGCACACCCAGAACGTCCCGCCAGGCAGCAGGCAAGCAACAAAATCGCTCGTAACCCGTTGGAGCAGCGCTCTTTTAGACGCATTTTTAGTCAGACGAAGGGTAGCACAGGGGCGTTGCCTCTTCGGACGCCCTGCACCAGTTTAGATGCCCAAAAGGGCCGAGACCAGCTTGAGAATTCGACTGCCTGATTAGCGGGAGACTCTCATTTATCGCTGCGAGAGGACAGAGCGCTTCACTGCAAATTTCACTGAAACTATCGAAGAAGTCCGCCGCGCCCTACCGGCGTACGCAGCGCCGCGCGGTCCAGATTTTCCCGCAGGTTCATAAGCGTGAGAAACGTACTTAGTACGCGGGCCTTCAGGTCATCCGTCATGTGCAATCCACTGGTCGCCACTCGCGCCAGGCGCTCCCCGTGCTCCGTGATGAAGTCCATGATCTCTCGTTGCCGCGGGTATGGGGTATTACCCAGCGCGGTTTCCCGGCGCATCTCCGCGCACGTTCCTTCCAGCGACAGCGTGAAGTGCAGAATACAAATCTTCTGCTCAGCCAGCGCTGCCGGTACGTCGTGCTTGCATCCCGAAATGTGGCAATTTTGCGTCATAGAACGGAAAAAACTGCTATTCGATTCGTAGCATTCTCCAGGCCGGAAATCCAGCAATCATCTGTGCAGTGCTGCGAATCGTGTAGCGTCGCACCTGTACCAATGGCCACAAGCGTTCTGGAACCCGCATGCTTATTGGCCATAACCCAGGTTTGCGGCGCTGCTTCGCCCGTGTCAAAAAGCGTCGGGATCTTCCGCGAACGGTTCGGCGTTCTTTTTCCGAACAAACTTTTGAATTTGATTGACAGCGCTTCTCAGCTATCCGTATATTTATACAGGTGAGTGCATACGAATATTTAGCATGAGCGCAACCAAAACATTCCGCCACGGACAGATCCTTCGGCTGATCAGCCAGGAGCGCATCTCCAACCAGGATGCGCTGCGCCGCCGACTGGCGCAGCAGAAATTACGCGTGACCCAGGCTACTCTCTCGCGCGACCTGCAGGAGCTGAAGCTGGTGAAGACCAGCGAAGGCTACAAGAACGGCTCCGCCCTTCCGGAGGAGTCCGCCGCCGTGCCGCCTTTGACCCGCGCCCTGCGCGAATTCCTGCTGGATATTCGTCCCGCTGAAAATCTTCTGGTGCTTAAGACACCGCCCAGCGGCGCCCAGCCTCTCGCTGCGGCCGTCGATGGCGCAAAATTCCCCGAAATCGCCGGCACCATTGCAGGCGATGACACCGTGCTGATCATCACTACGGATCGCAAGACCCGCGAATCCTTGCAGCGCAAAATCGAAGCGCAGGTGAAATGAAAGATCCCCGCAACATTGCCGTTCTGGGTGTCACTGGCTACACGGGTTTTGAGCTGGCTACGCTGCTTCTGCGCCATCCCGCGCCGTCGGGCCTGCACTTTTACGTTCGTGACACGAAGGGCGCCCATTGCCTGTCGGAACTTTTTCCGCAGCTAAGAGGTCGCGGCGAAGCTCCATTGCACGAACTTTCCTTGGACGGCGTTATTTCCAGCGGAGCCGGTACCGCGTTTCTTGCCACGCCTCACGAAGTTTCGGCGGAGTTCGCCCCCAAATTGCTCGATGCCGGAATGCGCGTCATCGATCTCAGCGGTGCTTTCCGCTTTTCGTCAGCCGAGACTTTTTCCACCTGGTACAAACTTCCAGTTCCGCATGCCGCAAGGTTGAACGATGCGGTCTACGGCCTACCGGAGCTTTACCGTTCACAGATCGCGTCCGCGCGCCTGATCGCCAATCCTGGCTGCTACGCCACCAGCGTCATTCTTGGCCTCGCCCCTCTCGTAAAGGCGGGATGGATTTCGCCGTCGCAAACAGTTGTCTGTGATTGCAAGTCCGGAGCCAGCGGCGCAGGAAAAGATCCCCGTCGCGACCTTCACTTCGTCGAAGTGGATGAAAATCTTCGCGCCTACAATCTCTTCTCCCATCGCCACACGCCGGAAATTTTGGAACACACCGGTTTGCCCGAAGACAGACTGGTTTTCAGCACGCATTTGCTTCCCGTCGCGCGCGGGATTCTTTCCACCATCTATGTTTCATTGAACACTCCTCAAACCGGCGAGACTGTCGAGCGCGCTTTCCGGGAATTCTACGCAGGCCATCCGATGGTCCGCGTGTGGAAAGCTGGATCGTTGCCGGAACTGCGCCACGCAGCCAATACCAATTTCTGCGATCTCGGATTCACGCTCGATAAATCGGGCACTCACCTGATCGTCATCTCTTGCCTGGACAATTTGGGCAAGGGAGCTGCCGGACAGGCCATACAAAATATGAATCTGATGCTGGGCATTGAGGAGCAGACCGGACTTCTATGAGAATTCTGATTAAATTCGCAGGCGCGTTGCTCGAAGATCCCACAACCGTAAAGGACCTCTCGCTGCATGTCGCCAGTCTCGCGCGCCACGGCCACGAGATTCTTGTCGTCCACGGCGGTGGGCGCACCTTCACTGCAACGCTGAAGACCATGGGCATCGAAAGCAAATTCGTTTCCGGGCTTCGCGTCACCGACACACAAACCCGCGATGCCGCGGTGATGGTTTTCGGCGGTCTTCTGAACAAGCGGCTCTCCGCGGCCATCTCGGCGGCGGGTCAGCCTGCGATCGGAATCTCTGCCGCGGACGCCGCGTGCTTCTCGGCCTCTCCTCTAGTTCACAACGAAATCGAGGGCGGCTTGGGCTTTGTCGGCTACCTCACCAGCGTCAATGTGCGTTTTCTCGAATCACTGTGGCGCGAACGCTTGCTCCCCGTTGCCTCTTGCCTCGGCCTCGGTGCCGACAACGAGCTCTACAATATCAACGCTGATCACATGGCTGCCGCGGCGGCCGAATTCGTCGCCGCTGATCATCTCGTCTATCTGACCGACGTTGCCGGCGTCCTGGATGGCGACAAGATACTTTCCGCCGTCTCCTGCGAACAAATCGATCGCCTGGTGCAGTCGCGTGTCGTTTCCGGTGGCATGATCCTGAAACTCGAAGCCGCCAAGCGCGCACTTGAAGGCGGCGTACGCGAAGTCCGCATCGTAGGTGGCGCAAACGCGGCGGCGGCGCTGAACCCCGCGCTGTTCACACCCGCGCCATCAAAATCCCAGATCTACAACGTCCCGGGAACTCGAGTGCTCCTCGATTTTTCCGGCGCCAGCCATACGGCCATGGCCGCTAACTGACGATTTCTGATTCACGGAGAAAAGGTAATGACCGCTTCAATTGCAATTCCTGTTTCCTTGACGAAGGACCTTCTCACGGGCGCCGAATGGACTCCTTCAGACACTCGCGACCTGCTGCAGCGCACCGCCGAGATCAAGGCGCGCCCCGCGCGCTACGCTTCGGTGCTGCGCAACAAGCACATCGCGCTGATTTTCGAGAAGCCCTCGCTGCGCACTCGCGTCACCTTTGAAGTCGGCGTGCAGAGCATGGGCGGCTTCGTGGTTTTTCTGGATCACACCCAGGCGCGCCTCGGTGAACGCGAATCCATTCCCGACGTCGCGCGAAATCTGGAGCGCTGGGTCCAGGGCATAGTCGCTCGCGTGTACGAGCAGCGAGTCCTCGATGAAATGGCCAGGAACGTCGCCATCCCGGTTATCAATGCGCTCTCGGATAAATTTCATCCGTGCCAGGCTCTTGCCGACATCTTCACCCTCGAAGAAAAATTCGGTTCACTGCGTGGTTTCAAACTCGCCTATGTAGGCGACGGCAACAACGTTTCGCATTCTCTGATCTTCCTCGCCGCTCGCACCGGTATGCATCTGCGGATTGGAACCCCGGCGAATTATGCGCCGGATGACGATGTGCTCGCGGAGGCCAAGCGGGTTGCCAAGGAGACCCGCGCCAAAATCGAGTTATTCACCTCGGCCGAAGAAGCCGTGGAGGGAGCGCAAGCTGTCTACACAGACTCCTGGACCAGCATGGGTTTCGAGGCGCAAGAAAAAGTTCGGCGCTCGGTCTTCAAGCCGTTTCAAGTTAACCGCAAGGTCATGGAAGCGGCCGCTCCAAACGCCCTGTTCATGCACTGCCTTCCGGCGCACCGCGGCATGGAAGTTACCGACGAAGTTCTCGATAGCGCCAACTCGATTGTTCTGGACCAGTCCGAGAATCGCATGTACGTCCAGAAAGCCATATTGCACGCGTTGTTTACCTGATATTGTCATTCGACCAAGAGGAGAAATAGAAGAGTGAATTCGCACGCCCCAAAACCAAAAAAAGTTGTGCTCGCCTATTCCGGCGGCCTGGATACTTCCATCATCATCACCTGGCTGCGCGAAAATTATGGCTGTGAAGTCATCGCCATGATCGGCGATGTTGGCCAGCAAGAAGACCTGCAAGCCGCCTACAAGAAGGCTCTCGCCACCGGTGCTTCCGCTGCATACATCGAGGACTTACGCGAAGAGTTCGTCCGCGACTACATCTGGCCGACGCTGCGAGCTGGCGCGGTCTACGAACACAACTATCTTCTCGGCACTTCCATGGCGCGCCCGATCATCGCCAAGCGCCAGGCGGAACTCGCGCTCAAACTCGGCGCCGACGGTCTTTCCCACGGTTGCACCGGCAAGGGCAACGATCAGGTACGTTTCGAACTCGCCTACAAGGCTATCGCCCCGAATTTGCAGATCATCGCGCCCTGGCGTGAGTGGGACATCGATTCCCGCGAAGACGCCATCGCCTACGCGGAAAAACACAAAATCCCCGTCGAGCAGAGCAAGAAAAACATCTACAGCCGCGATCGCAATATCTGGCACCTGAGCCACGAAGGCGCGGAACTCGAAGATCCCGCAAACGCACCCAACGAAGCCATGTGGCAATGGGTCGTGTCGCCGGACAAAGCGCCGGACAAGCCGGAGGAAGTGGAA
>Ga0210409_10004533_pt1 | contig 14929 bp, 15 predicted proteins | sample IncBWH17MmetaG_FD_161649 | JGI IMG/M metagenome (GOLD analysis project Ga0210409, IMG submission 161649) | Forest soil microbial communities from Barre Woods Harvard Forest LTER site, Petersham, Massachusetts, United States - Inc-BW-H-17-M | ecosystem: Environmental > Terrestrial > Soil >... | reverse complement strand
GTTGTGGCCCCATGTCCGTCTGTGATCGAGTCCCCGAGCGCTACCACGGTTGCCGCTCCCGGTGCGCCCTGCACATCGATCTCGGAAATCTGGTACCAGTGGTCGACATGCTTCGCCTCCGTCAGGTTCGCGGCGCTCACCGCGTTCCCGTGTTCGTAGTACGACGTGGCCCGTGATCCCGGATGCCCCGTCTCTCTCGCCGGGGGCAATTCCAGGTAAAACGTCACGGCCACGTCCGCGAGCGGCGTCACCGCAAACTCCAGCGGGTCTGAGACGAACTCCGCCCCGGGCGGCACTGTCACATCGCTACTCCCTGCGAATGTCAGCGCCCGATCGCTGGCAACGTCGATCGCCGGCGATGAAGCCGAAACTGCTCGAGCGATGTGCACGGAGGTGAAGTGCAGTGCCTCGGTTCCGAACGCGTTCGAAACATGCACCCGCACTGACGGGCCGCCGGCTGACAAGTGAATGATCTGCCGCACCGTGGCATCACGCAGGTCGTCAGGCGCCAACGCATTCTGCGATTCCGGGATCTGCTGAGAAGCTCCCCAACTCGCCACCCACACAGTTTCCTTGATCCCAGGCCGAGAGGCCAAAGTTGAAACCCAAATGCCGCTCACAACGAAAGCAATGAACGCAAGCAATCTCAATCCCTGTTTCATGGCAGGAAGTTTACGATGAATCCCCTAACTAACTCCCTTTTCAAAAGGGAAGAGGCGCACTCCCAGTTTGGGCTCAATCGATGGCTTGTGTACTTCCGCTGCGGAGAATTACTGTTTGGGATTGGTGCTGTTTGTGTCGTACATCCAGCGGCGCCAGTTTTCGGGCAACCCACCAGTTCTTCCCAACAAGCCCGCCAACATCCCGAAGCGAATTGCCGTTCCGAAGACAAGAACGCAAATGCATCCGACGCACAATACAGTAAACATAACGCCCTCAAAGTCAGCGTACACTCCTAGTCAGTGGGAGGCAACAACTCAGGTGTCCCACATATTCTGTCGCCCTCGCGTGTTTCATTCCGCTTCTCCGATTGGCAGTTGCCGTTCTTGCAGTTGTAGTGGCCGACCTTCCGGGTCAGTTCTGCAACGCGATTGCAAATGTCCGCGCCGACATTTGGAGTGCGGCGGCCCGCCGCCGCTTTTGCGTTGCCGCAGCGGCATTTCCCAACCGCCGGAACCTCGTTGCTCTGTAAGAGCGCGAGAAAGCGATTCAATCTCTGAGAAACTCCTTCTCCAGATATTCCCTCAGGGAGTTTCCATAAACAATCGCGTCCGCTGCATTGACGACCACGGACAGAACAACGCTACTGTTGATGATTGACGTGCAGACTACATATCGATGAACGTACACAGGCACGAGGTTTGCCTCTGCAGGAAGTTCGAAGCCTTGTTCTGCCAAGTCAGAGGTTATCTCGGCTCGACTCGCCCGAATGTCTTCAATTCGTGTCTTCACCCTCTCAATGTCTCTTGGATATGAGTAGACCCCGACCGATTCACGTGGTGGTTCGCCGCAAGAGCCATAAACATTCAGAGTCGCGAGGTCCGTTCCATTCATTCCACGCAATAACGATCTGAAATCGTGAGGAAACCGAACTCGCAGAACCCTTTCGTATTCCGTGACCATCTCATCAGAGAGGCCTTCGTTCCAGCGCGTGCCTCGCTGGAACTGAAATCCATAAAGCGTTGTGTCGATCGATTTCTCGTGCCACTTCGCTTCCGTGGCACGTTTCAACTCCTTCAGGAAATCGCCGCTTAACATTGGTTGGTGACGGAGAGGATATCCGATTGCCTCGCAAAAATCTGCACGTGGTTGGCCAGAATCTCCTCCACTGCGGTAAAACCGGATTAACCAAAGTGAAGGTCGCCCTCACCATCGCCCAATAGATTGATCTAACCGGTGCTACGTTCACTTCGCTCGAGAACTGCTCGATGGGGCCACTCCAGAGTGTCCGAATCTATCCCCGAACTGCAACAAGCAATCCGCTCTCGCTGTCAACGCGTCCAGAATGCGCGGGACGATTGCCCTAAAGCGGGACTGCTTTTTTTCTATCAAGCCGTCAGACAAGTTCTCAGCGCTTCCAGCGAGGCCAACCAGGAAGAGCTACGCGCTCTCCAGCTTCGACTCAATGACATCATTGAAGCCTTGAAAATGCCGGGGAGGGAGTTGGCGAAGCGGTTCTCGGCCCCCGCCGATGGGAAAAGTTCATGTGGACTGAACGGAGCCCCTTGTCTCCTTCCGCAAAAACAGTTGGGAAACATGCTGCTTCTAGTACTACACGGACAGTTTGGCTTGGGTTCTCGCGATTTGCCCGACTATGGCCGAGCCGGTCCATCGCTCTTTTGGACGGCCCCTACCCTGTCATTTTTGACACTATCCAGCGGTCATCGCGAGTGAAAGCATGGGCGAACGCGATATTGTCGCGCCATTCGTATGTAGGGAGGGATTTCATGCGATTCGCTTTCCTCTGTCTCTTGGCATCAACCCTGCTGCCGTCACCGGCTCAGGACAAAGTTCCGGTTTTCGCGATCACTCACGAAGATAGCTCGGTTCAGTTCTCCGTGAAGGCCTCCGTGGCTCTCGAGGGTAAATTCGACCAGTGGGACGCCACCCTGACATTTCCGTCCACTGATGTTACGACCGGCGTCATGGACGTCAAGATTCAGGCTGCCAGCGTCAACACCGGAAGTGGCATGAAGGACGACAAGCTCAGGAGCAAGGATTTCTTCGACGTCAAGCAGGATCCAGTGATCACCTTTCACTCCACCAAGGTTGTTCAGACTGGTCCCACAACCTTTGATATGCCGGGAACGTTTACCATTCGCGGCGTTTCCAAGCCCGAAACACTTACTTTTACGGCTACTGGCAAGGGCACTGGCGCCGGCGCCATCAAAGGCACTATGGCATTCGACCGCAAGGAATTCGGCATGAACTCCGGCATTCCCTTCATCAAGATTGCCGACCGCGTCGAGGTCACTGTCGACCTCCATGGCAAGCGCGTTAGCGGGCCTCCCTTGGTTTTCAAAGAATAGACAGCCTAGCCCGCTAAAACTCGGGTTGCGGCCACGCCTCTAACGCTTGGGTAAAGGCGAAAGATGTGACCAGCATGGGTTCCATCGGAATCAGTTCGATCGTGTTCGCGTGCGTGTTCGGTGGCGCGCTGCTTAGCATGTTCATCCGCGCCCTCTTGCCTCAGCATCATCTGAGTGCCGAACAAAAGACGTCGTTAAACTTGGCATGGGAATCGTTGCTACCTTGTCTGCCTTAGTGCTGGGTCTGTTGATCGCTTCGGCAAAAGGTTCCTTTTGACGCACAGAGTGCCGAACTGACCCAGATGTCCGCAAAGGTCATCCTGCTCGACCGCCTGCTCGCTCATTACGGCCCGGAAACCAAGGAAACGCGAGACCTACTGCGTAGCCTGGTTAAGCGGATTCTCAATCGAATGTGGTCGAAAGGACCTGGCGGCTCCCGATTTGGAGCGCCTTCCAGCGGCGCGGAAATTCTGCTCGACAAAATTCAGGGACTCGTGCCACAGGATGACAGGCAACGCGTGCTCCAGGCCCAGGCCCAATCTATCGTCTTGGATCTCGGACAAACGCGCTGGTTGCAGTACGCGCAGGCAGATACTTCGATTTCCATGCCGTTGCTCGTCGTCCTGGTTTTCTGGCTTACCACCATCTTCATCAGTTTCGCGCCGCGCCCTGTTTCAATCCGATCAGATGATTACCGAAAAGGAACCGCGCACTGGCGCCGGTCCCCGCGCACTCCTCGACGATCGCGACCCCGCCACGACGACCGGACCATCGATATCTCACCCGTGGAAACAACTCCTCGATCCCTCTCGCTACCCTAGCACCCATGCCCGCTCCCGCTAACTCCAATCATTCCGCTACTTAACACCATCAAATCCGTTATTTCTTTTCCCTTCAGCCACTTGCGCACTAGGGAGGGGAGTAACCCTCGCTGTTATGAACCAGCTTTGCTATATCCTTTTTTTGCCGCCATCGTACCCCAGACCCATTGCGCCCATCTCCACCTGGTGCCACAATGCATTCGCGGGGCGCATCTATCCCCGGGGAACCTGCGCCGGTAACTTTCGGCGCTCCTGCCAAGCGCAGGGAACCAGTCCGCCCGCCACGGTGTCTAATATTATGAGCGGACAAAGGTTGGGCACTTCCCGCCAACCAGCTGAGCCATCAGGCCGCACTCGAGGTTGGCCAGAAAGGCAAACCGTGTCCGATTGGGCTAGTGCCCTTTCCTGGGGTCGCGACGAAAGCGAACTCGTTTCCGAGTTGCAAGCGGGCTCGGAAACCGCATTCGACTGGCTCGTCACTCACTATCACGGACCGGTTTACAACCTCATCCTGGGAATGCTCGGAGACACGGCAGACGCCGCCGATGCCGCTCAGGAAGTTTTCTTGAAAGCCTTTAAAGGAATTCGCAATTTTCGCCAGGGCAGCTCCCTCAAGACCTGGCTTTATCGCATTGCCATTCGCGAGGCTCTCAATAATCGCCGCTGGTTTAAGCGGCATCTTCAGAAGAATGTTTCCATCGACGCTGAACCCGAAGAGGGCAAGGCGCAAATCGAAATCGAAGATCTCGCCGGTACTCCTTTCGATCAGCTCGCCGCACATGAAATTCAGGAAGCCGTGCAAAGCGCTCTGCAGCAGGTACCCGACGTTTTCCGCAGCGCGGTCATCTTGCGCGACCTGGAAGGTCTAAGCTACGAGGAAGTTGCTGAAGTTCTCGATTGCAGCGTCGGCACCGTTAAGTCGCGCATCCTGCGCGGCCGCCGCGCCCTGAAGGACATCCTGGAACCGCTACTCGGAGAGAAGGAAACATCGCGGCGACGCGAAGTCCGCTCGCAACTTTCTCCAGTCACCACGGTCCACAACACGTGTAGCGCACAGATTGGGCTGCCGCTCGCTTACGTGCAGAACTCAACCGGAATCACAGCTCAGGAAATGTCGCGTCCCTTGTCGACGCGCGAGGAACTCTCATGACTTGCGAGAAGGTTCATAGCCGGCTCGCTGGCTACCTGGATGACGCCGTGGCAACGGCTAATCGTCCCGGTGATCGCAACGAGATGCGCGACCACTTGGAATCCTGCGCCTCTTGCCGCGAGGAATTGCAGCGCTACCGTAAATTGAGCATGTTGCTTTCGCGTATGCCCCGCTCGGTTCCACCCGCCGATCTGGCGGTCAAAATCAAAGTTGCCGCGGCGCAAGCGCAAATTACCAGAGATTGGCCCGGCCGCTGGGAACGCTTCAAGGTTCGCCTCGAACTGGTAATGGAAAATTCCTTCCGCCCGCTGACTGTGCCTGCTACCGGCGGTCTATTCAGCGCCTTCCTGATTTTTGTTTTTGTGTTGCACTTGATCATGCCCGGCATCACCGTGCAAGCCGATCCGAACGATGTGCCTTTGGGTCTGCTGCGCCCGGCGGAGCTAATCTCCCTGGCGGATTATCCCGGGGGAATCACTCCGGAGCTTTTGCATCCCGACGTGGCTCTGGAACAAGATTTGCGCATCGATGTAACCGTGGACGCGCAAGGACAAATGACCAAGTACGAGATCCTCAATGGTGACGACACTCCTCAAATTCGCCATCACCTCGATCAAATCCTGATTTTCTCGCGCTTCCGGCCGATGCTCAGCTTTGGCCGGCCCACCCCAGGTGGGCATGTGGTTCTCAGCTTCAGCTCCATCTACGTTCGCGGATGATTTTTTTCTTCCGCCGCCGCATCACTCATAACCCTATGAAAACAAGGTACCTCTGAATCCTGTCCGCCCGGCCAGCTTCATCTTTCGTCCTGTCCTGTACCTTGTTACCCTAACTTTCTCTCTCTCTCCCGTGTTCAATGAAAGCAGGAGTTCGCCCAATGTCCACCATGCTCCGCCGCTTCGCCATTTTCACCGCGCTCGCTCTGCTGGCGCTCGTCGTAACCTCCACTTCTCACGCTTCCGGTTCCGCTGCCCGGTCCTCACGCCCTCAAGCAGGTGCGCCGGAATCGCAGCTGCTAGAAGCCGCCAATCGTGACCGCGCTTCCGCTGGCTTGCACCCTCTTCAGTGGGACATGTCGCTAGCTGCCGCCGCTCGTCAGCACGCGCAACGCATGGCGCAGGCAAATACTCTGTCGCACCAGTTTACCGGTGAACCACCGGTGCAGCAGCGCGCCACGCAAGCAGGAGCGCGTTTCAGCATGATCGCGGAGAACGTCGCCCAAGGACCCAGCGCGGCGCATCTGCACCAGCAGTGGATGCATTCTCCGCCGCACCGCGCCAACCTTCTCGATCCGGAATTGAATGCAGTGGGTATCGCCGTCGTGCAGAGCGGGGGAACACTTTTCGCGGTTGAAGACTTCTCCGTTGCCGTCCCTACGTTGAACTTGGACGCACAGGAACTGCAAGTAGCCGCGCAACTATCAGCGCACGGATTGCGCATGGTTAACGCTATTGCCGATGCGCGCAAGACCTGCGAGATGGATCGCGGCTGGTTTGGACAGAGGCCCGCGAGCGTGGTGCGCTACGAAACCTCGGACCTGAGCCGTTTGCCTGACGATGTCGCGCAGAAACTGCAAAGCGGCAAATTCCATACCGCTGCGGTCGGAGCATGCGAAGTTGGTTCGTCGGCGGGATTCACGCGTTTCCGCATCGCCATTCTGCTGTTCTAACATCCGCGAACTATCCGAACGTGTCATTCTGAGGGAATCCGACGAGGATGCCGAAGATTCTCAATCCTCCCCACGTCGCTTGGCTTTGATTTATTCGCGCCTCTAATGCCGGGCATAAATGACATAAATGATTTCTGGCTTGCGTTTTGCTCAGAACCCGGTAAACTGCCCTCCATGAAGTTCACGGCCTATTCTTATTGGTGGCGATTTACGTACCGGACCTACAACCGGCAACGAGGGGCCATCGTCTAGGCAGAGTGAAATCAAAAAGCTTCGGCCCACTCGTAACGAGTGGGCTTTTTTGTTTTTAGGGACAAAACGCTGGCCCGCCGGCCCGAGGGGATCGACATGATTATTTCGATGAAGCTGCACTCGACACGAGAAGAGATCGACGATGTCTGCGCCATCGTCAAACACTTTGGCTACAAGGTGCACTCCATCGAGGGGGAGGAACGCGTGGTTATCGGCGTCGTTGGCGTTGGGGATGTAACCGCATGTCTGGAGTCGGTGGAGGCCATGCCCCAGGTGGACAATGTTGTGCGCATCACCGCGCCCTACAAATTCGTCAGCAGGGAATTCCGCAAGGGCAAAACGCGCATCAAGGTAAACGGCACGGAGATTGGCGGCGATGAGTTCATCGTGATCGCGGGCCCGTGTTCCGTGGAAAGCGAAGAGCAGATTATGCGTTCGGCGGAAGCGGTGGCCAAGGCCGGCGCGAAATTGCTGCGTGGGGGCGCGTTCAAGCCGCGCACTTCTCCGTACGATTTCCAGGGGATGGAAGAAGAAGGACTGAAGCTGCTGCAGCAGGCCAAGAAGGCCACAGGGCTGGCGATTGTCACGGAAGTGATGGGCGACCGCGACGTGGACCTGGTGGCGAACTACGCGGATGTGATGCAGGTTGGCGCGCGTAACATGCAGAACTTCATGCTGTTGAAAGCGCTGGGGAAATGCGGGCGGCCGGTGCTGTTGAAGCGCGGCCTCAGCAGCAGCATCAAGGAATTGCTGATGAGCGCGGAGTACATCGTGGCACATGGCAATCCGGACGTAATTCTGTGCGAGCGCGGCATCCGCACGTTTGAGACGGCCACGCGCAACACCTGCGACATCTCCGCAATTCCCGTGCTCAATGAATTGACGCACCTGCCCGTCGTTTTGGACCCGAGCCACGCGACAGGGAAGCGCAGCCTGGTGCCTGCCTTGGCCAAGGCGGGCGTTGCCATTGGCGCCGACGGGTTGATCATTGAAGCGCATCCCGCTCCAGAAAAAGCGATCAGTGATGGGGCGCAATCCTTAGACCTGACGCAATTCGCGAAAATGATGGAAGATTTGAAGCCCTACATTGCGTTGTGGGGCCAGTCGCGTCAGGCGCAGCTGGCAACGGCCGCGCGGTAACCAATAACCGCCTCTCTCACCCGTAGTTCGTTCTCTGGTAGAGTTCGGTAGCATGAAACGAAGCACGAGCTTGGGTTCCTTGTCTGTGCCGTGTAAGAAGCGACGTGGCGACGCTTGGGTTCTGGCGTTTCTGTTCACGCTGGAGCTCCTGGCGTCAAGAACTGTGGCTGGTCAAACTCCGCCAGGCGCAAATCCATCCGAGGTCCTGCATCAACTGAACAATTCCGTCGAGCAGTTGATTCGACGCGTTTCTCCAACCGTCGTTCAAATCCAGGTGACGGGTTATGGCGCGACCGACGATAGCGAACGAAGCATGACCAGCGCGATTATCGGCAGACGGCGAGCCATCGGGTCTGGAGTGATCGTCGATCCGGAAGGTTACATCGTGACGAATGCGCACGTTGTAAACGGAGCCGAAAGCATCGAGGTAATTGTGCCCGCTCGACTCGCGTCCACTGCAACACTCGACATCAAGACAGTCAGGCGAAAAGCTATCAGGCGCACATCGTTGGCGTCGCGAAGGAGATTGATCTCGCGGTAATCAGGATTGCGGCGCACGGCTTGCCCGCATTATCGATTCACGGGTCCGGCGCGCGAGTCCGACAGGGGGAGATGGTCTTCGCTTTTGGAAGCCCGAGGGTTTGCGTAACACCGTGACGATGGGCGTGGTGAGTGCCATTGCGCGGCAGCCCGATCCCGACAGTCCGCTGGTTTACGTGCAAACGGATACTCCGATTAATCCAGGCAACAGCGGCGGGGCGCTGGTGAACGCAGATGGCGAACTGGTGGGAATCACCACGTTCATCCTGTCGTCGTCCGGCGGCAATCAAGGCCTGGGCTTCGCCATTCCTGCCGCACTTGTGGCTTCCGCGTATCCGCAGTTGCTGAAGTACGGCCACATCCACCAGGCATCGATTGGCGCGCTCGTTCAGACTAGTACTCCAGAGCTGGCCGAAGGACTACATCTGGCGCGAGATTTTGGTGTGGTCGTGTCCGACTTCACTCCGGGGGAGCCTGCGGATACCGCAGGTCTTAAAGTCCAGGACGTTATCGTCAGTGTGGATGGCTCGCCCATCGGCAGCCTTCCGCTTTTTTCGCACAGCCTGAATCTTCACAAGGCCGGCGAACACGCCAAGCTTGTGGTCCTGCGTGGAACGGAGCGCGTGCAGTTGGACATTCCTCTCGCGGAGAAACCGCACAAAGCGGACAGCCTGGTGGACATGGCCGATCCGGACAAAAATCTCGTCAGGCCGCTGAGCATTCTGGGCATTGAGCTCACTCTCGATTTGGCGCAGACGCTGCCGGACCTGCGTATTCCTACCGGTGTGATCGTGGCCGCGAGAACGTTGGGGGCGCGGACTGCGGAAATTCCGCTACAAACCGGAGACGTGATCCACGCCTTGAACGGAACGACGATTACGACTTTGGACGGATTGCGCGCGGCACTAGCAAACCAGAGGCCGGGCACGGCCATCGTTCTGCAGATCGAGCGCTACGGCCAGCTTTTCTTCGTTTCGTTCACACGTTAGGTCTGCGCGACAGCCAATTCAGGCTTTCAAAACGTCTGCGGCGAGGCCCGTTCCTTCAACACGGCTGCGTATTTTTGCAAAAGCCGTCGCGCCAGAGGTTGAAGCATCATCGCAGAATGGAGAAAAACCACAATCGTCAGTGGTTCCGAGCGATTTGATGTTGAGAAATTCCGATGCCTCGACGACGCGGTCGCGCACTTCGCTGGCGGATTCCACGCTGGCATTAATCGGATCCGTGACGCCGATAAAGAGCAGCTTGCCCGGGGGCAGGTGATCGCGAAGCAGCCTCAGCACGCGCCGGCGGTCCGGTTCGCTGGCCAGTTGCACATAGAAACGTCCGGCATTCAGGCGAAACAGATGCGGTAGGAGCAACGCGTAGTCCACGTCTGCGCTATGCGTGGAATCTTTGTCGCCTCCCGGACAAGTATGCACACCGATTTTGCTGCGCTGCTCGCCATTGAAGCGATTGAGCACCCGGTTGTTCAGTTCGATGAACGAGTTCAAGAGGCCGCCGGAAGGATCAAGCTTCAGCGCCAGTCGCCCTTCGGTGAAATCCACTTGCACGCAATGAGCGCCGGCTATGAGGCATTCCCGGATGTCGCGTTCCCCCTCAGTTACCAGATCATCCAGGAATTTCTCCCGCGGGTAGCCCGGCAATTCGTCCGCCGGATAGAGCAGGCTGAGAGCGGACACGGAGATCACGGCTTGCTTCAGCGGTCGCTTGGAATAGCGACGAGCTGCCTGCAAAAAAGAAGATGCGTGGACGCCATAACGAAAAGGCCCGACCGTCAGTCGAGGAAGTTGCCGCGTGTGCCCATCCGCAAACGGAATAACGACGCCGTCGGGAGCAAGATTTGAGAGGCCCGCGAGGGGATACGTAGCGAAACTGGATTTGCGCTGCTCTCCGTCGGTGATCACGGGGGAGCCCGTCTGCTCAAAGCGGGAAATGGTGTCTCGCACCGCGGTTTCTTCGACGGCGCAGAATTGCTCGTCGGTCATTCGACCTGCAGCGCGAGCGATGATCGCCGCGAGCAGTTCCTTCGAGCGCGGGATGCTTCCAATTGGTTCGGTGGGTATAGGCATGATTTGGTGGGCTCCTAATCCGCGCTTGAACGCTGGCCAAGACGGGACATCAGCGTCCGGCCCGCGTGAACGCACACGAGTGCAAGTCGTGCGGTACTTTGCAAGGTGGGGAGAAGTATCGCAATACTACAAAAACATTATTGCCAGTGAAATCTCCGCTATGCTCAACGCGGTTCGCGACGTACGATTTGCTCTAGTAGCGAAACGTCAAACGGAGAAACTGCGGTGAACAAAGATGAGGCTTGGGACCTGGCCACGCATTGGGTTGCGGCCTGGAACGCCCATGATTTGGACACGATCATGACACACTATGATGAAGCGATTGAGTTGACTTCGCCCGTTGCCGCGCAATTGTTGAAGAAGGCCGATGGGAAGGTTGTTGGAAAGGCAAACTTGAGAGCTTATTTTCAGCGCGGCCTGCAAGCCTACCCGAACCTGCAATTTCGTCTGGAGGATGTGCTTTGGGGTGTTAATAGCGTAATTCTGTACTACGCAAATCAAAAGGGAACGCGCACCGGAGAGTTCATGGAGCTTTCAGCGAATGGAAAAGTCATTCGAGTTGTGGCGAACTATAACGCCTAAGCAGCGTAACGCATGGTGGTGCCGAGAACCTTGCAGTGCGGGAGATTGCTCCCGCTGTTACGGCCTAAGCCGTCACTCGCAAGTCACACACAGGGTGGCTCTGCCGCGGGCGAGAAAGTGGCGGCGAGCCGCCGCATTCCAAACACAGCGCATCGGCGTTCGGACGGAACCAGCCTGAAGGTTGGCCACTACAAGATCGCGGGCGCAGGCACTTGCGAAGATTCACAATCCAAGACAACTTCGTCATTACTTAATCACAGCGAGGTTCCGACCGATGCCCGCCCCAACGTCATCTGCCGCATTGCGGCTGCTCTGCATTCTTGTGTTCGCCGCTTTCGCCCGTTCAGCTCAAGAAACGAAACACTGGATTTGCCTCGCTTTACCGCCGATCCCAAGGCCATTCAAGATGCCGCTTCTACTGTCACCATCAAGAGATGGCGAACTATCTGTTGCAAGCGGGCATGGGAAAGCGGCGCGTGAAGAAGGACGAAAAGCGGTCGAGCTTGAGCCGAAATCCGCCTGGCACAAAAGACCCTGGCGGAAATCCTGGAATTCGACTCGGTCGGGCGAAAAATGCGTCGCGGCAGCGACTTCGCCGGCGCCGCCAAGGCCTTCCGTGCCGCCCAACAGTGGGATCCCGATGACCCGGCAATTACAGGCGACCTGGCTGTACTTCTGGATACAACGACGAGGCGGAGCGTTACGCCAGGAATGCAAAACTGGATGAAGCAATCGCAGAATACCGCAAACTAACAGAACAGCAGGTGCAGAAGATTGGCTTCAAAAACAACCTCGCCTTTGCGCTCTTGTACGCGAGCAAGTTGGACGATGCGAAGAAGGAAGCAGAAAGGTTGAACCCACAGCCGAAAGCATTCATCGTGGCCGCGGAAGCTATCACGCAGGGTTCTAAGGCTGGTCTGGCACAGGCCCAAAAGATCACCAGCGGCGAGTACGAATCCAAAACTGTCACAAAAGCTGCCGGAGACATCGCCAGGCGGTATCGCGCCTACCCTCAGGCAGCAGATCTGCTTGAGGCCGGCGCCTCGGGCAGCAACTCGGGCGATGTCATGGGGCTCGCCTCGATCTTGCGCAAGACGAAAAAGAGTGAGGACATGAAGTTTCCGGATGATCCCGCTGGCATGGTCGAAAAAATGTTTGTGGAAGCGCTCAACGGAAGATTTACGCCCGAAGTAAGCATGAGGCTATCGAGGATAAATGCGCCTAAATTCATGAAACTGCAGGATCCAGAAGAAGAACGAAATAAGAACCGCGCTCAGCCGGTTTCTGCAGCAAGGCTTGCCGGTTGACGCCATGGTCGATGTGGTTCTGGAAGTAATGCAGGTGACTTCCGAGGGCGATGACGCCAACGGTTACAAAGTGAGTGCGAGTTCCCGGCGAGACGAATTCGACCCTATTCGTGGTGAAAGGAAATGGGCTCTATAAAATCCTGGATTCGTCGAACAAACCCAACACCGTCGGCTGGGAGATTCTTGACCGAGTAGCCAGCAACAATCTGACCGGCGCACGCGTTCTTCTGGACTGGATCCGTAAGGTGCAGCACGTTGCGGGCGGAGACGACCCCTTGACGGGGCAGGCGTTCCCCCGCATGTGGACAATCGGCAAAGAAGGAGATGCTCGCCAAATGAAACTCGCGGCAGCCGCGATCCTCTGCCAGAGTAAGGAAACCGCCCCGGATGGTGTGGCGATTCTGGAACCTGCGCTCGCCGAGGCAGCTGGCGATACCGAAAAACTCAACATATCGCTGGCGTTGCTTGAGGGCTATAGCACGCTCGATGCCTTTGAGAAAAAATACGTACTTGCGAGCGAACTGGCCAAGAACCACTCCGACTCGAAGCGCCTCTTTGAGGATCGTGAATCGGCACTCCGCGGCCTAGGACGGTTCGCTGAGGTGAACACGCTGGCGAATGAATGGTTGAAAAAAGATCCGTCCGATCTGAGTGCGATGCGGGCACTAGTGAGCGCAGACGCTGACGCCGGAAATTACACGCAAGCCGTGGAGCAAGCAAGAAAGATTCGCGCGACGTCAAAAAGCGAACCTCTCGACTACAATGAACTTGCGTGGCTCAGCCTTTACACGGGAAAAACCGATAGTTCTGGTGTGGAGGCGGCCACCAAGGCTGTACAGGAAAGCAAGTCGGACCCCGGGACGCTACACACGTTGGGCTGCGTTTATGCCGAGGTGGGAAAGACGAAAGAGGCAAGGGAGGTGCTCATCCAGGCGATGGACCTGCTGCATTTGGATAAGCCAGACGACAATTATTGGTACGCGTTTGGCCGAATTGCGGAACAGTACGGAGAAACCCAGTCCGCAATGAGTGACTATCAGAGCGTGACCACGCCCAAAAAGCCGATGCAAATCCCGTCTTGCTCTTACAAGCTGGCACAGATGAGGCTCGCCGTGATCAATGGCCACGCGGCAACCAGCGCGAAGTAGCTCGCGAAGCCTATGCACCGCAATTCGTACCGATACGCACGCACTTGCACTGGGAGTGGGGGCGTGACTACACTCAGGCACGCTCCTATTTCATCTACACACGCTCAAGATTTGGAAAAGAGAAAACAAAAACATGCGAAATCCTACGAAAGTTGTGGTGTTGATGGCTGCCCTGCTGCTTATTGCCGGGGGAGCGATGCCTGACGATGCGAAAGTCTTGAGCAATCATGTAGGGTACGAACGAACGGGGCCGAAGCGAGCGGTGGTCCAGGGCAAGGCGGGCGACAGCGTTTCCACCTGCGCTCTGAAACGCGAGGGAAGCAATGAAACAATGCTGTCTCTGACAGCAAAGCCAGCGGGTCCGGTGAAGAAATGGAAGGACTGGACCTTTTGGACCATCGATTTCGATTCGTTCGACAAGGAAGGGAACTACTACATTGGTTGCACGACGGGTCAAGGGCCGGTGCGCTCATATCCGTTCAAGGTTGAGTCGCTGTTGCTGGAGCGGCAAACGCTTTCCGACGTGATTTATTTTTTCAAGGAAGAGCGCAGCTCCGGCCAGTTTGACAAGGCTGACCGGCACCTGCCTTTTGATGGAAAGAAGCAAGGGACGCTGGACGCGCACGGCGGCTGGTGGGATGCCACCGGAGATTACGGGAAACACTTGTCGCACCTGTCGTTTTCGACGTACTTCAATCCGCAACAAATTCCATTCACGGTGTACTCGCTGCTGAAAAGTCATGAGCTATTGGAGACGAGTGGAGTGCCTGAGTTTGCGCGCTACAAAACGCGACTGCTCGACGAAGCCTTGTTTGGCGCGGATTATCTTGTCCGACTGAAGGATCCGGCAGCCTCGTTTTACCGCTCCATTGCTACCGGCGGCGTGAATCAGGTTCCGGCAGAACGAAAAGTTGCCGGAGAGATGAAGAGCTTCGGAATCTACCAGAACGCCACGCAGAAGCCTGGCGCCACGGTGGAGCAGGCCAACAGCGAAATGGAATACGAAGTGAGCTACCGGTCGGGCGGAGGCTTGGCAATCGCAGCGCTGGCGATGGCCAGCAAAGTTCCGGTCTCCGGCGAATTCACGAGCGCGGACTATTTGAAGGCCGCAGAAGACGCGTTCGCGTTTTTGGAGAAGAACAATCTGAAAATGGTGAACGATGGGAAGGAAAATATCGTTGACGATTATTGCGCGCTGACCGCGGCAACTGAACTCTAT
>Ga0210409_10004531_pt1 | contig 14938 bp, 12 predicted proteins | sample IncBWH17MmetaG_FD_161649 | JGI IMG/M metagenome (GOLD analysis project Ga0210409, IMG submission 161649) | Forest soil microbial communities from Barre Woods Harvard Forest LTER site, Petersham, Massachusetts, United States - Inc-BW-H-17-M | ecosystem: Environmental > Terrestrial > Soil >... | reverse complement strand
AGCGGACTTCAGCTTCCTTGTCTTTGGCGTTTTTTTTTCGCCCGCCGCGCGGATATCGACTGGATCGGTCTTTTCAGCTTTTTTTGTCTTTGCCGCTTTTTTGGTCGTGGACTTGGCGTTGGTTGTGACGGAGGGCGCGGAACTCCCGGCATTCTGTTTCTTCTCGGCCGCTTTTCTCTTGTCGAATTTAGCGATCGCGTCGCTAAGCCAGGCAGCTTTTACTTTGCCCCGCCCGGCAGGTCGGCTGCGCCATTCGGCGGAAGCATCGTCGCCGGCGATCTCGTCCATACTGCGTTTGGTCAGGACCGAACTGTCATATTGATCGATGTCATAGTCCTCGACCTCGTGTTCATCGTGCTTCTTGATGAGCAGCCATTCGTTGCCTTTGCTGCCCGGACGACGGCCCCGCATCTTGACCAGGGCGAAGTCGCCTTTCAAACGCTCGCCATCGAGACGAAATTTCAGATCGCCCTTGGCGAGCATGGCTCGCGCTTCTTGGTCGCTCGCGGGCACGTATTTTCCGTCGACCGGAACCGGCGACAGGGGTTGCCAGGTCCCGACATCCCACACCATCACCGAACCGGCGCCGTAGTTATTCTCCGGAATGATGCCTTCGAAGTCGTAGTACGAGACCGGATGGTCCTCCACTTCCATGGCGAGTCGCTTGTCCCCCGGATTTAGGCTCGGGCCTTTCGGCACCGCCCACGACTTCAGCACGCCATCAAGCTCGAGGCGGAAATCGTAGTGAAGCCGGGAGGCACGGTGCATCTGCACGACGAAGCGATGGCCCGCCTTGTTGGCGAGTTTGGCCGGGGGCTCGGGAGTCGAATCAAAACGGCGCTTGCGTTCGTATTCCTTCAGCGACATGCGGTTATTGTAGCCAGTGCGGCGTGGTTCGACTACGCTTACAATCCCGAGGCGTCAACCCGCGCAAAGGAGTGGCGAAACTGCGCATTCTACTCCCGTTGCGATCGAGAGCTCGTGCCTGGCCGATCACGATTCTATATATGGCCGGCATTCTTGCGGGGGCGTCCGTCTCCGGTTGCGCGCAAGAGGGAAAAAACGCTCCGGCCAATGGCAGCCAACATCCCGTTTTCAGCGAGAGCGATGCGGCTCGTGTCACCGAGAACCTGCGTCAAGCCTTGGAATCCGAGAATCCCAGACGTTTTCTGAAGCTCTTCGATGCGAAAAAGATGCCGGGGTTTGCCACCTTTCGAGACCAGGTTTCGGAGTTTTTCGAAACATACGGTCCGATCCGAGTGACGTATCACCTGACTCAGGTCACGACCGAAGCAGAGTTCGGGGCGGCCATGGCCGAGATCAGGATCGACGCGACACCGAGACGGGGAAGGATTGCAAGCATGCGGAAAACGGTCCCGGTGCGATTGGTGCTTGGCTGGGACGACAAAACCTGGAAGATCGTCGATTGGTCGCCGCGCGAATTCTTTCAATAGCAGGGACGGACATTGAGCACAAAACGTGAATATCCGGAGACTCCGCTGGTGGGTGTGGGCGCCATCATTATCCAGGGCAATCAAGTCGTGCTCGTGAAGCGTGGTCACGCACCATTACAGGGAAAATGGTCGATTCCGGGAGGTGTGCTGGAAATTGGCGAGACGCTCAGGAAAGCGGCCATACGCGAGGCGTTCGAGGAAACCGGACTCTCGATCGAGCCGGGCGAACTGCTGGGTGTGTTCGAGCGCGTTCTCCCCGATGAAAAAGGCCGAATGAAGTATCACTACGTGCTGATCGATTTTTTGTGCCGCCGTGTTGCAGGCGAACTGGCCGCGGGTGACGATGCGGACGAAGTTCGCTGGTTTCGGCGGGACGAACTGGCTGCGTTGGAACTCGCGCGCGAAACCGAAGAGGTCATCCGCAAGGGATTCGAAAAAGCTCAAAAGTCTGGTTAAGACGTTTGCTAAAGGCCAGGACCTAATCGATACCGAACGAGGCTCACAAATGCCGCAGACCCGATCATCGCGCACTCAAGTGACGATGTATCTTGCCTTTGTATTTTTGTTCAGTTCCGTCTTCTATTTCCTGATGCTCCGCGCGCACTCGCTGTCTGGTGGCGGGGGCCTCTACGTGACCGGAATCATGTGGTGCCCGGCACTCGCAGCGTTCACGACCTTGTGCCTGAATGGGCGAAACTTTTCCGATCTTGGCTGGAAGTGGCCGGCGAGGAAATATGCGGCCATGAGTTGGTACGTCCCGCTGATGTACGCGGGCATTGCCTATGCGATTGTCTGGATTTCCGGCCTTGGCGGATTTCCGAACCATCAGTTCATGGAGGGATTGGTCGCGCGCATGGGTCTGAGGGTCTCGCCCGCCGCATCCGCCGTTCTCTACGTTCTGCTGGTAGCCAGTTTCGGACTCGTAGGTAGTTTGTCACGAGCCCTGGGTGAGGAGATAGGGTGGCGTGGCTTTCTCGTTTCGGAGCTATCAAAAACGTCGGGCTTCACCGGCACCGCGCTTTTCAGCGGGATCGTGTGGGCGCTCTGGCATTATCCAATTCTGATCTGGGGAGACTACAACGCGGGAACGCCGAGTTGGTACGGACTGACGTGCTTTACGGTGATGGTGGTAGCCATCGCAGTGGTGTTTGCCTGGCTACGGCTGAAGTCGGGCAGTCTTTGGACGGGCGCGATTCTGCACGCGAGCCACAATCTTTATGTGCAAGCCATCTTCACACCACTCACGCAGGATCGCGGGAAGACGGCGTGGTTTATCGACGAATTTGGCGCGGTCCTGCCCCTCATTACGATTTGTTTCGCGATTTACTTCTGGAGGCGAAGGGGCGAGCTGAATTTTACGGACGCAACGTCCGGACAGTAGATATCTGAAAATTCTAGAGCTCTTCCAGAGCCTCCGCGATTTCCAACAACTTCGAGACCGTATTCCAGTTTCTTGCGGTCCCTTCGTTCTTTAGCAACTTTCCGGAGAGCCCCGCAAACAATTTCGATCTTCCGGCGCCCTCGGGAAAGTACGTATAGATCTCCCGACCGTCGAGGTGCATCTCTTCCGGATGGGGCTTGAGACTGTGCAGCAGGTCGCTCACCTCGGGAGCAGGTTTTCGGGATAGGAACGTCACCACCAGTTTGCCGGGTTCGACATCTTTCCGCTTGGCGAACGGGTTGCGGTGGATCACGTCACGCAATTCTGCGGTTGTGCGAACCACCACGTCTGCGTGGAAGCCGTACTTGTTCTCGATGGCGCTCTCGAGTTTTTCTACTATGGAAGCTAGATTTTTCTCCTGGGTTCGAAACACAACATTCCCGCTCTGTATATGCGACCGCGCGTCCCAGTGACCCAGCGTGCCGTACAAGGCACACAGCTCAGACATCTTGATTTTGTGATGGCCGCCGAGATTGATGCCACGGAGCAGGGAAATGATGACCTTCATAGCGCCGAACAGAATACTGCAAAAAGCAGAACGGCCCGCGTACATGAAGCACGCGGGCCGCCGGTGGTACTGTTGGGATTGACCAAGAGGTGGTCACTCTACGTGGCCTCTTCGGCAACTCCGGGATCCCAGCGCGACCTGACGCCGGGCGGATTGCAAACCCTAACTCACCGGTAGTGTGCGGGCTGTAGCACCCGCCAAGCTTTCCGCTCAGCGGACGCCCCGCTTAGAGCGACCGCTCTAAGTCGCAGCCACCTCACCTGGTCTTTTGGTACTACTGCCATCTGAACTTGTCATCCGACCACCTCCTTTCCGGTGTAATCGCAGACTAGTACGGAAAGGCCTCGGGAGTCAATCGGCACAAAAGTGGGTACCGTCGAAAGCAATACAAGCGTCTTCGACCTTGGTTCGGCCGACGGCCATTCCCCCGATGTACATGTCCAAAAGCTATCTGGCTGATTGTCCTGATGCGTTTCACACTGGAAGCACTCTCCCAGGGAAAGCCTTGCTCCCCACGTGTCCGGCTTTTCAGGCTTTCCAGCGGTAGGCTCCCGGCTGGGATAAGCCGAGATGCGCGAGCACGCGGTTGGCAAATTCGTGCGCCATCTCGTCGAGGCTGGCTGGGCGGTTGTAATAAGTCGGGATAAGCGGGAACACAGTCGCTCCGGCATCGGCTGCGCGATACATGTTGCGGATGTGAATCTTGCTGAGAGGCGTTTCACGGACGCATAGCACCAAGGGACGTCGCTCTTTCAAAGTTACATCGGCAGCACGCTCGATGAGTTGAGCGGCGACACCGTTGGCGATGCGGGCCAGCGTACCGACGCTGCAAGGGATCACCACCATGGCATCTGCCGGGTACGAGCCGCTGGCTACGTTGGCTCCGATGTCCGCATTGGATTGTTCTTGGATCTTTGCGGCGGGTTTGCCCAGGATCTGCGCGATTAGGGAGTTACGGCCCTTGAGGTTCAGCTCTTCTGCAAGAACGCGCAGGCCCCCGTCGGAGGCGATGAAGTTTACGGTTTCTATGCGGTCATCGTGCTCGACCGTTTGCAGAAACTGTTTCAGGAAGATGGAGCCGCTTGCCCCGGTCGTAGCTACAGTCAGGTTCTTGGGCGGATACATGGGCAAACCAGGCTCCCTTAGGAGACACACTTGCAACTCGTGAGCATAGGGACGCGTCGGAAGATAAGTCAAGGCGAGGATCGCTTCGAACTTGTGGTTCTCGAAGCAACCCGGAAGAGTGCAGTCGTGCTCAGTACGCGATAATGGCGAACGCTTCACACTTGCGATCTCGGCGCTCGGCGGCGCAGCTTCACGCCCTCGAAGGGGTGGAACGCGAGATTCGCGCCAATGACCCGAACGGGCGCCGCAAGTATCTGAGAGATTTCAGCCAAGCCTACCGCTCGTATCAGTCGGTTCTCGAACTCAGCCAGATCCACGCTCAAGTCAAAGCCGCCGATCTCGTCCTGATCGGCGACTATCATGCCTTGCCTGCCTGCCAACGGTTTGCCGGGTCACTGCTCGAGCATTGTGCCATGGAGGGTGAACGTCCGGTGGTTCTAGGGCTCGAGACCATCTTTGCGCGCGATCAACACATCCTCGATGAATGGTGGCGGCGCGAGATCGGCGAAAATGAATTGCGGGAGCGCATCCGTTTTCATCTGGATTGGGGTTACGACTGGGAACCGTTCTACGAATTGCTGGTCGTGGCTCGCGAGCACGCTGAGGCTGTTTACGGCCTCGACTGTATGCCGCGGGAAGACCTGCGCAAGATCGGAGCTCGCGATCGCCACGCCGCCGACAAAATTGCCGAGATACGTCACCAACATCCGAACGCGGTCATTCTGATCCTGTTCGGCGAATCCCATCTTGCGCCCGGCCATTTGCCCCGCACGCTGCAAGAAAGGCTTCCCGGCGAGCGCACCCTCACAATTTTACAGAATGTCGATGCCTTGTACTGGCGAGCGGCCGGTGAGCGGCACGATCGCGTTGAGGCTGTACAGGTCAACGAGCGCGTAGTCTGCGTGTTCAATGCAACGCCGCTTGAAAAGTACGAGAACTATCGGCTTTGCCTGAACAGCTGGAAGAGGGAAGACTCCGATCCGCCGGATATCGCTCCCACCGTCTACAACCTGATCGACGGGCTGGTGCGCTTCTTGCGCATCGACCGCTATTCGTCGCACAACACCACGCAGCCCAAATTCCTGGTGGATCTGCTGCCCGAAGTGTACTTCCGTCATTCCGATGGATTGCTTCATCGCTTGCTTTGCCGGAAGGCAGTGAACGAAGAAGAGCGCGAAGCCATGCTGCAGCGAATTCAGGATCGTGGCTGCGTCTACCTTCCGCAGGTGAACGTGTTTTACATGCACGAGTTGCAAATGATGTTTGCGGCCGAAGAGGCCGCGCGCTTCCTGCATCATGCCTGCCGCGGGTTGCCGACGCGGGTCACGGCTCGGGAAGAGGCTGCGGACGAACCGGGGGACTTCTTCTACGCGCGAGTGCTGGAAAATGCTTTAGCGTACTTCGGATCGCGCGTGCTGTACCCGGCGCGTGCTGCCGTGCGCGAGGCCGATTTGCGCGACTTGAATGATCAGACCCGCGAAGACGTCGAACGGCAGACCGGCCTGAGTTTCGTGGAATCGAATCGCGCCCTGAACTTTCTTTTGCTGCACCGCTTGCTTGAAGTCAACGCCAGACAATGCGACGACGTGCGCGGATCGCTGGACGACGGCATCCGCAGCACCGGAGCCAAGTTCGAATACGTGACGCTGCAGCTGGGCTACTTGTTGGGTTCCGATCTCTACGACGCCTACCTCGAAGACCGGGCTACCCCACGCTACGTTCGCGGCCTGTTTTTGACCCATGTGGAAGAACCTGGCGCAGCTCGCGCTGCCTACTTTGACCTCGTTCACGAGTTGCGCGGGACGCGGCGCAAGGCCTCGGTGGCCGCGGCCGGGAAGTAGCCTCTCGCCAGGTTCTCGTTGACCGGTCTGCCCAACAAATTCCGCCGCCAGTAAATCGCAAATTCTTCTCGCATCATCCTGGCAGTTTGCCATCCCAACCGCGTTCGTTGACTTGCTGTCCGCGTCCCGCCTACCATAGGCAGCTTCTTGGTCGGCTACGGATCCAGCAGGAGGCGAATCGTGAAGGGGCTGTGCGGGATGCGTCAGCAGGCACTCGAAAAGTCGCACCCTGTCCCAAACACGCGCTGGATGTCACTGGTCATCGCGGTTGCATTTCTTCTGTTGTTGATGCCGGTTCCTGCCTCGCTGGGCGCGGAAGCGGCCGCACCGAGTGCAAGCCCGGCAGACCGCGTTTACCGTAACGGAGTCATCTTCACAGCCGGCGCGCACAATGAAACCGCTGAAGCTCTCGCGATTCGCGATGGGCGGATTATCTACGTGGGCGACAACGCGGGTGCCGCTGCTTTTATTGGCGGCGCCACTACGGTGGTAGATCTAAAAGGACGCTTCCTGATGCCTGGCCTTATCGACGGCCATATGCATCCGTTGGAAGCCGGAACCGTGTTGTTGAAATGCAGTCTCAACTACGATTCGCTCACCGTCGCGGAACTGCAGCAACGAGTTCAGGACTGTCTCGACAAATCTGCGTCAAAAGATCCCGACGCCTGGCTCGAAGTGGTGAGCTGGTTTCAGGAGAGCATGCGTCCGGCAGGGGTGAAAACGAGTCGTGCCACGCTCGACGCTCTAAAGACGACTCGGCCCATTATCATCCGCTCTTCGTTCGGACACACGGTGCTGGCCAACTCGCGCGCTCTTGCCCTCGCGAAAATCACGGCCACAACTCCTGACCCGATCGGCGGGAAGATCTGGCGGAACTCGGCGGGCGAGCCCTCCGGACTGCTGGAAGATGCCGCCTTCGAGGTATTCTCCAGCCTGCTACCCAAGCCAACGTCGGAAGACAACGTGACCGCAGCCAAGACAGCGCTCCAGGCAATGAACCGCCAGGGCGTTACGAGTTTCCTCGACGCTGCCGCCGCCAAAGAAGATATGGCGGCGTTCACGGCAGTGCGTCGTGCCGGAGCCTTGACAGCCCGTGCACACTTCGCGCCGGTGATCGAGCCCTCTGAAGCCGGCGACCCCCTGGGCGCAGTGGCGCGTGTAGTCGCCTTCGCCAAACAATACGATCAAGGGACAATCGTGACCGAACCAGGCATCACCGTGGCCAACGCGAAGCTGTTCCTTGACGGCGTGATTGCCGCTCCGGCGCTTACGGGTGCGATGCGCGAACCCTACTTCACGAACGCCGGAACAGCTGAGACGCCGCACTGGGTTCCCGGTCCGAGCCGTGGCCCTGCGGTCTATTTTGGCCCCGACGCGCTGACCGCCATTCTGGTGGCGTTGGCGAAAAGCGAAATCGACCCGCACATGCACGCCGACGGCGACGGAGCCGTACACGCGGCGCTCGATGGCATTCAAGCGCTTCGGCGTACATTACCCACTGCTGATATCCGTCCGGCTATTGCGCACGATGAAATTGTCGACCCTGCAGATTTCCCGCGTTACAAAGCGCTGGGTGCGATTCCCGTGCTGTCATTCCAGTGGGAGAAGCCGGCGGGCGACACCATGGGCCTTCGAGATTATTTCGGTCCAGCGCGAATGAAGATTCTCGAACCCGCAGGATTTCTGGCCGCAGCCGGAGCCCGGATCGCTTTTGGAAGCGACTGGCCCGTGGACCGGTTGAACGAGTGGTTCGCGCTCAAGGTCGGCGTGACCCGAACAAATGCGCCCGATGCGCCGCCCGACTTCCGTGGCCGCCTGGGAGACGATCCAGGCCTATCTCGCGAGACGGCCCTCCGCGCCGCGACCATCGACGCGGCGTATGAACTTCACCAGGACAAGACCACCGGTTCTCTTGAGGTGGGTAAGTTCGCCGACCTGATTGTGCTGGATCGCAATCCGCTCCAAATACCCGCAGAGGAAATTGCCAAGACCCAGGTGCTTGAAACCGTGGTCGGCGGCAAACTCATCTACGATGCCTCAGCGCCATCGCCGTAACCCTTCGGCGAAATAGGATAGCGAAGACTCAGTCGATCGCCGCGTGCGGAGAAACACGGTTGTGCGTTTGCCTCAGGTAGCCGCCTAGTGCCAGAAACGCTCGCCATTGCGAGAGTGTTAATCTAGAACTCCACTCGGCGGATCGCCGGTTGCTACCTTGAACGCTGACTCCATTCGACAGTTGTTCGAGCAAGTACGCTCGGGGAAACTCTCACCCGAGGATGCCGTGTCGCGCCTTCGGCATATGCCCTTCGAAGACCTCGGCTTCGCCAAGGTGGATCATCACCGCGCTCTCCGAGTCGGCATGCCGGAGGTCATTTTTGGAGAACGCAAGACTCCTGCCCAACTGACAGGAATTTTCAGGCGCCTTGCCAAACATGGTGGCAACGTTCTCGCTACCCGCGCCGACGAGAAGCAGTTCGCCGCCGTTAAGAAGGCAATTCGCGGGGTGGAGTACCGGGAGCTGGCACGAGCCATCGTCCTGCAGCGTGATCGCAAGATTTACGGGAAGGGAATCGTAACCGTGGTATCCGCCGGAACCAGCGACATTCCTGTCGCCGAAGAGGCGGTCGTCACGGCAGAGATGATGGGCAACGAAGTCCAGCATCTCTATGACGTCGGCGTGGCCGGGATTCACCGGCTGCTCGCCAATCGCGAAACCTTGGTCAAAGCGCGCGTCCTGGTTGTCTGTGCGGGCATGGAAGGTGCGCTGCCCAGCGTTGTTGGCGGGTTGGTGGGTGTCCCGGTGATCGCGGTACCCACGAGCGTCGGTTATGGCGCTTCGTTCAAAGGCATCGCGGCCCTGCTGGGAATGATGAACTCCTGCGCGTCCAACGTTAGCGTCGTCAACATCGACAACGGATTCGGCGCCGGTTACGTCGCCTCTCTCATCAATCGGGCGTGAAAACAGTCGCCAGTTGTCAGTTGTCTGCGAGGAAAGGGTTATAAGGGATTGCACACGCCCACCGTCACCTGCGACCCGGACTCTTCTTGTCTTTCCGACGCCCGGAGGAATAACCCAAAAAAAAGGCACGGCTTGTGGCCGTGCCCGAGAGAGAGGAGTGGAACGTTACAACCCTTGTTTGGAACTGTTCTCGACCACCAGATTGTTCTGGACGCTGAAGGCGCCAAACACCTGGTTGGCCCGCATACCGGCGATCTGCTTGTCCATGTTGTCGATCACCGTGCCATACAGGCTGATGTGTCCGTTATCCACGATGATCCGGATCGGCCGCGCCGGGTCAATCGCGTACTTGTTCAGAGGCGCGGCGCCGTAAATCGCCCGCACTGCGTGCCGGCGGATATTGTCGTCAAACATCGAGACCGGTGAAACCTTCACTTCGCTCACGATGTCTTTGACGCCTTCCGTCCTCTGGACGAGAGCGAGTGCCGAGTCGCGGCCCACATCGTTGTACGTCTGGCCGCCCAGCGTCACCACGCCATCCTTTACACTCAACGTAAAGTAGTTGAATGCGCTGTCATACCAACCCACGCGATCGTAGTAAAGCTTGCGCGACAACTGTTCGTTCAGCTGTGCGTCGCTGACAGCAGGCCCGGCGACCGTGATCAGGTTGCGAACTCCCTGCGCATTCTTGATCTTTTTAGCTGTTTTCGCTGCGTCCAATTTGTCCTGGTAGAGATCCACCGTGCCCCTAAGGGTCACGATGCCGTCTTCCACCGTGGACTTCACGTTCTGAAATTTTTCGTTTTGCGCCAGCTTCTGCGACACATTGGTCTGTACCGTCGCATCGTAACGAGCCGCGCTGCTGGTCTGCGCGAGCATGCTGACACTTAGTAAACCCACCGACCAAAAAGCAGAAATTCCAGTGATCAGTTTCTTCATTGCTATGTCTCCATCCTCATGACGGCGTTTTTAATTAACTAACCGTTCAGTTAATTATTGGATGAGTCCGTTCGGCGTGAGGATGCCCGAATCGGCAGATTCCTCAGATGATGTAAGACTATGTAAAACAATACCTTAGGAGGTGCTTACACAACTTTACTTTCTCGGCCGTCCCACCGCCCGCGAGTTGATTTCTCGGCCCACCTACTTCGGCTTTTTGCGTTCTCTCGCGGTGATGGAACGTGATTTCTTCCTGGAAGACTCTTCGTCTTTGAATACTCTGGCGAAAATCTTGTCGATATTGCGCAGCTGACGTCGCAGCTCGAAGGCTTGTTCAATCTGCTTCGCTGGAACACGACCGGTGATGTTTTTGTCTTGCAGGACGAGCTGACGGAAGTCCAAATCTTCCCTCCACGCGCGCAGGGCGTGTCCCTGCACCAGCCGGTAGGCGTCTTCGCGCGAAACTCCGTGCTCAACCAGGTCGAGCAGAAGCTGTCCGCTGAATACCAAGCCACGAGTACTCTCCAGATTCGCCTTCATGCGCGCCGGATACACAAACATGGTGTCGATGAGGTTGGTCGTCTTGTGCAGAAGGTAGTCCACCAGCGTCGTGGAGTCCGGCAGAATGACTCGCTCCACGGAAGAATGAGAAATATCCCGCTCATGCCACAGTGGAACATTTTCGAAGGCAGCCTGCGCATTGGATCGGACTACGCGCGCGAGCCCGCTGATCTGTTCAGCGGTTACCGGATTCCGCTTGTGCGGCATCGCGGAAGATCCCTTCTGCTTTTCGCTGAAAAATTCTTCCGCCTCGCGAACCTCGGTCCGCTGCAGGTGCCGGATTTCTGTGGCGATCTTGTCGAGCGTTGAGGCAATCACCGCCAAAGTGGCCACGTACTGTGCATGGCGGTCGCGCTGGATGACCTGTGAAGAAATGTCGGCCGCCTTGAGCCCCAGGCGCGCGCATATCTTCTCTTCCAGTTCCGGAGATAGGTGAGCGAACGTCCCTACTGCACCAGAGAATTTTCCGACACGCATGCCCTCTGCCGCAGCCTTAAAGCGCACGATGTTGCGCTGCGTCTCCGAATACCAGTTCGCGAGCTTGAAACCGAAAGTAATGGGCTCGGCGTGAATTCCGTGAGTCCGTCCGATCTGGGGTGTGTCTTTGAACTCCCACGCGCGGCGTTGCAAGACCTCAGACAGGCGTTCCAGATCCTCCGCAATGATTGCTGAAGCCTGTGCGATCAGCAGAGCTTGCGCCGTATCGACGACATCGTTCGACGTTAGGCCGTAGTGGAACCATCGAGCATGCGTGCCGACGATCTCAGCCACCGCGGTGGTGAACGCGATCACATCATGCCGGACTTCGGCCTCGATCTCCTGGATACGCTCGAGCTTGAAATCGGCGTGCTCACGAATCGCCTTCGCCGCGTCCTTTGGAACAAGGCCGGCTTCCGCCAGCGTCTCAGTGGCGGCGACTTCGACGGCCAGCCAGTTACGAAATCGGTTCTCGTCGCTCCAAATACGCCCCATTTCGGAACGGGTATAGCGAGGAATCAAGGAACAGCTCCAAGCGTTTTGAAATTGCGGAACGAAGGATTGTAAATGACGCGAGGAAAGGGCGTCCAAGCCGGCGGCCTGGCAAGCCCGTTCAATTTTTGGAACTCACGGACGGGCGGTGCCGCCTCAAAAAAAACAATACATCGTGTTACGATATATGGGGACACTTGTCTTGCTACGATATAATCCGCGGCATGGAAACACTCACCCTGTCGGACTACACCTCGTTGGCGGAGCTGCGTTATCAGATACGCTGCTTCCTCTTTTTCAGCGAACAGGCAGCCCGTGCCGTGGGCCTGGAGCCAAGACAACATCAACTTATGCTGAGCCTGAAGGGGCTGCCGCCGGGTGTGCGGCCCACGATCGGCGAAGTAGCGGAGCGTTTGCAAATCCAGCATCACAGTGCGGTCGAATTGGTGAATCGCCTGTCAGCTGCTGGATATGTGCGGCGCCAGCGCGGCGGAGACGATCGCCGCGAAGTGCTGCTCACGCTTACCGCTCGAGGCGAGAAGGTGTTGCGCGAACTGTCGTTGCACCACCGGGCAGAATTACGCTCGGCCGGTCCGGCGCTGGTCGCTGCGCTCCGGCGAGCAATGCGAGGGGCCCGAAACGCCAACGGCTTCCATGCTCAGGCCGCCGCTCGGAAGAGGAGACGTACTACTTAATACATGTCTGAAGAAAATCGTCGAGACGGACGCGACGGAACCACGACTTCCGGACTCCGCAATGGCGAAGCTCTGCCTCCACTGGGAACGGATGGGGCCAGGCCTCTGTCTCTGGTACCAGGCGCAGCACCTGCGCAGTTTCGTATTGTGCTGGTCTCGTTCCTCGCCGCTGGTATCGGCTTGGTCGCCGGACTCGTTGCGTTCGTGCTCTACAAGCTGATTGGCCTTTTCACCAATCTCGTCTTTTTCCATCGTTGGGACGCCACCTTCGTCAGCGCGCGGCTGAATCACCTCGGCCCCTGGGTCATTCTAATGCCGGTGCTGGGCGGCATCATCGTTGGCTTCATGGCAAAATACGGGACCCCAAAAATCAAGGGGCATGGCATCCCGGAGGCGATGGAGGCCGTTCTGGTGAACCGTAGCCGCATTCAGCCGCGGGTAGCCATCCTGAAGCCTATTTCAGCGGCAATCGCCATCGGCACCGGCGGACCGTTTGGCGCGGAAGGCCCCATTATCCAGACTGGCGGCGCAGTGGGCTCGCTGGTCGGCCAGTGGTTCCACACCACTGCTTCCGAACGGAAAGTGCTCCTTGCCTGTGGTGCAGCCGCAGGGATGTCGGCGACTTTCAACACGCCGATTGCCGGGGTCATCCTTGCCATCGAACTGCTCCTTTTCGAATTCAAGTCGCGTTCCTTCATTCCGCTGGTCATCGCCAGTACTCTCGCGACCGCAGTCCACATGCAACTTCTGGGTGCCGGGCCGATGTTCACCGTCGCGCCGATGAATTTCGGTATTCCCCAGGCTCTGCCGTTCTATCTGGTTTTGGGAGGTGTTTGCGGTCTGGCCGCGGTTGGCTTCAGCAAGCTGCTGTACTGGGTGGAAGATCAATTCGAAAAATTACCAATTGATGATCTGTGGTGGCCCGCCATCGGCGCACTTGGGTTGGGAATGATCGGCTATTTCGTTCCGCGCGTACTGGGCGTCGGCTATGACACGATCAGCGACATCCTGAACGCGCAGCTCGCCCTCAAGCTGTTACTGGTGGTGATGATCGCCAAGGCGGCGGCCTTAGTGATTTCGCTGGGCTCCGGTACTTCAGGAGGCTTGCTGGCCCCAATGTTCATGTCGAGCGCCGCGCTGGGCGGGATCTTTGCGATGGTCATCAACCGTGTCTTTCCCTCGTCGAACCTCGCGGCCGGAGCCTTTGCTCTGGTAGCCATGGGCGCTGTCTTTGGCGCGGCCTCCAGGGCCACTTTTTCCTTCATCATCTTTGCCTTTGAGATCACGCGCGACTACAACGCTGTCTTGCCCTTGATGCTCGTCAGCGTAATTGCCGACGGGGTCGCCATGCTGTTTATGCCGAAATCTTCCATCATGACGGAAAAGCTGGCGCGCCGTGGTCTGCGCATTCATCAGGACTACGAGACCGATGTCATGCAGCAGGTCACCGTCTCTGAAACCATGGATCAAAACGTGCCCACCATTCCGGCAACGGTGCGCGTCGGGGAACTCGCAGAGCGTATTGCAAGACATGACCCTGCGGTAAGCCACCATCAGGCGCTCTTTATTGTGGATGAACCCGGCAGACTCGCCGGGTTGATTACGCGCGGAGACGTTCTGCGCGCCCTGGATCAGGATCCCGACGGTAGCACGCCGGTGCTGGAAGCAGGTTCGCGAAACGTAATCGTCACTTTCCCGGATGAGCTGATCTCCGAAGCCTCCGAGAAAATGCTGCACAACGACATCGGCCGCCTGCCCGTCGTCGAGCGCGCCGACCGGCGGAAGCTTGTCGGGTATCTCGGACGTCAGGGAGTGATGTCCGCGCGCCTGCGGCGGTTCCATGAAGAGCATGTGCGAGAGCCCGGATGGGTCGGCCGATTTCAGAAGAACGGTGTTTCGAAGAATGAGTGACAGGGGTTCGTGACAGGGATGGCTAGTTCTTCATCCTGGCCGGGACTACTTGCATGTCGCTCGCGGGAACGCGCTTTTCGGCCGCGTCGATCAATGGCCGTAATGCTTCCACCGAGATCCCCAGTGTGCCGCCGGAGAACCCATCGATGTAGGCAGAGTTAATCCCGATGACCTGTCCTGACGAATTGAACACCGGCCCGCCACTGCCTCCATGGGCGGTGGGCGCGTCATAAATCAGTTTGTCGCCGATCGCGTCTCCGAGATGGCCAACCGTGGCCGACGGGCGGATCAGTGACAGCGCCGCCAACTCACTGGCTGCGTTGATGTCGTCGTGCCGGTAGGCCAACCGCTGGTAGACCTCAGTGGGTGATTTCGCCACCATGCCAGCCACACCCATCGGATAGCCGATTACGGTGACCAGTTCCCCCGGCGTCGTTGCGGTGGTCGCCAAAGGCAACGGAGCCAAGCCTCGAGTAACGGTTGTAAATTCCAGATGCAAGATTGCAAGATCATTGTGTGCCGAAACGACCGTTGG
>Ga0210409_10004530_pt1 | contig 14942 bp, 9 predicted proteins | sample IncBWH17MmetaG_FD_161649 | JGI IMG/M metagenome (GOLD analysis project Ga0210409, IMG submission 161649) | Forest soil microbial communities from Barre Woods Harvard Forest LTER site, Petersham, Massachusetts, United States - Inc-BW-H-17-M | ecosystem: Environmental > Terrestrial > Soil >... | reverse complement strand
CTCGAATGCAAGCGCGCGACCGGACACGAGCGATTGCGCCAGTGGGCCAATGGCGCCCTCGTCGCTCGGGGATATCCCCGCCCGCGTCGCGGCAAGCGCAACGGCGCGGTACATGGCGCCCGTATCGACCAGGACGAAGTCGAGAGCGTCCGCCAGGCGGCGCGCAACGGTGCTCTTTCCAGCGCCGGCGGGGCCATCGATCGCGACGATGGGGCGCGTGCGAGGCGGCTGGCGCACTATGAGACCACCTCGATGTTGGCGCCGAGTGCGCGCAGGGTCGCGATGAACTTCGGATAGCTCGTTGCGATACAGTCGGCGTTTCGCACCCGCGAAGGCGCGCGTGCCAGCAACCCGAGAACGGTGGCGGTCATGGCGATTCTGTGGTCACCACGGCTGTCGATGTCGGCCGCTTCGAGCGGTTCGAGGCGGCCCTCGAGGTCGAGCCCGTCCGGCCGCTCTTCGCACGGGACGCCGAACGCGCGCAGCACCTCCGCCATGGTTGCGATGCGGTCGCTCTCCTTGTGCCTGAGCTCCTCGGCATCCGCGATGCGCGTTTTGCCCTTTGCACGCGCCGCCAGTGCGCACGCGATGGGAATCTCGTCGATCGTGCGCGGCACGGTTTCGCCCCCGATTCGGACGGCGCGCAGGGGCGAGCTCCACGCGTGCAGTTCGGCGACGGGCTCGCCGCCACGCTCGCCCTGTGGCTCGATGGCAAGCCCGGCCCCCATGTCGCGCGCCACCTCGAGCAGTCCGGTTCGTGTCGGGTTGACGCCGACACCACGGGCAGTCACGCGCGAGCCATCGACCAGGTGCGCCGCCACGAGCAGGAACGCGGCCGCGGAGATGTCCCCGGGAATCTCGAGGTTGAACGCGACCAATCGACGGTCCCAGCCGGTCGGGTCGATCTCGACGACCGGCCCCGCCGTGCGAAGCGGGCACCCGATGGCGCGCAGCAGCCGTTCGGTGTGGTCGCGCGACACCGTGGGTTCCTTGAACAGCGTGATGCCGTCGGCGAAGAGGCCGGACAGAAGGACCGCACTCTTGACCTGCGCACTCGCGACGGGGCTCTCGTAGTGGAGCTCGGTCAACGGTCGGCCGGCGGGCAGGGGGCCGACGTGGAGCGGGGCAAGGATCTCGCCTGGGCGCGACGGATGGGACCGTCCCTCGATGACCGCGCCGCGCGCGCGAAGCGGGCCGGCGACGCGCATCATGGGTCGCCGCGATAGGGTGTCGTCTCCGACCAGCGTCGCACGAAAGGGCTGCGCCGCCAGCAGACCGCACAGAAGGCGCATCGTCGTGCCAGAGTTGCCGCAGTCGAGGTCCTTGGCGGGCGCTCGTAGTCCGAAGAGCCCGGCGCCGTGGATGACCAAATCGGTTGGCGACGGTTCGTCTATCTGCACGCCCATGGCGCGGAGCGCGTTGGCCGTCGAGACATTGTCCTCGCCGTGCGAAAAGCCGGCGACGCGGGATGCACCGTCGCAAAGCGCGCCGAACAGCAGGGCGCGGTGCCCGATGCTCTTGTCGGATGGCACGGGAACGCTCCCGACAAGGGGACGATTCGCGGGATGGACCGTGAGGCTGGTCATTGCAGCATCGGAATGAAACGAGGAGCGAGCGCGAGCACGGTGCGAAGCGTCTGGTCGTCGAGGGCAAACTTGCAGCGAACGTCGCTCCCCTCGGCCGCGACATCGAAGTTCTGCAGGCGCACGCCGCCGAGGAGGGGACCCAGCATCTTGAGCCAGCCGTCGACCATGCGAACGCCATCGACGGCGGCTTGCGCTTGACCGGCTTCACTGTAGCTGAGCGTTGCCGCCACGTTCACCCCGGGAGGCGCGAAGTTGCCGATGACCCTCGCGATGCGCAAGCCTTTGAGCCAATCTAAGTTGAACGAGCCCAGCGCGGCGACTGCGACCGGCTGCGTCTCGAAGTCGGCGGCCGCGGCCATCTGCGCTCCTTTGGTCTCGAGCGTCTCCGCCATCCACGGCGGCATGGATCGTTCGAGCGTCCCCGCCTGCACGCGATCGAGCAGTCGCCGCAGGCTGTCGCCGGAGCCCGCGATGAGGGTCCGCGACGAGAGGACGACGTACTCGACGCTGCCCGCGGTGTACGTCGCGCGGCCGGCGTATGAGCCGCGCGCGATGGAGCCTCCCTGGGCCGTCGCGGCGGCGCCCGCGATTTTCTCCTCGTCGAAGCGGCCGCTGAGGACGGCAACGACGTCGACGCCGCCGGTCGCGTAGCTCCCGAGCGCGACGCGGTCGACATCGCGGCGCGCGTCGAAGCCGGCCTCCTCCCCAAGGGGAAGCACTTTGCTGACGAGGCCGGCGACCTGCGCTCCCACCGAGCCGCTGTCGAGGATGCCGCGCGCATCGAACGTCGCGACGACAACCGCCGACGCAGGAAGAAGCGCGAGCGGATCGGCATCCAGGTCGACCTTCTTTTCGGCTGCCGTGCTCGACGCTTTGCCGCCGCAAGCAGCCAAAGAGAGGTGCAGGACAGCGGTCAGGAGGACGAAAGCCCAACGCGTCATGAGAGGTGAGGCTAACACGCTGCCGATTCGATCGACGATGCTGCGCTGCCCGACGTCCAGGCCAGGATTGCTAGATTGATCTCGAGGTGCCCGTGTCGATCGTGAGTCGCAAAGCGCTCGAGGGATTGAGGGACAAATACTCTGAAATCCTTGCCTTGCGCAGGGCGGACGACACTGGAGACTCCGACGACGCTCAAACGCGGGCGCGCATGGCGATGCTCTCATCGCAGTTTCCTGGCGCGCTGCGCGAGATCGATGACCTCGAGCTGTCCGAAATCGAGTTGCGCATCGCCGCACTCGAGACCGTCTTACGAGGCGATGGTGAGGTAAAGCAGTGGATGGAGGCCATCGCCAAGTTCCACGCCCTCGCTCGGGGAGCCCTCTGCGCGAAGCGTTGGCTGGCCAAGCGCAGGCATGTCGACGCGGAGGTCGAGCGCGCTTACATCGCGGCGGCGTCGGGACTGGCGTTTCCGGAGGAGGCGCGGAGCTGGGCAGCCGAGCTTGCCTGCATCGCCTTGCCTCCGCGGGGCAGGATCCTCGACGTCATCTTCGCGCGCATGGCGCGAGAGCTCGACATCGGTGAACGCGAGGCGCGCACGCTCGTCTTCGGCGTGCCGCGGCGTGAGCGAAAGCGGGACTCCAGAGAGCCGTAAGGTCCTCAAGATTGGCGCGGCTTGAAGGTGAGCGGCAGGCAAGTCGGACCATTGAGCCCCACCGGCGGGCGCCACGTCGCGCCCTCGCTCACTGCGGGACACTCGATGCGGGCAGACAAAGCCGCAAGCGCCTCCTCCAGCTCGGCGCGGGCGAGCGCGTTGCCCAAGCAGTAGTGTGCGCCGTGCCCGAAGGCCAGGTGCGGCGTCTCCAAGCTCTGCGCCGGGTCGAGCGTCTGCGCGCGTGGAAAGACGCGTTCGTCGTGATTTGCGCTCCACACCGAGATGAGCATCTGCTGTCCGGCAGCAAACGGACATCCGCTTACCTCCACCGGCTCGGATGCTGTGCGTCCGATCCCGGACGCACTCGAGCGGTAGCGCAGCAGTTCCTCGACCATGGGGGCGGGCGCCAGCGTCCCGCGACCGACCGCGTCCCATAAATCCGGCCGCTCGGAGAGGGCGAACACCATCCAGCCGAGCTGGTTCTTGGTCGTATCGTGTCCGGCGAAGACGAGGCCTGCGATGGCGCCTCGTACCTCATCGTCGGTCCAGCCGTCCTCCGCGGCCGCCGCCGCGATCCGCGAGATGAGGTCGTCTCGAGGCTCGGCGCGCCGCGCAGCGGCGAGCTCACTTGCATAGGCGAGCAGCTCGGCGAGCGCGGCGTCGACCTCCGCGATGTGCATCGCGACCATGGGGCTGAAGCCCAGGCCGATTGTGTTCGCCCATACCGCGAAGCGCCCTCGGTCGGCCGCAGGGACACCGATGAGCTCGCAGAGCCCCAGTGAGGGAAATACGTCGGCAAAGTCGTGCACGAACTCGCAGGCGCCGCTCGCGGCAAACGCTTCGATGAGCGTGTGCGCGGCCTGCTTTAGGAAAGGCCGCAAGCGTTCGACGCTCCGCGGAGTGAACGTCCGCATCATTAGGCCCCGCCAGCGCTGGTGCTCGGCGCCCTCGCGGTTCAACGGAGAGCTCGCCATCCATTCGTAGAACGTCCCCGAGGAGACACCGAACGTTGTGAGGAAATCAACGAAGTTGGCGTGGAGCCTCCGGTCTCCGAGGAGCGATCGCGCGTCCTCGTACCCGAGTATCGCGACGATGCCCGCTTCGGGCATGTCGGCCAGCGGCCCTTGGGCTCGCAGCCTGCTCAGCAACCCGAATGGGTCCGCCAATAGCTGATTCATCTCCAAGGTCGGACGCGGCATGGCTCTCCAGTATATGCCCGAGACTTTTCGCCTTGCTCGGGGTTCTTTCTGATCAAGGCACCAGGGAGAGCGCACCCCGCGGGCAGCGTCGGACGGCGGTCCGAGCGCGCTCGAGCGCCTCGGGCGACGGCTGCTCGACCAGGACTTTGAGGCGGTCGTGCTCGTCGATGACGAAGAGGTCCGGCGCCACGCGCGTGCAAACTGCGTTGGATTCGCACAGATTTCGGTCGACAATGATCCGCACGATCCCACTATCGGCCCGCCCACGGCGCCCAGTCAACGCCGGGAACTCCAATGGTTGCGTGTGAGCAAAAAGGGGTCCTTGCCGCCCTTGCGTGCAGCCTCCACCATGTCGCGGTTGCGTTCGCCCCGAACACCCCACGTCGTCGGTCCATCTGCCTGGCTGCGCGCCGTGGCGACGGGGTTCTTCCTCGTTGCCACCGCTTGCGGGAGTCCCGAGTCGTCCGGCCCGGATCAGAGCGGCGGCAGCTCGGGCAGCGGCTCGCGCGCCTTGGCGGGCTCGTCTTCGAGCGCAACGTCTGACGCTGGCTCATCGTCCGGCACCGACGCAAGCGCAAGCGGCTCGGGGAGTGCGAGCAGCGCGAGCACCTCGTCGGGAGGCCCTTCGCATGGGGGCAGCTCGGGCGGCAGCGCGAGTTCCGGGGCTAGCGCGAGTTCCGGAGGCAAGGCCAGCTCGAGCGGTAGCAGTTCAAATGGCGGTTCGGCCGGCGGTTCGAGCGGCAGTTCCGGCGGCGGCTCGAGTTCCGGCGCCGACGCGGGGACGGGCTGCGCGGCAAGCGGATCGAGCATCTTCGGCGGAGGCCCGCTGACGATGACCACCACCCATCTCGACATCGGCGTGCACGACCCGTCGATGATATGGGACGGGAGCCGCTACTACTTGTTTGCGACGGGCGGGACGCTCAATATGCGCGCTTCTGCGGACATCTTGGCGTGGAACAACGCAGGCAATGTATTTGCGTCCGTTCCTGCCTGGGTGTCCACCACCGTCGGCTCTTCGGTGACCGACTTATGGGCGCCGGACATCAGTTACTATAACGGCCTGTTCCACGTCTATTACGCGGGATCGACCTTCGGCTCGAACAACTCGGTTATCGGTCTTGCGACGAGCCCATCGCTTCAGTCCCCGAACTTTACTGATCAGGGCTTGGTCATCCAAAGCACGTCCACCGATAACTACAACGCAATCGATCCCAACGTGACGTTCGATCAGAGCTGCGCCCCATGGCTCGCGTTCGGCTCGTTCTGGTCCGGCATCAAGTTACGCAAGCTCGACCCCGGCACGGGCAAACCCGCGACCGACGACACCACGCTCTACTCACTCGCCTCGCGACCGAATCCGGGCGCGATCGAGGCCTCGTCGATCATCTGGCACAACGGCTACTACTACCTCTTCGTATCGTTCGACGCGTGCTGCAAGGGCGTGAACAGCACCTACAACACAGACTACGGCAGGGCTACGAAGATCACCGGCCCCTTTACCAACAAGGCCGGCACCGACATGATGCAAGGTGGCGCGGAGCTCGTTCTCTCTACTTCGGGCCGGTACATCGGGCCCGGCGGCGGGACCGCCTGGAGAGACGGAAATAACTACCTTTACGCCTATCACTATTACGACGGCCAGGCGAACGGAGCATCGAAGCTTCAAATCCGGCCAATCAACTTCGACGCAAGCGACTGGATCACACTGGGAGATCCACTCTTTCAGTGACCTGAGTCCGCAATTCGCTACGCGAATTGCAGACCCAGGTCACTACCTCCGACCCTCGTCGGCTGGCGCCGACGACGTCGGAGGGGATGGTCTAGTGGGGGCCTGCGGCCTGACCATTAGTCACTTCTTTGAGGAAATACGGCGGAAAAGGACGAATCCGGAATACGGAACAGGAATGGGAATACGGAACGATTTCGGCGTCAGCGCGCGCGGGCGGTGCGCGCGGAAGCGACCAGGATGGCGATGAGCTCGTGGTCCTCGCGTGGACCGTTGGCTCGACGCGCAGCAGGGAAGCTTGTCCAGGAGTCGGAGCCCGTTAGAGCGCCTCACGCGTGCGTTCCGCATTCCCATTCCTGTTCCGTATTCCGGATTCGTCTTTTCCCGCCGTATTTTCCTCAGAGAAGTGACCAAGGGTCAGCCTGCGGCCCCCTCGCCGCTCCGCTAGCGCTACGCGGCGAGCCTCCCCCGCATCGCCTTCGGCGAACGTCGTGCTGTCGCACGACGCAGGAGAAAGAGAGCAGAGATAGAGAGAGAAGAGAGAGAGAAGTCGTGCTTCTCGCTGCGACTTCGCGCGAGCGAAGTCGTTCGCGAAAGCGATGCGGGGGAGGACTCCAGAGCGAAGCTCTGGAGGGGGCCGCAGGCCCCACAAGACCATCCCCTCCGGCGTCGGCGGGCGAAGCCCGACGAGGGCCGGAGGTAGTGACCTGAGTCCGCAATTCGCCATGCGAATTGCGGACTCAGGTCACTAACTCGTCGTGCTCGTCGTGCTCTCCGCAGAGGCCGGCTTGGCCGTAGCCTTATCCGTCTTGCCCGAAGCGGCCTCCGCCTTTGACTCGGCCTTTCCGTCGCTCTTCTCGCTCTTCTCGGTCTTTTCGGTCTTTTCGGTTTTCTCTGAGGGGCTCGCCGAAGGCTTGGGCGAAGTGTAAAGGTCCGAGTACCAGCCGCCCCCCTTCAAGATGAAGTTCGTTCCCGCGCTGATGAGCCGGTGAGCGCTCGGCTTGCCGCACGACGGGCACACCTCGAGGGGCGGTTCGGTGATTCTTTGAACCTCCTCCCACTCGTGTCCACATGCCTGGCACCCGTACTCGTAGGTCGGCATGCTTTATCGGTATGGCCGGCCTGGCACTCTGTCAAGCAAAGTGCCAGTGCTCTTGCCTAGCGGGCGGCGCCTAGCTAGCGGCCTTCCTGGGCGCTGACCTGCTTCTTGTGAGCGGTGAGCTGTGAGCTGTAAGCCTCTTGTGAGGGCGACAACTCACCCCTATCCTGAACGCGCGAAGGGCGATACAGATGGGTTGTAGCCTGACCATATGAGGAGCGGCGGATAGCCTTTCCCTTTGGGCCGGCCAAACTGACCAACCGAGTCTCTGGAGAGCGAGACCGAGAGCGCGAGCGCGACGCGGATGAACATCAAGAAGCTCGAACTAAGCGGCTTCAAATCCTTCGTGGACCGGACGGTCCTGCACTTCGATCACGACATATTCGGCATCGTCGGACCCAACGGGTGCGGAAAGTCGAACATCGTCGATGCCATCCGCTGGTGCATGGGCGAACAGAGTGCCCGGCACCTGCGCGGTCGGTCGATGGAAGATGTCATCTTCAGCGGAAGCGAAACTCGAACCGCGCAGGACTTTGCCGAAGTCACGCTCACCTTCGAGAACGATGCTCCGCACGAGCTGCCGCACCTCCCTCTCGAATATCGCGACTATGCCGAAATTGCCGTGACGCGGCGGCTGCATCGCTCGGGGGAGAGCGAGTATCTCATCAACAAGACACCGGTACGCTTGCGGGATGTGACGGACCTGTTCCTCGGGACCGGTGCGGGCACCAAGGCCTATTCGATTGTCGAGCAGGGGAAAGTCGGCCTCATCGTGAGCGCGAAGCCCGAGGACCGGCGGCTGCTCATCGAAGAAGCCGCCGGCATCACGAAGTTCAAGAGCCGCAAGAAACAAGCGGAAAGGAAGATGGAACTCACGCAGCAGAATTTGCTGCGGCTCGGCGACATCGTGGGGGAAATCGAGCGCAACGTGGCCTCGCTCAAGCGACAGGCCGCCAAGGCCGAGCGATACCTGCTCTACCGCAACGAAGTGGAAGATTTGCAGCTGCACGAGGCGGCTCACCGATATCTCGAGCTCGTCGGCTGGCTGAAGCTCGAGGCGGACGAGGTCGAGCGACTATCGCAAGCATCCGAGATGGCGCGCCTGGAGGTCGATACGTGCGATGCAGAGCTCCACGCCCGGCGTCTCGAGGCGCATGCGGCGGAGCAGGTGCTCGAGGCCGCGCAGTTGGCGAGCTTCGGGGCCGAAAACGAGGTGCGAGCCGAGAAGGCCGCAATCGAGCGAGCCAACGACCGAATCGCTTCGCTCGAACGCCGCGAGCAGCAGGCCGTGGGGGAAAAGCGCGAGATGGCCGAGCAGGCGGCGCGTCTCGCGACCGAGCACGATACGATCGAGCGAAGCGTGGCCGGGCTGGCGGACCAGGAGAGCGACCAGCAGACCCGCCTGTCCCACGAAGAGGCCAACCTGACCGACTGCGCTGCCGCTCACGCAATTGCCGATGCGCGCGTCGTGGAACATCGACAGTCGATTGCCAAGGGGCAGGCGCAGATTGCCAGCGCCGAGGCGAGCTTGACGGCTTTCGATCGACGAAGCGCCGAAATGTCGACGCAATGGGAAAAGTTGATCGCCGTGCGCGAGTCGCTCGAAGCGGCACGCGTCGAGGATGCCGCCCGGGCAGACGAGTTGAGGCGATCGGTCGAAGATTTGCGCGCGGGGCGCGTATCGACCGCGGTGGAAAAGACCAAACTGGAGGAGCGGCTGGCCGAGCTGAGGCTGCAGATTCACGCTCAAGAGCGCATGCTCGAAGAGAGCAAGGCCGAGCTGTCGGCGGCTCGCTCTCGCGTCGCAGCCCTCGAGGAGATGCACGCGCGCCTCGAGGGCATGGGAGCGGGGACGAAAGCCCTCGTTGGCACCCGTGACGCATGCATCGTTGGGCTGGTGGCCGATCGCATCGAAGCGCCTCCGGCGCTGACGCAGGCTCTGGCAGGCCTTCTGGGAGCGCGGCTGCAGGATGTCGTGGTGCGCGATCTGGATAGGGGCGTCGCGCTATTGGAGCAGCTCGCTCGAGGCGGGCAGGGGCGGGCAACCATCGTGCCCCTGTGCAACTCCTTCGTTGCCAGCCCTCACCCGGCTCTGCCAGCGCTTTCCGACGCCGCGCAAGCGGGCGTCCTCGGGCGCTTGGCCGATGCGCTGCGATTCACGCCCGAGGACGAGGCGCTCGTGCGCGCGCTTGTGGGGGACGCGCTCATCGTCCGGGATCTGTCGAGTGCCATGCGCCTTCATAAGGACGGCGTCCGCGCCGCGCTTGTCACCCTCGATGGGGCGGTGCTCCACGCCGACGGGCGCATTGCGGGAGGGCAGGGGGATGCCGTGGCGGCCGGGGTGCTCGAGAGCAAACGTGAGGCGCGTGAGCTGTCTCACAAGATCGAACGACTCGACGCGGTCGTGACGCACCGCTTTGAATCGCTGCAGACTATGCGGGCCGAGATGGCGAGGACCGGGGCGGCTTTGGACGGCGCCCGACGCGAGGTGCACGAGCGCGAGCTTGCACTCGTGACGGCCGACAAGGACCTTCAGAAAGCCGAGGAGGGCGTCCAGAGCGTTGGCCAGCGCCTTGCGACGCTCGCGGTCGAAGAGCAGGATCTGCAGCGCGCGATTGCGGGCGCTCGCGACGAGCGCGGAGAGGCCGCGCGACAGCTTTTCGAGGCTCAAGCCAGCGTGCAGGCCGCGGAAGCCGAGCTTCGCGACGCGGACGCCGCCCTCCACGAGGCGCGTGACCTGCTCGACGTGCAGAGGCAGGCGGTGACCGTGTGCAAAGTGGCGATTGCGGAGACCCGCGAGAAGCTGGCCGCCGAGCGCGCCAGCGCGGCGAGGCTCGCCCGCAGCATCGGGGAGCTCTCCGAGCATGCTCAGCGGATTGACGCCGAGCTGGTCGCCAACGCGCGCGAGCGTTCCGAAACGAATGAGGAGCTCACCGCCCACAACGACAAGCTGCGCGCAGCCGTCGAGCGAGCCTTCGAAGCCGAGTCGGAGCTGACGCGCAAGCGTGCAGACTTCGAACAGTTGCGAACCGCCTTGGTCGAACGCGAGGGAGCCCTCAAAGAACTACGCGAGCGGTTCGACGCCCTGCGGGACGAGCTTCGAGCGCACGAAATGGCGCAGCGCGAAAAGCAACTTGCCCTGGAGCATCTCATCGGCGGCGTGGCCGACAAGTTCCGCGGTCTACGCCTGCCGCGCGTCATTGGCGATTACCATATGCGAGCTCCGCCCGACGACGTGTCGCGCGCACGTACCGCCGAGCTTTTGCGCCTCGTCGACCGCATGGGAAGCGTCAATCTCGACGCAACTCGAGAATACGACGAGAACCAGAAGCGCTACGAATTCTATACGGTGCAAAAGGCCGATCTCGAAAAGGCTCTTTTGGACCTGACGCGCGCGATCCAGCAGATGAACCGCGAGTCGCGTCGCCTGTTCCAGGAGACGTTCGACGCCGTCAACGCGCGCTTTCGCGACATTTTCCCGCGCATGTTCCGCGGTGGTCGCGCCGAGCTGAGAATGACGAGCCCAGAAGACCTGCTCGAGACCGGCATCGACATCGTGGCCCAGCCCCCCGGCAAGAGACTCTCCAGTATCGAGCTCATGAGCGGCGGCGAGAAGGCGCTTACCGCGGTCAGTCTCATCTTCGCCATTTTCCAGACGAAGCCCTCTCCCTTCTGCATCCTGGACGAGGTGGACGCCCCTCTCGATGACGCGAACGTGGTTCGGTACAACGAAATGGTGCGCTCGATGACCGACGAGTCGCAATTCATCCTCATTACGCACAGCAAGCGGACCATGGAGTGCGCCGATGTGCTCTACGGCGTGACCATGGGCGAGCCAGGCGTCTCCAAGATCGTGAGCGTCAAGATCAACGAGGAGAGAGCACAAGCCAACTCGACGGGGGTCGCGGTCGCGTAGGAGCGTGTGTGGCGCCCGGAGCGGCGACGCGCTAATCGGAAGGCCGTCCGTGTCCGACGACAAGCCCGCCACCGCCGCCATCGCGCCCAAAAAAAAGAAGAAGAGCGTCGCTGCGATGCAGCGCGAGCTGCGCGATCTGGCAAAACCGCCGGCCGATGCCGCCGACAAGCCGCCGATTGTGCTCAAAAAAGTCTTCGTGCGCGTCGGCGCGGCCTTGGTGCTCGTGTGGCTCGTCGCGATCGCCCTGACGCACTGGAGCATCGTCCCGGTTGCAGTGGCCGGGGCGCTGACCGTGATTGCTGTCGGCGCGGGGGTCTGGATCGTCCGTTACGTGAACAGATCGCGCGAGCTGGGCGCGCTTCTTCGCTCCGCCGGCGAAACCGAACAAGGGCGGAAGGACGCTCTGAAGAAACTCGAGACAGACTTCAAAAAAGGAGACGTGCAGGCGGCGATTGCGCGCGCGCAGCTCGAGATGCAAGAGGATCCGCACAAGGCGCTGGCCACCCTGGAAGCGGTCGATCTTTCCAAGCAAATGGTGCCCGTGGCCGATCAAGTACGCTGCACGCGAGCGACGATTCATCTTCAGCTCGGCGAGGTATCGGAGGCAAAGGCGCTTGTCGACAAGATGGAGCTCGGCAAACAGCAAGATACGAAGACGCGGGCGATGTTCGCGGCGGTGGCGGCGGAAACCTGGGGCCGAACGGGACAAGGCAAGAAGGCGGTCGAGCTTCTCGAGGTATTCAACCCGGAGGATCCGGAATTATCGGAAATGCGCGTCCAGATGTGGCGGGCACGCGCGTTTGCGCACGCGGGCGTGGGTGACATGAAAGCGGCGGGGCGGGCACTTCGCAAGCTGGCGGAGATGAGCCCGCAGCTATTGGGAATGTTCGTCGCCACGAAAAAGGTCCATCCGATGCTGCAGCAGGAGGCGAAACAGCTCCTTATGCGCAGCGGGGCCGTACCGCGCAAGATGGTGCGGCAGAAGCTTTAGCTTAGTACAGCCCGGCGCAAGAGACAGCCCGTCCCCGTTCCCGTCCCCGGCCTGCGACGACGAGAATCGGGTGCGGGGAGGGGGACGGGGACGGGCTCATCACTCTCTTGCGCCGGGCTGTACTTAGTAACGAGTTCTCTTTCCAGTCCTCGAAGTCCGTTCGGCAAGACACGTCTTCGAGAATGTGCTCCAAGCGTGTGGGCCGCGCCCACGAGCTTGCGAATCCCTATCGAGTGGCGACAAGACCCAGTCGTGAGCTTCTGGATCGCAGTCGAGTAGGGGAAGGACGTGGCCCTGAGCTCCACCCACGCGACTCGCCGCGAATACGAGCCGCCCGAGAGCCTTCGACCCGCAGTTCGAAGCCGACGAGATGCGACGAGGCGCCTTCGAACAGGGCTCAGTAGCAGACGAGGCGCAAACGAGAGCTTTCGAACCGACCTCGATCGCGGACAAGACGCGATCGAGAGCCTCTGCATCGAGATCGAGAGCGAGCAAAACGTGACCGAGACGTTCTCGATCGGGGTCCAGAGCGGACGAGACGCGGCCGAGAGCTTGCAAACCGCGATTCAGAGCGGACAGGACGAGGCAGAGAGCTTCTCAATCGCGATTCATCGCGGACAAGACGTGTTCGATAGCGGTTGAATGGCCATCCATACCGGACAAGATGCGTTCCATTGCGTTAAAGACGCGATGGTGAGTCTCTCGATCGCGATCGACAGCGGCTCGAACGCCTTCGGCAGGGAGGTGTCCGAAACTCTGTGTAACTCGCCTCAGGCGGGCAAGCGGTCTCCGAACATGATGAGATTCAAAACCGCGTCTTTGACGCGGTGGAACGGGTTTTGTCCCGTGTGGATCGGGATTGGAACGCTATCGAACAGGAGGTGTCCGCGATGAATCGCGATTGAGAAGCGCTCTGCCTCGTCTTGTCCGCTCTGAAGCGCGATTGTCAGACTCTCGATCGCATCTTGTCCGCAATCGAGCTCGGTTCGGAAGTTCTCGGCTGCGCCTCCTCCGTTACTGAGCTCGGTTCGAAGGTACCTCCGCACGCCTCGGTCGGCTTCGAACGGCTCGTCGAAGGCTGTCGGACGGGTTTCATTTCCGACCCGTCGCGCTGGTGGCGCTCAAGGCGCGTCCTTTTCCGCGCTCGATCGTGATCGATAAGCTCTCAACTGGGTCTTGTCGCCACTTAATAGCCATTCGCGAGCTCGCCGGCGTGACCCGCGCGTTACGTAATAGCAACTGGGAAGGTCGACCTCACCCCTCGGGCGTCGCGCGAGCGATGGGCTTGAGGGCTATCTCTGGCAAGAGCTCGGCGAAACTCACGACCCACACACGCGAAAACTCGGCCTCGATGAGCTTGCGAACGAACCGCCGGATGTCGGGCTGTGTGAGGATGACGGGCGGGGCGGAACTCACGGGCACGGACTGGAGCGCGCGCCGCACAGCACCGAGCACGTCGCGCGCGGCCTGCGGTGGAAGCGCAAGGAAAGCTCCGGCCGCGGTGCGAGTGATGGCGCGACGAACCGTGTCTTCGAGAATCGGGTCGAGAAGGACGACATCCAAGTGACCGTCGCCCTGCGTCAATCGAAACGTAATGGTCCGCCGCATCTGGGCACGAACATGCTCGGCGAGGTTGAGCGGGTCCTTTTCGCTGTTGGCAATCCCGGAGAGCGCCTCGAGAATCCCTCGAAGGTCGCGCACGCTGATCTGCTCCTCCACGAGGCGCCGGAGTACGTCGGTCAAGAGCACCAGCGTGACCGGCTTCGGCACGACATTGCGGACCGTGGCAGGCGCGACCTGTTCGAGCTCGTCCAGCAACCGTTGCACCTCGGCGAGCCCTAAGAAATCCGCGGCCCGCGAACGAAGAACCTCGAGAGCGCGGTCATGGATCCACTTGGCGATCTCCTCCCCCTGAAGCTCGACCGGGGTCACGAGGGTCTTTGCCGGGACTTCGTGCAGCGACACCACAATGCGGCGCTCTCCCACCGCCGCGCCGCCGACACGCATGCGCGGTGCGGGAAGTGGCACCCCGAGGTCCTCGAAGAGCTGCCGACGAAGTTGAACCGATAGGGCTCGCAGATCTTCCCACCCACCGGCCAGCGACGCCGCGACGTCCGAACTGAATTCGAGGCTCCACGGCACGATGAGCGGCACAAAACTTGGCTCGTGCGCGCCGGTACGGGATCGGTCCTTGACGACCGGCTCGGCCAATGTCTGCGGGCCATCGGCCGCCTTGCCGCGAGCGCGTCCGACCAGGAACAGCGCCATTCCCATCGCCAGAAAGGGCAGCGTCGGCAGTCCTGGAACCAGCGCCAGCGCCAGCACGAAGACGCTGGCGACCTTCAGGGCTTTGGGTACGCCAAGGAGCTGGCGGACCAGCTCCTCCCCGAGTGGCGTATCGGCCTCTTCGCTTGCAACGCGCGTGACGAGCACCCCGGCCGCGGTCGAAAGCACGAGCGCCGGGATTTGCGTGACCAGGCCGTCGCCGATCGTGAGTAGACCGTAGCGTTGCAACGCCGCCACCACCGGCATCCCTTTGGTGAGCGTCCCAATGGCAAGGCCCCCCAGCAGATTGACGATCAAAATGACGATCGACGCAATGACGTCCCCCTTGACGAACTTCATTGCGCCGTCCATCGCCCCGTAAAACTGGCTCTCACGCTGCAGGAGGCGTCGCCGGCGGCGCGCCTCTGCGCCGTCGATGCTTCCGGCGCGAAGTTCCGCGTCGATGGCCATTTGCTTGCCGGGCATGGCATCGAGGACGAAGCGGGCGCTTACCTCGGCTACGCGTTCCGACCCCTTCGCGATCACGACGAACTGGATGATCG
>Ga0210409_10004529_pt1 | contig 14942 bp, 12 predicted proteins | sample IncBWH17MmetaG_FD_161649 | JGI IMG/M metagenome (GOLD analysis project Ga0210409, IMG submission 161649) | Forest soil microbial communities from Barre Woods Harvard Forest LTER site, Petersham, Massachusetts, United States - Inc-BW-H-17-M | ecosystem: Environmental > Terrestrial > Soil >... | reverse complement strand
TGCTGGCAGATCGTACTTTCTCACGCCCAACTCGTTGTAATGTCCAGCAGTTGCAGGCGCTTCCGCTTGGGCCTGGAGTCTTCCAATATCGACCTCCTCGAAGATGGGCTCACGGCTCGGCGGGGGCGCGGTCAGGACGGGCGCATCGAGTCTCGGAGGAGCGTTGTTTTGAGGCAAGGCCGTCGAACGCAAGCGCGGCCGGATGTGCTGGTGCTGCAGCCGGCCATCCAGCGATTTGATCTGCGCCTCCAGCGCCGCAATTTCGTCGTTCAGCGCTCGGGCGCGATCAGAGATGGGATCGGCTTTTTTTTTGAACCACGCCATGCCGGCAAAATTCAGTGTCGCAATTGCAAACCCAACAGTATCAGAAATCCAAATCCAAACAGGATAACCGCCGCGATGGGCCAACTCAAAGCGAAACCCAGCTTGCAAAGTTTGCCAAAGCCACAGTCAAGAAGCGCTGGGACCTGGTTGCGCTCGGCTTCGAGCGGGGCTTTGTGCGTTTCGGCCGATGCGCCGGTGAGCACCTCGAACTTCAATCGCGCCGTGTTCCACTCCATCCGGGCATTCTCGATAGCGGTCAACGCGCGAGTAAGCTCCACGCTGAAGTTCTCCTGCGTCCACGTTTCTTCCTTGATCGCCTGGATCTTGGCCAACCCGTCCCGCAAATCAACCAGCGACTTGGACATTTGCTCGGCGTCGCGGCGGGCGGCAAACTCCGCCTCGTGAAGCAGGTCTACGCCGCGAGTGAGATTTTGAAGCATCTCCTGCCGGCTGGTTTGAAATTCGAGTTGGCGCCGGCGGGTTTCTTCGAGCGCGACACGCTCGCGTTCCAGTTGCTCTTGCGCGCGGCGCAGCTCAGCCAGCTTTTGCTGCGTCTCCGCGACCCTGGAATCGACTTCCTCGCGGGTCGGTGCGCGGGGCAGCTGCACGGCTCCAGCAGCACCGGCGGTGTGGGGAGAGGGCCGCTCCTCAAAATCGCCATCGATAAACTCCGCTGCGTCGTAGTCCGAAGACATGATCGGAGTCTAGTCGTCGATCCCTGGACTGTAAAGCAGTGTTCAGAGCGCGGCCAAAAAACTTGGTGAGGCGAGGCTCCCGCCGAGCCTCGATCATTTTTAGTTAGGGCTCGGCGGGAGCCTCGCCCCACCAGAGGACAGCGTCGGCTACTTTGTCGAGGTTTACTTTCTCTACTGAGACTGCTAAGAGGTGGTGGTGCTAACGGACGCTAGCCTGTGGAAATCCTTGAGGGCCCCCAACCGGTTAACGCTGATTGCCGGGCCGTGTGTCATCGAGAGCAAGGAACTCTGCCTCAACACCGCGCGAACCCTCCGGCAACTCACTCAAAGGCTTGGTATCACTTACATTTTCAAAGCAAGTTATGACAAGGCCAACCGGACCTCGCCCAGGTCTTTTCGCGGTCCCGGCCTGCACGAAGGCTTGAATATTCTTGCAACTGTCCGGCAGCTGATTGGCGTTCCAGTGCTCACCGACGTTCATACCGAGGAACAAGCTCGGGCTGCGGCTGAAGTCGCAGACGTGCTGCAGATCCCAGCGTTTCTTTGCCGGCAAACCGACTTGATCACCGCGGCCGTTCAAACCGGCAAAATTGTAAACATAAAAAAAGGGCAGTTTCTTTCCCCAACGGAAATGGGCCAGGTGGCGGAAAAAGCAAAAACTGCCGGTGCCAGGCGCATCCTGGTCACTGAACGCGGCACCACGTTCGGCTATAATAACCTGGTGGCGGATATGCGCTCGATCCCTATTCTGCTGCGGTATGGATTTCCCGTCATTTTTGACGCGACACACTCAGTGCAATTGCCTGGAGGGGGAGGCGACAAATCCAGCGGCCAACGGGAATTCGCCCCGATCCTTGCCCGATGTGCCCTGGCTGCCGGGGCCAATGGACTCTTCATCGAGACGCATCCGCGACCCGAAAAAGCGCTGAGTGACGGTCCCAATATGATTCCGCTGGCGGATATGCCCAAGCTTCTGCTCAAGCTGCTGAAGGTGTTTTCCGCCGTTCGCTAGAATGGCAAGCCACTCCACCAGGCCCAAGCAGTTACGAAACGTGGACGTTCCAGTCCACGCCGCCTCGGCCCGCGGACTTTCCAGTCCGCAGCAACACAGGAACTCGGCCCGGCGCTCGATTTTGCCCGGGATCCGCGTTGGTTTGGGCTATTGCTGCGGACAAGACTGTCCGCGCGCAAGGAAGGTCGGGCGTCGGCTGATTTTGAGCGCCGCAGGTTTCCTGGTTCTTTTCTTTCTGACCGGATCGGCTGCAGTATTGGAGACAACTTGTTTCGGCCAGGTCGCGGGTGCCTTTAAAGGCTTCAAGGTCGCTCAGCCGTACGGAGCGCCGTACGAAAAGCAAACCAAGTCACAGCTGGAAGCCGGAAAGGCCCTGCCGGTCCGCGGCGGGTATTTGCTCTCGGAAGGAGTCACCTTGCGGGCCATCAGTGAGTCCAACACGCTGCAATTGGTGGTGCAGGCGCAGGAATGCTTCTACAGCCCCAGCAACCACACGGCCAACTCCGCGGGGCCGCTTCAGATGCAAACCGCAGATGGAAAGTTCAGCATCGGGGGGGTCGGTTTCTACTGGCTGCAAACCAACTCCAGCTTGTTCATTTCTAATCAAGTGCACACGCTGATTCTGGCGGAACTTTTCCAGAGTGCGACCAACCAACCGGGAAGCGCCGGCAACCCCGACATGGGCCCTTTGTCTATTTGGTCGGATCGATTCCACTACGATGGCACTTCCGGCCTGGGCATTTGGAGTGAGCACGTGCTGGTGATCGGAACGAACACGACCGGAACAAACCTGGCCCTCAGCAGCGAGTTGCTCACGGCTGAAGTGCCGATAAAACAGCGCCAGGTGCGTTCGCTCCTGGCGGAGGGAAACGTGGTGATCGATTACAACGGACTCCATGGCACCGGCGGGCGGCTCAACTATGCGCCCAATACAGGCCTCATCCGGTTATGGGACCACGCCGCATGGACTGCCCAGCAGCGTGAAGGCAGCGGCGACGAATTGATCATCGACCGCAGCAACCAGGTATTTCAGGTCAACGGGCATGCCTGGCTCAACTTGCCCGGCCAGAGCATCGGGGAGACGGGGTTCCTGTCCTTTTCAAACACTCCAGTTCAAAGCATTTCCAAAGCCGAACAACGCTCGGTCGAGATTTTATGTCCCCGTTATGAGATTCGCACCAATTCGGCAATCTTTTACGACCAGGTCCAACTGCGGGAGCATTGGAACGGCACAGTGCGCGGGCGGATGAATTGCCAACTGATGACCGTAAGTTTTGCCGGCACGAACGAACTGCAGAGCATTGTCGCCGATAAGAATGTCGTGATCGAAGAAGGAGAGGACAAACGTTTTACGGGGGGTCATGCCGTTTATTCCCACACCAACACGACCCTGGAGATCACTCAGAATCCCGAATGGCGAGACGGGACCCGATCGGGCAAAGGCGAGTTGCTGCGGCTCAACACAGAACGAAACGAAATGCTGGTGCGCGGCAACGCTTGGCTGCGGTTGCCGGCCAACCAACTGGCCAACCAACTCTCGCTCACGAACCACGCCGCAGCTCACCCTTCCTCCTTGTCGCCAACCAACCAGTTTGCCGACATCTATTGCCAGGAGTACACATTGCAGGCCACTAATTCCGTTTTTCGAGGCGGTGTGTATGCCACTCACCCGGAAATGAATTGCACCTGTGAACAAATGACGGTTCGGATGCCCTCGGCGGGACTCACGAACGTGATTAGCGAAGGCAATGTCGTTTTCGACCTCCTGACCCAGCAAGGCAAGACCCACGGCACCGGTGATAACGCAGTGTACTCATTTGGCGCGGTTGATACCGCCACCAACGGCACCCAGACGATCGACCAGTTGAAGCTCACAGGTACGCCGGCGGTGCTTTCGACCACCAACCGGACGTTGCAGGACCTGGTGATTATTTGGGATCGCCTCAGCAACAAAGTGGTCCTGGCCGGCGGAAACTATAAAATGCAGGGCTCGGGTCGGGCGCTCCCCACCAACACATTCCAGTTGCCGAACAAGAAACTGACGAAATAATGGGCAGGCGCAATTGACAGCCCCGATAAAGAACATGGTTGACCCGCAGACAGTGGTGAGCGAGGGAGGTTCCGAACCACTGCTCTCGACGGACAGGCTAATCAAACAATACCGTCATCGCCGGGTCGTCAACGGGGTGTCTATCACGGTGGCGCCGGGCGAGGTAGTTGGTTTGCTGGGCCCGAACGGCGCCGGCAAGACGACCACCTTCAATATGGTGGTGGGAGTGGTCAAGCCGGATGCGGGCGAGGTCAGATTTGAGAACAAGCGCATCACCCGGCTGCCCATGCATAAACGTGCGCGCCTGGGCATCGGGTACCTCACGCAGGAGCCCTCGATTTTTCGCAAGCTTACCGTTCAACAGAATATTCTGGCGATCCTGGAGACCTGCCGGATGAAATGCCAGGAACGGGCCATTCGGCTCAAGTACTTACTCGACGAACTGGAACTGACAAGCCTGGCCAGGAGCAAAGCCTACACGCTGAGCGGCGGCGAAAAGCGGCGCCTGGAAATTACGCGCGCGCTGGTGACCAGCCCAAAACTGTTGTTGCTGGACGAGCCGTTCGCCGGGATCGATCCGATTGCCGTTTACGAGGTCCAAAAGATCGTACGCCGCCTGAAAAGCCGCGGGCTGGGCATTCTGGTTACGGACCATAGCGTCCGGGAGATGCTCAAACTGATCGATCGCGGATATATCATCCACAAGGGAGAGGTCTTGGTAGAGGGCACGGCGGAGTTTTTGGCAAATGATCCGAAAGCGCGGGAGATTTATCTGGGGCCGGAGTTTAACATGTGAAGGGAATGCGCGTGCGAATATTGCGGAGAACGTGTTGCGTATTGCCCGATCCGCTCCCAGGGTAATCGACAAATTGCCCGCTTAAAAACCTTCTGACCACCCAACACGCAACAGTAACACGCAACAGCAACAGCAACACGTTTTTATGCAACGCGACGTTGTCACAGTCGAGCGATTCTATACCGAGCATGCCAGCAGCCTGGAATTAAGCCTGTTGGCCGGAGCCAGCGGGCTTAAACGCATCATACGCGAGCCGACGGTCAACCGGCCCGGGTTGGTGCTGTCCGGGTTCACCCGGTATTTCGCCTTCAAGCGGGTGCAAACGATCGGTAATGCAGAGGCCTTCTTCCTGAAATCGCTGACGGATGAAGAGCGCGTGCGGCGGTACGAGACCTTTTTCTCCTTCAAATTGCCCTGCGTCATTTTTTCACGGAATCTGCACCCGGACAAACTATTCCTTAAGGCCGCCGAGCAAGCGCAGGTACCGATATTCCGCTGCCCGCTGGTGACCATGAAGCTCATTAACATGGCGACGCTGGCGCTGGAAATGATGTTTGCGCCCCGGGGAACCGAGATGGGCAGCATGGTGGATATTCTTGGCGTGGGAGTGATTCTGCGAGGCGAAAGCGGGATTGGCAAGAGCGAGAGCGTCCTGGCGCTCATCGAACGGGGCTACAGCCTGGTAGCGGATGACATCACCAAAGTCACGTTAGTGGATGGCCGCCAGGTTGTCGGGACCAGCGCGGAAGTTACCCGCAACCACATGGAAGTGCGCGGAATTGGCATCATCAATGTCGCGGCGATGTTTGGCGTAAAAAGTATCCGTCACGAAAAGACGGTTGACCTGGTGATCACCTTGAAGTCCTGGAATGAAGTGCAGGACGTGGATCGCCTCGGGATCGAGCAGGAATACGTCAGCATTCTAGGCATCGACATTCCCCATATTACGATCCCGGTCAGGCCCGGACGCGACCTGGCGCGACTTATTGAAGTCGCCGCGTTCCAGGCCAAGCTCAAATCGTCGGGTTACAATGCCGCCAAAGAACTCAACGATCGGTTGATTTCCCGCATGGCGGCAGCAGCTAAGCTTTAGCCGGAATAAGCAAAACCCAAGTGGCCAGTGACAAAGTAGTCGAGGCGCTCCAGGTGGGGCGAGGCTCCGGCCGAGCCCTGATCAATTCGTGAGACGCGCGGCATTTTCATCGAACGCAACGATTTCGAAAAGTTAGTTAGGCTCGGCAGGAGCCTCGCCCCACCAAGCCCTGTCGGAAACCTCGACTCGCCGACTTTGGCAGTTGCCCTGAGCAAGACCTAAGTCAAGCCTTAGATTTTGTTGGCAAAACAGCCAAGCTTCAGGTACTTATACTTCACAAGGCAGAATGAGTGCGAAGAAGTTAGCGGGTAGCGATTCCATAATGACCAAAGATTTCATGGTCTCAAACAAGCTGGGTATCCATGCCCGGCCAGCCGCCATGTTTGTCAAGATAGCCAATCGCTTTTCGTGCGACATTTTCGTGGAGAAAGACGGCGAGAAAGTAAACGGCAAGAGCATCATGGGCCTGATGATGCTGGCCGCCGGACCGGGCAGCAAACTGACCGTGCATGCCGAAGGCAACGACGCTCCCCAAGCGCTCGCCGAGATTGAGACACTCATCAAGCGCAAGTTCGACGAAGAGTAATAATCCCGCCGGGTTGAACCGGCCACGGATGACCAGCCACGGATGACCAACAAACCAGATACAAGGCCTCCGCAAACCGTGAAATGTTATTCCCGTAGCCCGGACAGTTCATGTCAAACGCGTCCTTTCATTAACACCGCGGCTTTAGCCCGGTGCTTGGACGCGCGTTCGACCGGGCAACTGTTTAAACAGTTTGCCTCCCCTGGGGAAAAGCCGTTCAAAACGTTATGGCAGCCGTCGACATCGATGTAAACTACGTGGCGCACCTGGCGCGCCTGGCATTGTCTCCTGAAGAGGCGCAAAAGTTTGGCGATCAACTCGGCAGCGTGCTTGGCTATATCGAAAAGCTCAAGGAGGTCGACATCACCGGCATCGAGCCAACGGCCCACGCATTTCCATTATATAACGTTACGCGGCCGGACGAAGTCCGTCCTTGCCTTGACCACGAGCAAGCCATGGCCAACGCTCCCGCAAAAGCCAACGGTCTTTTTATCGTTCCCAAAATTGTCGAATAGGGGGATTGCCGCTCGAGGTTTTTATTGAAAAAACGCATCCTCTTCGTGGAAGATAACCTTCTGTTACGGCAGATGTATTTGATGATGATGGAGGGCGAAGACGCTCGCTGGGAGGTTAGGGTCGCAGCGGATGCCCGGGAAGCGTTGCGGCTCATGGAGCAGGCTTCATTCGAAGTGGTTGTATCGGACTTGCGGATGCCCGGCATGAATGGCATCGAGTTAATGGGCGTGGTCAGACAACTCTATCCACGCTCATCGCGCATCATTGCTTCCGGGTTAAGTGACCAGGCGGAGATTGCTCGCAGCCTCGATTCTACCCATCAGTTCCTGGCCAAGCCGTTCGAGGCCAAAACACTGAAAGCCACTCTGTCTCGCCTGGGCAGACTGGACGCCTATTTGAAAGAGGAAAAACTTCAGGCTCTGGTCGGCCAAATGCGGGTGGTGCCAAGTTTCCCCTCGGTTTACCACGAGATTATGAAAGAACTTGGCCGCGAGGATCCGTCGATCGACCAGTTGGCTAAAATCATAACGCAGGACCCGAGCATGACGGCCAAACTGCTGCAGATTGCCAATTCGACCGCCGGCGGGCGCGCGACCAAAGCGGCCGATCCGTTCGAGGCTGTCCAGTTTGTGGGGCTCTCGTCCGTGCGATCCCTGGCTCTCTCGGCGCACATTTTCCGGACCTTCGAGCATCTCAACCTCAAGGAATTCTCCATCACCGCTCTCTGGGATCACACGGTGCGGAGCGGCTTTATAGCCCAATGCGTGATGCAATTAGAGCACAGCGATCCGGCGGAAACGGAAGAAGCGCATATCGCTGGAATGTTACACGACCTGGGCAAGCTGATGCTGGCCGACAGCATGCCCGAAAGCTTCCAAAAATCTTTGGCGCTGGCGAGCGAGCACCGCTTGACTTCCGAAAAGGCAGAGCTTGAGATTTTCGGTGCCGACCACGCGGGTGTGGCGGGCTATCTATTGAGCCTTTGGGGTTTGCCGGTCACGATGGTTGAAGCGGTTGCTTTCCACCACAGGCCCGCCAGTAGCGACCACCTCAAATTCGGTCCTCTGACCGCAGTTCACGTGGCCGACGTCCTGGAGCATCAGTTGTCCGCCGAGTCTTCCCCGTATCCGCCGCCCGATTTTGATCCAAGTTACCTGGCCAAGGTAGGTGTCCAGGACCGGATCGAGTCGTGGCGCGCCGCCGTCGTTGAGGAACTGGCCGAGGAACCCCTGTAACAAGGCAAGGTTCATCCGTGGTTAATTGTCTGCTTTTCCCAGGTTTATTCGCGTCTATTCGCGTACATTCGCGGTTGAAAGTCCAGGGCGCCGCCACGCTAGAACTAGACTACTATCAAAAATCCGCGTTCCCCGGAGTGCGCGCAAAGGGGATTACATCGCGAATATTCGATATGCCGGTCAGAAACATCAACAATCGTTCAAAACCCAAGCCAAAGCCGGCATGCGGCACCGTGCCGTAGCGCCGCAGATCCACATACCACGAGTAGTCCTCAGCCTTGAGCTTGTGGAACTTCATGTTTTCCAACAATTGCTCCAGCCTTTCTTCGCGCTGCGCTCCGCCGATGACTTCGCCAATGCCGGGCACCAGCACGTCCATCGCGGTGACGGTTTTCTGGTCATCATTGAGACGCATATAGAAGGGCTTGATTTCTTTTGGATAATTGAAAACCGTTACGGGTGACTTGAAGTGGTCTTCGGTCAGAAAGCGTTCATGCTCCGATTGAAGGTTGAGGCCGTACTCAACAGGAAACTCAAACTGCTTGCCGGACGTCTTCAAGATCTCAATCGCCTCAGTGTAAGTGACCCGCACAAACGGCCGCTCCACGACGAACCTGAGCCGTTCCTGCAGCCCTTTGTCGACAAACTTTGTGAACAGAGCCAGGTCTTCGGCGCAATGTTCCAGAGCAAATTGAGCCATGGCCTTGATAAACTCTTCACCCAAATCCATGTCGCCCTGCAGATCGCAAAAGGCCATTTCCGGCTCGATCATCCAAAACTCCGCAGCGTGCCGAGCGGTGTTGGAATTCTCCGCCCGGAAGGTGGGACCGAAGGTGTAGATATTAGAGAGAGCGCAGGCAAAGGTTTCCCCTTCCAACTGGCCGCTGACGGTCAGGTAGGTCGGCTTGCCAAAAAAGTCCGTTTGGGCTTTCTCGTCGATATTGCCTTTAAGCGTCGTCACCCGAAACATTTCTCCAGCCCCCTCGCAATCGCTTGCCGTAATGATGGGTGTGTGCACGTACACGAAGTCGCGCTGCTGGAAAAACTGGTGGACTGCGTAGGCTAACCGGCTGCGAACCCGGAACACGGCGCCGTACAGGTTGGAGCGCGGACGCAAATGAGCAATCGTGCGCAAAAACTCGGCCGTATGGCCCTTCTTTTGGAGCGGATAGCTCGGGTCGGCCGGGCCGATGAGTTCAATGCGGTCGGCCCGCAGTTCCCATTTCTGGCCCTGGGCCGGCGAGGCAACCAACTTGCCTTCAATGACTGCTGCGGCGCCAGTAGTCAAGTGTGGCAGGTGCTCGGCTCCGGGCGTGCCGGCGTCCACCACGACTTGCAGGTTGGCCAGGCAAGACCCATCGTTCAGTTCAAGGAAGGAGAATCCTTTGGAATCACGCCGCGTGCGGACCCACCCTTTGGCAGTCACCTTTTCCTTCGGCTCAGTTGCCGCCAAAATATGTTTAATCAATGTGCGCATGGAATGTTAGCAGAGTCTCCCCTGGCCAAGGACACCCGTAGGCCTCCCGGGTCGACCTAATCATTAAAATCATGGTGATCACTCGGACGCGCTTTTAGCAAGGTTGAAGTGCCGCAGGTAAGAATGAAAAATTAAACTACCCGGTCGCGCTGTCATTCTTGTCCAATTGGGCTAGGATTCCCGAGGGAGACTGAGGCAGAAATTTTACAAAAATCGACCAACCTCAGAGCGATGGCATCCGTTTGCAGGCCGAAGGCCTGGATCATACCAGCCCAGGGCCAACGCCCTGGGTAGCTCGTCCCATAATTCTATTGCAGGCCAACGGCCTGCTTCATAGGTTTCACTTCTGTTGATGAGCCGCGCCTTCAGCGCTCCGAATTATCTTTCTTGACGCAATCCCAGGCCGTTGGCCTGGGCTGGTATGAGCGACGCCATTGGCGTCAAAGGCGCGCACCAACCAGTCCCCCTGTTGCTGCGGACTGAAGTCCGCGCGCCGATCTGAATTGCGCGGCGGAGGGCGAGCCAGTAATGTCGCCCTCATGAAAATTGTGCTGGCATACTCAGGCGGGCTCGACACTTCGGTCATCTTGTCCTGGATTAAAGAGAAGTACGAGGCCGAGATCGTCGCTTTCTGCGCCAATATAGGCCAGGAGGAAGAACTAAAAGGTTTGGATGCGAAAGCTCGTAGAACAGGGGCCTCCAAGTGCCACATAGCCGATCTGCAGGAAGAATTCGCACGCGACTTTATCTTCCCGATGATCCAGGCGGGCGCGGTATACGAAAACCAATATTTTCTGGGCACTAGCATTGCCCGGCCGCTCATTGCCAAGGGCATGATTGAGATTGCCCGGCGCGAAAAGGCCACCGCACTGGCGCACGGAGCCACCGGCAAAGGCAATGACCAGGTCCGATTCGAACTCACGGCCGCCTCCCTGGCTCCGGACCTTCAGGTCATCGCGCCGTGGCGGGACGCGTCCTTTCGAGAGCAATTCCCGGGCAGACGCGAGATGATTGCTTATTGCGCGGAGAAGAAGATCCCGGTGCAAGCCTCCGCTAAGAAACCCTATTCGATGGACCGCAATCTTCTGCACATTTCATTTGAAGCCGGCATTTTGGAGGATCCCTGGCTGGATGCATTTGCGCCGAAGAACAAGGGCATGTTCAAGCTCAGTGTGGCGCCCGAAGACGCTCCGGATAAGTCGGAATACGTGACGCTGGACTTCGTCAAAGGCTGCTGCGTCGCGGTCAACGGCAAAAAACTGAACCCGCTCGGGGTGATGCGAATTCTGAACCGACTGGGCGGCAAACACGGAGTGGGCCGGGTGGATATGGTGGAGAACCGCTACGTGGGAATGAAATCGCGAGGTGTTTATGAGACGCCGGGCGGGGCGATCCTGCATTTCGCGCACCGGCAGATGGAGACCCTGACGATGGATCGCGAAGTCATGCACCTGCGCGATTCGCTCATCCCACGCTATGCTGAACTGGTGTACTATGGGTATTGGTTCGCCCCGGAACGACTCGCGCTGCAAGCGTTGGTGACTGAGAGCCAAAAGAACGTGACGGGTACCGTTCGTGTGAAGCTCTACAAGGGCAACGTCCAGGTTGCGGGCCGCAAATCGCCGGTCAGTCTTTATAACCCGGCCATCGCGACCATGGAAGCCGACCCGACCAAGGCCTACAATCAGGACGATGCCACAGGGTTTATTCGATTGAATGGGCTGCGCCTGAAAGTGGCGGCGCAGGTTCAGAATGGAAGCTAGTTGTGGGCTAACCTTCCAACGGTGTTGGGGGCATCAGTTCCAGCATTTCCCGGCTGTACAAGATGCCCCGCCGCTGACTTGCCATCATTTTCATCAGTTGCTTGATGACCCCTTGAAGATTGGGGAAGCGAACAGAGAGTTGCCCCTGGGGCAGTGAGGCCACCACAACCCGGACGAAGGTTTCCAGCGACGCGATGTTGCCGTAGAGTGCCATATTGGAAAGGACGATGTGGGGCCAATAGCCTGGGATCGTGCACCCGCTGATGCTGCACCTCAAATCCACTTGCGAGAACCCTAAGACCGGGAAACTGCCCTGGCGCAAAATAGAGACCAACTGTTCCAGCTCGCCCGGCAGGAGGCCGAAAATCGCGCGCGTCACGTCCGCGGAGCCGTCGCCGCCATCGATCCCGTATTCATAAGAGAACGGCGTCGGCAAGACCAACTGATCGGCGGTCACCTCTTCCTCGCCCGACAAGCGCTCCAACCGCAGGCAGCCGAACTCAGCCGTCAGGGCCCAAGCGCGGGAGATGTCATTCCGCGTGAAAGACGAAAGTCCAAAGGGCGTCGCTTTGCCCAACAAACCAAAGACCCGTGACCCGTGCCTCAGCACGCTCCACTGCGCCGATGTGTTCAGCATTTTCAAACTTTGCGGCATATATTGTGCACCTGTTTCCAGCGTCTCACCGCGTTCGGCTCACCAACCCAGGATCAACGAACCGACAACCGACGGCTTGCACGGAGAAACTTACCGCGTTCCGCAACGGAGTTATATCCGTACTAACGGCAAATCTGGACCGGAGATTTCGGATAATGAAGTTGCCCTACGCAAGGCCTTTAGCTACCAATAAGCACTGAGCAACCATCGTTTATGAGCGAACCTCTCATCTTTCAGAAATCTCCAATCGTGCAGAAAGTCGAACCCGGCACTTACTGGTGGTGCGCCTGCGGCCGCTCGAAAAGCCAGCCATTTTGTGATGGATCACACAAGGGAACGGGTCTCGGGCCGACGAAGACCGAGATAACCGAAGCGAAAACCGTTGCCTGGTGCGCCTGCAAACATTCCAAAGGGATGCCCTTCTGCGACGGCACCCACTCGCAGTTGTAGCCCGTTACTCGAAAGCCTCCACGGCCCGGTTGCCGCGCATTGGGACCATAAACGACGAATGCGCCCAAGTGCTTCTCCTCTCCTCGGGGGAGAGGGCCGGGGTGCACCGGCCATTGAGTTTGATTGACGATGTCCACATCGGCGAAGCCCTCCCCCTCTCCTCCTTTAGAGGAGAGGGACACCGCGTCCGCTGCAGCAAGTCACCCAAACTCAATGGCAGTGTGGCCCGGGGTGAGAGCGGAATTGCTGTTCACGGTTCATGGAGAGCCTCCTTTCGATTTTTCGCACGCATTGGGACCATGAACGACGAATGCGCCAAGTGTTTCTCCCTCTCCTCGAGGGAGAGGGCCCGGGCCTTCGCCGCGCCGAAGCGGCTTCGGCCGCGCAGGCGGGGTGAGGGCAGAATTGATGTTCGCGGTTCCTCGAAAGCGACGGGATTAATTAGGGCTCGGCCGGAGCCTCGCCCCACCAAGATACGGGCCCCGCGCAGGATAAAGGACCGGGCGGCGGGGTTGCGATTTGAGACTGCTGGGCTAGTGTGAGACATCCAGTTTATGCCGAACGATCTCCACACCACATTGTGCCCGGCACAGAAACGAGCATTTGATTATCTGACAGCGGGCCTTCAACTCGGCTCAATTCTCAGACTTTGGAGCGGAGTCGGACGCGGTAAGACGACAATCCTGAAGGAGTTGCACAAGCAGGCCGGCGGGATTTTCCTGAACATGAAGGATTTCGTCGAAGCGTCGGCAAAAACGCACCCGCTGGCACTCGAGGAAACGCTCTACCGCCTCATCTTCGACGCGCTCCGCTCTCATCAACTAGTCATCATGGATGACTTGCATTTGCTCGATCTTTACTCAGCGGGATGCCATTTCTATCCGCGTTCCGGCTATTTCAATTCGATCATGATGGGCCTCTGCACCTACGCGCTCGAGAGCGGGAAGAAACTCGTGTTCAGCACAGGAAACCATCTCGCTGAAGCCGCCGAGCAACGCAGCTATTCTTTCGGCATCGACAAGTTCAAGGCCGAGGACTACGAGTCGCTCGTCGCCACCTTTCGGGGCGAACCGGCCAAAGAATTGGATTTTGAGAAGGTTTTTCGCTTCGCTCCCAAGCTCAACGCGCACCAACTGAAAGCGGCCTGCCAATGGCTGGTAAACTCTAGAGAGCTGACGACCGATGTTTTCATTGAATACCTCCGGTCCCAACGTCTGGCGAGCAATGTCGATCTTGGCGAGGTCCAGACAGTGGATCTTAAGGACCTGAAGGGAGTCGATGACGTGCTGCGGAATTTGGAAATCAATATCGTGCTGCCCTTGGAGAACGATGAACTGGCGGGCCGATTCCGCCTGCGGTCAAAACGCGGGGTCTTGCTTTACGGACCACCTGGCACCGGAAAAACCACAGTCGGGCGGGCGCTGGCGCATCGTCTCAAGGGCAAGTTCTTTCTCATTGATGGAACCTTCATTGCCGGGACGAACGACTTCTACAATCGTATCAATCAAGTGTTCGAGGCCGCGAAAGACAACGCGCCCTCCGTCATCTTTATCGACGATGCAGACGCCATTTTCGAGGACGGTGAAGAGCGCGGGCTTTACCGGTACCTGCTCACGATGATTGACGGGCTGGAGAGCGAGAGCGCCGGCCGCGTCTGCGTCATGATGACGGCGATGGATGTGGGGCACCTGCCTCCAGCGCTGGTTCGTTCCGGGCGCGTCGAGCTGTGGTTGGAAATGAAACTGCCCGGCCAGGAGGCGCGCGCGCAAATTCTTTCCGATTATCTGAAAAACTTGCCCGAGGAATTGCACTCGGTCGATGCACCCCGCCTCATTGCCGCCACCGAAGGCTTCACGGGCGCGGATCTCAAACGGCTCGTAGAAGACGGCAAAGCCATGTATGTGTATGACAAAACCCGGAGCTTGGGACTCAAACCGACCACCGACTATTTCCTGTGCGCGATCGAAGCGGTAAGGGAAAACAGGCAGCGTTACCAGGCTGCCGAAGCACAGGCGCTGCTCCAACCCAAGTCTCCCATGGCGGGTCTCATGCACAGCTTCGCCGTATCCCAAATGATCAAACACGACGAAGACTAAGAGTCCCGACGGCTGCTCAGAAATCTGCTCACTTCCTTCGCCTCCATCTCGCGGGGGTGGCGCTTACCATGAAAGAGAATGTAGCGCTTTACCCACTCCCGGTAGGTGGTTTCGGTCCGGATGGAATAATGCTTGAAGCGCATGACTTCTCTCAATTGGTCCAACAATTTGAGCTTGGGATTGGGAAGGAAGCC
>Ga0210409_10004528_pt1 | contig 14944 bp, 14 predicted proteins | sample IncBWH17MmetaG_FD_161649 | JGI IMG/M metagenome (GOLD analysis project Ga0210409, IMG submission 161649) | Forest soil microbial communities from Barre Woods Harvard Forest LTER site, Petersham, Massachusetts, United States - Inc-BW-H-17-M | ecosystem: Environmental > Terrestrial > Soil >... | reverse complement strand
AGCCACAGCGCTCGAGGGATCAGCAGTGACCGCAGGATCAGTGCAAAAAGTATGAACGCCGCCACACTGAATAAAGCGGTGATGAGATTGGAGAGCCAAGGCGCAGCGTTAACGCTCAAGGCGGTCAGATATTCATACAGCGGATAGCCGGGTAGGCGTGAAGCCTCGTATTGACCACTGCGAATCAGGTGTCGGGCGCTGATGACGACCCGATAGGAATCTGGATCGGATCCGTAGTCACGCCCGATCCATGGCAGCCGTGTGAGCAGCACCGCCGTGGCCGCAAGTCCGAATGTCCTGCGATCAACGGCTGGCACCATCGTCGGCGTCGAGTGCGGCGACCGTCAGGTCTTTCGATTGCCGACCAGCAAACACGCCGCTCCGACAACGATGGCCGCAACACCTGCCCAGGTCGGGATATCCACCGTTTCCTTGTTCCTGACCGACAGTTCCAGCGGACCAATCTTCGCGTCGTGCGATTCTTTGGTGTAACTGAAGCCGTGATAGACCAGCCCCAGCACACCCGCGGCGATCAGCAAGACGCCCAGCATTCTTCCTACGCTCATGCCCCAATCCCTTTGCTGTCAGGTGATGCAGGCAGTGTAGCAGTGCTAAGTTCCGCGCATCCGTTCCAGTTCATCCACGGTCCTCGGCCAGTCATCCTTCAGCAGCCGGGAAAGTGCCCGATCCGCCAGCACGCGGTCCTGCGTCTGGCAGTGAGGGCAGTAGTTCGTTTCATTCTCGGCGTAACGAATGCGCTGCACGGTGGTGCCGCATATCGGACAGGCTTGACCGTACCGGCCGTGCACCGCCATCTGTGGACGCAATGCCGTGACTCCTTCTGGGAATTTGCCGCCGGCTTCCTGTCGCAGCAGTTCGGTCCAATCGGTCAATGAACCCCTCGTCGCCTCATAGAGCCGGGCGATTTCATCCGCACTGAGGCGCGATGTCAGCGCCAGAGGCGACAGCCGTGCCCGATGCAAGATCTCGTCGGAATAGGCGTTGCCGATCCCGCTGAAGAGATGCGGATCGGTGAGCGCGCGCTTGAGCGTGTGATTCTCGAGCCGCAGGCGCGCAGTGAACGCGTCCAGATCAGCCTCCAGCACCTCCAGACCTCCGGGATCCATCCGCGCGAGGTTCGATTCACCGCTGATCAGGTGCAGCGACGCACGCCGTTTGCTGCCCGCTTCGGTCAACGTCAGCGTACCGCTCTCAAACTCAAATCTGGCCAGAGCGGCGCGGCCGGACACTTTGCTCCCGCGCCCAAACCAATGCAGGCGACCGGCAATCATCAGGTGCAGCACCAGCCACAGTTCATCGGTCAGTCCGATCGCGATGCGCTTGCCCACCCGCCTCAGGCGTTCGACGCGCCGGCTTTCAGCGCTCTTCAATGGGGGTGTCGCGGTGCGCAACAGAAACGGATTGATCAGCGCGATGCGATCGAGGCGCTGAGCGATGATCCGCTCGCTCAAGGCTTCCAGGTAGACCGTGACGTCGGGCAGCTCCGGCATGGCGATCGCGGCAGATTCAGCTCAGGCGCGCCGCGAACAGATGTTGCGCGTTGCCGGATTCGATGCTCCGCGCATCCGCGAGTGCCACACCAAAGCGCTGCTCCATCGCCCGCAGACTGCCGAGCTGGGCACGCACCTCGTGCGCTGGGTAGTCGCTGCCGAACAGGATTCGATCCGGCGTGGTAAAGCTCGTCAGCGCCGCCCACGCCGGCGCATTGGCCACGCTGGCACTATCGAAATAAAGCTGCGCCAGCGCGACCTTTGCGTTGTAGCGCGAAAGATAGCTCTTGTCGGCCGGGGGGTCGGGCACGAGTGAGTCGAGTAACCGCTCCGCCAGGAACGGCAGCGTGCCGCCGCCGTGCGCAAAGATGAACCGGATGGCACTGAAGCGCGCGAGCGCACCGCTGACCAGCAGGCTCTCGATCGTGCGCGAGGTATCCGACGGCGCCTCCAGCGCGCTGGCGGGGATCTCCGGCACCAGATTTGCACAGCAGAGCGGCACTGCAGGATGCACGTAGACCACGGCGCGACGAGCATTGAGCTCCTCGAACACCGGCGTGAAGCTCGGGTCACCGAGATAGCTGCCGTCATAGCTGGACAGCAGACCAATGCCGTCAGCCTTGAGGGCATCCAGCGCATAGCCGATCTCTGCGACGCTCGCCGGCACCATTGGCAGCGCCACCGCAGCAAAATATCCGAAACGCCCGAGATGATCTTGCGTGATTCGCGCCATGGCTTCGTTGCACGTGCGCGCGATCCGGACGGACCCGTCGCCATCGCTGCTGTTCCAGACGCCCGGCTGCGTGACGGAAAGCATGGCGGTGCGAACGCCGGCGGCGTCCATCGCCGCCAGCGCCTTGTCAGCCGCCCAGCCAGCGGTGGCAGCACTGCGGTTCCACCACTGCAGCAACGCGGTATTGGACCAGTGATGATGGACGTCGACGAGTGCTCCTCGCGCAGAACCTAAAGCCAGTGGTACGGCCGCTGCCAGCGCACCGTGCACCCACAACCCCCCCGCAGCCATGAGCAGATGACGCCTGACACGCCTGAATTGAAGCACTTCGCGTGCACCCTTGCTGCATCGTGACATCGCGGCAATGGTCTCATTAGATTCCCGCTGCCCGCAATGACCAGGGCGAGCTGAGCTGGCGTTGCAGGCGTTTGTGTTGGATCAAGCCGCGGACCGAACTGAGCGACGCGCTGTGACTCTCCAGCACCACCAGGTAGTTGACGCCGGTAGCATCAAAGATCTCCACCAGATCGCGCACCCTGGACTCGGCCAGCGTGTGCCAGTCGATCGCAGGAACGTCGTCGGTCGGCGTCATCGCGTCTGCGACACGTGAGTGCTGCGGTGTTGAGCGCGTCGCCTCGCTGGCTGTCATCAAACCGACCACGCTGAGGTCGCGAACCACCAGGAAAGCACGCACTCCCAGCCGGAACATGCGGTCGATCGCCTCCTCCAGGGAGTAGCTCTCGTCAACGGTCAGCGGTGGGTCGCGTTGAAAGTCGATCATCGCTCGGGTGGCCGAATCGGCCAGTTTGAGCCGCGGCAGAGTGGAGTGGAACCGTAACGGTAAACGCGTCGTACCGGATCCCTGCGCCAGCAGATAGGGTGGGTTCACAAAGACCTCCGTGGATCGACCGACCTTGTCGACTGACGGAGAGGCGCGACACTAAGTTCCGCGAATTCATCATTTGTTCACGTAATTTGCGCGCGTGAACGAGTGATCATGAAGCGCTACAGACTGATTGCTATTTCGGCGTCGGACCGGGATCGGCTTCGCGGTTGAGAAAATGGGTGATGATTGGGTTAAGCCACTCCGGCCGTCCGGAGAAAGTACCATGGTCGGTACCGGGCAGAATGCACAGCTCAGCCCGGGGCAGAGCGTGAAAAATCTGCAAGGTATGTTCCAGCGTGATGGCATCGCGATCGCCGGAAACCACCAGCACCGGCTGACCCACATTTTTCAACAATTGAAGGCTAAGCTCGGATTCGGCCGGCGACGTGAGCCACAGTCGCGCCAGCTTTTCATCGATGGTCTTCGGATCGTCCGCCTGCACCGCGCGCAGCCCCTCGCGCGATTCGGAGTTCAACCCCTCAGGCGACACATTGACGCCGCTGATGACGACGCGTCGCACCAGTTCGGGATGACGCAGCGCCAGCATCAGCGCCAGAATGCCGCCATCGCTGAAACCCACCAGATCCACGTGTCTGAGTTTCATTTCCGTCAGCAATGCTGCGGTATCTTCCATCATCCCGGTGTAACTCAAGGGACCGGGCGCCGCAGGGGTGCGGCCCTGCCCAACCTGATCCGGCGCAACGATGTGGTGGTGTTCGGCGAAAACATCGAGCTGATGCTCGAACGAGTGCTCGCCGGAATCGCCGCCGCCATGCAACAGCACCAGCGTCGGCCCATCGCCGCGCAGTGCGTAGTAGATGCGATGCCCGTGGACCTGCGCAAAATGCCAGGCCGTGCTTTGCGTCGCAGCGTGCGTCACCCCAACTCCTGCCAGATTTGCGGCCAACACCACCCAACCGAGCGCAATGCTATTTCGGCAGCGCTGCCAGAATGTCGTCGGCCAGTTCGTTGTAGTCCTGATCAAAATGATGTCCGCCGCTCTTTGCCAGGACGGTTAACGGACCAGCGCTGCTGTCGGTGCACAGGCTGTCCGCGGATTCGTCCCGGCCGTAGACGCATTGCACTTTCAGACCGTCGAGCTTTCGGACCTCCGGTCCGATGGGCACGCCGGCCTTGGGCTTGCCACCGAGCCATCCGTTCATCTCAATCTCAAATGCGGTGCTGCGCTCAGGCGACAGCAGTGTCATCAGCACCAGCTCCGATCGCACATCAGGCGGCGTCCGGCTGGCGACGAACGGCAGGATGTCGGCCCCGAATGAAAACCCGATCAGGGCCACTTTGTGGCAATGCCATTGCTCGCCGTAATACCGGATCATCCGTGTCAGGTCACGGGCAGCGACATCGGGAGACTTGTCTTTCCAGTAGTAACGCAAGACATCCACACCGATGACGCTCATTCCCTTGGAGGCCAGAATGTCGGCCAGACTGCGGTCCAGATCCCGCCAGCCGCCGTCCCCGGAGTACAGAACCGCGAAACCGTTGGCGCAGCCCGATTGTGAGGCAGGCACGATCGCCAATGGCAGATCGGCGATGCCACTTTTCTGCATTTGCGTGTGAATGTCTTCGAGTGCTTGCCGGTAGCTGCGATAGCGGGGCTGTGCGGTTTTGACCGTCGTCGGTGTCTGCCCTGGAATGCTGCTGGCGAACTGGCGTGCGGCCTTGCTCGCCGAGCTGTCCAGCACGATCCGCAGCGGCACGTTCCTGCCCGGCGGCTCGCTCTTGATGGTCTGTTCGCTCGAGGTCATCGCGGCTGCCGGGTGCTCGCAGAATGGCCGCCGCATCGAGACGGCGGACACAGGATCCACGGCCACCACGGCACTGAAGGCCGTCGGTGGGGCCTGCACCTGTGCTTCATAGGCCAGCGTTGCGCCGATGTCCGAACCAAGAACCGCGGGCGCCAGATACTGAGCCATATCCGCGCTGTGCTGCCAGGGGCGGCTGTAGTCTTCGAGTATTCCCGGCAGGTAAATGCAGCCGTCCAGACGGTTCTGCACTTGCAGGAATTCGGGTGCATCGACCCCGAACACCAGGTTGCCGGAGCGCGCCAGATCACGCGCGGTCTGCTCGTCCACCGCGCTCCAGCCTCGCTCGCCGGAGAACAGATAGACGAATCCCTTCGGTCGCCACCACGCGGGATAGGTACGCAGATGGCCGAAGGCGGCCACTTCTAGGATGCTTGGACGGCGAGTGTGTACCAGGTAGGCCGCGACACCCAGCAGAGCCACCATCACGGCGCTCGCCGCCGCGATGATTGCCCACTTCATACGGCCCACTTGATCAGCGATACCTCGCCAGCGTCTTCGCCAGCGCCTGCGGACCGGGGTTAAGCTGGGCGTAGGGCAGTCTGTTCAGCGGCAGGTCCGGTGTTGCATTGAGCTGATGCAGCTCCGCCTGGTCCCTGCCGATATACAGTAACCCGGTCAGATACTCACCCTGCTTCAAACGCCGCTGGATCATGTCGAGCGCGACGCCTCGGTCAGTGGGGTCGTAGTCCTGTTCCACCTTTCGCAGCAACACTCGGCTGCCGTCGTGCATCGTGACGGCATGCGTCTCGCCCGGCGCGTAATCGGCCGCGATTTCCTGCGCCGGCGGCACGAAGTCAGCGTGCACGACCTCGTCGTAGTGCTCGCGGGTGTAAGCGTAGCTGCGAGTCGAGCCTTCGTGATCGTTGAAGGTCACACACGGTGAGATGACATCGAGCAGGGAGAATCCCTGATGATGCATCGCTGCCTGCAGCAGCGGCACGAGCTGCGCCTTGTCGCCGGAGAAGCTACGAGCCACGAACGACACACCGAGAGTGATCGCCAGCTGCACCGGATCGATCGGCGGCTGGTTATTCACCTCGCCCTTCTTCGCGGTGCTGCCGACATCCGCAGAGGCCGAGAACTGCCCCTTGGTCAGTCCGTAGACGCCATTGTTCTCGATGACGTACACCATGTTCAGATTGCGACGGATCGCATGACAGAACTGTCCCAGGCCGATCGAGAGCGTATCGCCGTCACCGGAAACTCCGATGTAGGTCAGCTCACGGTTGGCAGCGTTCGCGCCTGTGGCAATCGAGGGCATGCGACCGTGCACGGAGTTGAAACCGTGGCCACCCCTGACGAAATATGCAGTGGTCTTGGAGGAGCAGCCGATGCCGGAGAGCTTGACGATGTTCTCCGGACGCAGCGCACTCTCCCAGCACGCCTCGACGATGGCGGCGGTGATCGAATCGTGCCCGCAGCCGGCGCACAGGGTCGAGTTGGCGCCTTCATAGTCGCGCCGCGTGAGGCCGAGTGCGTTCTTTGGCAGTTCGAGCTGCACGATCTTCGGCTTGGCCATGAAAGTCATATCAGTCCCTCCCTCGCTCGTCAGCTCACGAGCTGCGCCGCCGGGCGATTCGGCGTGATCACGGCCGCAACTCCGTCATACACGCAGCTCGCCGGAATCGGCATGCCGTTGTAGTGCAGGATCGATCGCAGTCGTGTCTTCTCGATACCCGTCTCCAGGGTCAGCAACGACCGCAGTTGCGCGTCGCGGTTCTGTTCGACCACAAAACTCAAGCGCTGGGCCTGCAGAAATGCTTCGACCTCTTCGCCGAACGGAAAGCCGCGGATGCGCATGTAGTTGGTATGAATTCCCTGCGCCTCCAGCCGTGCGCGCGCTTCGCGCACGGCTCCGTCACTGCTGCCGAGCGAGACAATGCCGATATCGATCTTCTCGTTGCGCTCGATGATCGCTTTCGGCACCAGATGCGACGCCGTGATCCACTTCTTGCGCAGCCGGTCCACGACGATCTGGTATTCCTTTGAGTCCTCGGTATAGCCACCGTACTGGTTGTGACCCGAGCCGCGAGCGAAATACGCCCCGTTCGGGTGGGTGCCAGGCAGCGTGCGCTGCGCAATGCCATCGTTGTCGTGATCGTAGTAGCGCCAGAACTTCTCGAGCTGCTTCACCTGCTCGACATCCAGCACTTTGCCTCGGTCCGGCACATAGCTTTCATCCCACTTGAACTCCGGACACATCCAATCGTTCATGCCGATGTCCAGATCCGACAACACCAGCACGGGCGTCTGCAGCCGCTCGGCCAGATCGAATGCCTTCGGCGCAAACTCGAAGCACTCCTCGGGGCTCGCCGGATACAGACACACCTGCCGGGTATCGCCGTGTGAAGCGTAAGCGGCGCTGTGGATGTCGCACTGCTGCGTTCGGGTCGGCATTCCGGTGGACGGGCCGACGCGTTGGATATCGAACACCACCGCGGGCACTTCCGCGTAGTAGGCCAACCCTAGGAACTCCTGCATCAGTGAAATGCCGGGGCCGGAGGTGGCGGTAAAGGCGCGCGCGCCATTCCAGCAGCCACCGATCACCATGCCGATCGAGGCCAGTTCGTCTTCGGCCTGGATCATGATGTAGTTCTTGCGCTTGGTGACCGGATCAACACGCAGGCGATCGCAGAAGCTCTTGTAGGCATCCATCAGCGAGGTGGATGGCGTGATCGGGTACCACGCGCCAACCGTCGCCCCGGCGTAGACGCAGCCCAGCGCCGCGGCGGTGTTGCCATCGATGATGATGTGGCCGGCCGTCGCATTCATCCTTTCGACACGCAGCCCGAGCGGACAGGCGAAGTTCGCGCGCGCGTAGTCGTAGCCGAGCTGGATCGCCTTCATGTTGGCATCCACCAGTTGCGGCTTCTTGGCGTAGGTCTCACCGAGCAGATCGCGGATCACGTCCAGATCGAGCTGGCACAACGCAGCCAGTACGCCGGCGTAGCAGATGTTCTTCATCAGGATGCGCGTGCGGACACCCTGGAAGGCATCGTTGCACAGCTGCGCCAATGGCACGCCGATCACCGTGATGTCATCGCGCTTCAGCAGCGCCGGCCTGGGCCAGGTCGAGTCGTAAATGAAGTACCCACCCGAGGCGACCTCGGCCAGGTCGCGCGCATAGGTCTCGGCGTTGAGCGCGACCATGATATCGACCGCCCCGGAGCGCGCGCGATGGGCGTCGCGCGTAATCCGGATTTCATACCAGGTCGGCAGACCCTGAATGTTCGACGGGAAGTAATTCTTGCCGACCACCGGCACGCCGCTACGAAAGATCGCTTTCATCAACAAGCCGTTGGCACTGGCCGAGCCGGTGCCATTGACGGTCGCGATCTTGACGGCGAAGTCGTTTACGCGGTCTTGAGCTTTTGCGGTTGGCACTTGGGCCCCCCTTCGTCGGCGTGCGGCCAGTGGATGGTCGATTTCTGCATATCCCAGGCTGCGGTAGGACAGCGCTCGGCGCACAGGCCGCAGTGCACGCACAGATTCTCATCCTTGACCATCACGCGCCCGGTCTGCGGCAGCGCATCCGAGACGTACAGCAGCTGGGTCGGCTCCAGCACCGGTGCCCGCAGCCGCGTCTTCAGGTCCGCTTCCTCACCACCCCGGGTGATCGTGAGGCAATCGACCGGGCAGATGTCGATGCAGGCGTCGCATTCGATGCACAGCTTGGCGTCGAACACCGTCTGCACGTCGCAGTTGAGACAGCGCTGCGCCTCCTGAGCGGCCTGCTCGACACTGAACCCCAGTTCGACTTCGATGTTCAGCTTCTTGAAGCGCTCCTTCAAAGACACGTGCGGCATCAGCCGGCGCTCCAGCGCCGCATAGTCGTTCTTGTAGGCCCACTCGTGCATGCCCATCTTGCGGCTGGAGAGCTGCATGCGGCTCGCCGGCCGCTCGGTGACCGCAACGCCGCAGCAATAGTTGTGGATCGAGATTGCAGCCTGGTGTGCCTGCTCGACGGCCCAAATGATGTTCTTCGGCCCCTGGGCGGCATCGCCTCCGAAGAACACTTTGGAGTGGGTGGACTGAAAGGTGGTCTCATCGACCACCGGCTGATCCCACTTGTTGAACTTGACGCCGATGTCGCGTTCGACCCAGGTGAACGCATTCTCCTGGCCGATCGCGAGGATCACGTCATCGCACGGGATCATCACTTCGCCCACCAGGCGCTCGGCTTTGATGACTGCGTTTTCCAGATCGTATTCCATCTTGTCGAACAGCATGCCGGTGAGCTTGCCGTGCTCGATCACGAATGACTTCGGCGAGTGATTGACGATGATCTCGACGTTTTCTTCCTCAGCATCCTCGAGCTCCCACTCCGATGCCTTGAAGAAGCCGCGCGGCTTGCGTGCCATCACTTTGACGCTGTGCGCACCGAGGCGCAGCGACGTGCGGCAGCAGTCCATCGCGGTGTTACCCACGCCGATGATCAGCACGCGCTCACCGATCGAGCCGATGTGACCGAATGCCACCGACTCGAGCCAGGTGATGCCGATGTGTATGCGATCGGTCTGGTCGCGGCCCGGCAGCTTCAATTCCTTGCCCTTTGGTGCGCCGGAACCGACGAAAACCGCGTCGAAGCCGCCCTCATCCAGCAGCTGCTTGAGGCTTTCGATCGGCGAGGAGAGTTTCAGATGAACTCCCATGTCGAGAATCATTCCAATCTCTTCGTCGAGCACTGACTGCGGCAGCCGAAACGAAGGGATGTTGCTGCGCATCAGTCCGCCCGGGACGGCGTTCTGTTCAAAGATCGTGACCTCATAACCCAGTGGCGCCAGATCGTTGCCGATCGTCAGGGAGGCCGGTCCGGCACCGATGCAGGCAATGCGCTTGCCGTTCTTGATCGCCGGCGCTTTGGGCAGCAACCCGCCGAGCTCCCCTTTCAGGTCTGCGGCGACGCGCTTCAGCCGGCAGATGGCGACCGGTTTGTCTTCGACCCGGCTGCGGCGACAGGCCGGCTCGCACGGCCGATCGCAGACTCGGCCTAGAATTCCCGGGAACACATTGGATTCCCGATTCAACATATAAGCGTCGGTATAGCGACCTTGGGCGATGAGTCTGATGTACTCAGGTACATCGGTGTGGGCCGGGCAGGCCCACTGACAATCCACGACGCGATGGAAATAGTCAGGATTAGAGGTGTCGGTCGATTTCATACTCACCCATAGCCCGCCGCCGATTTCCCAGTATTACAAATCAACCGTCAGGATGCGAATCAGCCATGAACACTGTTCAAGCCACAGAAATCAAGCTGCGCCAGCGCTCGCGAGTGCTCGAGGTGAGCTTCGACGACGGCAGCCGTTTCGAGTTGCCGTTCGAATTCCTGCGCGTGCATTCACCTTCCGCTGAGGTTCAGGGGCACAGTCCCGATCAGCGCGTGCTGGTCCTCGACAAGCAGCAGGTCGGGATACGCGCGGTCGAGCCGATCGGGCAATACGCGGTGAAACTGTCATTTGACGATGGCCACGATACCGGCCTGTACACGTGGAAGTATCTCTACCAGCTTGGGTGCCAGCGCGAACAACTCTGGTCGGAGTATCTGGCGCGCGTCGAGCACTCGGGACATCGGCGCTGACCGCTGCCGGTGCTGAGGGCGGACAGTGTCGAGCGCGCGTCTTAAGGATGAGTACCGTCTGTCGGCGCAAAAAAGAAAGGCCGGGCGACTTCACCCGGCCAAATCTTCACAAGACCCCCACTCGGCTGCTTACCTTTTGGGCCAGCAACCGGAGCCGGATTCTCGACGAACTGGGGCGCAAATGCCAGCATTTTTGAACCAGTCTAGCTGTCGGATGCGGCGATATCGGCTCGGGCATATAAGACTAAATTAGTCCTTTACTCGCTCAATTGTCAGCCGTCATTATGACTCATCCAATCGCCGACCCTAGAATGTCGGACTGTTTTTCACCGGGGTCCCCATGAGCGAAGGCAGGTCGGGCAATACAGATTTCGGCTTCCAGCAGGTGCCCTGGAAGGAGAAAGCAACGCGCGTGCGGGCAGTTTTCGACTCGGTGTCCGGGCGCTACGATCTCATGAACGACCTGATGTCGGGCGGCGCGCACCGGCTGTGGAAACACTTCACGCTGCGTCTGACCGGCTTGAGCGACGGTCAGCAGGCACTGGATCTGGCTGGAGGAACCGGAGATTTGGCTGCCGGAATGGCTCGCCAGGTCGGAGAGCGCGGACGGGTCGTGCTGTCTGACATCAACCGCAGCATGCTCGCGCGCGGTCGCGACCGGCTGACCGACCGGGGACTGATCGCCAATATCCAGTACGTGCAGGCCGATGCCGAACGTCTGCCATTCGCCTCATCGCAGTTCGATTGCGTAACGATCGGATTCGGATTGCGCAATGTGACCGACAAAACCGCCGCTCTGGCCTCGATTCACCGCGTGCTCAAGCCCGGCGGTCAATTGCTGGTACTCGAGTTCTCGCAGCCCGTGGTCCCGGTGCTGGCCCGTCTGTACGATGCGTATTCCTTCAACGTGCTCCCGTGGCTCGGAAAGGCCGTCACCGGCGATGCCGACAGCTACCGCTATCTCGCCGAATCCATCCGCCGTCATCCCGACCAGGAAACGCTACTGCGGCTGATGCGAACCGCAGGCTTCGAAGATTGCCGCTACCACAATCTGATGGCGGGCATCGTTGCCGTCCATCGCGGCTATCGCTATTGAGTATGAGCAGCGTCGCTGACATCGCCATCGAGCGTCTGCTCGGGCACGCGGTTGCACGGGCGCGGTCGGATTCACCGCGCGCGGTCGCGCTGATGGCTGAGCTTGCCGGGCGCAAGCTCCGGGTACAGGTGCTGGGCACGCCGCTCGCGCTACGGTTGGAATGCGATGGACAGGCATTGCATCTGTGTCCGGACCAGCACACTGACGCCGCGATCGTCGGTGCTCCGCTGTCATTGCTCGCACTCGCGGGCGAGGATCCGCAGGCCGTCATCACTCGGGGCGACGTCACGATCGGCGGCGACGCGCAGATCGCGCAGGGGTTCCGCGAGCTGGGCATGCTGCTGCGACCGGATCTGGAAGCCGGCCTGTCGCAGCTGTTCGGTCGCAGCGGGGCGCATGTGGCGATGCAGGGGTTGCGTGTTGCGGGCGACTGGGCGCGTGCCACCGCGTGGACCGCCACTCAGAACGTCGCCGAATATCTCGCGCATGAGCGCGGCGATCTGGTATCACGCGCCGAAGCGGAACACTTCCTGCGTGGCGTGGAGCAGCTGCGCGAACAGGTGGATCGGCTCGATGCCCGCCTGAGTCATCTGGAAGGTCATACGAAGAACTGATGCGTCTGCGCGCTCTCGCCCGCCTGATTGAGATCCAGCGTGTGCTCGTGCGCCATCGGCTGGATGACTTCGTTCGCGCGACGCATCTTTATCGGCCGCTGCGGTTCGTCTTCTTCATCTCCCCGTGGACCTGGTTTCAGCGTCGTTCTGGACTGCCAGCGGCGGCACGACTGCGCCTGGCGCTGGAAGAGCTCGGTCCGATATTCGTCAAGTTCGGTCAGGCATTGTCAACGCGTCGCGATCTGCTGCCCGACGACATCGCCGATGAGCTGGCGAAACTGCAGGATCGGGTACCGCCCTTTCCGGGCGCCATCGCGCGGGCAATGATCGAACAGTCCTACGGAGTACCGTTGCACACCCGCTTGCAGTCGTTCGACGAGGCGCCGCTGGCCGCCGCCTCGATCGCCCAGGTGCACGCCGCGCAGCTGCCGGACGGACGCGAAGTGATCGTCAAAGTGCTGCGTCCCGGAATGCAGTCGACGATCGCGCTGGACATTGAAGTGCTGTACACGATCGCCGGCCTGGCACAGCGCTGGTGGACCGAAAGCCGACGTCTCAAACCACTGGAGATCGTGCGCGAGTACGAAAAGACGATCCTCGATGAACTCGATCTGCTGCGCGAGGCCGCCAATGCCTCGCAGCTCAAGCGCAATTTCGCCGGCTCAAACCTGTTGTACGTACCCGAGATCCACTGGGATCATTGCCGCAAGGATGTGCTGGTCATGGAGCGCATCCGCGGCATTCCGATCGGGGAACTCGAGCGCCTGCGGGAGGCCGGCACCGATTTTCGCCGGCTTGCAGAAAACGGCGTGGAGATCTTTTTCACGCAGGTGTTCCGTCACAACTTCTTTCATGCCGACATGCACCCGGGCAACATCTTCGTGCTGCTCGATGATCCGAAGCAGCCGCGCTATGCGGCCGTCGACTTCGGCATCGTCGGCACGCTCGACCTGCGCGATCAGCGTTACCTGGCGGAGAATTTCCTGGCGGTGTTCGATCGCGACTACCGGCGCGTCGCGACACTGCATGTGCAGTCAGGCTGGGTGCCGCCCGACACGCGCATCGATGAAATGGAATCGGCCATCCGCACGATCTGTGAGCCGATCTTCGACCGCCCGCTCAAGGAGATCTACTTCGGAGCGGTGCTGCTGCGCCTGTTCGAGGCACTACGCCGTTTCAACGGCCAGATTCAGCCACAGTTGCTGCTGCTACAGAAGACGCTGCTCAATGTCGAAGGACTCGGCCGCCAGCTCTATCCCGAGCTCGACATCTGGCAGACCGCCAGCCCGGTGTTGCGACGCTGGATGCGCGAGCGCCTGAGCGCGCGCAATGTGCTGCGCGAGCTGCGTCGCGGTCTGCCCGATGTGCTGGAGGTCCTGAGAGTCCTGCCGCCGCTCAGCAAGCGCACGCTGGAGCAATTCCAGGACGGCCAGTTGATCTTTCCGGTGGACAGCAGCGCCGTGGACAGACTGCGGGCGGAGTGGCTCGACCAGCGACGTCGCAGCGATGCCATCAGCGCCGGCGCCGTCCTGCTTCTGGGGGCGCTGCTGTGGTTCGCACTGCGCGTGGAGATGCGCTGGATCGGATTCATTCTCGCCGCTCTGGGGTTTGGTAGTTGGCTGGTTGCCTGGCGGCGCCGGCGTCGCGACTGAAACCCGCGTGCTAGACTGGCACGCAAACGATCAGGGAGAAAAGTCGTGTATCCGAACACGCCCGCCAGATTTGTGCTCGCCCTCCTGATCGCCGCCCTGGGTGTCACCGCGACGACTCGAGCGCAACAGGCAAAGCCTCAATACCCGGACTACCCGAGCGAGACGCCTTCGAAATTCGAAGCGCCCACCTACGGCCTGGATCACGAGATGCGCAACGTGATGATTGCGATGCGCGACGGCGTGAAACTGCACACGATCATTCTGGTACCCAAGGGCGCCAAACATGTCGGAATACTGCTGACGCGCACGCCCTACGAAGCCAAGCACCTCGCGGCCAACCAGCACAGCGTGCACCTGGGGCCCCGCCTATGGGGCTATGACAACGCCACCGAGACGATTGTCGAGGGCGGCTACATCCGTGTGATTCAGGACATCCGCGGCAAATACCTCAGTGAGGGCGACTATGTCATGAATCGCCCGCCAGCCCGCGGGCCAATCAATCCGACGCCGGTGGATGAAACCACCGACACCTACGACACGATCGACTGGCTGGTGAAGAACGTGCCGGAGTCCAATGGTCGCATCGGTATCCTGGGAATCTCGTACGACGGCTTCCTGGCAGCGATGCCGCTCGTCAACCCCCATCCCGCACTGAAGGTCGCGGTACCGATGAATCCGATGGTGGACGGCTGGCGTGGTGATGACTGGTTCCACAACGGCGCGTTCCGCCAGCAGAACATTCCCTACATCTATGAGCAGACCGCGACGCGCGCCAACGATGAGCTGTGGCAGTCGAGCAATTTCGACGACTACGACATGTATATGCGCGCGGTGTCGGCGGGTGAGCTGGGCAAAGAGCGCGGCATGAACCAGATCGGATTCTGGAACAAGCTGACGGACCATCCAGCGTACGACCGTTTCTGGAGCGAGCAGGCGGTCGACAAGATCCTGGCGAAGCAGCCGCTCACCGTCCCGACGATGCTGGTGGCCGGCCTGTGGGATCAGGAAGACATCTACGGCGCGTTGGCGGCCTAAGGCGCTGCTG
>Ga0210409_10004527_pt1 | contig 14946 bp, 15 predicted proteins | sample IncBWH17MmetaG_FD_161649 | JGI IMG/M metagenome (GOLD analysis project Ga0210409, IMG submission 161649) | Forest soil microbial communities from Barre Woods Harvard Forest LTER site, Petersham, Massachusetts, United States - Inc-BW-H-17-M | ecosystem: Environmental > Terrestrial > Soil >... | reverse complement strand
AGGACCGCGCGGGCCGAACGGGACGCAGCGGTCGAGCGAGCCAGAACGGCCGTCGAGGAGGCGATCGGACGGATCGAGCGACGTCACCGAGAAATAGAGGCCGCGCTCGATCACGAAGAGAGCGAGCGCATCAGGCTCAGGCTCGGGGGCTCATCGGAAGATGACTAGGTACCGCGGGCCTCGAGGGCAAGAGGGCGAAGGTCCTCCGCGCGTCGGCCGGGGCTGCCCAGCGCCAGCGCGCCGAGAAAGACGCACCCGAGCACGGCGATCGCGAGCAATAGCCACCACGCGACCGGAGGGCTCCAGGCTGCGGAGCTGAGAAACCACGTCGGACCGGAGCCGCCGACGGCATAGCGCTTCGCGTTGACATACCAGGCTGTCGCTTGCATGACCGCGACCGCAACGGGAATCGCGATGGTCAGGAAGCGCAGCCCGCCGTTCATTGCGCGTTCACGGTTGCGGTAGAGCGCCTCGCCGGCGAGGAGCGGCACGGCGACGAGCAGGGCCAGTACGTGGCGACCCTGCAGCCCGCCCCCGGTTCGCCGGACGATCACTGCGTAGAACACGACGGGCACGCCCAGGCCGACGATCACCACGGCCGTCAGCACGAGACGCTCGCGTAGCGAACCGGCGACGCCGGCGGCGCCCAGGAGCGTGAGGACGAGTGCGAACCACACAACGGGAATGATCAACGGGAGCTTGACTTCGAGATAGCCAAACTTGCCCACGAGCTCCGGAAGCGCCCTCCACCACTCGTGGGCCCCCGCGACGAGACCGGCGTGGAGCTTGAACGTGTCGAGTGACACGTGCGTGCCATAGAGCCCCTCCCAAACTCGATTCAACGCCACTGCGAGCACCAGCACCGCCGCGGCGACGCGTGGAGCCCAACCGGCAGACCATCGGCGAGCGAACGCACGCGGTCCGCTCCAGCCCGCGGCGACGATCATCAGCAGCACGAGCCAGGCGGGGCTCGTGGAGCGGCTGAGCGCCAACGCCGCACCGCTCACGGCCGTCAGGGCCCACCATCGCGCCGCCACCGTGCCGGTGCGTCCCACGCGCAACAGGCAGCAGAAGAACGCCACCGCCGCCGCGATCTCGACCGCGCTCCCGTTGAGGATCGCCGCGCAGAAGATCACCATCGGCGTCACCGCGAGCAGAAGTCCGAGAAGCGAGACGACCGGGCTTGCAGCGTCATACAGCGCGAAGGCGGCGATCGCGAGCAGCGCAAGCGCCAGGAGAGCCTCAGCGGCGCGCCCGAGACGCAGCGCAGCAGGAGGCGAGCCCCCGCCGCGCAGGGCCACAGCGGGCAGGAGGTACGGGAGGGGTTGGTAGTTGCCCACGGCTGTGGCGCGCGTGACCGCAGGCGGACGCAGGTCGGCCGTACGCAGGCACGCCGCGCTGTGCTTGCCCGGCCCCAGCTCGCACGAGAAGGCCTGCGGGTCCCGGCCTGCCGGAAGCGACACGAGGCGGGCCTCCTGCGCGGTCCACGCCACCTGAGTCGGCGTGACCCCGATCCGTGCCCCGGGATCGGCTCTTCCGATCAGATGACCCTGGCTGACGCCGACCGCGCGAATGTAGTGATCGCTCTCGTCGGGTGCGGCGAATGGCGGGTTGCCCAAGACCCACGCCGCCAGCAGGAGCGCCCACGCCGCCAGCAGGAGCGCCGGCACGAACTGCCCGCCAGCACGAGCACGCAGCCGCGCCACCAGGCTAGGGCGTGACCGAACGCCGTTCACGCGGGCAGACTAACCGCTGGGTCCCGTGGACCTGTGAGGCGACTCTGTGAGCGGCCCCCGTGTGACCGCGGCTCTGCCGTGTTCGAGTCCCCTCCAACGTTGGATCGCGCCGCCCCCCGATTCGATCTCGGCAAATTGGGTAAACACCTGGCGAATCGCTAGATGTGGCCTGGGGGTGGCATCACGGGATGAAGACGGTCCGACACACGCGCCGACTCTGGTCGGTCGTCAGCCTTGTCGTTCTCTGGGCATTGGCCATACCACCGGGTGCCGGAGCCTCGGAGCTGTTCGTGTCGCTACCGAGTGCGCCGAGCACTCCGAGGATCGCGCTGGGCGTCCCGACGGTACCGGTCGTGACACTCCCGCTACCGCCGCCGCCCGTGCCAAAAGTTCCTGTGGTTCCAAAAGTCCCGGTCCCGGTCCCGGTGCCGGCGCCTAAACCGCCACCTATTCCGACACCGCCACCTCCCGTGAAAGTCCCGGTGGTCCCGACTCTGCCTCTTCCGAAAGTTCCTGCGCCGCGGCTCCCGGCACCGACCGTATCCCCGAGCAGCGGTGGCAAAGTGGCGGTCCCCTCGGGTACCCCAACGCTCCCTGCGACCCTTCCGACACCGACGCTCCCGAGCATCCCGCGAACGCCTACGGCTCCACGGGTGACGAGCACCGGCACGAGCCGCTCCGGGCCAGCATCGAGTCCGGCCACGGCCGCCGGCATGGGTCGGCCACTCGCTCTCTCGGCAGTCGGCCCGACGTTCGCGTCGGTGTCGTCTTCGCTGGCCAGTGGCGTCAGCAGCGGATTGGCCGCGCTTCAAGAAGCAGTCGCACGCGCCCCCGGGGTCAGCGCCGCGAAGCAGGCTGGACTCTGGCAGCACGCACTGCGCACGGCGGTGCGGGCGCTCCAAGCGTGCCTCGGCAACCTGCCGGACGATCTTCAGCGTGTGCTGAAGCTGTCGACCGGGATCGACACCCCCGCGCTGAGCCCAGTGGCGCTCGCCGAGACCCTGCATGTCACCACTCGGGAGCTTGCTCAGCTGGAGCGGATCGGCCTGCGCCGTCTCGTCATCGCGGCTCGCGCGCACGAATGTGGCGCCGCACACGCGGCGTCGGAGCTCCTCCCGTTCTCTAGCTTCGGCACGTTCGCCAACGAAGAAGGCGGTCCAGTCGGAGGAGTCGACGCGGCTCGATATGCGAAGGAGCCGTCACCCTTGCCAGCTTCGCTGCAATCGGCCACACGCTCGCCGAGCGGCACCGGGTTGCTTGGGCTCAGCGCCCCTGCGGCGGCGGGCGGTGCCCTGCTGGTGACCGTTCTCGGCCTCGCCGGCGTCCTTGCGCTCGGCTTGCTGAGCGGCGCGCCCTGGGAACTCCATCGGAAGGGCCGTTCGCGATGGATTCATCGTCATCCCTGGAGTTGGCACGGATAGGGGTTCCCGCTTGCGTCGAGTTGGGGATCACCGACTCGACGCTCACCGCGTCCTCCGACCGGCCACCCGCGAAGTTGGGAGCCGGACGCTCGAGCATTGGGCGTACAATCCTCGTGGGGGTGAGATCAATTACTTCGGTCGGTGTCCTGACACTGGCAGACGGCTACACCGCCCTCGCCGCACGCGACGAGGAGCGCCTGATGGCCTGCCTCGCCGAGGACGTGGAGCTGCGGACGATGACCGGCTCCTACCGCGGCCACGCCGGGGTGCGCCAGTGGATCGCCGACATGGACGAGGGATGGAGCTCCTGGGAGGTGACGATGGACGGCGCCCGGGAGGTGGGTGACCGCGTGCTCGTGGAAGCGACGCTGACCGCACGCAGCAGCGTCAACGACATCGCCATGTCCCACCGGTTCTGGATCGTGTGGGAGGTCACAGACGGGCGAGCCGCGCGAGGCATCCACTGCGTCGACGCTGAGGAAGCCCTGAAGGAGGCCGAGCTCGGGCGGCCGGCCACGTCGCGGCGGCGTTGAGCCAGGGCAGTCAGGACGGCATGAGGTCCATCGCGGCCTGGCGGGACAAGGGTCGCTTGCCCCAGCGAGTCCTGTGCGCGTACGCGATCAGTTGCCCCAGATAGTCGCTCGGGCGAGGCGTCTCGAGGCCTATGCGCTGCAGGACGGGGCGCATGCGGGCGTCGTCGAAGGCGCACCGGACGTCGAAGTAGGGGATGTAGGCCTCGGCTCCCTGAGGCAGCTCGCCCACGGCATCGCCGGCGACGAGGCGGACGGGCGCTCGACCCAGAAGCGACGAGTGCAGCTCGGCCATCTCACCGGCGCTCAACGCGTGCTCGCCCGCGACCAGGTGGTATGTCCCTTCTGCATCGGCGTCGTCGAGTAGCGCGAGCAGTCCGTCGGTGACGTAGTCGACCGGCACGAAGTCGACGATCGAGTCCGGCCGCGCCGGCAGCTCCCGCAGCAGCCCTCTCTCAGCAGCGCGGATGGGCCAGTAGATCACGTTGAACGCAGGGGTCCAGCCGCTCGCTCGGTCTCCGACGACGATGCTTGGCCTCGCCACCACCGTGGGCAGGTCGCCGGCTTCGCGGAGGAGATGCTCCGCCTCGTGCTTGGAGCGCTCGTAGGTGTTGCGGAACTTTTGTCCCACGTCGAGGTCGTGCTCGTCGAAGCGCCCGCAGTGCCGACCGCTGACGTAGGCGGTCGACACGTGCACGAGTCGGCGAAGGCGCCCGCCCGCCGCGATCTCTCGGGCCAGCTCGACGACGCGTGCCACGCCCTCGACGTTGATGGCGCGCGCCTGCTCGAGCGGCGAGTCGAACGAGATCGACGCCGCGCAGTGAATGATCCGGTCGACGCCGTCGACGAGCCGGTCGCGGTCCTCGCGCGAGATCCCCAGTTCCGGCTCCAGCAGGTCCCCCTCGACCGCGCACACCCGAGCTGCGGCGGGGCCCGGATCCTCGTACAGCCGCGCCAGTGTCGCTGCGAGTCGCTGCTGCGGCCGCTGGCTGTCATCGGCGCGCACGATCACGATGACCTGATCCTCGCCGCGGTCGATGAGGCGCGCGAGCGTGTCCATCCCAAGGAAGCCGGTGGCGCCGGTCAGGAGGATCGCGCCGCTCATGTCGCCGAGGACATCGCCTGGATCGCCGCCGGAGACGCGCAGCCCATCGCGTGATAGCCGCCGTCGACGTGGAGGATCTCCGCCGTGATCCTGCGGGCGAGCGCAGACATCAGGAAGCACACCGCGTCTGCCACCGGCGTCGCGTCCTCGACGTCCCAGGCGAGCGGCGCGGTGGCGCTCCACGCGTCAGCCAGCTTCGAGAAGCCGGGGATCCCGCCGGCGGCAAGCGTCTCGATGGGGCCGGCCGAGACGAGGTTCACCCGGATCTCCCGCGGCCCGACCTCGCGCGCCAGATAGCGCGAGACGGCCTCGAGCGCCGCCTTGGCGACTCCCATCCAGTCGTACGCCGGCCAGGCGGAGCTCGCGTCGAAGTCGAGGCCCACGACGCTCGCGCCGTCCGGCGCCGCCTCGAGTAGCGGCAATAGCCCCGCCACCAGCGACTTCAGCGAGAACGCGCTCGTCTGGTAGGCGACGAGGGAGCTCTCGAGAGGCGTGCTGAGGAAGCCGCCGCCGAGCGCGTCGGGCGGAGCGTAGGCCACGGCGTGCAGGAGCCCGTCGAGCGCGCCCCAACGGGCGTCCAGCTCGAGGCGCACCCGTTCGATGTCCTGCTCGCTGTTGACGTCCAGCTCGAGCACCGCCGCCGCCGCTGGCAGCTGCGCCGCCGCGCGCTCGGTCATCCGTTTGGTGCGTCCGAACCCGGAGAGGATCACCTCGGCGCCGAGCTCCTGCGCGCGGCGCGCGGTGGAGAAGGCAATCGAGTGCCGGTCGAGCACGCCCGTTATCAGGAGCCGGCGTCCCTCGAGAATCACAGCGGAACCGGAACGAACTCGCCGTTGGACGCTCCGGGCACGACCGCGTCGTGCCAGTACGCGCCGGCTCCCTGCCCGTCGTCAGCGCCGTCTCTGCGCCAGAGGACCTCGACCCTGGCGCGGCACACGAGCGCGTCGTCCTGGTTGCGGATCGCCAGGCCGAAGCCGACGAGCCCCGCCCGATCGTCGATCGGCGCAAGCGAGGCGATCTCCCCCGCCACGCAGATGGTCTCGTTCAGGCGCACGGGCCGCTTGAAGACGACTTCGCCGAGACGCCGAAGGGCGAGGACCAGCTCAGGGTCGAGCGGTAGCAGCCCGACCGCCAGCGACAGCGTGAGCATCCCGTGGGCGATCCGCTCGCCGAACGGGCTGCGCGCGGCCCACTCCGGATCTGAGTGCTGTGGATGCCAGTCTCCGGTGAGCGCGCTGAAGACGATCACGTCGGTGTCGCGGACGGCGCGCTGGCCGGAGCGAAACCGCTGGCCGACGGACAACCGGTCGAAGGGCTCAGACCACTGCAGCGCGCCGTCCACGCTCGGCTCGCTGGCGGGGCGTGCATGGTCGCTCATCGTCGTGCCTCCTAGAGTGGAATGTTGCGGGCGCGGGACTCGGGGCGATCGATGGCGGCGAGCGTCTCCAGGCACGAGCTGATCCGCTCGCGCGTCGCGGACGGCGCGATCGCCTCGTCGATGAACCCGTCCGCCGTCGCCCCGTCGACCTGCAGATGCTCGGCCGAGTAGTCGCCCGCCAGCGTCCGCCGGTGGACGGCCGGATCGGCGGCGGCGGCGATCTCGCGGCGGTTCATGATCCCCACGGCCTGGTCGGCGCCCATCACGCCCACCTCGGCGTTGGGCCAGGCAAAGACGTAGTCGGCCCCGAGCGCCTTCGAGTTCATTGCGATGAACGCCCCGCCGTACGCCTTGCGCAGGATCACCGTCACGGTCGGCACGGTGGCCTCCGCGAACGCATGGACGAGCTTGGCGCCATGGCGGATCACGCCGTCCTTCTCCTGGCGCGATCCCGGCAGGAAGCCGGGCGTGTCGACGAGCACCAGCAACGGCAGGCCGAAGGAGTTGCACGTGCGAACGAACCGCGCAGCCTTCTGCGCCGCGCTCGCGTCGAGCACCCCTCCGAGGTGGCGGGGCTGGTTCGCGACGATCCCGATGGCCCTGCCCTCGACACGGGCCAGCGCGCAGACGATGTTGCGCGACCAGCGAGGGCTGATCTCCAGCAGCCGCCCGCCGTCGACCAGGGTGGCGGCGACGTGGCGCACGTCGTAGACCCTGCGGGGCTGCGAAGGCACCGCCTGGTCGGGTGCGACCGCCGGCGCGTCCACGCCCGGGCGGACGTGTTGCGCGTCGGCGCCGTGCTGCGGGAGGTAGGCGAGCAGCTCCCTTGCGAGCAGCGCCGCGTCGGCCTCTGTCGGCGCGGTGAGGTGGCACACGCCGTTGCGCTCGTGCACGCGGGTGCCTCCGAGCGAGCTCATGTCGATGTGCTCGCCAGTGACCTCCGTCACGACGGCCGGCCCGGTCAGGAACATCGCCGACCGCGCGGTCATGATCACGAAGTCGTTGAGCGCCGGTCCGTAGGCAGATCCTCCAGCCGCCGGTCCGCACACGATCGATATCTGCGGGACGAGCCCCGAGAGGGCGACGTGCTCGCGGAAGATCGACCCGAAGCCGGACAGGGCCGCGAGACCCTCCTGCATGCGGGCCCCGGCAGACTCGATGAATCCGACCACGGGGACGCGCGCTCGCCCCGCGAGTCGCAGGACCTCGATGATCGTCTTGGCGTGAGCCTCGCCGAGCGAGCCGCCCGCGAAGGACGCGTCCTGGGCGTAGCAGTAGACGTGGCGTCCGTCGACCCGCCCGTGCCCTGCCAGCACGCCGTCCCCCGGGCGGGCAAGCTCGCCCATGCGCCGCGAGCGCATCTGTGTCCGCAGCGGTTGAAGGGACCCTGGGTCGGTGAGGGTCTCCAATCGCTCGAGCGGTGACATCCGCTCGTCGCGGCGGTCGAGGAGCGTCAGCGTCATGCCGCCTCCAGGCACAGCACGGCGTTGTGGCCTCCGAACCCGAACGAGTTCGAGAGGGCGAGCGGAGGGTGCGCGCCGGCGGCCTTCAGCGGCCGCGCCGCCCCGGGCACGTAGTCGAGGTCGAGGCCCTCGTCGGGCTCGCTCAGCCCGAGCGTCGGCGGAGCGATGCGATCGCGCAGGGCGAGCAGCGTCGCCACCGCCTCCACCGCGCCTGCCGCGCCGAGGAGATGGCCGATCGCCGACTTGGTGGAGGACACGGGGATCGCGCCGGCGTGCTCGCCGAGCGCGAGCTTGATCGCGTGCGTCTCCGCGCGATCGTTGAGCGGAGTCGAGGTGCCGTGCGCATTCACGTAGTCGATGTCCGTCGCGGCGGCGCCGGCGTCGGCGAGGGCGGCGAGCATCGCGGCGGCCTGGCCCTCGCCATCCTCGCGCGGGGCCGTCAGATGGTGGGCGTCGGAGCTGGATCCATAGCCCCGGACGGCGCCCAGCATCCGCGCGCCGCGCTGCACGGCGGCCTCGCGGCGCTCGAGGACGAGCACGGCGGCCCCCTCGCCCATGACGAAGCCATCGCGGCGGGCGTCGAACGGTCGCGAGACGCCGCTGTCGGAGAGCGCGTCCAGCGCGCTGAACGCTGCGCGTGCGAGCGGCGTCAGGCTCGCCTCGGACCCTCCGGCGAGGACCGCGTCGGCTTCGCCGGTCTGGAGCATGCGCAGAGCGCAGCCGATCGCGTGTGCACCCGAAGCGCAGGCGGTGCTGACCGCGTATGTGGGGCCGCGCAGGCCGTGACGCATGGACAGCGCGGCAGCACCCGCGTTGCTCATCATCAGCGGCACGGACAGCGGTGAGACGAACTCGCGACCACGCTCGCGCAGCGCGTCCTGGCCGTCGACGAGCGTCGCGATGCCACCGATCCCGGTGCCGAGCACGCATCCGACGCGGACCGCGTCATAGGGCAGCTCCTGCCGCCAGCCGGCATCCTCGAGCGCCTCGGCGCAGGCCGCGATCGCCAGCTGGGTGAACCTGTCGGCGCGGCGAGCCTCCTTGGCCGTGAGGTAGTCCCTCGGGTCGAAGTCCGCGCAGGCGCCCTCGCCGTCGCTGATCCCGCAAACGCCGCCGCTCCAGCGCTCGTGCAGCGAACGCGCGCCCACGCCCAGCGGCGTGACCGCACCGACACCCGTGACGACGACCGCCTCCATTCCGCTACGCGCGCGCCGCGATCAGCTTGACGGCATCTTCGACGGTCTTGATCTCGGCGACGTCGGATCCCTTCAGCTCGACCCCGAACTGCTCGTGGACGATCTGGGACAGCTCCGCGAGGTCGAGCGAGTCGATGTCCAGCGCCTCGAAGGTCACGCCGGGCGCGATGTCCTCGGGGTCTGCTCCGAACGTCTGCAGAGACTCGATCACGACCAGCTGTATCTGCTCTTGGGTTATCGCTGTGCTCATCTCACTCCTTCGGTCGCGTTGGATTGGGTGCTGGGAAGCTGGTTGTTCGATCGGTGGGAATCGGGATCTCCGCCTAGGCTCCTAGGCCGCCGTCGACGTAGAGGGTCGAGCCGGTCACGTAGCCGGCCTGCTCCGAGGCCAGGAAGCGAACGCACGCCGCGACCTCCTCGGGACGGCCGGCCCTTCTCGCGGGAACCGCATCCATCAGGCTGCCGTCGAGGTCCTCCGTCATGTCGGTCTCGATCAGCCCCGGCGCGATCGCGTTGACCGTCACCCCACGCCGCGCGACCTCGACGGCCACCGTCCTTGTCATGCCGATCAGGCCCGCCTTCGACGCCGCGTAGTTCGCCTGCCCGGCGTTCGCCCGCGGACCGACGACCGAGGCGATGTTGATCACGCGACCGAATCGCTCGCGGATCATTCCCCGCAGGGCCCGCCGGGTGGTGCGAAAGGCCGCCGTCAGGTTCGTGTCGATCACGCACCCCCAGTCGGAGTCCGAGAGCGAGATCGCCAGGTCATCCGAACGCACGCCGGCGTTGTTGACGAGCACGAGCACCCGGCCGAAATGCTCCTCGAGCGTCGCGAACAGAAGCTCCGACTCCTCCGGTGCGGTTATGTTGGCGCGCACCGCCAGCGCGCGTCCGCCGCGGTCCTCGATCCGCCGGACCGTCTCGCCCGCGGCGGCCTCGCCTGCGTGGTAGTTGACTCCGACCGGCCAGCCATCGGCGCCGAGCGCGCTCGCGATGGCCGATCCGATCCCGCCGGAGGCGCCCGTGACCAGCGCGCAGCCCTCCCGGCCGTTGGAGGAGCTCACGCGCCACCCCACGTGACGATGGTGGCACCCCACACGAGACCCGCGCCGATGGCGCCCAGCAGCACCCGCGCTCCCGGCCGCAGCGCTTCGGCCCGGACCGCCTCGCCGAGGGCGAGTGGAACGCTCGCGGCGCTGGTGTTCCCGAGCTCCGCGATGCAATCGAAGATCAGCTCACGCGGCAGCTCGAGCCGCTCCGCGACTCCCGCGAGAATCCGCGCGTTGGCCTGGTGGTAGACGAAGAGGTCGATGTCCCCGAGGCCGATCCCGGCCTGCTCGAGCACCTGGCGCGTGCAGGAGCTCAGCTGCTCGACGGCCCGCAGGTAGGTCTCGTGGCCGTCCATCTGCAGCAGGCCGCTCGCCCGCGTCGCCCGAATCGTGTGCGCCTGGGCGCCGTCGCTGCCGAGGACGAACGGCCCGATTGCGCCACTCGCGTCGCTCGAGATCACGATCGCGCCCGCCCCGTCGCCGAACAGTGGGGCGGTGCGGCGATCGTCGAGGTCGATGAACCGGGTGAGGATCTCGGAGCCGATCACCAGCACATGCCGCGCATGACGCGCCTGAACCCACGAGGTGCCGAGCGCAAGCGCCGCGATCGACCCCGCGCAGGCGGCGCCGACGTCGATCGCTCCCGCGTTCACGGCGCCCAGCTCGTCTGCAACGATCGGCGCGACCCCCGGGGTGATCTCGTCGGCGGCCAGCGTGGCGACCAGCACCATGTCGATCGCGGCCGCATCGAGGTCTGCGTCCCTCAGCGCCATCCGCGCGGCGCTCGTCGCGAGGTCGCTGACCCGCTGTCCGGGCGCTGCGTAGCGGCGCTCGCGGATCCCTGTGCGCCGCTCGATCCACTCGACGCTCACGCCGAGTCGAGCGGCGACCGCCTCGTTTCCGACCGTTCGCTCCGGAAGCGCCGCCCCGAGCCCCGCGATTCCAGCCGTGGCGATCATCGGCGGCGCCTGCGCGGCCGAGAGATCGTTCGCCGTCAGCGAGCGCTCAGAGAACACCGCTCGACTCCCGGCCGGTGGAGGAGGGCAGCCGGCTCGGGTCGAGCACGTTGGCCGCCGGAAGGTTTCTGAGCACCAGCCGCGCGAGGACTGCGCCGGGGCCGAAGTCCACGAAAGTATCCGCGCCTTCGGCCGCCAGGGCGAGCATCGTCTCCCGCCAGCGCACGGGCTTCACGATCGCGTCGGCCAGCTCTGCACGCACGTCCGCGAACGGCCGAGCCGTCGAGCTCGACAGCACTGTCGCCTCGGGCGGGCGAAACGCGACTCGCTCGAGCGCCTGCCTGTAGGGCCCGACCGCCTCTGCCATTGCGGGTGAGTGGAAGGCGCCGGCCACGTCGAGCCAGATGGCGCGCGCGCCGCTCGCGCGCGTGTGAGCGGCGGCGTCGCGCAGCCGGTCGACGGGGCCCGCGAGCACCACCTGACCCGGGGCGTTGTCGTTGGCGAGCACGAGCCCGTGCTGCTCTGCGAGCAGGCCCGGCAGCTGCTCTTGGGCGCCAAGGACCGCGAGCATGCCCTGCTCCTCGCGGGTCCTGACGGAGGCCATCAGCTCACCGCGAACAACGGCGAGCTCCAGGCCGGACATGGGATCGAGCGCCTCGGCGGCGACGAGTGCGCTCAGCTCGCCCAGCGAGTGCCCGGCGAATGCGGTGGGCCGCACGAGCGAGCGCCACTCGATCCAGCCCGCGATGCTCGCGCAGTAGATCGCAGGCTGGGCGAAGCGGGTGCTGTCAGCGACCCGCGCGAACGGATCCTCGCCAACGAGCTCGATGCAACGGTCGAGCAGCTCGGGGACCGTGCGCTCGACGCGATCGCGGAGATCGCTCGTCTGGCTTCCCTGGCCCGGGAACAGGCCGGCTGTGGCGCCGATGGACACTCCCGATACCTTGTCGCTCGATCGCCGATCTCATGGCGCGGGGCGTGACGAACCCCTCGTCTGGGGGGATCGTCCACGCGTTCCGGGGGCGGACCACGATTGCGTTGCCCGCGGCCGACGCCCTGGTGTCTCAGCGGAGCAGGCCCAGCCGCTGAGCGCGCTGGACCGCGTCGGCCCGGTTGCGCGCGCCGAGCTTGCGGTACAGGGTGCTCGTGTGCTCCTTGACCGTGTGTGGCGAGAGGAAGAGGGCCGCAGCTATCTCCCGGTTGGTGGCGCCTTCGGCGATCACACCGAGGATCTCGCGCTCGCGGTCGGTGAGCATCGGCGCGCCGATGCCAGCGGTTTCGGTGAAGACATCCATGCCGTCCCCGGCCATGCGCACCAGCTTCGCGATCTCCTGGGCCGAGCAGTCCTTGGAGACGAAGCCGGCCGCCCCGGCGGCGCGTGCGGCGCGGGCCGTGATTCCCCCGGCGCCCGACATCAGAAGGACGCGAGGCGCGGGCGCCTCGGCGCGGAGGCGCTCGCAGATCTCCGGCCCCGATTCACCACCGAGAAACAGATCGACGAGCGCCACATGAGGCTCGTAGCGCCGGCAGACCGCGACCGCCTCGGCGCCGGTTCGGGAACTCAGACACCGCTCGACCCACGGCATCTGCCCGAGCATCAACCGGAACCCCCAGTGGACGACGTCATGGTCGTCGACCACCAGCACGCGCAGCCGCTTCATGGCGGCGGTCGCGGTGAGCTCCTCACTCGATACGGGCGCCGGCGTGCTCACTGATTGGTCGGTACCACTAGCCGCACCTGCCACGCGCCGGGCTCCGACTCCCCGTACTCGAGCACGCCGTCGTACTGGAGCGCCTCGAGTGTGGCCAGGCGCAGGCCGACGCCTCCGCGGCCGCCGTTGTGGACGTGGGCCCCGTCGTTGTGTAACTCGAGAACGAACGTGCCGCCATCGTTGCGCAACCTCACTCGCACGACGGTGCTCTTCGCGTGCTTGCGCGCGTTGCGCACGGCCTCGACGAGGATCGACTGGGCCAGCGCCTCCAGGTTTGGCGGCACGTCCTCCGTCGCGCCCTGCTCGAGCGTGATCTCGAGCTCGGGATGCAGCGCGCGAACGCGTTCGAGCTCTTCGGAGAAGCTCACGGTCGTCGGTCGCGCCGAATGCCCGAGCGGTCGCGTCAGCGCCGTTCGCAGGTCGGCCAGCGCGGTCTGGACCTCCCTTGCGCAGCGCCGCTGGCTTTCGGCGTCGAGCGGCGCCTCGCGCGAGAGCGCCAGGGAGATGCCGAACAGGCGCTGTACAACGCTCTCGTGGATCTCGCGCGCGAGATCGATCCGTTGCTGCAGCTGGCGGCTCTGCTCGTCATAGGCCGTCACCTCGCGGGCGACCGACGCCATCGCGATGGCCTTGCCGAGCGTCCAGAGCAGATGCCGCTCGTCCTCGTCCATCTCCGGAGCCTCGGCCTCCCGCTCCGAGAGCACCACCCCGACGTAGCGGCCCGCAGCGGCCATCGGCGTGCAGATGATGCGAACGCCCTCCAGCAGCTCGCGAACCGACGCTGGCACATGGAAGTCCGATGCCCCGATCGTCTCCTGGATCTGATCCACGAGCAACGCTTGACGCGCGACCGGCACCGAGTCGATGGTCACGTACAGGTCTTCGAACAGCTCCAGGTCGATCCCGTGCGCGCCCACCGCCCGAACCCGCCGTCGGTCGCTGTCGTAGCGGAACAGCACCGCGCGCTTCATCGACGTCAGGCGACAGATCGCCTCGGACAGGCGGCTGAAGAATGCGTCCGGCGGCGAGCCCTCGCCGACGCCCGAGAGCAGGTCCGACATCACCTCGAGCACCTCGATGTGCCCGGCTCGAGCGCCCGTGCCGTCTTCACCGCCAGTGGGTGAGCGAGGATTCTCGAGCGCAGCGAACCGGGCCGAAACGCCTGCAGGCATGCACCCAGAATCACACAATGAGCCAATGACGGTCGGGGCGACCGGGCGCAGCCCCCCCAAACAGGGGGTGCTCGAGCTCACTCGCGCCTGTGCCGGTTCCCGTCGACCCCTTGTTGACCGGCGGCGTCGTCGCGAATCGCCGCCTGCGCGGCGGCGACCCGCGCGATCGGCACGCGGTAGGGCGAGCACGAGACGTAGTCGATACCGGATCGATGCAGGAAGTCGATCGAATCCGGGTCGCCGGCGTGCTCACCGCAGACGCCGAGCTTGAGGTCCGGCTTCGTCGTGCGTCCAAGCCATGCGCCCATGCGAACCATCTGACCGACGCCGGGGGTGTCGAGCGTCTCGAACGGCGAGCGGTCGACGATCTTCACGTCGATGTAGCGGGCGAGCAGCCGGCCCTCGATGTCGTCACGACTGAAGCCGAGCGCCGTCTGGGTGAGGTCATTGGTTCCGAACGAGAAGAAGTCGGCGTCCTTTGCGATCTGGTCGGCCTGAAAGCACGCGCGTGGCAGCTCGATCATCGTGCCGATCAGGTAGTCGCCATGAGAGTGCTCGCCGGCTACACGCTCGATCAGGCCGCGCACCAGTTCGAGCTCGCGCTCGTAGGCGACCAGCGGCACCATCACCTCGATCCTGGCGCCCGGCGTCCTGGCAGCGGCGGCGAACAGCGCTCGGACCTGCATCTCATACAGCTGCGGGTGAAGGATCCCCAGGCGCACGCCCCTCGTCCCGAGCATCGGGTTGGACTCCTGCAGCTGCTCGACGCGTTTGCGCGCAAGGGACCCGTCGGGAAGGTCTGCCGGGTGGGGCAGGAACTCGTGGAGGGGCGGGTCGAGCAGGCGTACCGTGACGGGGCGACCGTCGACCGCGCGAAGGATCTCCTGGAAGTCGGACTCCTGCAGCGGGCGCAGCCGCTCGATCGCCTCGGCTCGCGCCGCCTCGTCCTCGGCCATGATCACGGCCGCCATCAGCGGCTGGCGCTCGCCCAGGAACATGTGCTCGCTCCGGCACAGGCCGATGCCCTCGGCGCCCAGCTCGATCGCCTTCAAGGCATCTGCGGGCGTGTCGGCGTTGGCGCGCACTCCCAGCGTGCGCAGCTCGTCGCACCACGCGAGCACCGTTTGGAAATGCTCGGACATGCGCGGCTCGACCAGCGGCACGTCATCGAGCGTGATCGCACCGAGGCTCCCGTCGATCGCGATCCGGTCTCCGGCGTGCAGCACGT
>Ga0210409_10004526_pt1 | contig 14948 bp, 13 predicted proteins | sample IncBWH17MmetaG_FD_161649 | JGI IMG/M metagenome (GOLD analysis project Ga0210409, IMG submission 161649) | Forest soil microbial communities from Barre Woods Harvard Forest LTER site, Petersham, Massachusetts, United States - Inc-BW-H-17-M | ecosystem: Environmental > Terrestrial > Soil >... | reverse complement strand
CGCCGGCGCCGCCGAACAGCTGACGCAAGCGCTGCTGGTCAATCCCTACGATATTCCCGGCACCGCGCAGGCAATCCAGCGCGCCCTGCAAATGCCGCTGGCCGAACGCCAGGCGCGCCACACGGCGCTGCTGGCGAATGTCCGCAAGTTCGATGTCCACTGGTGGTGCGGCCAATTCCTGCAGACGCTGGCGGCAGTCCGCTGAAGACGGCCGGAAGCGGCAGAATTTCATGGATGAGATGACAAAACGCAGGATTAGCACGAAAACAACAGCGCCGATGCCTATTCGCTATTGACGAACCGTGTTAAGTTGGTTAGCGTACAGAAGCGACCTCTTGGCACCATTAGTCTGAGTGCGTGGCCACACGTCAAAGTTTGATCGTGTGTAAATTAGTTAGTGAAAAGCCAAGCGCTTCGACACTAATACGATGTGTAATTAATTGAGAGATTATCATGGCAACAGGTATTGTTAAGTGGTTCAATGACTCCAAAGGCTTCGGCTTCATTACCCCGGACGATGGCGGCGAAGATTTGTTTGCACATTTTTCCGCAATTACTATGGATGGCTTCAAGACGCTCAAGGAAGGTCAAAAAGTGCAATTTGATGTCACTCAAGGCCCTAAAGGCAAGCAAGCATCCAATATCAAAGCTCCTTGATGTGGAATGGCGAATGGAGAAAGCTGGAAATTCTTCGTACGCCAGGACGGAAAGCCGCTGATTCAAAGATTCGTAGCGACCTTGTGTCTGCAGCGATTGCTTGTCCTGTCGGGATAAGGCTGCTGGGATAAGGCTATCGCGCACGATCCGCGAAATCAAAAAATGGGAGCTGCAATGTGCTCCCATTTTCTTTTTTGGCGGGCCGTGGCTGCACGCGCAAACTGCATGGCAGGGACAAATTCATGACACTCGGATTCTTGCTGACCACCCTCATCATCGTCGTCTCTCCCGGCACCGGCGTCATCTATACGCTCTCCGCCGGCTTGTCGCGCGGCGCCAAAGCCAGCGTGCTGGCGGCCTTCAGCTGCACTCTCGGGATCTTGCCGCATCTTGCCGCCGCCATGCTGGGGCTGGCCGCGGTCCTGCATGCCAGCGCCCTGGCTTTCAACGCCATCAAATATGCCGGTATCGCTTATCTGCTGTTCATGGCCTGGAACTCTCTTCGGGAAAAAGGCGCATTGCGCGTCGAGGGCGCCGCCGACCAGCGTTCCAATTTGCGCGTGATCGTCGACGGCATCCTCATCAACATCCTCAACCCCAAGCTGTCCATCTTCTTCGTTGCCTTCCTGCCGCAATTCGTCAGCCCGCAGGAAAGCCAGCCGCTATTACGCATGCTCGAGCTGTCGGGCACCTTCATGCTGGCCACCTTCGTGATTTTTTCCCTCTACGGCATCTTCGCGGCTGTCATGCGCGACCGCGTCATCACGCGGCCAGCCGTGATGAGATGGATGCGGCGCAGCTTTGCGGCGGCATTCGGCGCACTGGCGGTCAAGCTGGCGCTGACTGAAAGATAAGAACGGAAATGCTCGCCGGCCAGCTCCTTCAGGCCCTATTTCCTGGATTTCACGTACTGCAATTCACAGGTTTGCGCGCTTTGCTCCGAGCGGAAAAGCTCATTGCCGCTGACGCATGATTCCTGCCATCGGCGCTTGCCATAGGCCAGGCCGAGCAAAATCAGCAATGCGATAATCCCGCATAGGATAGCGATGTAAATCAGCACTTTCTTCGGAGCTAGCTTCATCGGGCGATGGCAGTGGTTGATGGCGGATTAATGTTAGCGCAGTATTCCCCAGATCCGCACAAGAATATTGCGGCGCTTGCGCAGTGCAGACCCGCAGCCCAGACCTTGCTTCACCCTTTGTTCCTTGTCCGCTCATGAAAACACAAGAAAAAGCCAAGCCGCACCGGGGCATCCAGACCGAACTGATGTTCAATCGCGTCCAGGGAGAAGTCTGCCGCCGCGGCCAATACACGGTGGTGCGGACGCCCGCTACTCCCGATTACTACTTCGGCAACCTGCTGGTGCTGGAAGGGCCGCCGCGCAACCAGGACCGGCTGCAACTGGAAGCCGATTTCGCTCATCTGGTCGGCGCCCCGCCGCTGATCAAGCACCGCACTTTCCTGTGGCCGGTGCACGGCACAGTAATGGCGGCGCCGGATGCATTTATCGACGCCGGCTACGAGTTCAGCCAAACCGCCGTCCTTATCGCCCATGCGCAAGACTTGATCGCGCCGACGCAACGGCCCGCTGAAATCGTGCTGCGCCGCTACCGCGACGCGGCCGACTGGTCAGCCTGGCAAGCACTGAAGTTTGCCGACAATGCCGGCCGCTATCCGGAACCGGAGTTCTTGCGCTATCTGGCCGGCCTGCAAGCCATGTACCGGCAGATGATCGGCGATCATCAAGGCGACTGGTGGGGTGCATTTGCCGGCGACACGCAGGTCGCCAATCTCGGCATGTTTTTCGACGGCGACAGCGGCCGCTTCCAAGCCGTGTTTACGGCTCCTGCGTACCGTAACCGAGGCATCTGCCGCGCCCTGGTACACCATGTCGCCGAACACAGCTTCGGGCGCGCTGCCCGCCTGGTGATGGTGGCCGACGAGAGCCACCACGCCGCCCGGCTCTATCAAACACTGGGATTCCAGCGGCGCGAGCGCATGGCCAGCCTGTGCTGGTGGCCGGCCGGACACTAGGGCCTGTCCCCATCTCCGGCGCCGCAGACCTGAAGGAAATCCGCCGATTCCGGCATTTCAGCCATTGTTTTCCTCAATTCATGTCAAGCGCGGCCGCAAATGCCGCTTTCTAGGGGACAATCAGGCATCGGAAATCTGACAAGGACCGACCATGCGTCGCCGCATCTGGATACTTTATCTCGCTGCCTGGTTGCCTGTTTTTCTATTTTATTTTCTAGCGACCCAGGGCGAAGGCCTGTTCAATGGCAATATCAGGGTCAGGGAAGGCCTGTTTTCGGCAGCATGTTGCCTGGTCCCTGCGGTTCCCCTGCTTTTTCTGATATGGCCCCTGACCGGCTATCTCAAGCGTACTGGCCGCAGCATCGCGGCGTCGGCGGCGATCCACATCGGCTCCGCCTTGTTTCTTACCGCGCTGTGCATGGGCCTGGCCTATTTCTTCATTTTTTACTTAGGCAACCCGGATGTTCAGAAATCGGACGTAGAGCAATGGGCCATGTGGCAGTCGTGGAGCTACTTCATGATGTACGCGGTCATCGCAGGCATTTTCCATGGGATCCGCGCCATAGAAACCAACCGCTTGCAATTGATTGCCATTGCACAGGCTGACGTCCTGCTGGCCAAGTCGGAACTGACGGCGCTGCGTAACAAACTGAATCCTCACTTCCTGTTCAACACACTGCATTCCATCATTGCCCTCACCCGCAAGGAATCCGGCGCTGCCGAGAACGCCCTGCTGAAATTCTCGGATATGCTGCGCTATATCCTGGATACCGAAAAGAGTGGAGACGCCATGGTGACGCTAGACGAGGAACTCAAGTTCGTGCGCGACTACCTGGCCCTGGAAGCGCTGCGGCTGGGCAGCCGCCTGCACGTCGAATGGGATATCGACGATGCCGCGCGCTACCATCTGCTGCCGGCGCTGAGCGTGCAGCCGCTGGTGGAAAACAGCATCAAGCATGCTTTCAATCCGCACAGCCGGCCGGGCAAACTTGCTATCAGCGCCCATGTCAACAGCGCTGACAATGCCATCGCCATCGCGGTCAGCGACGATGGCCCCGGCTGCGATGCGCTCGCCATGAAGGAATCGGGTGGCTTGGGCGTCAAGACCGTCGCCCGCCGCCTGCAACTGGAATACGGCCAGCGCGGCAAGCTAGAGATCCGGACCGCGCCGGGCGCCGGCTGCGCCATACACCTGTCGATTCCGCTTGAAGCTGCTTGAAGCTACATAAACGCCGCACTTTCCTGACGCTATTTCACAAAGATCATAAAAGCCATGAAAACCAAAACCGTCTTTATTGCAGAAGATGAACCGCTGGCCCGGGAAACCTTGCGCGACTGGATCCAGGCGCATCCGCAATTGCGCCTGGTCGGTGAAGCTGCCGACGGCGCCAGCGCCCTGAAACAGATCGACAAGCTGACGCCCGATGCCGTCTTCATGGATATCCAGATGCCGGAAATGACCGGGCTGCAAGTGCTGCAGCGCCTGACCCACGCGCCGGACTTCATTTTCACCACCGCCTATGACCAGTACGCGGTGATTGCCTTCGAACTGAACGCCATCGACTATCTGCTCAAGCCGTTTTCGCGCGAGCGCTTTGATGCCGCTGTCGAACGGCTGCTGGAAGTGTCCGTGCCATCCAAGGATCTGCTGCAACTGGCGCTGAAGCAGGCCGGCGAGCAGGAAACGGCCATGCTGAAGCGGATCCTGGTGCGCGACCGCGGCCACATTTTCCCGCTGGCGACAGATGAAATCGAATATATGAAATCAGAAGAGAAATACACTGTGATCGCCGCCAGGAAGAAAAATTTCCTGGTGCGTATCGGATTGTCGGAACTGAGTGCGCGGCTGGATCCGGGGAAATTCATCCGCATCCACCGCTCGACCCTGATCAATCTCGATTTTGTCGAATCGATGAAAGCGGACGATCAGTCTCAGCTGCAAATCCAGATGCGCGACGGCACCCAGCTGGTGGCCAACCGGGAAGCGTCGAAGATGTTGCGCAGCATGTCGATCTAGTGTCGTATCCTGCCTCATCTGTCGGTATATCGCGCCGGCCTTGCCCCGTAGCGCTAGGCGTGCCGAGGAGACATAGCGGGGCTATGGCGACGAGGCGCAACGACGCGATACGGGTCAAGGATCAGCGAGATGCCGACAGATGAGGCAGGACACGACACTAGCATACTGCACAAGCCGCTAGCCGGTCACACTTGCCGTTCAGCCAACTCTCCCCTTGCCAGGCGAGTAGAGGACTGCCACCTCCGAGTAAGTGCGCCCTACCGGGCGCTCCCCAAAAAAAACCCGCAGACCTTGCGGCTGCGGGTTAAATCCAAAACTTAGGGAGAGTTGGAGGAGACTTTACCTATATTGCGACGCCAAACGCATTTTCAAGACCTTTCTGCGGAATTTATTTCAGAAAAATGAAATCTTCCGGAAATTTCTCCGCATCGACACCTTCATTGTGCAAACACCGGTATTGAAACCGCCGCCTAGCCCTGGACCAGGTTGGGAATCTCCACTTCGCAACTCACATCCGCGTCATAGTCAACGCCTTCTATTTCAAATCCGAAGAGACGCAAGAACTCTTTCTTGTAGCCGGCAAAGTCGGTCAGTTCGTAAATATTCTCGCTGGTGACCTGATTCCAGAGCTGCTGCACGCGCGCCTGTGTGTCCGCATCCAGTTCCTTGTAATCCGTGCGCAGCCGGCCTTCCTCATCCACACAGGGCGTATCGCCATACAGGCTGTCGTTGTAAAGTGCGTAGAGCTGCTCGATGCAGCCTTCATGCGTACCCTTTTCTTTCATGACCTTGAACAGCAGCGACAGATACAGCGGCATCATGGGAATGGCGGAACTGGCTTGCGTCACCACGGCTTTCAACACCGAGACGCGGGCATCGCCGCCGCTGGCGGCCAGGCTGCTGCGGATATCGAGCACCTTCTGGTCCAGGTCCTTCTTGGCGGCGCCGATGGAACCGTTCCAGTAGATATCGTGGGTGATCTTCTCGCCCAGATAGGTGAAAGCGGTAGTTTTCGCACCGTCGGCCAGGACGCCGGCCGCCTGCAGCGCAGCAATCCACATCTGCCAGTCCTCGCCGCCCATGACGGCAACGGTGTTATCGATCTCTTCCTGAGTAGCAGGCTCCAGGGTCGTTTCCTTCATGACTTCCTTGTCGGTATCTAGGCTGCGGAAGCTGACCGCCTTGCCGACAGGTTTCAGCGTCGAATTGAACACCTCGCCGCTCTTCGGATGGGTGCGGCGCGGCGCGGCCAGGCTGTAGACGACCAGGTCGACCTGGCCGAGATCCTGTTTGATGGCGTCTATGGTCTGTTGCTTGATCGCGTCGGAAAAACCGTCGCCGTTGATGCTCTTTGCATACAGGCCCTTGGCTGCGGCAGACCGGTGGAATGCCGCGCTGTTATACCAGCCGGGCGTACCAGGCTTGGTGTCGCTGCCAGGGCGCTCAAAGAACACGCCAAGCGTAGCGGCGCCGCAGCCAAACGCCGCCGTGATGCGCGCGGCCAGTCCGTATCCGGTCGATGCGCCGATCACCAGCACTTTCTTCGGCCCGCCTGCGATTGGCCCCCTGGCCGTCACATAGTCGATTTGCTGCCGCACATTTTCTGCACAGCCGGCGGGATGGGTAGTAACACAGATGAAGCCGCGTACGCGTGGTTTGATGATCATGAAGATTTCGCTTATGAGATGCCGCAATGACGGCTGACAAGGATGGACAAGATTCCGGCATTATAAGCGAGGCGCTCAGCCATCAAAGCAAGTCCTTCCGACGGCCGTGTCCCGCCATGGGGATGGGGCAGCGGTTAAGCTAGGGAAAAATTGGCTTCATCGTCTGCAAATGTCACCGATACGACACACGGCATTACTTGACATCGATATCCAGCAACCGATCAAATGGTAAAGTGCTTTGGCATCGCAGGCAGGCCTGCCATGTAACAGTACTGTCATTTACGAGGGATCCCCGCACTATGAACAAACCACCCCAGCCTGCTCCCGGCAACCCGGCTCGTCGCGCCGGCGTTTCTGCATTGGGCCTTTCAGCACTGGGCATAGTTTTCGGCGACATCGGCACCAGTCCCCTGTATACGCTGAAGACCGTGCTCGGAATGACCAGCAGCGCGCCGACCCATGACATCGTACTGGGTGTCCTCTCGCTGATCGTCTGGACGCTGATCATGATCACCTCGGTCAAATATGTCATATTCGCCATGAGCATCGATAACGATGGCGAGGGCGGCATTCTGGCCTTGATGTCCTTGCTCGGCATCAAAAAACACAAGCGGCCGCTGATCGTTGCGCTTGGCTTGTTCGGCGCCGCATTAATCTATGGCGACGGCGCGATCACGCCGGCCATTTCCGTACTCTCCGCGCTGGAAGGACTGAAGATCGCGACACCGGACGTCGAGCCTTACATCGTGCCTGCCGCCGTCGCGATACTGATCGGATTATTTGCGATTCAGCCGCTCGGCACTGCCCGCATCGGCAAAACCTTTGGCCCTATCATGTTGCTGTGGTTCGTTGCAATCGCCGTGTTGGGCGTGATTGGCATTGCACAGCATCCAGGCGTGCTGGCGGCCTTGAATCCGCTGTATGGCTTGCGCTACCTGTTCTCGAACGGCTATACGAGCTTTCTCATCCTGGGCGGCGTTTTTCTTTGCGTGACCGGCGCGGAAGCACTGTATGCGGACATGGGACACTTCGGTTCGCGTCCGATCCGTTTCGCCTGGTCGGCGGTGGTGCTTCCCAGCCTGCTGCTCAACTATGCTGGCCAGAGCGCGCTGGTGCTCGCAGGTACCCCGACCACCGACAATATCTTTTTCCGCCTGTGTCCGGATTTCCTGCTGATTCCATTTATTGTGCTGGCCACGGTGGCCACCATCATCGCCAGCCAGTCGATCATTACCGGCGCCTTCTCAATGACCCGGCAGGCGATCCAGCTCGGCTGGCTGCCGCGTCTGCGCATCAAGCAGACCTCGGAAGAAGGTTTCGGCCAGATATACGTCGGCGCGGTCAACTGGCTGCTGATGATTGTGACGGTCGGCCTGGTCCTGGCTTTCCGGAAATCCGACAACCTGGCCTCCGCCTACGGCATTGCCGTCGCCGCGACCATGCTGCTCACTTCCGGCTTGCTGTTCATCGCCATGCGTGAAATCTGGGGCTGGAGCCTGCTCAAGAGCGGCGCTATTGCCGGCGCATTCATTTGTATCGATTCCGCCTTTTTCCTGGCCAACCTGACCAAGGTCGCAGATGGCGGCTACGTGCCGCTGCTGCTGGCGTCGCTGGTGTTCGGCACGATGCTGGTATGGCATCGCGGCTCAAGCGCTGTCTTGCAAAACCTGGATCAGCAGGCGGTTCCGCTGGACGAATTCATGGCCTCGCTCAAGTCGCGCAATATTCCACGCGTACCGGGCACCGCTGTATTCCTGTCCCGCACCGATAGTGACACGCCGCCCGTCATGATATGGGACGTCAAGCATAATGGCGCCTTGCACGAAAACCTGTTTGTGGTGAACGCCGTGACCGAGTCGATACCGTGGATCGATGACGCAGAACGTTTGACAATCACCGAGGTTCAACCTAACTATTGGCGTGTCAGAGCGCGCTTTGGCTTCATGGAGAGACCGGACATTCCGGCAGTGCTGAAAAAGGCCTGCGCACAAAACGCCAGCCTGGATTTTAACGATGCGGTCTACTACGTCGGCCACATTGAAGTTGTGCCGCGTGAAGACGGGCAAGGGCTGGCGCCGTGGCAGGAAGGCATGTTCGGACTGATGGAAAGGAATTCCATGCATGTCAGCGATTTCTTCCGTCTGCCGAAAGATAGCGTTATCCTGATCGGCAGACAGGTGGCAATCTGATCTTGCGGTGTCATATTAAAACTATCCGAAGGGGAAATCATGCATACACGTCATCCGCATCTGCTTGAAGTGTCGTTGAAATCACTGCGCCCGACTCAACTCACGGTAGGCCTTGCCGAAGTGGAGCAAAAGCGTCTGTCATGGAAAAATCTGAACGCTGAAAATCGCCAGAGTTACCTGGAAAACCATTGCTTCCCTGGCGTACTTGGCCCCAAGGATCACTATTACATCGTCGACCATCACCATCTGGGCCGGTCCTTGATAGAGGAAAACATAAAGACCGTCAAACTGATCATGCTCAAGGATTTGAGCGCGCTCAACATCGATGAATTCTGGGTAGTCATGGACCACAACCAATGGGTTCACCCCTACGACACCAAGGGTAAGCGCTGCGGCTTCGACGCCATTCCCAAGAAAATCACCGAACTGGTCGACGATCCCTATCGCAGCCTGGCCGGCGAAGTCCGCCAGGCGGGCGGCTTCCCGAAAGATCAGCAGCCGTTTGCCGAATTCCTGTGGGCGGATTTTTTCCGTCGCCGGGTGCCGGTCAAAATGATCAAGAACCAGCCGAGCCAGGCCGTGGCGGAAGCCCTGCAGCTATCGCACAGCCAGGCGGCTGCGCATCTGCCGGGCTGGAGCGGCCAGGTTGCAGCCACCTAGAACGCAATGCAAAATGCGGGGGTGAGCTGATCGGCGACTGTCAGGACAATCCGGCAGATCGGCCTGCTGTGGTTTTGGCTGGCCAGTCATCCAGCTGCGGCATCTCTGCGGCTCCCCGCAGCCATGCATGATCAGCTAGCGCAAGCATCTCGCGGTCGCCTCGGCTGTCGCCATACGCATATAAGGTGTGTGGCGGATCGTTACCGAACCAGCTCTGCAAGCGCTGCACTTTCTGCGGCCCCCAGCAATTCGGCGAAGCCAGGGTTCCAGAAAAGCGCTCGTCGCGAAACGCAAGTTCAGTCGCCAGCACGACATCGAAACCGGCGCTTGCCGCCCAATGCTTGAGATATAAGGACGGCGAGGCGCTGACCAGCACAAGCCGGTGACCAAGGCGCTTATGCTCCGCGATCCTGGCGAGCATTTCGGGACGGACCATGGCCGGCAGCCGATACACGGCAAAATCGCGCGCCAATTCCTCCAGCCTGACTTGCTCCATGCCGTCTATCGTGGCGGCGAGGAAATGCGCCTTGGCCGTACCCCGGTCGCAGGCGCCGGCCAGCAAGCCAAGCAGCCAGGGCGAAGCCCGTATGACGCCAGCGGCAAAACGGCCACGACCGACGGCATACCGCACGAAGTCGCGCAGGCTGTCGGTGCTAGTGATGGTGCCGTCGAAATCGAAGGCGGCCACGATGCGCCCAGGCTGCATTGTTTGCCCGGCTATCATGCGCGCCAAATGGAAGCGGAACTGCGGCCTGTATCCGGCCGCGAAAAAAATGGCCTACGTCGTTCAATGGCTGTCGGCATCGTGCTGTTCTAACGCATGGGCAATGATCATTCCTCAATGCTACCATCTACGTCATTCAGTTAACACAACTATTATTGTCGCGGCCATGAATGGCAAAAAACTCGGAGCAGTGAAGGTGCGAGGTTTTTGCCGTGCGCTAATCTGCTTGCCGAGATCCTGGAGGTCGCGTCAGCGTCGTCTAGCGCCCCAGGGCCAGATACGATTTTTCAGCCGCCTGGAACTGATTGCCGACCGCGCTGAGTTCTTCCGGCGCGACGGGTATACGCAAGTCGCGGGCAATCGATTGATAAATATCAGTTGCCCCCTGCAAGGAAATTGCTCCGTTGCCAACCTCGTGTATCAGTATAGCCAGGACATTCTCCAATAGCATCCTGTCTACGCTGTTTGCTGCTTCGCGCTGGTTCCTGTCCATTTTCCCTCGCCCAGAAAATTGACCACAAGCAATTATGCCAGAAACAACAAGGCTCCCGGGACAAGCGTGATCTGGCTGGACCTGAGCCGCTCCATTGCCCGTTGGCGCGACATTATTGCTCCTTAAGCCTGCACCAGAAATGCAACTTCCAGCTTGTTAAAGTAGAAGCTACTGTTCGTTGACGCACATATAAGTTTGTTTCCATTCCCTATACTCAAAGCACTTCGTCATCATCAGACTGACGGCGACTGTATCTAATAACAGACGGCAATACATGCTTCCTGCAGAAGTTTTCAACATTGCCAGCCACCGGCATTTAAGGATAAAGACATGTCTAGTACTGGCGCGACTCTTCGGCAGCCGGCAATTTATGCGGCGGCTGTTTTTTTTGGCAGCTTGTGCTTGTTGCAATCGACCTTTGCCGAGTTACCCGCGGCGACGACACCAGAAAAAGTCTTTACCCAAGTATCTCCCAGAGTCTGGATGGTAAAAGCCGACAGCGCCGCCGAACATGGAACGCGGATCGGCAGCGCAGTTTTGATCGCGCCATCTCAATTCATAACAGCCTGCCATGTCGTGGACAGAACGGGAAAAATTGTACTGTCGAATGGCGCTACAAATGTCAACGTCGATCAAGTGCTTCATGATCCCGATCGCACGCGCGACCTGTGCCTGCTCAGGGTGACCAGCCCCATGTCTGTCGCTCCGATCGCCATCGCGCCAGTCAATACGCTTCGGGTCGGACAACAGGTTTTCGCGGTATCGAGTCCGCGCGGCCTTGAACTGTCATTGACAGACGGGCTCATCTCCGCCCTGAGGGTAGAACCAGGCAGCGAATTGCCGATCATTCAATCGTCGACTCCGGTATCGGCGGGTTCCAGCGGAGGAGGCCTCTTCGATGCCGATGGCAGGCTGATCGGGGTCATCAAATCGGTTGCCGGCCAAACCGAAAATTTTGCCTTTTCCTATCCGGCGGAATGGGTAACCCAGCTCCCCAATCGCTATGCCAAGGAGATCACGGACTGGACAGCGGTACTGAAAACCTTCGGGGTTAAATTCACAACCGATGGCAATGTGGTCTCAAGCGGATATGCTGCAATAACTGATATCGGCGCGTTACCGGTCTCCGCGGAAGGAAAAAGCGGCGTGGAGATTGCATACAAAGAATATCTTCTGCTCGCGGCGCCGCGCGCCTTCATCTTCACCAGCGATGGACAATACGGCTCGTTTTCAGACACGAAGAGCATCGTGCAGTTTGCCGCTGACTGCTCAAAACGCAAAGTCAGCTGCAAACTGTATGCTGTCGATAACGCGGTGGTATGGCAACAATGATGCGGATCTGGTCACTCGCTGAGGACGCCGGATAGGTCCTCAACGCATTCCATACCACCCACTCTCGGACGCCGATATTATCTGCCCCAAGTCGGGCTCAGTTCACAGCGGTAACGACATACTCCGCGCCCAGTTTGCTGAAATCGATAGTCACCTTCTTGTCCGCCACAAGCTTGCCGAAGAATGCCTTGTCCTTCACAACGAAAGTCATCGTCATGGCCGGCCAGTTCAGACTCTTGACTGGCCCGTGCGCCAGCGTCACCGTCCCCTTCGCCGTATCGACGGCCTTCACGACACCAGTAGCCTGATGAATTGCCATCTTCGCGGAGGAAGCGGAATTCATGTTTGCCATCTGCATGCTCTTCATGTCCATGTCTTTCATATTCATGTCCTTGGTGGCGCTTGACTGTGCGAAAACCGCTCCGGATGTGGACAGTGCCAGGATCAAAGACAGGGACAGGGTTGCGATCGATTGCATGTTTTTTCCTTGTAAAAATTGAGAGATGTAGTTTGAAACAGATTGCGCCCGTCCGCTTGACTGATCGGCATCGGATGGGCGCTGCGCCTGATTTCTCGCGCGTTTACTGCAACTTCCTTACATTCCTGCATTCATTATTGATGCATCGTCAGATTCATATCGCCGCTGGCGTGGATCTGGCGCCGACGCAGCAGCAGATAAACCACTGGCACCACGAACATCGACAGCAACGGCGCCGTGATCATGCCGCCGACCATCGGCGCCGCGATACGTTGCATCACTTCCGATCCGGTACCGGTCCCCAGCATGATCGGCACCAGGCCAGCGATGATGACAGCCACCGTCATCGCCTTGGGCCGTACCCGCAGCACGGCGCCCTCGCGTATCGCGTCGAGCAGATCGGCTTCGCTGCCCTTGCCCGCTGCCAGCCGCTCGTCCCACGCATGCTTCAGGTAGAGCAACATGATCACGCCGAATTCGGCCGAGACGCCGGCCAGGGCGATGAAGCCGACGCCGCCCGCGACAGACAGGTGGTAGTCGAGCAGCCACAGCAGCCAGATGCCGCCGGCCAGCGCAAACGGCAGGGTCGCCATGATCAAGAGCGCTTCGTCAAAGCGCTTGAAGGTCAGGTACAGCAGGACGAAGATGATCAGCAAGGTGGCAGGCACCACGATCTTGAGTTTGGCGCTAGCACGCTCCAGGTATTCGAACTGCCCTGACCAGGCGATCGAATACCCGGCCGGCAATTTGACTTCCTTCACCACGGCTTGCTGCATGTCGCGCACGGTGGAACTCAGGTCGCGCTCGCGAATATCCACATAGACCCAGCCCGACAGCCGCGCATTCTCGCTTTTCAGCATCGGCGGGCCATCGTCGATGCGGATCGCGGCGACGTCGCCCAGCCGGATTTGCGCACCGCGTTCCGTCAGTATCGGCAGTTGCCGCAGCTTCTCGACCGAGTCGCGCAGCTCGCGCGGATAGCGCACATTGATTGGAAAGCGCTGCAGTCCTTCGATCGTTTCGCCGATGTTGTCGCCGCCTATCGCTGCCGCCACGACGCTCTGCACATCGGCGATATTCAAGCCGTAGCGGGCGGCGCTGTCGCGGTCGATATTGACATCGATATAGCGGCCGCCATTCAAACGCTCTGCCAGCGCCGACGACACGCCCGGCACATGTTTGACGGCGCGTTCGATCTCGCCGGTAATGCGGTCGATTTCCTGCAGGCTGACACCCGCCACCTTGATCCCCACCGGGCTCTTGATGCCGGTGGCCAGCATGTCGATGCGGTTGCGTATCGGCGGCACCCAGATATTCGACAGGCCAGGCACCTTGACGATGCGGTCCAGTTCCTGGATCAGCTTTTCCGGCGTCATGCCGGGACGCCATTGCGCATGCGGCTTGAACTGGATCATGGTTTCAAACATTTCCAGCGGCGCCGGGTCGGTAGCGCTTTCGGCACGGCCAGCCTTGCCAAACACGCTTTGCACTTCAGGGATGGTCTTGATCAGACGGTCGGTCTGCTGCAGCAATTGCTGCACCTTGCCGGCCGACAGGCCAGGCAGCGCCGACGGCATGTACAGCACGTCGCCCTCATCCAGCGGCGGCATGAACTCGCCGCCTAACTGCGTCATCGGCCAGATGGTCACGGTAGCCGCCAGCGCCGCTGCCAGCAAGGTCAGCCTGGGGAAGCGCAACACGATATCCAGCAAAGGACGGTAGAGTGCGATCAGGAAGCGATTGAGCGGATTCTTTTGTTCATCCGGAATCCGGCCGCGGATCAGGTAACCCATCAGGACCGGAATCAGCGTGACCGCCAGGCCGGCGGCCGCGGCCATGGCATAGGTCTTGGTAAAGGCCAAGGGAGAAAACAGCCGCCCTTCCTGCGCTTCCAGCGTAAACACGGGAATGAAGGACAGCACAATGATCAGCAGCGAGAAAAACAAGGCCGGTCCCACCTCTGCCGCGGCGTCGCCGATGACGCGCCAGTGTTCGTCGCCCTTGAGCTTGACGCCGGGATGGGCATGTTTCCAGGCTTCGACGTGCTTGTGGGCATTCTCGATCATCACCACGGCCGCATCGACCATGGCGCCGACGGCGATCGCAATCCCGCCCAGCGACATGATGTTGGCATTGACGCCTTGGTAATACATGATGATAAAGGCAATCAGGATGCCGATCGGCAGGGTGATAATGGCGACCAGCGCCGAGCGCATATGAAACAGGAAGACAGCGCACACCACCGCCACCACGATGAATTCCTCGATCAGTTTTTCTTTTAGGTTGCTGACCGCGCGCTTGATCAGGCTTGAGCGGTCGTAAGTCGTCACGATCTCGACGCCGGGAGGCAGGCTGGCTTTCAATATTTCCAGCTTGGCTTTCACCGCAGCGATGGTTTCCAGTGCATTTTTACCGGAACGCATGATGATCACGCCGCCGGCGACTTCTCCCTCGCCGTTCAGTTCGGCAATGCCGCGCCGCATCTCGGGACCGACCTGAATCCGGGCGACGTCGCCTAGCCGAACCGAGACGCCGGCAGCGCTCGTCATCAAGGGAATCTTGCGGAAGTCGTCCAGCGATTTCAGGTAACCTGAGGCCCGCACCATGTATTCGGCCTCCCCCAGTTCCAGCACCGAACCGCCGGTCTCCTGGTTGGCGTTCTGCACGGCGGCGACGATCTTCGCTTGCGGGATGTTA
>Ga0210409_10004525_pt1 | contig 14951 bp, 12 predicted proteins | sample IncBWH17MmetaG_FD_161649 | JGI IMG/M metagenome (GOLD analysis project Ga0210409, IMG submission 161649) | Forest soil microbial communities from Barre Woods Harvard Forest LTER site, Petersham, Massachusetts, United States - Inc-BW-H-17-M | ecosystem: Environmental > Terrestrial > Soil >... | reverse complement strand
GATGTAATCTGCAAAGCGGCTATGTGGTGGTTTACCCAGGGTAAGGACACGTTCTGCAATTTCATCAATGGTCAGTTGAGCGTTGGTATATAATTCCTCGAACTTAAGGTGCAGGGTAAAGAAGTTCTGTCCTTTAATATTCCAGTGGCATCCTCTTAATTTTTGATAGTGTATATGATAGTTTGCAAGATAATCGTTGAGCATGTCTACTACTGGTTTTACCTTTTTTTCATTCAAACTAATCTCTTTAGCGTCCATAGTAATTGTTGTTTTTATTTTATTAAATCTGTTTAGAATACAACAACTATCCCAGCCAAGAGTTTTGGAAAAATGGCTTTCTACCATATAAACAAAGAAAATTATAGGTATACATTACAATATACATTACAATATACATTACAATATACATTACAATATACATTACAATATACATTACAATATACATTACAAAATAACCCTATCCTCCATCTCTATGCACCCTGCCCGGACTCACCTCCTTTGCTAAGCGCCATATAAAAAATCAATATTACTCCGAGAGGACCTCAGGGCGCCTTGCCACAAGAGCGCAGCGAGGCAAGGAGTCCAGTCCTCGAAGAGTAATTTGATTTTTTCCAACAAGCTTACAAACTTAACTTTAACTTTGTAGGCAATGGGATATAACAGCTTATCAGAATGTGTTGCTGATTTAGAAAAACACGGACATCTTATACGTATAAAAGAAGAAGTAGACCCTTACCTGGAAATGGCGGCAATCCATTTGCGGATTTTTGAACAGGAAGGTCCGGCCATTCTATTCGAAAAAGTGAAAGGAAGCCCTTTTCCTGCAGTATCCAACTTGTTTGGCACTTTGGAAAGGTCCAAATTTATGTTCAGGGACAGCCTGGATAAAGTTCAGCAATTGGTAGGGCTTCGTTCAGACCCAATTAAGGCACTTAAAAACCCATTTAAATATGCTGGGGCAGGCTTAACCGCACTCTCGGCTTTACCATTGAAACAAAGCCTTTTTAAAGCTACTTTTAGTAAAACGACCATTAGTCAGCTTCCGCAAATTGTAAACTGGCCGATGGACGGCGGACCATTTGTAACTATGCCACAAGTCTATACTGAAGATCCGGATAAGCCAGGTGTGATGAATTCCAACCTGGGTATGTACCGTATACAACTGGCCGGAAATGAATATATCAAAGACAAAGAAATCGGATTACATTATCAGATCCATAGAGGAATAGGCGTTCATCAATCCAAAGCCAATGCAAAAGGACAGCCTTTAAAAGTGAGTATTTTTGTAGGTGGCCCTCCTTCACACCCATTGGCGGCGGTGATGCCTCTGCCAGAAGGACTGTCAGAAATGACCTTTGCGGGAGTCCTGGGTAACAGACGGTTCCGTTATTTCTATGACGACGAAGGTTTCTGCATCTCTGCAGATGCTGATTTTGTGATCACAGGTACGGTTTATCCGCAGGAAAATAAACCAGAAGGTCCTTTTGGAGATCATTTGGGCTATTACAGTCTGACGCATCCTTTTCCTTTAATGAAGGTGCACAATGTATATCATAAAAAGGATGCCATCTGGTCCTTTACTGTAGTAGGAAGACCTCCGCAGGAAGATACAAGCTTTGGTGCACTGATCCATGAAATTGCAGGTTCGGCGATTCCCCAGGAAATCCACGGGCTGAAAGAAGTGAATGCAGTCGATGCGGCTGGTGTGCATCCATTGTTGTTTGCGATAGGGAGTGAGAGATATACACCATATTTAAAGGAACGCAGACCGCAGGAAATCTTGACCATTGCCAATCATATTTTAGGTAAGAACCAGTTGAGTCTGGCTAAATATGTGTTTATTGCTGCGAGAGAGGATGACGAAAAGCTCAGTACGCATCATATCAGGGCTTTTTTGAAGCATATACTGGAACGTATGGATTTTACCAGAGACCTGCATTTTTATACGCAAACCACGATAGATACCTTAGATTATAGTGGAGAAGGATTGAATTCTGGCTCTAAAGTGGTGTTTGCTGCGGCCGGAGAAGTGAAACGTCAATTGAGTACGGTATTGCCTTCAGGTCTTGTTACAGATGGATGTTTTTCCGGGTATCACATGGCTATGGAAGGGGTTATGACCGTTCAGGCTCCATCTTATTTGAATAAGGATCAGGCAGACGTTGAAATTAGCGAATTGAAAGATCAGCTTCAACAACAGAATCTGGGAGGTCTGGGCTTAATTGTACTTTGTGATGATGCAGCGTTTACAGCCAAAGATATTAATAACCTGGTTTGGGTAACCTTTACCAGAAGTAATCCTGCGTCTGATATAGATGGGGTAGGTAGTTTTGTTAAAGATAAACATTGGGGCTGTACAGGTCCGGTTATCATAGATGCGAGAAAGAAACCGCACCATGCTCCTGAGCTGATCAAAGATGCTCAGGTAGAAAAGAATATAGAGCGTTTTAAACTTTCTCTGTAGGAGGTTTTGTTCCTGAAATAGGTTTCAAAATAAAAGCGCTGATGTCAAGACATCAGCGCTTTTATTTTGAAGATTCTCCGGCTTTTTAGAAGCGAACTCCGAAAGTCAGGAAAACATTGTTTTTACTCAATTTTGTTGTTGCAGTAGGGTCCAGTGAAGCATCAGTTCCTACAGTATAAGGAACGAATGTTTGATTGGTTTCTACTCGCTGATAAGCCAGGTCAACATAATATTGATTGATTCTGTAGCCTAAACCTGCGCTATAATATTTAACCTGAGCCTGTTTGTCAGGATCTTGTTTATAAGGAGTACCATTCAGCCCAAAACCTGCGCGAAGCGTAATCGGATCTATTTTGTACTCACCACCAACACGGAAGTTAACAGCGCTTTTGTAGAAATCTTTAACATCCTGGTTGTTGTTGTTTAAAATTGAGCGATCATCCATGGTATTGTAATCCGATGTAGTGCTCAGTTTGATGCTGGAGTAATTTACAAAATCCACGTCACCGGTTAACAAACCGTTACCAGCAATAATTACACTTGCACCCACTGAAGTTTTCATAGGAGTCCTTAAGGTATATTGAAATACATAATTGTTCTGATCAGGTCTGTATACTGAATTTCCAGGGTTATAAAGTGTATTTACAGCTTCTGAATAAGTATCTTCTACATGCATCCAGGTTGGTGTTTGAAAGGATGCTCCAATTCTAAATTCATTTATTGGTTTATAGATGATACCAATCCTTCCGTTAATTCCATTACCTCTGGTTGTCTGAGACTGCAGATAAGAAGCAGTGTAGGTGTCACCAACTTTTGGATCTGCAGGTAATTCCTGCGGAGTGGAAGTCAGTGAACCCATTTCGCTGAAATTAGAGTCATAGTCATAATGCATGGTCACAAATCCTATGGAAGCACCAATATAAACCTGGTTGGAAATGTTCATGGATCCGGCAAAGTTAAACTCAGAAGTAGATCCCCACCTGTTTTGATTGTAGGCTTGATTGTTGTTGAGTTTCGAATTTGCTTTTTGGTAGACGCCAGAACTCGTTTCATTGATCAGGAAATTGTCATAGCCTAACTGACCTAGTCCTAGAGGTAGGTCTTGGTGAGTTTTGCCTGTATTGTTTGCCTGTTCGGCAAAATAATCGCCTAAAGAATTGTTCGGGTTCTTTCCTGCAAAACTTACGCGCTGGCTAAAATCGCTGTTTCTGTTGTATCCAATTCCCCAAACAAAACTAACTACCCCCTGATCCAGATTAGAGCCTTTAGCTCTGATAACCGGATTATACCAAACTATACCCGCCTGGTTTAAGTTAAAACTGTTTTTTGTATCGTTGGAGTTCTGACCAAAATAGTTTGATTTTGAACCTGTGTTGTTAAACTCAGGTGTGATGCTGAATTCAGATCTGGTAAACATTCCCAGTCCGGCAGGGTTACCGCCAATGGAACTGATATCTCCGCCTAAACTGGTTTGAGCATTTCCCAGTCCTTTGAAACGGGCTGAACTGCCATAGTTAGTTTGCGAGAACCTAAGGGCATCACCCGCGTATTGTGCATATATTACTCCAGTATTGGCTACCATAGCCAATCCAAGAATGGTAAGGAATTTTTTCATTTAATAGGGTTCTTGTTTAACTAGTTTCTACCACCTCTTTGACTTCTGCCGCCACCACCGCCGCCGCCGCCATAATTACCGCCGGAATTAGATGGAGGGGAATAACTAGGTCTGCTGTCTCTTTGAGGAGTATAACTTTCCGTTCTGCCTTGTCTTGGTTGTATATACGGATTGTCAGGTCTGCTGCCAGAATTTACATTTGCCGGACGGCTTGATCTGCTTCTTTCTGTATAGCTTACACCGTTGGTTGTTCTGATCACACCGCGACCATTATAACTGCTGTTCATATTGCTGGACCTTGGAGTATAGCCAACGCCATTTTCTCTGCCCCTGTAAGGTCTTGCACCATAAATGGTGTTTCCAGGTAAACGGTTGACATAGCCGCCGCCCCAGTAACCACCGCCCCAATATCCGCCACCCCAGAAGCCACCGCCCCAATATGGGTTGTAGCCCCAGTAAGGAGAATAACCCCAGCCACCAAAACCATAGTAAGGATTCCAGATGCTGTTGTAATAATTTCCAAATCCCCAGCCAAAGCCTAATGACCAGCTGCTGGAATACGGAGAGAAACCGTTATAGCCATAATAATCACCATAATATGGGTCATAATAATTTCTATATGGGCTTCCGTAATAAAATCTGTTGATGCGTGACGAATAATCCATATCGTAATTAGGGTCACTGCTTCCGTAATCATCATCGTAACTATCGCTGTATTGGGAAGACTGCCCTGGTTGGGGCTGTACATATTCCTGAGCCTTAGCTACAGAGTTGTATACGTCATCGTTGCCGCTGCCTTGCTGCGCCAACCTCGGTGCAGAACAGGAGGAAATCACCACCACTGCTGCAACCAATATTGGAGTAAGTAATCGAATCGGTTTCATATATGTGAATTGTTTGTGTGTGTTACAATTATTATAGGTATAAATTTATAAATTTGCGACCTACTATACAAGAAATTTAACACAAAAAACGTTCCAGACAGTTATGAGCAAAGGTATTACAAGCAAAAACGAAGATTATTCCCAGTGGTATAACGACATTGTTATAAAAGCCGATCTTGCAGATCATTCAGATGTAAGGGGCTGTATGGTAATTAAGCCGTATGGTTACTCGATTTGGGAAAAAATGCAGTCTGTATTAGATCAAAAATTTAAAGATACTGGTCACAGCAATGCTTATTTTCCTTTATTCATTCCAAAGTCATATTTTTCAAAGGAGGCTTCTCACGTAGAAGGTTTTGCCACAGAATGTGCCGTTGTGACACATTATCGATTGAAAAATGACGGTAATGGAAACATTGTTGTCGATGAAACTGCCAAACTGGAAGAGGAGCTGATCGTAAGACCGACTTCTGAAACCATTATCTGGAATACATATAAAGGCTGGATCCAGTCGTACAGAGATCTGCCTTTGCTGATCAACCAATGGGCAAATGTTGTCCGCTGGGAAATGAGAACCCGGCTGTTCCTGAGAACGGCAGAGTTTTTATGGCAGGAAGGGCATACTGCGCATTCTACTGCGCAAGAAGCTATTGAAGAGACAGAACGGATGCTGGACGTATATGCAGACTTTGCTGAAAACTGGATGGCTTTACCAGTGGTTAAGGGAAAGAAAACACCAAATGAGCGTTTTGCAGGAGCTTTGGATACCTATTGCATTGAAGCATTGATGCAGGATGGAAAGGCATTACAGGCAGGTACGTCTCACTTTTTAGGACAAAACTTTGCAAAAGCATTTGATGTGAAGTTTACCAATAAAGAAGGAAAAATAGAGCATGTTTGGGCAACGTCATGGGGGGTATCCACCCGTTTGATCGGTGCTTTAATTATGGCTCATAGTGATGACCAGGGATTGGTTTTACCTCCAAAACTGGCTCCGATACAAGTGGTGATTGTTCCAATCTATAAGGGAGAGGAAGATCTGAAGAACATCAGCAATTTTGTAGATGAACTGATCCCTAAACTAAAGGGAATGGGTATCTCTGTGAAATACGATGACAGAGACACCCAACGTCCTGGATTCAAATTTGCAGAATATGAACTTAAAGGTGTACCTGTCCGGATTGCAATAGGCGGAAGAGATATGGAGAATGGTACCGTTGAAATTGCCAGAAGAGATACCCGTGAGAAACAAACCGTTCAGCAGGAAGGATTAGATATTTTTGTTCAGCAATTATTGGAAGATATCCAGGCGAATATCTATAAAAAAGCTGCGGATTATAGAGAAGATCATATCACTGAAGCGAATTCGTACGATGAGCTGAAAGAACTTCTGGACACCAAGGCCGGATTTATTTCTGCGCATTGGGATGGTACACCTGAAACAGAGCAAAAAATAAAAGAAGAGACAAAGGCTACAATCAGATGTATTCCGTTAAATAATAAACAGGAAGCTGGTGTATGTATTTATTCAGGTAAACCTTCTATACAACGCGTACTGTTTGCCAGGGCTTATTAAATAAGGATCTGGTAAGTTTAATTTTGAAAATAAATGAATAAGATGAAATTTGCAACCAAAGCTATACATGCAGGTCAGGAACCGGATCCAACTACCGGAGCGGTAATGACCCCGATTTATCAGACTTCTACCTACTGGCAAAAGTCGCCGGGCGATCACAAAGGATTTGAATATTCACGTGGAACGAATCCAACCAGACAGGCTTTGGAAAAATGCCTTGCCGCGTTGGAAAATGCAAAATATGGCCTGGCTTTTTCTAGCGGTATGGGTGCAACGGATACGGTTTTGAAATTGCTGAAGCCTGGTGATGAAGTGATTACCGGAAATGATCTTTACGGTGGTTCTTATCGTATTTTCACTAAGGTTTATGAAAAATATGGTATTAAATTCCATTTCCTGGACCTATCTAAACCAGAAAATATACTGCCTCATTTAAATGACAAGACCAAGCTGATCTGGATTGAAACACCAACCAATCCAACCATGCAGATTATTGATATTGAAGGGGTTTCCAAAATTGCAAAACAGCACCACCTGATCCTGGCAGTAGACAATACTTTTGCCTCTCCTTACCTTCAGAATCCAATGGATCTTGGAGCGGATATTGTCATGCATTCCGTAACTAAATATATCGGTGGCCACTCTGATGTAGTGATGGGGGCATTGCTGGTGAATGATGATCAGTTGTATAAAGACCTTTGGTTTATCTATAATGCATGCGGCGCGACACCAGGTCCTCAGGATTCTTTCCTGGTACTGAGAGGAATCAAAACTTTGCATTTGCGTATGAAAGCGCATTGTGAAAATGGTGAAAAGGTGGCTCGTTACCTGAAGAACCATCCGAAGATCGATAAGATCTATTGGCCTGGATTCGAAGATCATCCTAACCACGACATTGCGAAAAAGCAAATGAGGGGATTTGGTGGTATGGTTTCGATCACGCTGAAAGGAGCAGACCTGGCAGAAACGTTCAGAGTGGCTTCTTCATTTAAAGTGTTTGCTTTGGCAGAATCTTTAGGTGGTGTAGAATCACTGATCAATCATCCAACCACCATGACGCATGGTTCTATTCCTAAAGAAGAAAGAGAAAAGGTTGGGGTTACAGATAACCTGCTCCGTTTAAGCGTTGGAGTGGAGGATATCGATGATTTACTGGCAGATTTAGAACAAGCACTTAAATAACAACGGTTGGAATTTCTGGAACTTAAGGATTTTTTGGATGTGAAGGTTGGAGAGTACAACCAGCCAGGCTTTATTCAAAATGATCCAATTTGTATTCCCCACCGTTTTTCAAAAAAACAGGATATTGAAATTGCCGCATTTTTTGCGGCAATTTTAGCTTGGGGGCAGCGTAAAACCATTATCAATAAGTGCACGGAGCTGTTTGCCCGGATGGATAATGAACCATACGCCTTTATGACTGGTCATTCCGATCAGGATTTGAAAAGTTTGCTGGGCTTTAAGCACCGTACGTTCAATGATACCGATCTGTTGTATTTTGTGGAGTTCTTTCATCAGCATTATAAGAGATCGGCTAGTTTGGAAACGGCTTTTTTGCCAAAGGGGAGTTCTCCGTTCAGAGAAGAATATTTGACCGTCGTTCAGGAGGAGGAACAGTCTGTTTATGCCTCCTCGTCTTGTATGCTGGGAGAAATGAATCATCCCGCATTGGATATTGAACAATCTCTGAACCATTTCAGAAGCTATTTTTTTAGTCTTCCGGATTTTCCCAGGAGAACGATTAAACATGTTTCTTCTCCTCTTCAGAAATCGACCTGTAAGCGTTTAAATATGTTTTTAAGGTGGATGGTGAGAAAGGATAGTTGTGGTGTGGATTTTGGCGTTTGGAATATCATCAAGCCGGCAGATCTGATTTGTCCTTGTGATGTACATGTAGACCGCGTAGCCCGTAAACTTGGTCTGATTGAGCGTAAGCAAACCGACTGGAGAACTGCTGTGGAACTGACCATTGAACTTCGGAGACTTGATCCGCTTGACCCGGTAAAGTATGATTTTGCCTTGTTTGGCTTAGGTGTTGAAGAAAAGTTCTGATAATTTTGGTGCATTTTTTATCTTTAATCTCTGGATGACTTAAGCATTTTAAACGCATGGTAACTTTTAGCGCGGAGATTGAAAAATTTGCAGAAATGGGTGAAAAGACAGGCTGGACTTATGTCTTCATTCCCCAGCATATTGCTGCCCGGATTAAAGCAGATTGTAAAAAGAGTTTCCGGGTAAAAGGTAAAATTGACCAGACGCTTATTGAAGGGATGGCAACTGTTCCGATGGGGGAGGGTGATTTCATCCTGGCCTTGAAAGCCAGTTTGCGAAAACAACTCCGCAAAGAAGCCGGGGCTGTGGTGAATATTGAGCTGGAAGAGGATAAGGATTTTAAGATCGAGATTCCCGAAGATCTGGAACTTTGTTTGTCTGATGAAGATCATTTGATGGCGCGTTTCTTAAAATTGCCAAAGTCACATCAGAACTGGTACATCAACTGGGTAAATTCTGCTAAAACTGAACCTACAAGAACCAAGCGGCTGGTAAGGATCGTTTCTGCTATGGACAGGGAAATGACCTTTGCTGAAATGATGCGGGAAGGAAAAGAGAAGAAATAATCAGACTCTTTTATAATTTCTGAACCAACTGCCTATTTTCATCTGGATCACGCCTACAAATGCTTCCCTGAAAATCCTGGTACTCATTTTTGAAACCCCCTCTGTGCGGTCGGTAAATATAATGGGAACTTCAACCACATTAAAACCGTATTTGATGGCGGTAAATTTCATTTCGATCTGGAAGGCATAACCCACAAACCGGATTTTATCCATTGGAATGGTTTCCAGAACAATCCTTCTGTAGCATTTAAAACCAGCTGTTGCATCCTGAATGCTGATGCGGGTAATAAAACGAACATACATCGATGCAAAATAAGACATCAGCACCCTGTTCATTGGCCAGTTGACCACATTTACACCATTTACATATCTTGAACCAATGGCTACATCTGCGCCATTTAAGCAAGCCTCTCTCAGACGGACCAGATCATCCGGATTATGAGAGAAATCTGCATCCATTTCAAAGATAAATTCATATTTCCGCTGCAGAGCCCATTTAAAGCCATGAATATAGGCCGTTCCCAAGCCTAGTTTACCTGTTCTTTGTTCCAGATGGAGCGCCGGATACTCTTCCTGAAGGCTTTTTACGATTTCTGCAGTCCCGTCAGGAGAACCATCGTCTATAATTAAGATCTCAAAGAGGAAAGGAAGTGAAAATACTTTCCTGATGATTCTTTCAATGTTTTCCTTTTCGTTATAGGTAGGAATTATTACTAAGCTGTCTGACACTTGTGACCGGTATTTTTAATGTATGAATTGCAGAATCGCCGAAATTAATCATTAAAAATGAAAAACCCTGTAACCGGGTGGGGTTACAGGGTTAAAATATGTTAAATCCAGTTTCAAGCTAGCTAACACCCTGCATCAGTTTTTTAATGAACGGGGAACAAATGATCAGGAATATACCTGCAATTGCTGCGTAGATACCCAATTGGTAATAGCCTGCAGTGTAGGAATGCAATTTTTCCATAAGGGTAGCACCTTCATCTACAGACATGTCTGCACCAAATTTTCCGGCGGCAAACTGACCGAATGCACTGGCGAGGAACCACATTCCCATCATCATACCTGTAAGTTTTTTTGGCGAAAGTTTAGTCACCAGCGACATTCCGATCGGGCCGAGGCACAATTCGCCAAGTGTCATCAATAAATAACCAAAAGTGAAGAGGTTCAGTGATGTGATCCCATTGGCATCTGCAAGAAAACGGGTATAAAAGAAGGTGTAAAACGTAGCGGCCAGAAACAAAAATCCGATACCAAATTTAATGACAGAATTTGGCTCTATTTTCTTTTTTGACAACCAAAGCCACAACAGACCAACCAGCGGACTGAAAAGAATAACGAAGAAAGAGTTGGAGCTGTTGTTGATCACATTAGGGTCAATCTGGAAAAACAGCAAGGTATGGCTAAGGTTCTTTTCTGCAAAAAGAGATAGGGAGCCACCACTTTGTTCGAAAATAGCATTGAACAGGAAGTACAGGAAAATAAAAATAAAAGCGGCAAGCAGCTTCATCTGGAATTTTCTGTCTTTTACCTTATAAGTTTCGTAAAGAAAATAAATGATACAAAGCGGGGCAATCGTATACATGAAATAATCGGTATACTTTGTGTTCTGCACCATGATCAGGATCAAAGGAATAGAGATCAAAGAAAATATATATACGCCGATCTCTCTCAGTCTTTTTTTGCTTACAGGCATTTCTTTTAACGGAGAATCACCGATTGGACCCAGTTGTTTTTTGGTAAACAGGAAGGTAATCAGACCAATTGCCATAACGATTGCTGCAGCCAGGAAGGCATAGTTCCAGGAAACATATTTTCCAAGATATACGCATAATGCACCACCTAAAAGGCCTCCGATATTGATACCCGCGTAGAACATTCCGTAACCAGCATCCCTGCGGTGATCGCCTTCTTTATAAAGGTCACCCACCATAGAAGAAATGTTGGGTTTGAAGAAACCTGTGCCTATAATAGAAAGGGTGATACCAATGTAAAAGAAATCCTTTGGTGAGGATGCAATGATCAGGTTTCCAAGGATCATCACCATTCCGCCAAAGAACAATGATTTTTTAAAGCCTAAAACCTTATCTGCAAAGATACCTCCCAAAAAAGTGAAGGCGTAAACAAAAGATTGTATGGCTGCATATTTTAGATTGGCATCCTTATCAGAAAGGGAAAGACCAACGATTTTGTCGATCATGAAAATGGTGAGCATACCCCGCATTCCGTAGAAGCAGAAACGCTCCCACATTTCTACCAAAAATAATGACCAAAGCTGCTTAGGGTATTTACCCTCAAAATTCTGGATTTCGTCCAGCGTGATGTTTTCTTGCATTCTATTTTATGTTAATCTAAAAAGCCTTTAGCAGATACCAAAGGCTTTTTATTTATTTTACACCGTGCATTAATTTTTTAAGAACAGGAGTCAGCATCATAATGATCAGACCAAGGCCTACCGGAATAAAGGTAAAGATCAGAAAGAAGGTAGACATGGAGTATTTGGAAGTGATCTCATCGATCATACCACCCATTGTACCTGCAATCTTGTTTCCGATTGCAATAGCCAGGTACCAGATCCCAAACATAATCGCGATCATACGTCCCGGAACGAGTTTGCTCACATAAGATAAACCTACCGGTGAAATGAACAATTCTCCCAGGGTATGGAAGAAATAGGCAAGTACCAGCCAAACCATACTTACAGAAGCGACGGCTGCACCCTGTGGAATGCTGCTGGCACCATAGGCTAAAGCGGCGAAGCCAATGCCCAGAAGAATCATACCAAAGCCGTTTTTAAAGGTCGCAGAAGGGTTGTATTTGCTTTCCCATAATTTGGATACAATAGGAGCACAGCTAATGATGAACAAAGAGTTCAGAATTCCGAACCAGGTAGCGGGCACCTCTGATTTTACTTCAGAATATTGTTGTTTCAGCATGTAGATCACAATGACCCAGATGATCACGAAACCTGAGGCCAGAATAATATTTCCCAGCGCATATTTTCCAAAAGTTTTGGCAAATAAACGCATCAATACATAAGAGATGATGGCCAGAGGAACAATGGTGATCAAGGTATTTACAATATTGAAAATGATCTTGGAATCTCCGGTTAAGATGCGCTGTGTATAATCTTTGGCAAAGATGGTCATTGAACCACCTGCCTGCTCAAATGAAGCCCAGAAGAAGATGGTAATGAAGGCCAGAATAATCACAGCAATCATTTTGTCGCGAAGTACAGGCGTATATTGTGCAATCCTCTTGATCAGGATAAAAATAAATAAGGCAAGTGCAATCAGGATGGCGAAATTACTGCCCTCAATGCCACCGATTTTAAAGTTAAACAAATTGAAACTGGTAATTTTGGAAACCGGATCGTTGATGATCCAGGCTAACCCAATAACAGAAAGTAAACCAATGATGCCCAGGTCAAATGAAGAGAATGGATTTCTTGTGGATTCTTCAGGTGTTTCTGAAAAGTCTTCTTCTTTATCTTTAACAGGTTTCAGACCAATGTTCCCAAAAATGTTCTGTGTAAAGTAGAACTGGAGCATACCAATAAACATAAAAACACCAGCCAGGCCGAAACCATAAGACCAGCCCCAGTTTGGATTTTCGCCGATATAACCGCAAAGCAGCATACCCAGGAAAGCTCCGGCGTTTACACCCATATAGAAAATGGTATAGGCGCCGTCTTTTTTCTCCTGATGTTTTTTGTACATCTGTGCAATGATCGAGGTCATGTTTGGTTTAAAGAAACCATTACCAATCACCAGCAGGCCTAAACCTAAATACATAAATGCATGGTGAAACTCCATCGCCATGGATAAATGTCCAAGGGTCATGATCAGCGCACCAACCAATACTGCCCATCTGTAACCGATAATCTTATCTGCAATATAACCGCCTAAAATAGGGGTCAGGTAAGCTAAGCCGGTATAAGAACCATAAATAGCTAAGGCATGCGCCCTCGGCCATCCCCAGCCAGGGTTATCTCCAATAATAGATGAAGTTAAGAAGAGTACCAGCAAAGCCCTCATTCCGTAATATGAAAATCTCTCCCACATTTCGGTAAAGAATAGAACAAACAGCCCTGCCGGATGTCCTAAGACCTTACTTTCGAAAAAATTATTTGGATGATCCAAACTTTGTGCATTCATGTGTTGTTTTTTTGTGTAATAATTTATAGAAAAGGTTCAGTTAGTTCGTTGGAGTGTCAGGAGAAGAATCTCCTGTTATTGAGCGGGATAGTTATTTTTCTAATATGTTTCAATTGCCCTGCCAGTGATAAATTTTGTGTGTTGTTGAATTGAACGATCTCGCAAGATAGGGACATACGAGCAAACTCACAAATTTTTAATTCTACATCCACCATTGAAAAGCGCGTTAAAATTTCTTCTGGGCAGGTATTTGCTTGTTCTTTGGATCTATGTAAAACTCATCATTGGTGTCTGGATCATTGTTGACTTCAACATTTTCAACCAGTTTTAAGCGGCCGCCTACTGGCTTGTAGGCATCAAAACTTGAATCTGATGCATAAAATTCAAAATGATCTGCCATTTCCGGACTTAAGGGGGCGAGGTGATCAAAAACAATCATACCTATTTTCTTGTCCAGGCGGAGTGTCATGGAATTGAGTTTACTGTATTCGAAAACTATCCGATTTTTTACAGAACTGTTTTTAGCGTCCTGGAAAACAGCCTTGCCGAATATCGGTTCACCCTGGTTAAAGGATAGTACCTCGATGACTTTTTTAGAGGTTTTAGCATTGTTACCTTTCCAGCCCAATAAAGCATAATAGGTCTGCTTGCCACTGTTGACAACAGGTACGATCTCATAATACCGGCTGCCGAACCATTTTTTAGGCGAAGTGACTTCATTGTCGTCCTTAAATTCAGCTGTACCATCTATCAGGGGGAAAAGTTTCAGGCTCCCATCTTTAGTGGCCATTTGTATGGTACCAAAGAAACGGAAGCTACCACTGTTGGTAGGCAGGGCCCAGGAAAAAATTCGGAAACTGTTATCTGGCGATTTGACAGTAGAAATATATTTTAAAGAGTCAAAAGCAAAGCTGTAGGATCCGGGAATTTTTAATGCGGTGACCAGGGTTTTGATCAGACTGGCATTGGCAGCAAAACGGTCTGTATTTTCCTTGGCGGCTTGAATAGATTCTGTAAGATGGATCATAGAATCCTGCAGGGCATGTAGCCGTGGGCCAGCATTTGAATTAAAGGTATGCTGTGCCCGGGCAGCAGCCAGGTAACAGCATACCGTTAAGGTTAGCAGGATATGCTTTCTGAACAGCAGCATATCAGCTGTATTTTTCTACGACTAATGCGCTGGCTCCGCCACCGCCGTTACAAATTCCGGCTACGCCAATTTTTCCATTGTTTTGAGCAAGTACAGAAAGGAGCGTTACCACGATCCTTGCACCAGAAGCGCCCAATGGATGGCCAAGGGAAACCGCACCGCCATTCACATTGACCTTATCATTGTTGAGTTCCAAAAGTTGGTTATTGGCCAGGGAAACGACAGAAAAGGCTTCATTAATCTCAAAATAATCAACATCTTGTATGCTTTTGCCTGCTCTGCTTAAAGCTAGTGGAATGGCCTTTGCCGGGGCAGTAGTGAACCATTCAGGTGCCTGCTGTGCATCAGCATAAGCTAAAATTCTGGCAAGAGGTTTTAAGCCCAGTTCCTTTGCTTTATCCGCACTCATCAAAACCAGTGCAGCTGCGCCATCATTGAGGGTAGATGCATTGGCTGCTGTTACGGTACCGTCTTTTTTAAATAC
>Ga0210409_10004523_pt1 | contig 14953 bp, 11 predicted proteins | sample IncBWH17MmetaG_FD_161649 | JGI IMG/M metagenome (GOLD analysis project Ga0210409, IMG submission 161649) | Forest soil microbial communities from Barre Woods Harvard Forest LTER site, Petersham, Massachusetts, United States - Inc-BW-H-17-M | ecosystem: Environmental > Terrestrial > Soil >... | reverse complement strand
AAGGCGCACAGCCTCGCTAGCCCTAGCCCCAGCAGGTAGACCTGCCCAGAGTTCGGGAATGATCACCTCAGGTGCCGAATCATCCTTATGGAATATGAAGAGTTCGTGCCGAACAGTCTTGGGATTCGGGGATTCGGTCTGATACTCTCGCGGGGTGGCATAGACGCTGTATGCCGCAGAGTGAGTCCGGTCAGCAGAAATGGCGAACTCCCCGGCCGGAACAAAGTACTGCGGCTTGATCTCACCCACGATTCTGTCTTGGGCGATATCAAATTTCTCGGAGATGTGGCGCAGCGGACCTACTACAGCCTATGGTGGCATCACGATGATGCTGGACAACTACATCCCTGTGGGATTGCAACGCTGTACGGAGATCTGCTGGCGACTCTACGTCAGAAGCTTCAGCTGGACAGCTTGAACCCCCATGCGAATTGTCCAGGCCGATTAGAAGGCTGCTGCAGCTCATCAGGAATCGAAATCACCAGACCTCGCGTTGAATCCCTTCGGAAACCGAGCTTGCCAGTGTAACCGAGCATCTCTACAGAACTGACCTGCTTCGATTCGAGTGATGTAATTGCCAAGGTCCTCCCTGGCCATTCCAAAGCGAAGCAGTACACGGTATTGTTGTCTTTGCTGCGAGTGAAGCGCAGGTTCTCGCCTTCGGTCCATAACAATCCAGTTCGCGGGCGGGTTGCGTAAATCCCTTCTCCGTTGACCTTGAGCCATTCCCCGGCTGCTTTGAGTTGACTGATCGCCACAGAATGAAAGCTTCCCAGAGAGTTCGGTCCCACCCCGACCATGAAATTGCCCCCCTTTGCAGTAATGTCCACCAGGTTATGAATGATCCATTCGGTACCCTTGTATTTTGTTGGATCGGGCTCATATGAAAAGGACGTTCCGAGCGGATAGATTACGAACCATGGCATCCGCGTGGTCTCTTTTGAGTTTGGCACGAAGCCTTCCGGAGTGTAGTAATCGCCATAGTTGCCAATACCACGTGCGCGCAGCATGATGTCGGGCTGGAGCTCTCGCATTTTCAGGATCGTTTCTCGCATCTGGGACCAAACCTTGGGTCCCCAGAAGATATCCAGACACATCATGTCAATTGTGCCGTAGCGCGTGAGCAGCTCCATGAGTTGCATCCGATGACGTTCAACCATCCGCGTCACCTGCTCTGGTGCAGCATCAGGCACAACAACCAGCCGATTAGCCATGCGCTTCTTCAGTTGGTCCCAGAATTCAGCGGTTTTCAAGTCCGATAGCTGCCAACCCCACAATCCGGGCGAGGATGGGACCTGAAGCGGATGCCACCCATAGGGTCTAAAATCTGCATCATACCAATCGGAATGAGAGAAGTAGAGATCGATCTTGATATTCCGCCTGTGCGCTGCAGCAGTGAGTTCCCGCACTATGTCGCGCTGGAATGGTGTTTCCATGATGCTGTACGCCAAGTCGCAGCCCTCAATCCTGGGTCCACCAACCGCAGTCCAATTTGTTCGATTCTCGACCCGCGTTTTCGTGTCAAACATGGAAAAGCCCTCATGATGCTTGGTCGTAAATGCGAACATCTTCAGGCCTGATTCGCGGCAGAGATTCATCCAGCTCTCCGCATCAAACTCTCGCGGGTTCCAGGTTTTGTAGGCCTCGTTATAGCTCTGGCGCTCATCGAAGGGCATTGATAGAAAGGGCCACGATTCGTGCCCCTTCCCGAAAATCGAGTAGATTCCCCAATGTATCCTGAGTCCGAATTTGATATCGTTGAAGGCTTCAATCGCGCGATCGGATGCCCAGTGATACCGATGAACCGGAACATCTTCGATATAAGACTTGGAACGTTGAAAGTCGATGTCTGTCGGCGGCAGGCTATGTTCAACGGGAGGCTCCGGCTGTTGTGCCCAATTTCGAAGAGGCCAAGAAACTCCCACGGCTGCGCCACCCACTGCCGAAAGAAATCCACGTCGATCCATCTGCTTCCCCTTTGTAATCTTGTTGGCTGCGTTGATCTTTTCCAAATGGACTAGCTCTAGGGAGCTTCCGTGAGCCACTCTGGAGGAGCGGCCGTCGGCTCCATATCAGCAGGTCGAGAACTCTCGAAAGTCCTAAAGTCGAACTACTGCAAAGGGAGGACAAGAATTCACGCCTGTGGCTTTCCCGAGCAGAGTCACTGATATATCACGTAGACAAGAGGTGTCAAGTCCTATTTACCTCGCAATGTAGTGAATCACCTGATTTGAGGCCTCAGCTATCCGCGACGCTTCAGCCGCCATCCATTGGAAACTTCAAGCGGACCCAAATTTTCCAGTATATGGTCCAGGCCGTATCGGATGTGGCTCCGCATCGCTTTATCGGCCTCCGCTATCTTTCCGGAGCAGAGAGCTTTTGCGAGATCGTGATGAAAATTAGTCGGCAGATGCCTTTGCTGGGCCGCCGTGTCATAGAGCCAGTTGAAGACAAGAACCTGTTCTTTTTCGATTGCCCTCAGCAATCGAGTGGAGCGCCCATACTCTGCGATGCGCATATGGAACTGCATATGATAGGTATGAACAGAGAAGAGGAAGTGCGAATCTTCACTCTCCACCGCGCTAGCGGCGAAGAGCTTGTCCAAGTGATTCGCAGCGCGAAGAAGCTGTTCCTTTTCGATCGCAGTCATCTGCTCGCAACATAAGCGAGCAGCCTGTGTTTCCAGTGCCTCTCGGATTACGTAGCTGTCCAGAATGTCCTGTTTGGTAGGAATGCGCACCCGTGTTCCGATGCGCGGGCGGCTTTCCACTAGACCTTCAGACTCCAGACGCTGCAGCGCCTCGGTAATTGGAACAAAGCTCATGTTGAGCTTTTCCGCCAGCCTCCGTCGGGACAGAATGTCACCAATGGCCAAGTTTCCCCGCAGGATTTCGTCTCGAATCTGCTCGTATGCTCTGGTAGCCCGTGACTTTGCTCCAGATTTTCGGGGACGAGCGGTCAAGGATTGTTCCGACAATGTGCCTTTAGCGGGCATAGTGGGCTTTGGTTTCCTTTGCTTCAATCGACTTTATACCCGAAACAGGATAGCATTTCGTTCTTTTATAGTTTCTGCTTTTTTCTGATGTATCACAATTATCCCCACTTGCTGCATCTTGGGCGCGGGTCTGTTCCCGCTTCCTGTTCGATTGTTGAATCCAGCCCCGTAGGAAAACGCGGCTACAACATCCTGAGCCGTTATGCGGCATCTCGTGGATGGTTCAGCCGTGATACGTGGTGCTCTCTGGATCGACCCATTGCGGTTGGAACTCGGACAAATCATCTGCCACCATTAAAGCCGTCCTGATCGCGTTCGAGGCTGGAACGTGACTGTTCGCGAGATGGATCTTGCGCAGCAAAGAGGGGTGAAAGAGTCAGAATCGCGACAGTCAGGAACCCTTCTCATCCAATCACACATAAACCCAGGAGACTCCGGATCATCCTTAAACTTTGAGGAAGATCTTCTTTTGATAGAGAACGATGTTGACGAGAAAGCAGACAGACACAAAGGTCAGTGAATACAGGAGAGAGCCAAAAGAAGGATTGATCAGCTGCATGAAAAAGGCGCTATAAATCCAATGGTCCAAGCTGATCGGTGCTCCTGCCGACGAAAGATGGATCGAACGAAGTGTGGCATGCAATAACTCCGAGAACATGTAAACAGTTATGGTATTGGAACCGAAAACAATCCAAGGCCAGATCCACTTGCCTCGCCACTGCTTCACATCGAGTAGCAAATAGCAAAGAGAAAGCAGCAGGAGTGTGCATCCTCCCGCAAACAGAACATATGAGCTGGTCCACAACCTTTTATTGATCGGGAACCAGACGTTCCAGATTTCTCCCGAGATCAAACCGAGAAAAGCGGCAAAGAACAGACCTTTAGCCTTCTTTGCGACCGGCAGAGCACTGCACAACCAGAACGCAGTGAGGACTCCGAGGCATGCTGTCGAAATGGCCGGAATCGTGCTGATGAGCCCTTCCGGATCATATACCTTCTCATCCAGTCGATGCGGTGCGATTAAGCGGTCAACGTAGGCGGCAACATTTCCGTTCGGGTCGAGCAACGGCACGTCACGCGTCGGCCAACCATATCCTGGGACAGGAACCCACCGCATCAGGATGTAATAGGCAATCAACGAGAATGCTGCAATGGCAGCAAAGGTGCTAGCACGTCGGCTGAAAAGATAAACCACGCTCACGATCAGATAACAGATCGCAATTCGCTGTAATACACCGTAGATGCGCCACGTCGCCAATGGAAAATGCGGAAAGCCGTTGACGATCAGGCCGAAGCAGAAGAGAAGGACGGCCCTACGGATAATGTGAAAAGACAGTTCTCTTCGCGATGCCCCCTTCGCCAGTCGAGACTCCGTTGAGAAGACAACGGTCGCGCCCACCATGAGAAGAAAAGACGGAAACACAATGTCTGTTAAGGTCCAACCATTCCAGAGAGAATGACGAAGCTCCGCGTAAGCGAACTTGTACGACCCGTTATTGTTGACGAGAATCATAAAAGCGACCACGATTCCACGCGTTACATCGAGTGCAGCAACCCTTCCCTGCTTTTCAGCGGGCTCAGCGGCATGAGTCCCCATACTATTTCCCACCGTCGCCTGCTCCTGAGCCGCCGGCTTTCGGATTGCTGGGTCGCCAATCGTATGATTTCCCTTGCGTAGTCCACTCCTCGTACCGTCTTCGATACTCGCTCTTGTATTTCTCTACTGCTTCCTCATAACTCAACGATTCAATACCCTTCCGGCGATGCCAGTGCAGTGTGACACGCGTCGCACGCACAGGAAGGATCAGCTCGTTGTTCCTAACTCTGAGCGGCTTACCATCCGCTTCCGCGCTGTCAATGGCATAAAACCAGGGCTGATGAAGGATCAACTGCTGGGGCGCATTTCGGTAGTTCGTTCTGAGGTCAAGGAGTGCGGTTGTCTCATTCGGCATCGAAAGCATAAAACTGACCTCGCCGAAATAGGTGGGCACATGCTGTACGCTGATGTGTTTGCCGGTGCCAGTCCACTCGGGAGACACGACGGACAGCAAATGCAGGTCGGAATCCGTCTCGCGCACCAGCATGGAGCGCAGCATGGTGCGGTATGCGGCCGCGAACCATCCATGGGGCGTCAGATTACCGCGAAAGTTGCGGTCTCCCCATGGGCGTATCGCATACTCAAATCCCTCCTGCGTCGAAGTCGTATGCAGCAACTCTGCATAAAGCTCCCGCACCGCATTTTCCTGGTCATTGGTGGCAATAGAGGTCAACGTGTTCTTAATTATTAGGTAGTGATGCAGGAACTGGCCTTGGTCCGGGCGACTGTAAGTTGTAATCCCTTCCTGGTACTTCGCGCGCACTGCTTTGAGCGTACCCATGATGCGCGGATCGTTCAGCGGCAACTGTGGGCGCGGCGTAACGGAAAGCAAATTACCCCAATCGGTTCCAAGTTTGTTGCCATCCAGGTCAGGCGGGATGTAGTCGTTGTTCTTGGCTGTGACTGAGTCAAGTGCCGCCATGAAGTGTTTGCGGAACTCGGCCTCGTCGGCCTCAATACGCTGGCGATCGCCCGGCCTGTTCAGCACTCCCGCTAGGTAGGCTGTATTGTCCAAACCGTCGAGTGCGAGAAAGTTGTATCCGGTCAGATGCCCGGGAACAAATTCGTTGTCCCGCATGTCCGTTGCGGGCATGATGTGAAGCGGATCAGCTGCTGTCGCCTTTTCGAACCAATCAAGCGCATTCATCATGCGCGGAAAGACTAATTCGGCAAACTCCCGGTCATGTGTGAACCGATAGTGCTCCCCGAGGATCCACAGTGTCTGTCCCCAACCGTCAAACTGTCCGGGCTGCGAGAGAAAGTTTCCATCTTGCCCCTGCTTCTTCAGCGAAAATGCAAGAACGCGCGCGGCAATCTCCGGATACCCGGTCATCTCGTACATGCGCACAATGTCAGTAGAGTCGCGAAGGTAGAAATCGTGGTAATGCAGTTGGTTCACTGTCTGTACATAGTTGTCGCCGATCTTGTTCAGCGCAAGTAGGTCGTAGACCAGGCTGGCATTGAAGGTATCGATCACCTTCTTTTCCGGAAGTTCGATCGACATACCCTGTGCGAGCACACTCTCCCAGAAGGCCATCACCGCGCTTTTGTAGGTCTCATAGCGCGTGGAGCGTATCTTCGCCACAAGCGGATCGTCTTCTCGGACCGGCAATAGTGGCATCGCAAAATCTTCAGTGCGCATCTCTCCGGGCTGCAGGAGAATGCGATACGTAACCACTCCTGTAGGCGTGTCGGTTCCGACAGTAAGTTTGCGCATATTGATGGGTGCAATGTAGCTGTTGCGGTTTTCGAGCGTGAGATTCAGATATGGTTTGGGGTCCGTCGGAAAGAGATAGATGACCATGCCGTCCCGCACAAACGCGTTGCCCGAAAACCCGTATGCCCAGTCCGGGTTGAATAACACGCCGGGTTGTTGATAGAGGCCGGGCTCCGTTGGGGCAACGGGCCGACGAAAACGGTTGTCTCCTGAGCCGGATGCGGTCGAAGACGGACCTTGATAACGAACCGCCGTTGCGAGTGATGCGAGCCTGGTGACCTTACCTTGGTTGATCGCCGTGACGCGCACAAAGTTAACGACCGGTCCTTCCGGCTGACGGTCGCCCATCGATGCGGCGAACATTTCGAAGCGATAGGTAACGCCTCCGTTCTCAATCGAATATTGAACAATGGGCAGATAGCCCTTTTCGAGAACACGGAGGCGCTGGTTCACGGGCTCCAGTTCGGGACCGACGAAAAACATCAACTCGCCGAAGCCTGTGTAGATATAGCCCTCCGGCGTTATCTCTGCCGCTGAGGGCGAATAGATTACGCCAATCTCGTCCGTCGGTTTGGACGGGTACGAAAACGGTGCGCCGGTCGGATCAATCGACGGCGAAACCATCTGCCCCTGCGAGACAAGACTTGCAATGAGAAAAAACAGAGCCGTAGGTTTGCTTGCCCACTCAGTAACCATGCGGATTTTAGAGCTTTTAAACAACATAACGTGTCTCACGAAGATCGAAGGGTAGAAGCTCAGCCTTGTTTTATAATAATCACAATCGGGAATACTTCTAATGTGCCCCGGAAAGGGTCTCGACAAAATCCCTGCTTGCCATTGCAAAGCCGTGCATTCCTTCAATATAGGAAGCTACTCGGTTCGTATCTAAGTTGCGAAACATCTAATTCACTGATATATCATTGCAAGGTTTTCCCAGTCAATGCCAAACTATCGGTCTTTGCTGAAGAAGAGTTGAAGCAGCGAGGTGAACGCTACCTACAGATGAATCGGCTGGCCGAGGTCGTGGTCGTCGGCTGAGGCTTTGCTTCTGACTCCCATCGGGAGATAGGACCTCAACACAATAACCCTTCTGAGTTCTGAGAAGGATAATCGACTGCATCGAAACGCCGCAGATTGCGGTCAGCTGGCGCAGTGCTTCGTCGAACTTGGCCTCGACTGTGCTTACGTCGGCGCGCATCCGGCTGATGGTACCGGTTCGCACGCGCGCCAGCTCACGCGATTCGTCGCCAAGCAGGAATTCTGCTTTGGTGCCACCGGCATCTACTCCAAGAAAGTAAGACATTGTCGATTTCTTTCATAGAGAAGTATCCGAGCCGGACGGCCTTGCCCGAACGCTTACGAAATCTGGGCGAAGCTGGATCCATCTTTGGCGAATAGGGATACCGGATCCTTCGATCCTTCTATGGAGCTATTCTTAAAAGATGACCCGAAGCCCAAATTGAAGTTGCCGTTCTGTCGAAATCGTGGCCGTTGACAATCCGAAACTCGAGCTTCCGAGAAGGCCCATTTTTTTTCCGGTGGCGAACGTGGGGTGATTGAATATATTAAAGGCCTCGGCTCGAAACTGCATCGTGAACGACTCTCGAACTCGGGTTACTTTGGTCAGAGCGAAATCCATGTTCCACCAAGACGGACTGGTGTATGTGTTCCTCCCAAGGTTACCAGGCGCCGTTTGCACCTTTCCGAGAGTTGCATTTGTTGTAGTTGGAACGCTCCAATAAACGCCGTTCAACCCATGGTTAGCTACAACACTGGGTGCGAAGAATTGCGGAACGCCTTGCTGAGGATTTCTAGGCGCCTGCATGATGAAGAAGGGTCGGGTACCTGCGTTATCCACAGTGTCAAAGCCGAATTCCTGCGTGCCGAATGGTGATGTGATCGTGAACGGGAAGCCAGATTGATCATTGTAGATCCCCAAAATCTGCCAACCACTGCTAATAGATTTTGGAACCGCCCGCCAAGACTGTGGGAGGCTGTAGGACGCATTGGCAACAAACCTTTGACCCACGTCGAAACTGGCTCTGGCGTACTCGCACTTTATGCAGGTCGGATCGTCGAGTGTCTCACCGGAACTAAATTTTTGAGCACTAAAAAGTGAGTCAGCATCAGTAAGGACCTTGCTCCATGTGTAGTTTGCCTGAAACTGAAGACCATGACGAGGCGAGGTCTTCTTCACCTGTACTTGGAGCGCGTTGTAGTGCGAAATACCTTGGCTTTCCACCAGCTGGAATTCACCTAGCCCGGGTGTGATGTTACTGTAGGGCGTTCGGCTCGGGTCGGCCCCTGTGTATGCGTTGGGGTAGGTATTATTGGAGAGATGAATGCCCGTGCTCAGAACATAGGACGCCTGGAGAAACACATCAGCAGGCAAAGATCTCTCGATCGTAAGGTTTGCCGCCTCGGTGTATCCGTTTCTCAGGTTTTTCCCAGGCCAGTTTCCTGAAACGTTCCCCGTAATCGCAGCAATAGGCGCGAGATTCACGGGCGTATTGGGCAGGATTAGTTTTGTATTTCCATTTGGGGGCAAGACAGCTCCCGAATCGCTCATCAGAACCGGTAGGTTTACTGGTTGAGGAATAAGTGAATAAACTGGATTGGACTGCAGACCGAAAACGGACAGTGGGAAGTTGACTGCCGCCTGTTCCGGATAGACCAGTGGGATTACGTTGGTGAATATCGCATACCCGCCCCGAACGACAGTCGCGCCTGTGGCGCTCCAGGCAAATCCGACGCGCGGGACCAAATTGAGCTTGTCTGGTTTGTAAAGCGGTTCAGGGTTGATAACGAAATGCCCAAACAGCGGGCCGCTGTCGACCAAGCCGCCGAGGCGATTCCCTGGTTCGTATGGAACAGAATTGTATTCGTAGCGGGCACCGAGGTTGAGGACGAGTTTGCGATTCACTTTAATGTCATCTTCGACGAAGTTGGCCAAATACCAGTTTCTCAGCCCCCAGTGCGCCAGTCCGCCTGCTGGCCCAAAGCCTGGCATAGGTGAGGCTCTGCCATAAACACTGGCGGCGCCCTCCATCATACTTACCAGAGAATTCGGGCTCGCCGTCCCTGCTCGAATTGTTGGGCCACCATTCGTCGACGGGATATCCGCAGGAAGAGGAGTTCCTGGGCTGAATTGGTATTGTCCGTTTGGTCCGAAATTAAAGACGCCATAGCCATTCATCTGGAAATAGTGATAGTCAACTCCAGCTACGATAGCGTGTTTGCCCTTGTTCCAGTAGAGACTCTCAGAGAGAGCATAGGACGTATTTGTTTCTCCCGATACGAAGGTATCAGGTCCCCAAGTTGCGAGGCTACCGTCACTGAAGGCGCTTTGAGTAAATTGCTGGTTTGGCGTAGGTATGGAGACAATACGACGATTCACTGAGACGTTGCCCCGGTTGACCAGATTTGGGCTAAAAATGTGCGTCTCGCCAATCACGAAATTCCTTGGATTGTTGGTCAACGCATTGGAAAAACTGGGGTCCTCGGCGGCCGCGATATTGTCCGTCTCTTGGGCGTTATTGTTGATATAGGACGCTCGTCCAAACAGGCTATCTTTGTCCGAAATCGGATAGTCAAGGCGAACAGAGAATTGGTCCATGTTCGTAGGCTCCTTGATTATCGTGTTGTAGGTTCTCGGTCCAAAAATACCTGCTGGCTGGTTCGGTTGGGGATATTTGCCGAGGACCTGAGCTGCCACCGGATTGAGAGGGACTTGGTAGTCGAAGTTCCCAATCTGGATCAATCCTGTTCTTTCGGCGGATGTCGGGACGGGCATAACCGTCGCGAAGCCCTGTCGTTGTCGAAGGCCGGCCCACTCCCCAAAAAAGAAGGCCTTATTTTTTAGGACTGGCCCGCCGAAGGTTGCTCCAAACTCGTTTCTCTGAAACGCGGGGACGGTGGTTGCAAAGTAATTACGCGTGTCGAATACCGTGTTGCGAAGGAACTCGTACATGCTTCCGTGAAAATTGTTCGTGCCCTGCTTTGTGACGATCTGCGTGATGGAGCCGCCGCCCTGACCGAACTGAGCCGAGTAGTTGGACTGCTGCACCTTGAATTCTTCGATCGCGTCCAGGTTGAAATTCCAGAATTCGACCACGCCCCATTCCCAGTCTGAGGCGTCCGCATCGTCAAGTGTAGCCACTTCGGTCTCGCCACGATTGCCATCGCTGATCCACTGCGGGGCCATCCAGCCCATATGTCCGCTATCGGGCGCCATACCTGGCTGGAACATGACCAGGTTCTGAATGCTTCGTCCGTTGAGGGGCATATCGGCAACCTGCTGCTCCGTCACCACACCTGCAAGTGTGGCATCGGTCGTATTCAATGATGGAGGCTCTGCCGTTATTTCCATAGTTTCGGCGGAAGTGCCGACCATGAGAATAAAGTTCACGACTCGCTGTTGGCTGACGTCTAATTGCACGTCAGGCACGGTCTTAGCAGCAAGGCCAGGAGCGGAAACCGAGATGCTGTATGTTCCAACCAAGAGGTTCGCAGCAAAATAGATGCCGTCACTATTCGTCGTGACCGATCTTGAGGTAGCAGTACCGCTATGGGTAAGCTTGACGCTCGCGTTCGGAATGACTGCTCCGCTTGGGTCAGCAACAGTCCCAGAGATTATTCCGACTGCCTGACCTCGTGCGAGCAACGGACAAAGAAAAATCACGATACAAAAGGTGGCAGATGCCAGTCTTCCGCGTTTGTTCACATGCCTTTGGAGCATGGCTATTGCTTGGGCGGTCATTGACGATCCTCCTCAAAGTGACTTGCTACTCTTCGCGCAGCCCTCTGTATGCAACTTCAATCTGCGAGATGTAAGTCAATTTGACACTGATATATCACTGCTAAAAAAGGGTTGTCAAGTCCTATTTTGCGGCACAGTCATTCGCTCGTAATGCGAACAGCCGGCGTTTGCAGTGCCTTAGAGCTTTGCTTTGTTCTGATGTATCAAAAAGTCTAGGGCTGCCCTTGGAACATGGCTGGAGATACTGTGGCCCTCGAGAGGCATTGGCATGCGGTCGCCCAATGAACAGGCGAACAGCGATCAATAAAGTATGCTGGATGCGGTATCGGGCTATTTTCCGAGACCCGGAGCTGATTCATTGGGCAGTGTCCATACTAGCCAGGCGGCAAGTAATGGAATGAGCCCGAAAACGATAAACGCTGACTGAAAGGAATAACGGTCAACAAGCCATCCGGTTATCAGGCTAAAGGCCATTCCCCCAAAGCCAGAGCCTGTGCTCGCAACGCCCCAGACCGAGGCCAATGTTCCTTTTGGAAATGCGTCACCGGGAATTGCAAGCAGATTAGCAAGGGCTCCAGAATAGCCAAAGGTCGCAATCGAAATCAGAGCGACACACGCAGTTGCGGTTCGCACTTCCACGATAAAAATCGCAGCTGCCATAAGTGCCGAAAAGATGAGAACCGCAACCCGCCTGGCACGTGCCGTCGACCTTATCCATGGGAGCAGCGCACTGAAGACCGCACCACCTGCCAAGTTTCCGATTGCAGCAGTAAAAAATGGAATCCATGCAACTTCGCCGATTTGCACTAGTGAAAAACCGTGTGCGACTTTCAAGTACTGCGGAAACCAGAAAGTGTAGAAATACCAGACTGGATCGCTGAAGACTTTCGAGAGGGTGAACTGCCAAAGAAATCTGGATTTGAGCAAGCTCCTGAGCGGAACCCGTTCTTCGCGTCCTTCCCGTTTTAGCGCCTCCGGTTGCCGGTACAAAAACATCCAACCAATAAGCCACGCAAAACCAAGAAGGCCAACAAGTACAAACGCAATCCTCCACCCGGAATTCAAAACGATCAGGGCTAGCAGCGGCGGAGCCAGGATGGCACCAATCGACGCCCCACTGTTGAATACGCCAGAAGCCAGCGAACGCTCTTCAGGGGGAAACCATTCGCCGATCAATTTCACTCCTGCCGGATAATTCCCTGCCTCCCCAATACCAAGCAGGAAACGGAAGATGCCAAGACTGAGAGCTCCGGCCGACAACGCGTGAAGGACCTCAGCACCGGACCAAAAAGCGACCGTCAATGCATAGCCCACCTTGGTACCCAACCGGTCCAGGATTCTCCCGGAGATTCCGTTCATCAGCGTGTAAGCCAGCATAAATGCGAAAATAATATGCGAGTAGCTGGTCGCCGTGATTTGAAATTTCTCAAGCAGAACTGGCGCCATCACTGATAATGTCTGGCGGTCAAGATAATTGATGACGGTGGCTAGAAAGGCAAAGCCCAGCATCATCCACTTGATTCTGGAATTCCTTTTTGCGCTCGCCAACCGACCTTCTCCTGCGAACAAGTCCGTGACGTTCATTGCCGTGTTCGGCCCTGTTTTCTTAATAGTCGCGAAACAATGGGGAGTACTTCTACTTTTCCCCGGAAAGACCCTCAACGAATTCCTGCTTGCCCTTCCAGAGGCTGGGCATTCCTCAACGCGATGCGACCCAGTTCGTATTTCGTTTGCGATGACAGGACAACTGATATATCATCGCATGGTTGCCAGTCAACGCCAACTATCGGGGTTGCAGCGAAGGTCATAGAGCGAATGAAGGCCCTGGTTCTTTCTGCATACAATCAGCTTGATCTCCTCGAAACATCCGAACCTGAACCCAGGCACGATGAGTTACTGATCCGTGTCGTGGCCTGCGGGATTTGCGGTAGCGATGTGCACGGATACGACGGCAGTACGGGGCGGCGTATCCCTCCCATCATCATGGGGCATGAAGCCGCCGGTTTCGTCGAATCCGTTGGGAGCGATGTTTCCAGTTTTCGCTCCGGTGACCGCGTGACCTTCGACTCAACTGTCTTCTGCGGCAAATGCTTCTACTGCTGCCGGGGACAGGCAAATCTCTGCGATGACCGGGAAATCATCGGCGTCTCTACTCCTGATTTCCGACGCATGGGCGCGTTTGCAGAGTACGTCACTGTACCGGCTCGAGTCGCCTATCACCTGCCGGATAATCTTTCCTTCGTTCACGCGGCACTTGTCGAGGCTGTCTCCGTCGCCGTCCATGCGGTATCGCTGACCCCAATCGCACTTGACGATACCATCGTTGTGGTTGGCGCGGGTATGATCGGCCTTCTTACCCTTCAAGCCGCGAGGTTAGCGGGCGCCGGCAGGATCATCGTTTTGGACATTGATGACTCTCGGCTCGAGATGGCGCGAAGCATGGGAGCGACACACACGGTCAATCCACGCAGAAGCGGCACGGTCGAAGATCTGCGGACGCTCACAGATGGCCGGGGCGCAGCTGCTGCGTTCGAGTGTGTTGGCGCATCCACAACAGTGAAGCTTGCGCTCGACGGCGTTCGCAAGGGCGGTGCTGTCACGCTTGTCGGCAATATCACACCGACGATTGACCTCGGACTCCAGTCCGTTGTTACTCGCCAGATACGGTTACAGGGCTCCTGTGCATCGGCTGGAGAGTATCCGGCATGCATGGCGCTGATGTCACGGGAAGCAATCAAAGTGGAACCGCTGATCTCGGCAGTCGCTCCCCTCGAAGACGGACCTGCCTGGTTCGAGCGGCTGTATGGTCGCGAACCTGGCCTGCTAAAGGTTGTTCTCCAACCCGAACCACCAGTTTCAGAGCGGAGGTTACCGATATGAATGATTCGCTGTTTGATCTATCGGGAAGAATTGCGCTTGTTACGGGAGCCAGCCGGGGTCTCGGTCAATACTTCGCACGTGCCTTGGCCCGAGCTGGCGCAGACATTGCTATGACCAGCCGAAACAAGAGCTCTCTCTCCTCGTTTGCCGAGGAAATTCAGGCCCTTGGACGCAGAAGCTTCGCGGTTAGCCTCGACGTTCGCGACTACGCGAGCATTCAATGCGCGGTTGCCGCCACCTGCGAACAATTCGGCGAAATTGACATTCTCGTGAACAATGCGGGATGCAATATCCGAAAGGCGGCACTCGATGTGACCTGGGAAGACTGGAACACGGTCCTCGATACCAACCTGCGCGGTTCGTTCTTTGTCGCTCAGGCGGTCGCCTGCAGGATGATCGAGCGCGGCTATGGTCGCATCATTAACATCGGATCGGTGACTAGCGTTTTCGGATATGCAGGTCTCGCTGCCTATGGCGCGAGCCGCGGTGGTATTCGCCAACTCACGATGAGCCTTGCCGACGACTGGGGGCGTTATGGAATCACCGTCAACTGCCTTGCTCCCGGCTGGTTCCGCACCGAACAAAACAAACTCCTGTATGAAAATGTAAAGTGGGTTGAATACCTCAAAGACAGAATTCCCATGAAGCGACCTGGCCTTCCCAACGATCTTGATGGGGCAATTGTCTTTCTTGGCTCGGAATCGAGCAGGTATATTACCGGACAGACGCTCCTGGTAGACGGCGGCATTTCAACCGGAGCAACTAAAGCCACGGCTTGATTGGATAACATCAGCTATGGCCAAGGCATTCGGGTCCGACGAGATATTGAGGCTGTGCCTGAAGCGGAACAAGCGCCGTCGCCAAGTGCGTAATCTATATTAAGTCGGCCGTTGTTGGCTGGATTGTAATCTCGACCGTCTGCGTTCCCAGCCTAGGATGCTTTGCCGTGAGCCGCGCCGTACCTGCTACTTCCTTGGCGCGAACCCAGATCGCACCTGTCCGGCC
>Ga0210409_10004522_pt1 | contig 14954 bp, 15 predicted proteins | sample IncBWH17MmetaG_FD_161649 | JGI IMG/M metagenome (GOLD analysis project Ga0210409, IMG submission 161649) | Forest soil microbial communities from Barre Woods Harvard Forest LTER site, Petersham, Massachusetts, United States - Inc-BW-H-17-M | ecosystem: Environmental > Terrestrial > Soil >... | reverse complement strand
TCGAAAGCGGTCGCAGATTGCCCTATCTGAATACTTTATATTCTACTTGACAAATTGTGTATTTTATGGTAGCATGAGTCGTGATTTTCAGCAGCAATCTCCGCCAGACTCCACGGTTCTTGCGAAAACTGCTGGTTTTGCTTGCTCTTTTCTCTTCTTTCCATCCAGGCACCACGAGCGTTTCACAACTCCTTTACAATCATGCACTTCCGCACTCTTTCGCGTTTTCTTGCTCTTTTTTGCGCCGGGCCAAACACCAACTTCTTTGTTTTCATACGATTCTGCACTCTTTGACCAAAAATCGCTCGTTGGCCCTCTCCCCCTCTCCGACTGCGTCTTTTCTGCTCCGTCCCGCGTATACCAGTTAGAATGAGCGCCTCAGTCTCATGTTTGACGCCACAACGGTCCAGCTTCTTTGGAACTTCGGCCCTGCCGGGGCCGGCGCTGCTTTTCTCCACACTCATGGGCGATGAAGCCAAGACCATCGCGCGCGGCTTGCAGAAGCGCGACCCGGAACTGCTCGACCGCCTGATCGAGCAGTATCAATACCGCCTGTTCCGCTACCTGATGTACATCACCGGAAACAAAGAGCGCGCGGAAGATTTTTTCCAGGAGACCTGGATTCGCGTTCTCGAACGCGGCCACCAGTACGACGGCAAGTCGAAATTCGAGGCCTGGCTCTTCGCCATCGCGCGGCACCTGGTGATTGATTGGCAGCGCACGAAGAAAGCGCAAAGCCTGGACACGCTGACGGATCCCGAGCAGGATCATCCGCTGCAACTCACGAATGAGAAAGAGCCTTCGCCTTTGCACCAAGTGCTGGCCCAGGAGTCGCAAGAAACCGTACAGGCTTCGCTGGGAAAAATTCCCGCCATCTACCGCGAGGTCCTGGTGTTGCGCTTCCAGGAAGAATTGCAAATCGAGGAAATGGCCGGCGTGCTCAGCGTCCCGCTCTCGACCGTCAAGTCGCGCCTGTACCGCGGCCTCGAAGCGCTGCGTGGCGCAATGCAAGGAGGCATCGCATCATGAGCGAAAACGTCCACGAACGCGCCCTGCAACTGATCTCCCGGGCACGCATTGAGGGAATCCCGGAAGCCGACACCACCTGGCTCCAAACGCACCTGGAGAATTGCGACTTCTGCGCCGAACATGCGCGCCAGACGGAACGGGCCTTACGTGTATTGCGGACCGCCGCCATTCCCCTGCCCGACGGCTTGGCGAGCCGCACGCAGTTTCGCGTCCGCCTGCGCGCGCAGGAATTGCGTGAACGTGAACCCCAGCGCCGCGCGCTCTGGCTGGCGTGCGGACTTTCCTGGATCTTTGGGATCGTCAGCGCCCCGTACGTCTGGCGGCTTTTCGCCTGGTTCGGCGAGCGCACCGGAGTTCCAAAGCTCGTGTGGGAACTGGGCTTCGGCTTGTGGTGGACGATTCCGGCGGTGTTCTTCCTTATTGTCGTGTTGATGGAGAAGCTCCGGCAAAGCAATGAACCAAGCAGGATCAGGCAAAGCAGGTAACAGGAACGAGTAGAGAGAGAGGAAAGTTATGTCGGACTACCAGCAAAAGATATCTGAATCGTTCCAGGAACGGAAGCGGCTGAACCGCCTGCGGAAAAGGAAAGAAAATCTCCGCTTCTGGGATGAATTCCGAATTATTCCACGATGGTTGAAGGTCCTGGTGGCCCTGCTCTACGCGATTGCACTGGGCATCGCTATCCCGGTGAATCTGGCGCAGAGGTACAACCCTTACGGAAATGACATGTTCCCCCCCGGTTTGCGGGATTACCCGGTGGCGGCGTCCTTTACGTTTGCAGGAATGATCACCTTGGTATCGGTGTTCATGGCCGGCCTGATTTTCATGATTGCGTATGTAAACCGCGATGCCAGCCGGCGCGGAATGAATTCCGCGCTCTGGACCATTCTGGTAATCATCTTCATCCCGACTTGGGGCCTGATCGGCCTGGTTATCTATCTCCTGATGCGTGAGCCGCTGCCATATCCTTGTCCGGAATGCGCCACTACCGTCAACGCGCGCTTCAACTTCTGCCCGAATTGCAAATGCAACTTGCATCCTTCCTGCCCGCAGTGCAAGAGCGAAGTCGGAGAGCTGGACAAGTTTTGCCCCAGTTGCGGCAACGACCTGAAAGCATCAGCGGAAGCAGTTGCGGTTTCTTAAAGCTCAGTCTAGGCGACCACGCAAGCCGCAGTGCGTAGGAGGTGGCCTCAGGCAGGCGGGGTGGCTTCCAGGATTTCGCGGATAATTTCGCGGGCGGCGGATTCGTCCGCGGGCATCACGAAGAGTTGCACTCTCCGGCCCTGGTGGTCCTCATGGCGGAAACCGAGGCGATTCTCCCGCAAACAGTCTTCTAGTACGCGCGCCAGTGCGGCGTCCTCACCGGCCCAGACTTCGACGGTGGCCGCCGCTAAATTCCAGTTGCTGGAGGCGGCGGGCATTGGAGCACTGCTTTCCGCGGGAAAGTCCGGCGATATACCACCGCCGAAGAACGGACTGTCCATTACGCCTGCCAAAACCTCGCTGGCCCGCTGCGCGTCGGCTTGCAAGACACGCACGGTGTAGCGCGGCCGGGGCATGGCCAGTTCAAAAACGAAATAATCATGAGTGGATTCCACGTGGTGGCGGATTCCGGTTTCGCGTAGCAGGCTCACCACTCGGCTAACAGCCACCGGGTCGCCGCCACGCCAAACAATCACGAGACGATCCTTTTTGTCCTGTTCGGTCAGCGGCTTGCCGCGCATTCCCTCAGGCACTAATGCAACACCGCAAACCGAACAGCTTTCAAATGACCCGGAATATTCGGCATCGCAGAACGGGCAGTATTTCGACTCGTGTTCAATCGTCGTTCCTGCTGGCGCGAAATTCTTCCTTTCCGCTTTTCGCCCGATAATGAGCGTGGCGCGGCAACTGGGACAGGCCGCCAGCGAAGCGGAACACAGGGCTCCGCAATGGTGGCACTTCTGGCTTGCGCCGCGAGCATCGCTGCGGCCGGCGATGGCTTGGGACGCAATCTGGACCGCGCGGTCGAGATCATTCTGGAGAACACAGATTTGCGATTCCGAATTCAAAAGCTTCTGAAAAATCCGCGTGGGACTTTCCTCGACAAGCGCGGGGATGCCGACGTCGCGCAGTGCCCCGGCCACCAAATCGAATTCGGCAGTGTCCACGCCAATCCACAGCAGGCGCGGAGGATTCGCGCGCACGTCCTCGGTCCGGAGCGAAGGGACGAGCACGGCTCCGCAGGTGGCACAGCGTTCGACCTGTGGACGGTATTCAGCGGCGCAGAGTGGGCAGTATTTCAATCTGGTCTCGCGCGGAAACGGCGCATTAGAAACGTTCGACCGCTAAAGCTACCGCATTCCCGCCGCCGAGGCAAAGGGCGGCAATGCCGCGTTTGAGGTTGCGGCGTTGTAATTCGTAGAGGAGAGTGACGAGGATGCGCGCGCCGCTCGCGCCGATGGGATGGCCGAGGGCGACGGCGCCGCCGTTCACGTTCACTTTTTCGGGATTGAGTTTGAGCTGGCGCGTGACGGCGATGGCGGCGACGGCAAACGCTTCATTGAGTTCGACGAGATCGACGTCCTTGTCGCGGTTCCAGCCCGTTTTGGTGAGGAGTTTTTCCACCGCGTCGACGGGGGCCATCATCACCCACTTGGGTTCGACGCCGCTGACGGCTTGCGCGACGATGCGCACAATGGGTTGTTTGCCGAGGCGCAATGCATTGCGCTCGCTGGTGACGATCAGCGCGGCAGCTCCATCGTTTGTGCCGGGCGCATTGCCCGCGGTCACCGTGCCGTCTTTCTTGAATGCCGGCTTCAATTTCGCCAGCACTTCAAGCGAAGTGTCTTCGCGCGGCGATTCGTCGTACTTGATGACAATCGGCTCGCCCTTCTTCTGCGGCACTTCGATCGGCAAAATCTGCGCTTCGAAAAAACAAGACTTGCGCGCGCGCACGGCCTTTTGATGGCTTTCGACGGCGAAGCGGTCCTGCTCTTCGCGCGTGATGCCGTATTTTTCCGCGACCAGTTCGCCGGTCATGCCCATGTGAAAATTCTCGTACGCGTCCCAAAGACCGTCGTTGATCATCGAGTCCACGAGTTTTCCGTCGCCGATGCGGTAGCCGGTGCGCGCTTGCGGCAGCAAGTACGGGCAATTGGACATGGATTCCATGCCGCCGGCCACCACGATTTCCGATTCGCCCAACTGCACGGCTTGCGCCGCGAGCGCAACCGCTTTCAAACCGGAGCCGCAAACTTTGTTGATGGTCATGGCGGCGACGCGCGGTGCGCAGCCGCCTTTGAGCGCTGCCTGGCGCGCGGGATTCTGGCCGAGGCCCGCCTGGACTACGTTGCCGAGAATGGCTTCGTCAATTTGATTCGCATCGAGGCCGGCGCGGCGAATGGCTTCGGCAACGACTTTTCCGCCGAGTTCGGGCGCGCTAAATCCGGCGAGGCCGCCTTGAAATTTTCCGATAGGCGTTCGAACGGCGGACAAAATGACAGGAGTTTCCGTGCTCATGGCGAGCCTCCAGCGGAACAACAAACATCATTATAGCGCGAAGGACGAAAGGAGGCTCGGACGGCTCAATGGTGCCGAGTGGGGGCGCAGCATCCTGCGCCCCTACGTCTCATCTGTGGCCGAGAAATTGGGGCTAGTTCGCGGCGGCTCCGGCTGCATCGGGTTGAGCTTCGTCCGCGCTGGGACCATAGAGCCCCGGCACGGGGACGCCGACCAACCGGAAATACACGGTGAGCTGCGCGCGATGATGGATCAGATGATTGAGGCACATTCCGCGAATGCAGGCGACGCGCGGCATGGTGAAGACTTCCTGGCCGCCGGCGAGCAGCCTCCAGCCTTTCGCGATGTCAGCATCGCTGACTTTGGCCAGTGCGGCGCGTGCTTCAGCGCTGCCTTTGTCAAAGGCGGCAAGGAGTTGCGCGCGATTCTCAATCTTTGGCGGTGTGTACGAAGGGCCGTCAACAGGGGCATAGTCGAGATGATCCGTGTTGATGGTCATGGTGATCCATTCGGGGACGGTGCCGACGTGGCCCGCGAGCCAGCCGAGCGTGCCGGATTTTTCGTGCGGCTTCCAGTTCCACTTTTCATCCGGACAGCGCTCCAGGACTTTGCGCGTGTTCTGCATCTCCTGGTCAAATTCATCGAGCATCATTTGTCCAATGGTCATGACTTCCTCCCTTGCGAAATCGGAATGTGGGGCGCGCGAATCATAGGCGAACAAAAAGCGAATTGTCAAGAACAAACTTCGGGGATCCTGGGGGGGGCAGCTTTGGACCCTCTAAAAAGCACCGTGAGCTTACCACGAAGCACGCCGACGTTGCCTGAGGTGGGTAGGTGGACACCGAGCGTTGAAGCTGCGGGGATTGACAGGGCGCGGGGAGGGGGCAAAATGGCGGAATGGCACATCAAATGACGGCATCGTATTTAAAGGATTCCATCGACCTCTTCCGCTATTACAAAAGGCTTGGCGAGAGAGCGATGGCGCAATGCCCGGACGCGGGGCTGTTCACGGTGCTCGATACAGAGTCGAATTCGATCGCCGTCATCGTGAAACACATATCGGGCAACATGCGCTCGCGATGGAGGGATTTTCTGACCACGGATGGCGAAAAGCCCGACCGTCACCGCGACACAGAATTCGAAGAGCCGCCGAAGACGCGCGCGGAATTGATGGAACTGTGGGAACGCGGCTGGAAGTATCTTTTCGATGCGCTGGAACCGCTCACAGAGGCCGACATGACGCGTACGGTGACGATTCGAACGGAGCCGCATTCGGTCATGCAGGCCATCAACCGGCAAATAGCGCACTACTCGCATCACATCGGACAAATTCTCTTTCTGGCGAAGCATTTGAAAGTGAAAGCCACAGGAAAGTGGGAGTCGCTGAGCGTCCCGCGGGGCCAGTCAAAGCAATTTGCCGCCGACGTGGCGGCCGGGAGAAAGTCGCAGCGGTAAGTAGTCGGGTTTCGGATTGGCGATGCCTAGCCACTATTGGTTCGATATACTCGCTCTGTGGATGATCCCGCTAAACGTCGGTCGGTAAGCATGATTTGGATTCCAGTAGTTGCGGTCATCTGCGTTCTAGGCATTAGCACTGCCCGATTCTACTTTCACAGTCCTTGGGTAAATGTGGTCGCCATCATAATAATCTTAGTCGGCATAATTCCCGCTCTCGTTCGAACTCGTTGGCGTTGAGACTAGCTGTTCCAAACTTCCTAAGCCACCTTAGCCGCTGACAGAAGCGGACATGAGGAGCACGGTAACGATTCGAACGGAGCCGCATTCGGCGATGCAGGCGATCAACCGGCAGATAGCGCACTACTCCCATCACATCGGACAAATTCTCTTTTTGGCGAAACATTTGACGGTCAAGGCCACCGGAATATGGGATTCCCTGAGCGTCCCGCACGGCCAATCAAAGCAATTCGCCGCCGACGTAGCAGCAGGGAGGAAACCCCAGAGGTGAATGTCGAAGGCTGCAGCCTCCAGCGCGTCCGTAGCACCTGATTTCTCTCGTCTTAGCTATGCATGGTGGTAACATCCGACGAGGAAGTGGATACGATGACCAGATCTAAGAGCAGCGAGCTCATCTTTGAGGTAACGGAAGACGCTGATGGCGGCTACGCCGCGGAGTGCTTGACGGAGAATATCTTCACCCAGGGTGACACGTGGGAAGAGTTGCGAGTAATGGTAAAGGATGCCGTGAACGCCTATTTCTTTGACGGTCCGAAGCCGCAGTGGATTCGGCTACACCTGGTCCATAATGAGGTCTTCTCCATGAAATGAAATAAAGGCGGCATCATGACAGAGCTTGCTAAGAGAGGAAGTAAGAAGTGGCTGCAGGTTGCGGTCAATCTGAAGCGTGAATTGCTTCTGGACGCCCTTAGGCGCGGTGGCGCAATTAACCAACAAACGTCAATGACTTGGCAGTCGCCGCTCAAAGAGGATTCGTTTCAAGAATATAAGGACAGCGTTGCGTTGCAAAAGGCCGGCATTAGCAACTTGAAGGAGCCTCTCGATTCGTTCTGGCCCCCGCGCGGACCAGTGTGGGACGCTATCGGGACGACTTCAGACGGAGACCCACTGTTTATAGAAGCCAAAGCCCACATTCCTGAAGCTGCAACACCAGCAACGAAGGCATCGCCCAAGTCATTGAAGTTGATTAAGCAGAGCTTGACCAGGGCGAGACAGGTCTATGCGCCGAAGGCCACCGCTGATTGGAGCAATCACTTTTATCAGTACGCGAATCGTCTGGCTTATCAGTACTTCCTGAGAGAAATGAACGGCGTAAACAGCACCCTCGTATTCTTGTACTTCCTGAACGACGATGACATGCGTGGCCCCAGGTCCGAAGAGGAATGGAAAGGTGCGTCGCGCCTGATCCATGCAGTTCTTGGTCTCCCTGAGACTCTCACTTCTCACCATGTGTTCGACGTTTTTCTCGATACACGCCTCCTTCAGGACGCAGTCTAACAAACGTAAGATTCGCGCGTAGTTTCCTCTTCACGAGAAAATCCGCTACTCTTCTATTCGATGGCCACTTTGTTTGAGATGGAGCCGCTCGGAGAGAGCGGGTTGAAGCTAAATGACGCGCAGAGGCGCGCGATCATGCACGGCGAAGGGCCGCTGCTGGTGATTGCGGGCGCGGGGACGGGAAAAACGCGCGTCATCACCGAGCGCATCCGCCACCTGCTGGAGTCGGACGCTTCGCTATCCGGTGAAAACATCCTGGGCCTGACCTTTACCGACAAAGCCGCGGGAGAGATGAAGGCGCGAGTCGTGAAGGCTGTGGGCGAGCGGGGCAAAGACGTTACGCTCAAGACCTTTCACGCTTTCTGTGAGTCGCTGCTGAAAGACGTCGATTCCGGCCACGTGATGCTCGACAAAGTCGACCACTGGATTCTGCTGCGGCGCAACCTGCACCGCCTCCAGCTCGACCGCTACCGCCGCCTTGCCGAGCCGGGCCAGTTCTTGAGCGACTTCATCGAGTTTTTTTCGCGCTGCCAGGATGAACTGGTCTCCAGCGCCGATTATCAACGTTACGCCGACCAGCTAGCCGCCGAGCTCGAAGCCGAGCGCGCGCAACTCGATACGGACACATTCGGCGAACGCGAAGAAACGGTTGCGCGCGAACGGGAAATCGCCCGCGCTTACCAGGCCAGCGAAGAATTGCTGCGCGAAAAGAAGCGTTCGTCGTTTGGCTCGCTGATTACGGGCGCAGTTGAGCTTCTCGAACGCAATGCCGCTCTCCGCGCCACGCTGCAAAACCGGTATCGCTACATTCTGGTTGACGAATTTCAGGATACGAACATCGCACAGCTTCGCATGGTGGAGCTGCTGGCCAACGACAGCAAAAATATTTTCGCCGTTGGCGACAACGATCAGGCGATTTACCGCTTCCGCGGCGCGTCTTTCGGCAGCTTCAAACTCTTCCTGGAGCGTTTCGCTGGATGGCGCGAGGGCGAAGACTCCACGCCCTTTCGCGTGAGCCTCACGGAAAACTACCGCTCGACGCCGAACATCCTGCGCGTGGCAAGCCAGGTGATCGGAATGAACACGGCGAGTGCGGACTTCCCGAAGAAAGTGCTCACCACGAGGCGGGCGGAAGGCGAAAAGATTCGCCTCGTGGAAGTCGCCGAAATCGAGCACGAAGCACGCTGGGTGGCCGGGGAAATCCAGCGCATCCACCGCGCCGGCCGGCGCTGGCACGATTTCGCCGTGCTCTACCGCGCGCATAACCATCGAGATGCGCTGGTCCGGGAACTTTCGCGGCGCAAAATCCCTTTTGTCATCGCCAAGCTATCCATCCTGGAGCATCCGCTGGTCAAAGATTTGATTGCCTACGTCCGCTTGATCGCTAAACCTTACGATGATATTGCCGCGGCTCGCGTGCTGGCGGCCTCGGCGTGGCGGCTGGCGCCGCGCGACCTGGTGCGTTTGGCCGAACGCGCCCGCAAGAATCGCAAGAAAATCTACGACGAGCTGCAACCCAAGCAGGCAGGCTTGCCCTTCGAGCCTTCCGCAAACGAATTGACGGAACTGCTGGACTTCTTATCCGAGCAGCGCAAGACCATTCATCGGCGCACGGCGGCGGAAATTCTCGACGAAGTTCTCGAATGGCTGGAAATCTACGCACGGGCTTCCGAGCAAGACCGCGCCTATGTGAAACGCCTTCCTGCTTTCGTCAAGGAGTGGGAACCGAAAAGCGAGACGCGGGGCCTGCCGGAGTTCGTCGAATATCTCGAATACTTCGACCAAGCCGGCGGCACGATTTCTTTGGAAGAGGACGCGCCAGGCGACGCCGTTCAATTGATGACCGTGCACGGCGCCAAGGGCCTCGAGTTTTCCCATGTGTTTGTGCTTCGCGTGAACAAAGGCAAGTTTCCCCAGCCGGAACGCTCCCACGTGTTTGAATTCCCCGCAAGGCTGATGAAAGAAGGCGCTCCCGAGGAGTATTTCCACCATCAGGAAGAGCGCCGGCTGTATTACGTGGCGCTGACGCGGGCCCAGGACCGCTTGACCATCACTTCGCTGGCAGAGAAAAGAGGGAAAGTTCCGCCGTTCATTGAAGACATCCTGATGGAGCCGAGCGTCAGGCGTCGCGATGTGCTGCAGCTCGCACCCAAGGTCGCGGCAGTGCCGCCCGAATCTTCCAGCGAATCTGCGGCCGGAATCGCGCAGAATTCTCTCTTTGACCCACCTGGAGGGCTGCCCAAGGTGTTCTCCCGCATCGCCCAATGGGCGGAGACGTTTCATCCGCCGTCGCCCGAACCTCTCACGCTGCATCCTTCGGCAGTGCAAAGCTACCGGACGTGTCCGCAGCGCTACCTCTTCTCGTCCTTGTGGTCGCTCCAGGAAGGCCCTAAGGCCACGCTGACTTTTGGCCGCGTCATGCACGGCACCATTCGGCGCATGATGGCGGAGTTCAAAAAGGGCAACCACCTTCCGTTCGACGAAGTGCAGCGGATTTTCGAAGCGGAATGGTCCACCGTGGGCTTCGAAGACGAATATCAGGAGGGGGAATACAAGAAAGACGGCCTGGAGCAACTGCGCGTTTTTCATCAGGCCGTGCTCGAGCAGCCGTCGCTGGTGCTAGAACTCGAAAAGACCTTTGAGCTGCCGGTCGAAAACAACGTCATCCTGAAAGGACGGATTGATCAGGTCAATTCACTGGGACGGGTTGGCCGCTCTGCGGCCACCAAGACGATCGACGTGGAGGTCGTCGATTACAAAACCGGCCGGGCCAAGAAAGATTCGGATGCACAGAAAGACCTGCAACTGAGCATCTATGCGATCGCCGCGCGAGAGATTTTTGAATGGAACCCCGTGCGCATGGTTTTCCACTACTTGCAGAACAATCAGCGGCAAGAAACGACGCGCGACGCGAAACAACTCGACGAAGCGCTACGCGTGGTGCAGGAAACGGCGGCGGACATTCGCGCTGCAGAGTTTCCCCCCAAGCCGGGCTTTATCTGCCGCAGTTGTGCCTTCAAACCAATTTGCCCGGCGCACGAAGAAGCGCTGAGTGCTTAAGTCAAGGCGGCGATTTTTGGCCCTCGTGAAGCAAACCCAACAGGAGAAAAGCAAATGAGCCGCAAGAACATTTACTTACTGCTTTGCGTTCTCGGCGTGGTCCTTCCCTACTCGCAGTTTGTTCCGTGGGTGATGGAAAACGGGCTGCACGTCGGGCTGCTTTTCCGACAACTTTTCGCCAGCCGGGCCGGGGGATTTTTCGGGATGGACGTGCTGGTGTCGTCGGCCGTACTGGTGGTGTTCATGCGGATGGAAAGAAAGCCGCTGGCGATACGGTTCCCCTGGCTGCCGATTGTGGGATTATGCGCAGTAGGAGTCAGCCTTGGACTGCCGCTGTTTCTCTATTTTCGCGAAAGCGCGCTCGTAGCAACAGAACGAGCGGTGGGAACGGCAAAACTTTAATCGCATGGCAAGGTTGAAGCGGAGGTTCGCTGGTAAAGAAGGCCGCGCGAAACCGCAGGGCAACTTCCACTTTCCCACAAACGCTCACTATCGCGGAGTCGCTCCGACGTAATAGCCTTCGCGGGTTCGAATGGTCAGTCCAGCGCGCTCGACGCGCACTTCGATGGTGTGATATTCGGCGCCGCGATTGGTGCCCGACGAGGAGTACGCTAGAGTGTACTGGTTGCGGGCCTCTTCCGTAACGTCTTTATAAAGTTGCTCCATGGCGCGGCTCTTCGCCGCATAGTAGACATCGCCGCCGGTATCGCGGGCGTATTTGGAAAGGCGCTCAAACTTGCGGTCGAAATAAGCGCTGCCGACGCCAACCCCGTAGACGGACATATCGTTTCGCAGCAGCTCCTTGAGCGTCGCATCGTAACTATACTTATTGAACTTCGGGGCATTCACGCCGTCGGAGATCAGCAAGATGATTTTTCGGCGGTCCCGGCCGCGATCCTTGAGGAGTTGCGCCGCGGCGTAGACAGCGTCGTCCAGAGCTTTGGTGGGCTGGCCCTTAATAAGTGCGGTCGTTGCCGCGGGGTTCGGGGCGTCGCTGGTTGCGGAATGACCGTTGAGTGCCGGCGCATCGCTTATCGGAGTTCCCGTGGGAGCCACCGAAGACTGTCCATCCAGGGTGGTGCGTTTCAATTCGGTAAGGAGTTTTTCCTGATCAGTGACGAAGCCATTCCCCTGATGGAAAAACTGGTCGAAACGGCACACGAAGGTTTCGTCGCCTTCACTCAGGCCGGAAACGATAGCACGGAGACTCTCCACCACTTTCTGGGCATCCTTGGATTTTAGGTCATTGTCAATCAGCAGGACTATCGAAAGAGGTACAGCTTCGGCGCGGAAAAAGGCGATCTGTTGCTCGATGTTATCCTCGAAAATTCGAAACTCATCCTTGCGCAAATCGGGCACCAGCCTGCCGGCCCCATCCTTGACGGTCACAGGGACGATGACTTGATTGACGGGAATCCTGATGCGCACCTGGTTGTCCGCTTGCAAGGGCTGCACTGCCTGGGCGGGCGTAGCAGGCGGAGCGGTCTGCTGAGGTTCTTGCGCTCTCAGCCATGCAAAAGAGGCGGTCAGAAGCAGTCCGCCAGCCGTCAGTGAGATTTTTCGTAGACTTTTCATAGGCCTCAGGCCAAACTTCCTGATGGAGTTAGATGCTCCGGCGGTTAAAGAGACACATCCATCCCACGGGTTCGCGGCATCCTACAGGACGGAAGTAACCCCGCAGCTCATGTTCCGGCCGGGCATCTCTCGCAGAGGAAATTATACATGCGTTCCATGATGAAGGTTGTGACGCGATGCACAGCAGCCCTGGTTGTCTGGACGCTGGCGGTTCCGGCATTGCCCCAGGAGCCCGCGCCGCAAACCACGATCAAGAGCGAAGTCGGCCTGGTGAACCTGTTCGCCACTGTCCGCGACAAAAAAAAACACATCCTTACCGACCTGAAAAAAGAGGATTTCCATGTGTTCGAGAACGATGAAGAGCAAAAGATCGCCTTTTTCTCCAAGGAAACAACGCTCCCCATCACCATGGGCTTGCTGATCGACACCAGCCGGAGCGAGGAGAATCGTTTACCCGCCGAACAGGAAGCGGCTTCTGGCTTCCTGAGACGAGTCCTGCGCAAGGGCGATGAAGCGATGGTGATTTCCTTCGGAGCGGACGTGGATCTGTTGTCGGACTTTACCGATGACCAAGCCCAGCTAAGCCGGGCGATCCGGAGCGCGCGCATCAACGCGCCAAATGTCAGCCTGGCGAATGCCGGCCCGCTGCCGCCCGAGTCGCGAACCAGGGGCCTGGTTGGAACCGCTTTTTACGATGCGATTTGGGTAGCTTGCGGCGAAAAGCTGGCCACCGAAGCCGGGCGCAAGGCCATGGTCATCATTACCGACGCTGACGATCAAGGGAGCAAAGTGGAATTAAAGGAAGCCATCGAAGCCGCCGAGCGCACCAACGCGGTCGTGCATATCCTGCTGGTCCACGACCCGGGATATGGCTGGCGCCCCGATGTGGCCCATAAAATTGCGGATGAGACCGGAGGCCGGGTCATCGAGGTTTCCTCGGAAAAACATCTCATGGAAGCTTTCGATCAAATCGCCGAAGAGTTGCGCCAGCAATACACCATCGGCTACTACCCGACGAACGCCGCGCGCGACGGAAAATTCCGCAAGATCAAGGTGGAAGGAACCGATAAGGAAATGAAAGTCCTGGCGCGCCGAGGGTATTACGCGCCGAAGGATACGTCCACTCCCTAGGTACGGCTCGCCGCCAATCAAAATAGTATAAACTCGCAGGCCATGAGAATGTCCCTTCCAGATGCGGTCCTCGTGGCTCTTTTCGGCGCCGGCCTCGCCATTTCTGGCCGGCCAAGTACGGCGCAAAGCGCGCCCGCGGCGGCAACTTCTCCAGCGATGGAATCCGTGGCGATCTACGTCACACCCGTATCGAAGAAAGGCGTCCCAGCGGACTTAAATCCTGGTGATCTGACGATTACGGAGGACAAAGTTCCCGCGAAGATCGAAAAAATAAACTGCGGAAAGCCTGAGCCGCTATTGCTGGGCCTTCTTCTGGATGTGAGCGCCAGCCGGCGGCGCGATCCGCTCCTCCTTTCCCATTATGAAGCGCTTCACGCGTTCGTGAATCAGGCGCTAACCGGGGACGACGCCACTTATCTCGTCGATTTTTCCGACACCTTGGTTCGATTGGGCGACGTAACGAATAACCGTGCGGCTATATCGGCGGCATTCGGCGAATTAAGGCGGGACCTGCCCCGCAGCTCCACTTCGATGTACGACGCAATCGAGTTCACGCTTAAAGGTGGGCCGGGACGCAGCGCGCATCGCGTCCTCGTTGTGGTCGGAGACTGGGAGGACAATTCCAGCCACATTGGGCTGGAGGATGCGGTAGAGGTGGCACAACGAAATTCGACTGCGGTCTACGCGATTGTGGATGCCACTGACAACCCCACCTACACGAAGACAGCTTATAAACACTCACTGTCCGCGGCGAAGAAAGCGACGGAAGAAACGGGCGGCCGGTATTACGACGTGCACGGCGAAAAAGAGTTTGACGCAGCCCTCCAGGCCATCCAGGTTGCCACCGGTGGTTCCTGCCGAGTGGAGTACTCCATTCCCAAAGCCGCCGCCACAAATAAAGGAATCAAGCTCCGCGTAGATGCTCATTCGAAAGACATTTCCATTTCGTATCCGAGAACGCGGTTCAGCGCCGCGCCATAGTGTCTTCGGTGGGGAGCCCTTCCCTCAAACCGCCGCCAAGATGGCGGCGATACAAAATAGCGGCCTTAGCTTCCTTTACAAGCTAGGCGCATCACGGCAGCACACGAGGACCGAGGAAGCCAAAATAGAAAGCAAATCCAGCAGCCACACCAAGGGCTAACGACACGAGAGGGGAAGCTAGTTCCCGGCGCCACAGACACCTGGTCATCCAGAAAAAACCAATGGCGGCCGCGAAGAAGCTAGAGAAAAGGCACAGCCCTGGGGGTATCCCCGAGTTCGCGGCAAAGTTGAATTCGTCCAAATCGGGATGGAAAGTCGCGTGATTACTTACGATCCTGCGAAGTACTAGCACAATTCCGGTGGCAAGAGGCCACAGGAATCGGACCGCCGAGGAAAGACCGAGAGCCGCGGGCATCGCATGCCGCCCTGAGCCGCCAACCAGCAAAGCGGCAACGAAAATGAGCGCAAGAGAAACTGCCGGGCCAGCGACATACACTAGCGCGACCTTCCACGGAGCGTGAATCGCACTTGCCGCAATCGGGCTTCCGGAGGCCAAATTCACCCTGGAACAATGAAGGGCAAGATCGCGCCAGCCGAGGAGTCTGCCCGTGGTGTAGTGTCCAAGTTCGTGGAGTAGAACAGCAACGGGAACTGAGGCGAATCCTGCGGCAAACCAAATAGGGAGAGCCTTCTCTTTCATGCCA
>Ga0210409_10004519_pt1 | contig 14964 bp, 10 predicted proteins | sample IncBWH17MmetaG_FD_161649 | JGI IMG/M metagenome (GOLD analysis project Ga0210409, IMG submission 161649) | Forest soil microbial communities from Barre Woods Harvard Forest LTER site, Petersham, Massachusetts, United States - Inc-BW-H-17-M | ecosystem: Environmental > Terrestrial > Soil >... | reverse complement strand
AAGTTATGGGGCGAAAAAGTAACGGGAATGTTTGGGCTCGATGTCGAGGGGTTCAGAGGATTGGCCAGAAGGTTATAGTTGAAATCTGTCTGATCGCGCCGGAAGTTTGCCCGGAAGTCGTACCAACGATTCTTGTCCACCCGGGCATGGAGCCCGTTATTAGGGTCGCCACCCCAACCGTAGCTATTGATGAATAGGTTGTCGAACAATAAGCTGTCGTGCTGTTGCGATTGCATGGAGAGGCTCTGCTCCAGGAAACGCGGCCCGCTACGCAGATTCACGAGTGTGTTATACATTTGTTCGCTGCCAGTTATGTCTGACGCGCGATAACCGATCTCTGTGGATTGATGAATTACATAGCCACTGCCTTCCCAACCTTCCGGCTGAGGCTGACTTTGGCCGGTGTTGCTCCCAGCCGTCTGAGCTGTTGCCGCGATGTTCAAGAGCAAAACGATGACAGCAACTTGTTGCACCCGGAGCCAGTTTGAAACCATGACGTACCTCATCTAAAAAATACGTTGCTCGCATTGGACCCATGGATGGCTGCGTGGCACATCGTGCACGCTTGATATTTGGTGGACTGATTGTGGGAAGGTCCCGCGGGTCCCTGAACGGGAAATGTGTGACACTGCAGGCACAGCAGGTTCACCTGGCTCACCCGCAAGTAACGTGGATTGGTCGATCCGTGGGGCGTGTGACAACTGCTGCAGCCCTCAGTCTTCACCGGTACATGTTCGTAAACGAACGGGCCCTGTTTGTCGGCGTGGCACTTGACACAAATCGCATCCCCGCTGGGCATAGCCCTCACTTGGCGGAGGGTGGCAGTGCCATGGACGTTATGGCAGTCGCTGCATTGGATCAGACCTTCGTCTACTCGATGATGATAGGGCTTCGCGAAGTCGGCCTTCGCGGTTGCATGACATCCGTAGCAGAGGCTGGGTTGTGCCCGAACGAGGAGATGCTCCGGTTCCTTGGCGTTGTGCGGCGAGTGGCAATCCAGGCACCCAACATCGTTGCTCGCGTGCGCCGACGCGGCGAAGTGCCGCTGTTCATGTTTTGCACCGTGGCAGGTCAAGCAAAGGGCATTGGCATCCTGTTTCGACATCGACTTGAAACTAACGATCTTGCTCACATCGCCGCCGCCCTCTACGTGCGCGGATCCGGGACCGTGACAGGACTCACAACCGTGTCCGTCGTTCAGGGTGGTCTTGAAATGCGCTGTGTTTTCGAAGTTCTTTTTGTAAAGGTCTTCATGACAGGTTTTGCAGACGTCCACTCCGACATATTGGTCTGTCTTCTTCTGGGAGGGGGGGCCGCTGTTTTCCTGCGGGGCGGCTAGGGCTGGTGGGAAAACACCGAACAGCAAGATTGCCACCGTTGTCAACCCCAGGGACTGTTTGTATTTTCCGTTTGCCTTCACGGTCAGACTCCTCGTGTCGCGACAAGCGGCGCGGTATCCCATTTAGCAACACTGGATACTCCGACAGCGCATGCCGGTTCGATCTAGATCAAGTTCAACCTACTTGAGAGTCTTGACCCACTCAGCAATCGTCTTGGCTTGCTCATCATTCAGCCCGGCGATGCCCTTGTTGTGCGGTGCCTTACTTCCTGACTCGCCTTTGGTTATGTGCTCCGCGATGTGATTTGCTTCGACGCTTGTTCCCTTCAGCGCCGGGGCCTTTATGGCAGGTTTGCCTTCACCGTTTGCCCCGTGGCAACCTGCACACTTTTTCTTGTACAGGGCCGCGCCATCATCCGCGGCCCAAGAAGCAAAAGACGCGATCAGTAACATCACTGCCAAACTAACCCCAAACTTGCTGTTCATAATTCACTCCTAACTCACACTGACTTGTAGATTTGTCATACTTGTTGCACACCGCCAGATCATTGCTTCTGCACTTTCGAAATCCGCTCGGCGATTCCCAGAGTCTTCAGGATTTCCGGGGATGCCTCTTCCATGGCCAGTGGCTCATGGCAAGTGTTGCAGTCTTGAGTGATTGCGTTTCCATCTGCTGTCGTATGCGAGCCGTCGTGACACCGAAAGCACCCTGGAAAGTCCGTATGGCCAAGATTGTTCGGGTAAGTGCCCCAAGTCACTTTCAGGTCCGGAAAAACATTGCGGTTGTAGATGGCGAGAACCGCCTGACCCGCCTGCTGGATGTCCTGTGAACGGGCCGCGTAAAGGTCTGGATAGTTCTGCTGGTAGAAAGCAGCGAGGGTCGGCGGTAATTTCGCAGCCGCTTCCGCGCTTGTCGCATAGTTTGCCTTCAACAACTCCACACTTTTTTTCTTGATGTAGGGTAGGCCTACAGCGATTTCACCAAGAGCGAGCGCTTTGTCCATCGCTCGTTCCGGCAAGTCGAAGGTATGCGTCGGTCGGTTATGACAGTCCACGCATTCCATGTCGACTTGCGGAAGAGCCGTCGCCGAGTCCGGCGGCGCTTCCGGAGTGACAAAGTGCCGGACTTCTCCTTTCTCTTTGTTCCTGTATTCGATCCACGGAATGGTCTGCCGCTTCGCGTCGGCTGCCGCAAAACGGATGTGAACTCCCGGACCAAAGTGTGCCCCGTGAATTCCCGAGATCCGGTTTCCACCCACCAACATCAGGAGAACGGTTTCCGATCGTGTGTTTGCTTCGTCGTCGGCATACTTGCTGAATACGCGCAGACGCACACCACCGAACTTCTGCGGCCAATGGCAGTTCTCGCAGGTCTCTCTCGCGGGTACCAGACGATTGCTTTCCAAAGCGGAAGGGATCGGCTTCGGAGCGGTCTTTAGCACGGTTTCAACCAGCTGACGAATTCCACTCGCTTTGCTGTTGATCCAACCGGATGCACCCGGCGCCACATGACACTCGACACATTCCACCCGGGAGTGCGGCGAATTCTGATAGGCGGAAAGCTCGGGCTTCATCGTGTGACAAGTGGCTCCGCAGAACTGTGGAGTCTCCATGTGCTCGATGGCCCGATAGGTGACCTGGGTTCCAATAACAATGTTCAGGAGAGTTGTGGCGGCGAAAAACCAGGCAATACGACGCAGTGCCGTTTTGCGATCGAAGCTTGCCTGGGCCAGCTCTCCGCGAATCTGGCGCTTGCTCAGATAGACGCCGATCGGAACCAGCACCAGCCCAGTGAAGAAAATTGCTGGAAGAACGAGAAACACCACAATGCCCACGTAAGGATTGTCCACGTGGCCGCGAATCTGTTGCGGCAACACAAAGAGCCACGAAATCAGAGCAGTCGCGAGTAGGGCCACGCCCAGCAGACTCAGCCAGTGTCGAGTCAGCACGAACCAGGCAGGCTTTTCATTCGTCATACCCATAGAGTCTGCAGAAAATCAAGAGCCCACATTGTTGCCTGAGGACTAGGCTAAAAGGGGCGAGCGAGAAAAGGGACTGTAAGTAGTAGCAGTATCTGTCATGGTCCAAATCCAAATATTGTTTACGCAACTAAGGATGTTTCGGTGGGGATGAAGCAATCGGTTGTTGTGGGGCCACAGAACCAACTTATTTCAACAGATTCCTTCGCCTCCCCCGGAGAGGAGCAGAGCTTCTCACTATGGACCCGATCGAAAATCCGAGAATGGACGTCGAGACTCAGGAAGTAGCCAGTAGTCCGGGGACGCAGGGCTCGACCTCAATCAACCGCCGAGACTGGTTGAGGATGGCGGTAGGCGGTGGCGTTGGGCTCGCGATCGGTGATCTCCTCGATCTATCCACAGTGAGGGCCGCCACGCAAAAGTTAAAGCTTGCAAACGTAAGTGAATTCACCACCTCGTGCAACTTCTGCTCCTGCGGGTGCGGCATGATCGCCGCTGTACGTGAAGGCAAGCTGATTGCGATGGAAGGCGACTACGACCACATCGTGAATCGCGGATCGCTGTGCGTCAAGGGCATTTCCATGTTCGCGACGCACACCTCCCCGAACCGACTTCAAACGCCGCGTTACCGAGCGCCGGGCAGCGACCACTGGGAGGACATCTCCTGGGACGACGCGATCGCGCGCGTCGCGCAGAAAATTCGGAAGACGCGCGACGCGACCTGGATCGCCACCGAGAAAGTCGACGACAAGGAGGTGCCGGTCAATCGGACGGACGCGATCGGCTTCCTGGGCGGCGCGCAGAACACGAACGAGGAATGCTATCTCTTTCAGAAAGCGGCCCGGCTGCTCGGCTTGGCTTACGTCGAGCACCAGGCCCGACTTTGACACAGCCCCACGGTCCCCGGTCTGGGGGCCTCGTTCGGGAGGGGGGCGATGACCAACCACTGGATCGACCTGCAGAACTGCAAGACGATCCTGGTGGAAGGCAGCAACGTGGCCGAGAACCACCCGATGGCCTTCAAGTGGATCCGGAAGGCACAGGAGAACGGGGCGAAGATCATCCACGTCGATCCGCGATTCACCCGGACCTCCGCGACGGCGGACGTGTACGCGCGCATCCGGCCCGGTACCGACGCGGCATTCCAGAACACGATGATCAACCACATTCTCGTTAACAAGCTGTACGACGAGGATTACGTCACGACCCATACCAACGCCCTTTTCTTGGGCGATCAAGCGTTCGACTTCACCGACGGCGTTTTCAGCGGGTTCGACGCGGAGAACCACAAGTACCACACAGAGACCTGGGGATATCAGCTCGATGCGAGGGGAAAGCCCCGTGTCGCCCAGAGCCTGGATGACCCGCACTGCGTCTTCTCGCGCCTGAAGACCTTCGTCTCACGGTACACGCTGGAGACGGGCGAGCGGATCACCGGCATTCCGGCCGACCAGATCCGCCAGATCGCGGAGATGATGGCGAAGAACCGTCCGGGATCCATCCTCTACGCGCTCGGAATGACCCAGCACACGACTGGCGTGCAGGGGATCCGGTCGTTCACGATCCTGCAGCTCCTGCTCGGCAACATCGGCAAGCCGGGCGGCGGCGTCAACGCGCTGCGCGGAGAGCCGAATGTGCAGGGCGCATGCGACATGGCGGTGCTTTACAACTACATGCCGGGCTATCTCAACTCTGCGTCGAACGCCGAGCCGACCATCCACGACTACGTGCGCAAGAACGGGATCGCCGACAGCCGGTACCTCGTCAACACGCTCAAGGCGTTCTTCGGTGAGGCGGCCACCGCCCAGAACGATTATGCCTATGCCTGGCTGCCCAAGCGGAACGCTTCCAAGGACTACGGGACCCTGCCAATGTTCGAGGATGCCCTTGCAGGGAAGCTGAAGCTCCTCTGGATCGTCGGCCAGAATCCCGCGGTCACCGTGCCCAATCTCAAGCTGACATTCGACGCGATGGCGAAGCTCGAGATGCTGGTGGTTCAGGAAATCTGGGAGACGGAAACGGCGACGTTCTGGCACCGGCCCGGCGTCGACCCGAAGTCCATCTCCACGGAGGTGATCCTGCTACCCGCGGCGTTCTTCATGGAAAAGAACGGCACCATCAGCAACTCGGGCGGCATGGTGCAATGGCGCCACGCCGCCGTGAAGCCTCCAGGGCAGGCCAAGTCCGACGGCGAGATCGTGGACCTCATCTTCCGCAAGGTGCGCGATCTGGTCAAGGACTCGAAGGAACCGAGGGACGAGATCATCCGGAAGGCCTTCTGGACTTACACCACGGCAGAGGACGTCCTGCGCGAGATCAACGGGTACGCCCTGCGCGACAACCCGGAGACCGGCCTCAAGGCGGGCGATCTCGTCCGCAAGGTCAGCGATCTTCGGGCCGACGGTTCCACGTCGTCCGGCGCGTGGATCTACGCGGGCGTTTTCGCCAACGGCGAGAACCTCTCGAAGCGTCGCGACTCGCAAACGGACCCGGGAGGTCTCGGGCTCTATCCGGGCTTCGGGTGGACCTGGCCCAACAACATGCGCATTCTCTACAACCGAGCGTCGTGCGATCGACACGGCAACCCATATGCAGGCTCGAAGCCCATCGTGTGGTGGGACGAGAAAGGAAAGCGATGGGCGGGATACGACGTGCCGGACGTCCCTGTCCTGACCGACGGACCAAACACGCCGAACGGCCAGCGGGCCTTCCACCTGGGCGCGGAGGGCGTCGGGCGCCTCTTCGCGGCCGTCTACTCGGACCCGGACGAGAAGCATCCGGGGTATCCGCGCGACGTGGCCTACGTGCCCAAGGACGGCCCGCTGCCGGAGATGTACGAGCCTGTAGAGAGTCCGGTCAAGAACGTCCTACACCCGAAGATGAACCACAACCCGCTGCTCAAGTATCCGCGGCTCAAGTCCTACCAGCCGATCGGTACGGTCGCGGAGTTTCCCTACGTGCTCATGACATCAACCGTCGCCGAACACTGGTGCGGGGGCTCATCGACGCGCAATATTCCGTGGTTGAACGAGCTCGTTCCCGAGCCCATGCTCGAAATGCCGGTAAGCCTTGCGCAAAAGCTATCGCTGAAAACGGGGGACTGGGTGAAAGTGTCTTCGGCCCGCGGGGAACTTACAGTGAAAGCCGTGGTCACACCCCGGATGAAGACCCTACAGGTCGATGGACATGAAGTTACTGTTGTGTGGATGCCATATAACTGGGGCTATAAAGGACTTTCGACAGGACCGAGCGTGAACCACATCACGATCGATGCCGTGGACCCTGGCGCTGGGACTCAGGAAACCAAGGCCTGTCTGGTCAACGTGGTCAAGACGCACGCCCCTTCCGCAGAAGTCTCCAAGATGAGACGGAGATGATTATGACGCAGCTAGCAGCGGAGACTCCCATCAAGACCACACTGATCGACATTACCAAGTGCATCGGCTGCCGCGCATGCCAGGTCGCCTGCAAGCAATGGAACGATCGCGAGGGAGAACAGACTCAATTGGATTACAACCTTGGTTTTCAGAACCCTGCCACTCTCAGTGCCAAAACCCTAACGTTGATCACTTTTCACGAATTACCCGACGAGAAGGCACCCGGTGGTCTGCATTACCTTTTCACGATGAGGCGTTGTCTGCACTGCTTAGAGCCAGCATGCGCCTCCGCCTGCCCGACTACAGCACTGGCGAGGCAACTCGATGGGCCTGTCGTTTACGACGCCGACAAGTGCATTGGCTGCCGCTATTGCATCTGGGCGTGCCCGTGGGGTGTCCCGACAGCCGAGTGGGACTCGCTTACTCCCAAGATACAGAAATGTACCCACTGCGCCGACCGCTCCGGTCAGCCGCTCCCCGCGGCCCGAAACGGGCAAGCTCTCAGCGATCAGGAGAGCGAACGATTCCGCGATCAGATTGTGACTCCGGCTTGCGTTAAGGCGTGCCCAGCGGACTGCCTAAGATTCGGGACCAGGGAAGATATGCTGCAAGAGGCGCACAGCCGCATTTCCACTCAGCCTGAAAAGTATGTGGACCACATCTACGGAGAGAAAGAGGCGGGTGGCACGAGCGTCTTATATCTATCCTCCGTGCCCTTCGACAAACTCGGATTTCCCGAGGTCAGCAACGAGCCGTATCCGGCGTTTTCCAAAATGGCCCTGCAAGCGGTACCCCCCGCCGTCATTGCCGTTGGTGCACTGCTCGGTGGCGCCTACGCCTTCCTGAAACGAAGGGCATCCGCACTGGCGTCGGCGTCATCCGTGGCACCTCGCATCGAGGAACACGGCCATCACGTGGAGTTCGAGCGTCTTCAAGGCAAGCTTTTGACGCCGTGGAATTGGATGCTTCTGTTACTCATGGCATTCGGCGCCATTTCCCTGATCGCCCGCTTTGCTTTGGGCTTGGGCGCCAGCACACATCTTTCTGACACGTATGCATGGGGACTCTGGATCGTCTTTGATTTGGTCTGGATCGCGGTGGCCGCCGGCGCGTTCGCGACCGCTGGGCTGATCTACGTCTTCCAACGCAAGGACCTTTATTCTATGGGCCGTTCAGCCGTGCTCATGGGTCTCTTGAGCTATTCGTTCGTCACAGTCACGCTCGTCGCTGACCTCGGTTTGCCGTGGCACTTTTATCAACTTGGCTTGCAAGCCCCCGAGCACTCGGCGATGTTTGAAGTGTCTTGGTGCGTCGGCCTCTACGTCACGATCCTGCTGATCGAATTCCTTCCTGTGCCGTTCCAGCGCTGGGGGCTGCAGAAGGCGATGGACATATGGCAGCGATGGTCCGGCGCCTATGTGGCGTTTGCGATTACGTTGTTCGTGTACCTGCTCTCGCGCAGTCTGGTTTATGCGTCCCTAGCCGCAGCTCTGTTCTCGTTCCTTGCATGGTCGTTCCGAGCCTGGGGAAAGAAGGGGGAACCGATCATGCTAGCGATCGCCGCGGTGACGCTCTCTACCATGCACCAGAGTTCCCTCGGCTCGTTATTCCTGCTGATGCCGGATAAGCTTGGCCCACAGTGGTGGTCTCCCGTTATGCCCGTTTCTTTCTTTCTTTCCTCGATCGCCGCCGGTACGGCTCTGGTCATCGTTGTTGAAATGTGGATTGCAAGGGCGTGGAAACGGCAGCTTCGAATCACCCAACTCACGGCGATGGGCAAGATCACCTTCTGGTCGCTCTTGGTCTATCTCGTCTTTCGACTCGGCGATATGGTCATTCGAGGGCAGTTCGGCGGCACATTTTCTGGAGGATTAGGCGCGCTCTTTGCAGTTGAACTCCTCCTGGGTGGCATTCTTCCTCTGGCGTTACTAGCCCAGGCACGGTTGCGAGCGAAGCCAACCGTACTTTTTATCGGGGCAGTCCTCACCGTTTTGGGCGTGGTTTTTAACCGCGTGAATGTTGTTCTCTTGGCCATGAGCTTGAAAGGGCCAATGCCGCAGATCGCACCGGAGACCTACTCTCCAACGATTATCGAGTGGGGTATCTCGGTCGGGCTCATTGCAGCCACCATCTTCCTCTTCGGTTTGGGCGCCCGACTGATACCGCTACTCCCAAGAGAACAGGTTGGACAAGGCGATTGATCCCATGACTCACGATGTCTGGCTGTCGAGGCATTTATATCTCGAGCCGGTGGCGCAGTTGCACGCCCTCGTCGCTGCCGCGGTGGCCGGAATTCCGAGCGAAGACCTTAGTACTCCTATCTGGGAAAACTACACTGCGGATTTTCGCGAGGGCGTACCGCTCCTGGGTAGCTCGGCCACTTTGATCGACCTCACCGCTGCAGCGAGCGCAATGGTTTTGTTGATTGAGAAGTTGGCCTCAGCTCTGCTGCCGGGCAAAGTAGCACAGGAAATCAGGGCTCTAGAGTCCGAACTGCGCTGCGACCCGGACTCACCTCGGCGGGCGGTTGCCTGGCTGCTTGGTAGAGACGTACATGCGTCCGCGTATCCGGGCCTGCTGCGTTACTTTGGCTGGACTGCTTTGGCTCACAACCTTCACTCTATTGTGGATGCGTTCGCTGGGTGGCGCCAAGAGGAGCATTGGCTCCGCAGTTATTGCCCGGGTTGTGGGTCACGACCCAGCATGGCTCAGTTGGTCGGCACCGATCCTGGGCGCCTTCGACTCCTCTCTTGCGGTTGTTGCAAAACACGTTGGCGGTACCGACGAACCGACTGCCCATTCTGCGAAAACCAGAACGATCACCCCCTCGCAATTCTGGCGGTCGAAGGAGAAGGAGGCCTTCGCATTGACTATTGCGAATCTTGCCGTGGCTATCTCAAGACCTACGATGGCGAAGGAAGTGAGAGCGTGTTGCTGGCTGACTGGACCTCAATACATCTCGATATTATCGCCCGTGATCGCGGGCTAAGGCGGTTAGCCGCGTCGTTGTACGAATTTAGTTGACCTAAACGAGCAGCGCACGGGCAGGAGGACACCACAATCACCGCAACGATACTGCGATGCGTCAGAGCCCAGTAGAGGTCGCTACTTCTGCGATGCGCAGACCAAACCTTCGAACCATCCAGACGAAGATCGTCGCTCCTCAAAGCTTGAACTGCCAAGCTAACTAGTAGTTCTACCAGTGTGTTTGGGTTTCTCCGCTTGGTAATTTTCGAAGCTAAGTTGCTTGTGATGCCAAAGGAGGGTCGGCATGATAAAACGTAGCCTGAGCATTCTTGTCCTTATTACGACGGTATTTTTCCAGTTCACTCCAAGGACGTGCGCGCAGGATGCTGTGCCCCGAGTGACCAGCAAACCTGTCGGCGATGATTTCCAACCCATCACAGATGAAGATATCCAGATAATGCGCAAGGACATTCGTTCCCAGAGAAAACAGATCATTGCCGCCAACCTGAAGCTAACCGACGTAGAGTCGGAGAAGTTTTGGCCAGTTTACGAGCAATACATCACGGAGTTGGTGAACATCAACGCCACGAAGTACGCATTGATTAAGCAGTACGTGGAAACCCGTGGCGCCTTGACCGATATACAGGCTGAAAATTCGACCAGCCAGTGGGTCAGTATCGATGAATCTGTAGCCGGATTGAGAAAGAAGTACATTCCAATTTTTCGCAAGGTCCTGTCGCCGAAAAACACAGCACTCTTCTACCAATTGGATCGACGTGTTCAGCTGATGATTGACCTCCAACTAGCAGCGTCACTACCCATGCTCGAGCCTTAGGCCGGAATTTTGGAAGTGAAAACGACGGGAACTATGTTTCTGATCGGCCCAGTCGATGCCTATGAATGCCGCGAACTCCTTTCTGACTGAATGGATTGGACTTCTGACACGGTGGACTTATTAACCTCTCTTGAACATCTCAATCGCACCAGGTCCGCATTTCTCCCAGCGAAACCTTATTGGAGAGTGTTGTTAGTTGCTACACGACATCGGAGCGTTCGTTTCGGAGCAAAGCCGATCACGCTGCTCGAGACTCTCGGATAAAACATCTTGTGTTTGGGGCATACCCTCGTAGCCGTGGGACGCCTCGCTGCTGGCACGCGTCTCGATGCCCAAGCCACTATAGGTCCATAGCTGCCCCTTGCTGCAGAACCGGAGTGGGGTCTGCATCAGCGCGATCAAGCGGGCGGCTCGAATCGGACCGATGCGAGGAATCTGGCGCAGCGGTTTCACCGCTGCAAGACGATCACAAACGTCTTCCAGTGAAATGTCAACTCGGACCAGTTCCACAGAGCTGGGAGAGCGTTTGTACTGGTAAAATCTAGTCAGGCCGCGTTTGGGATGGCCAATCGATTATGGAGGCATTACTTGTCCTGGTCGCGAAGAAAAGTTTTCAGATGTTTCCTGTTGGCACTCATCTTCGCCAGCGGGTTGGCCTCCCGTGCCAAGGCCGGGACAAAGGTGCAGCACGTCTCGGACCGTCCCTACCAGCTCCATTTCTTTCACACACATACTCGTGAACGACTGAACATCGTCTACCGCGATGGCGAAGGCTACGACCAAGAATCCCTAGCGCAGTTAAACCGATATCTGCGAGACCACCGTACAGGCGAGATTCGTCAGTACGATCCTCGCGTATTCGATCTCCTGCACGACCTGACTACTGCGCTCGGAAATCCTAATCTTGAGATTGATGTGGTCTGCGGCTACCGCACGCCTTGGAGCAATGAATTCCTACGTAGTCATGGACACGGAGTCGCCCGCAACAGTCTCCACATGCAGGCAATGGCCATCGACATTAGGATACCCGGCGTTCCTACTGCACAACTGAGGGATGCTGCGTTGGCGCTGCATCGTGGCGGTGTCGGCTACTACGCAACGTCGGATTTTGTGCACGTGGACGTGGGGCGTGTGCGGCGCTGGTAGTCGGGCGCCGGATTTATGGGTAGGGACGGCCCCTGGCCAGCGCCGCTGCCAGTTTGGCATCGTGTCCGTAAATGTCATCAGTGAAATGAATGTCGCCGTTCTCATAAGCGAGTGCTGTCCCGTACACGATGAAGACCGGGACGCGCTTCACCAGGTTCACCGTGGCGTCGTCTTTTCCGGTCTGCATTCCTTGCTCCACCTTTTCCAGTGTCCAGCCGGGATTGTTTCGTAGTACCCACGCTGCCAGTTCTGCAGGCTTTTCCACGCGAATGCAGCCGTGGCTGAAATCACGGCGGGAGCGGGAAAATAGAGACTGAGAGGGCGTACTGTGAAGATAGACGCTGTGTTCGTTTGGAAAAATCAGTTTGATCAAGCCCAGAGCGTTGGACGGGCCGGGCTTCTGCCGGACAGCTAACTTTCCTGCCCGCAGTTGAGCTAGCACTTCGTCGGAAATGTCTCCTGAGGTGACCACGTTACCGTCCTTTGTCGTCACCTCGTAGTTCTTGCGGGCAATGTAGCCGCGATCGCGCTGGATCGCGGGAACAATTTCGCCGCGGAGAATGCTGGGAGGAACGTTCCAATAGGGACGCAGGACAACGTAGGTCATCTCGCGCGTGAAGACCGGCGTTTGCGTGCGCATTGCTTTCCCCACCACCACGCGCATGTCCATTACCACCTGATTGTGTTCGTCAAGCGCGCGCAGCCGGAAATCAGGAATATTCACGACGATCGGCGGCGCTGAAAACTCAGTCGGCAACCAGCGCCAACGCTCCAACGTAAGCTGGAGTTGAAGCACCCGATCCTGCAATGGCACGTTCAGTTGTTTGATAGTGGAGGGACCGAGGCGGCCATCGGTATCCATACCGTGTCGGCGCTGGAAGTTTTTGACCGCCTCGACCAGCTGCCCGTCGTAGATTTGAGCATCTTCGGGAGGATTGGCAGTCGTGGGCAGGTCGCCCACGAGACGCAACAAACGGGCCAGATGGGGCACGCCCGAGTACGCCTGTCCTGGATCGATAGGCTTCGTAACAGCAGGAAGCTTTTCTCCATTGTCGGTGCGTGCCAGTTCCATGTACCGCGCGAGCGCCTGCTCTGTCCGCCGATAACCTGCAAATGGAGGTTCAACCTCATCCAAGACTGGTTGCAGGCTCGAAGATGTCATGATTCGGTCGCGTAGAAACTGGGCAAGGTCGTACTTCTTGTGTTCCACGCTCAATCCGAAGTTGAAATGTTGTGGATTGATCCGGCCGATGCGCAAATCGGAAATAAACCGCATGGTGCAAACGGTGAGCGCCACGTCGAAACGCGCCACTGCCACTCCACCAGACGAGCCTTGCAGAGCAAGGATCCGCTCGTCCCAGCGGGAAGCGTCATAATCCTCCGGCTCAAGCCCCTTCTTTCCGGCATCTTTGAAAAGCTCGATCAGCGACAGGGCCTGCGGTACTGGTTGCAGCCCCTGGACCCAGGCAGGAGTGAATCCTGTCGGCTCATAGAACTCCCGAAGCCCGTTGCGATAGTCGCTGAAATTCGGCCATCGCATCCCTTCGAGGCTGCCGCTCGTAACCAGGGTCTGGATGTCGACTTGTTGTGCGGCGCTGCTATATGCGAAGAACACAACAAGACAAGCGGCTTCCCATGGAATCCGTCTCAGATTGCGCATAAGTCGGCTTCGCATCGCACTCGCCCGTATCTCGTCTCGCATAGTCTCTTTCTCGGCTACCCATACCCGGTAGAACGACTCAACCAGACACCGTAATGAGAATGGAAGCAATCTAGAGGCAGCGGTTTCCCCCAGTAACTGGTAGAAGTGGCAGTCCGCAAGGGAATTGGATGAAACATTGTGCGTGCAGCGGGATCATTGCCAAGTCTGAGATGCCCCAACTTTGCGCCGTTGCTCGTCCTGGGAGGGTTACTCCGCAATTCTCGGATAAGAAAGCAAACAAATGAGGTGACTCGATGGGGAGCGAAAATCCGACTGCAGGGGTTGATTTCAAGGTGTCCAATTCCTTGATGAGCTCATGCCAAGCCTTCGAGTTCCGCTTGGTTGCAAAGGGTTTTTCGAGATCGCCGTAATAGGAGAGAAGGTTTTGTCGCAGAGCGCCCGATACAGGTTTGCCATTCGTTTTGTTGACCAACTTGGCATACGTTTCGTCCGCGAGTCGGTAAGTGGCGGCTCTGGTGACTGCTCCCGTGTCAAGATTGTCATTGGGCAATTGGAGTTGGTCCTCCTTCTGCGCGAGGAGGAGTATTCGATAGTGGTCCAAGGTTTCGTTGAAACTGCTCATAAACAACTGCTCAGCAGCCGGTGTAGGCGGATGAAACGCGAGGCCGCTGAAGGGACCGATTTTTGGTACCACGCGCAAGAAGAATGCCTTGAGACGAGCGCCGAAGCCCGGCGTTTCGTAGAGATGGCCCCACTCTTTACGATACCCCGAACTTGAGATGTTGTAGATGAATTCCTTCTTAGTCTCATTCGGATGACTGTTCTGAATCTCGTTTTTCTTAAGATGCCATGCCACTTTGGTCATGCGTGGAATCACGGTTGAAACAGCGTGACGATAGCTGCCGATGGACAGATCCACACTGAAAAAGATGCTCGACATTTCCAGGGAATAAGTTCTGGCGAAGGCTCTTTCGAGGACCGACTTTGAAACTTCGAAGCCTACAAAGTCATGATAGGCCTTGGGCGCGTAGTTCCCCTCAGCGACCTGGTCCACATCGAAACCGTACTCCACCTTCATGTGCGCGGATGGCTTGTCCTGATAGGTGACAACCGGACCGTATTTCTTTGCCAGTTTGGGGTATGTGATCGCAACCGCTCGGTTGGTGGCAAGCTCGTGACCTGAGGTGTCGGCAGCGTAGTGCGCCAGAGCGCCCAGCGCGAATGCGTATTCATTTAGATCCCTTGATTCCTCGATCAAGGCAAGTACAAAGTCACCGCTTCGGACATAGTGTGCGAGGTCACTGAAGAATCGACTACCGAACGGGTAGTAACCCATATCTTGGATAATTGCGCCGCCATAGGCATAGGCGTGAGCCTTGAGCAAATCCTCTGGCGTCGCACAAGGGAATCGACTCAAGAGTAGGGGCTCGATGCCATCCCTCCACGCAGCATCGATAATGGCCTCATGCGTTAGGACGGAGTATCCTGCGCAATTGGTAGTGTAGGATATTCCAAGGAGTAACCCGAAAATCAGACGTCCTGACAGGGATAGCACAGAGAATCTCCTCCGCCGGCTTTGTGTCTCGTGCAACCTGTGGGTGCGACCTTGTTGGATGGGCAGCGTCGGCGCTCCTGTTTCGAACGAAACGCCATGGGCT
>Ga0210409_10004517_pt1 | contig 14969 bp, 11 predicted proteins | sample IncBWH17MmetaG_FD_161649 | JGI IMG/M metagenome (GOLD analysis project Ga0210409, IMG submission 161649) | Forest soil microbial communities from Barre Woods Harvard Forest LTER site, Petersham, Massachusetts, United States - Inc-BW-H-17-M | ecosystem: Environmental > Terrestrial > Soil >... | reverse complement strand
TGGGAGCTGACGCTGCGTTCCCCACGCATCCAAAACCGGGCGCAGTTCTATCTCACCTATTCCAACCAACTGGCTCTTGGCTTCGGCTGCGTCGTTGGCGGCTTGATCGGCCCATGCGCTACGCCTTCCCCGGGCTACTTTCTACTGGACCATGACCAGCGCAATACGTTGCATCTTGGCGGCCAGTACACGCTGCCGTGGCGGGCGTATGCTTCTGCCGACGTTTACTATGGCTCGGGCTTCTCCAATGGCAATCCGGCGATCCCTGGAGATCATCTTCAGCCGCACACGACCTTTGACTTGTCATTCGGTAAGGAATTCGGGGAAAAGTTTTCGGCTTCGCTGAGCGCGACGAACGTGGCGAACCGGCGGGTTCTGCTGGACAACAGTTTCACCTTCGGCGGAACGCATTATCTGAATCCACGGGAAGTTTTCATTCAAGTGCGCTACCGCTTTCATTACTAATTGGGTGAGCCGAGAGTGCGGATAGCCAGAAATGGCTGTCCCACTGGTGCGGCGCGCAACCTATTGTGTCGTTCCCGTCGCCCGGCTACACTATCGGCGCAGTGCACGAATTTAAGGCGATGGAGTTCGCCAAAACCGTTCCAGCGCGTGCTGGAGCTGATGACTCCTGGCTGCCGGGCGGCACCAGGAGTTTTTTGTTTCGCTCGGGCGGCGGATTGGAGCTACGTTGCGGCTGATCTTGATTGCGGTCTTTGGCGCGGTGGGCACGCTGGCGCGTTACGGGCTGCAGGGCGTCGTGCAGGTGCGCTCGGAGGGAACGTTCCCTTATGGCACGCTGCTTGTCAATCTGAGCGGATGTTTCTTGCTCGGGCTGATTGGGCAATTCACCTTGAACCGCCTGGTGATCTCTCCGGACTGGCGCGTGGCCATCGCGGTGGGGTTTTTCGGCGGCTATACAACTTTTTCGAGTTTTGGCTGGGAGACCGCGAAGATGTTGGAGGATGGTGAGTGGCTGCCGGCAACCACGTACGTGGCTGCGAGCGTCGTCATGGGCTTGCTGCTGTCTGTGGCGGGAATCCGGCTAGCGAATAGATTCTGATCCGGCAGGGCCTTACGCCAAAAAAGCGGCGGCCTCGATCCGCCGCACTCCCTAGGAGTCGCGCATGACGCACGAAAAATTTGAGGGCGAGCGCACGCTGATGCGCATTCATATCGGGGAGTCGGACAAGTGGCACGGCAAGCCGCTGTACGAGGCGATCGTCGAGATGCTGCGCAAGGAGAAATTTTCAGGAGTGACCGTGCTGCGCGGAGTGGCGGGTTATGGCGGCTCCAGCGTCTATCACACCGATAAGCTCTTGCGGCTGTCGCAGGATCTGCCGATCATTCTGGAGATTGTAGAAAGCACGGAACGAATCGAGCAGATTTTGCCGCGGCTGGACGCCATGGTCGAGGGCGGCCTGATCACGCTAGAGAAGGTGCGCGTCATTCTGTATCGCGCGGCCAAGAAATAGCGGCGCAGCACTCCCCAAATCCTGCTTTCCTCCCATGGAAAAATTGACCTAGAAGGCTGTTGCGCGTGCGAAAACCGCGTGCTAGCCTGTGGCGAATAAAAGGCGAATGAGGGAGGGCTCGCATGTCGGAATCACTGGCGGTACGCAGGGCTGGCGCTTCGGACACCGCGGGTTCCGATGGCCATGCACTATCACGCGGTTCGACAGCGACCGCTCGCGTCCATGAGGTGCTGGACGTACTCGCTGCTCGCGATGTTCATGGCGAAATCCTTACTGCAGTTCGCCACTATCCGGCGCGCGAGGCGCAGTGGGCGGACTTCCCATCCTGGACGCACGCCGATCTGAAGGCGGCTTACGCCGGCAAAAACATTCGGCTGCTCTATAGCCACCAGGCCGCCGCTGCGGAAACGGTGCACGCCGGCAAGAACGTGGTTATCGTCACCCCGACGGCTTCCGGAAAGACGCTGTGTTACAACCTGCCAGTCCTGAATGCGATTCTGGAAAGCTCCGATAGTCGCGCTCTCTATCTCTTCCCGACTAAGGCGCTGGCGCAGGATCAACTCGCGGAACTCCATGATTTGAACCAGCGGCTCGCGAGCCGCTTTGGCGTTTTCACCTATGACGGCGACACGCCGAGCGACGCGCGCAAGGCTATCCGCGAAAAAGGGCACATCGTGCTGACCAATCCGGACATGCTGCACACCGGAATTCTGCCGCACCACACGCGCTGGACAAGGCTTTTCGAGAATTTACGCTACGTCGTGATCGACGAGCTGCACACCTATCGCGGCGTCTTTGGCAGCCACTTGTGCAACGTGCTGCGCAGGTTGCGGCGCATCGCGCGCTTTTATGGGCGCGAACCGCAATTCATCTGCTCGTCGGCGACGATCGCAAATCCGGGAGAGCTGGCCGCGCGGCTACTGGAAGCGGACGTCGAGGTGCTAAACGCCAATGGCGCGCCAGCCGCTGAGAAAACGTTCGTTTTCTACAATCCGCCGGTGGTGAATCGCGCGCTGGGCATTCGCCGCAGCTACATCAACGAATCCGCCCGCGTAGCGCAGGAATTCCTGAAGCACGAGCTGCAGACCATCGTGTTCGCAAATTCGCGTCTGCACACCGAACTGCTGCTGACGTATTTGCAGCAGGCCAATCCGCGCGCGCCAGGCAAGCCGGAAACGATTCGCGGCTACCGCGGCGGCTACTTGCCGAACGAGCGGCGGGAAATCGAGCGCGGGCTGCGCGACGCGCGAATTCGTGGCGTGGTCTCGACGAGCGCGCTGGAGCTGGGAATCGACGTCGGCTCGCTGGATGCGGTGGTGATGGCGGGCTATCCCGGCACGATCGCGGGAACCTGGCAACGCGCGGGGCGGGCGGGACGCCGCAGCGGCAGCTCGTGCGCCGTGATGGTGGCTTCTTCGACGCCGCTCGACCAATTCATGGTGCGGAACCCGGATTATTTCTTCGGAAGGACACCGGAGCATGCTTTCATCCAGCCGGACAACCTGGAAATTCTGGTCAATCATCTGAAATGCGCGGCGTTCGAGTTGCCAATCGCGCCGGAAGAGCGCTTCGGCAATGTGGACGTGCCGGACCTCTGCACGCGGCTCGCCGAGGCGGGCTACCTGCATCAGGCGGGGGATCATTATCACTGGACGCACGAGGCGTATCCGGCCGATACGGTCAGCCTGCGGTCGGTGACCAGCGACAATTTCGTGATTATCGATATCACCGGCGAGCCGGACGTGATCGGCGAAGTCGATTTCTCGAGCGCGTTGACGACCGTGCATGAGAAAGCGATTTATCTGCACGGCGGCGAGCAATATCACGTCGAGCATCTGGATTTCAAAGAGCGCAAAGCGTACGTGAAGCGCGTGGACGTCGATTACTACACGGACGCCATCCGCTACACGCAGGTGCGCGTGCTGGAAGTCGCGGCGAGCGATCGCAGCCCGGATTCGTCTCGCTCGCATGGAGATGTTTTGGTGCGGTCCCAGGTGGTGGGATTCAAGAAGATCAAGTTTTTCACCAACGAAAACGTGGGCGCGGGAAAACTGGAGCTGCCGGAAAACGAAATGCACACGACTTCGTACTGGATCACGCTGGAGCGGCCGCTGTTGGAATCGCTGCCGTTCACGGTGAGCGAGCGGCAGAGCGGGATGTTCGGCCTGCTGCACGCGCTGGAATCCGTCGCGACGCTGCTGCTGATGTGCGATGGACGCGACCTGGGCACGGCGATTGGCGAGCGCCCGGCGGATACGGCGGGCGTCGAAACCGCCGAAGATTTTTCCGCAGCGCGCATCGACGATGTGGTTAGCGGAAGTGCGAAGGAGTTCTTCGAGCCTAACCTTTATCTCTTCGATGCTTATCCGGGCGGCATCGGTTTCTCCGAGCCGCTTTTCCGTGCGCATGAATTGCTCGTAGAGAAGACGCGCGAGCTGATCGCCGCGTGTGGATGCGAACAGGGATGCCCATCGTGTGTCGGTCCCGCAGGAGACCTGGCGCCGCGCGCAAAGGAAGCAGCGTTGGCCATCCTCGATCGGTTGCGTGCGTAATGGCGCTATTCAGTGACAAGTTCTCGCGGCTTGCGGCATTGAAGCCGACTCGGCCGCGGCCATCGGGTGCGGAGCTGCTGCGCGCGCCGCATGCCGAGGATTCATTGTCACGCCTGCTCGGCGCAGGGATCGCCACCAACCGCTACGGACAGCACGTCTTGGTGCGCAACTGGTTTTCGTCGCCGGAATATTCCGACATTTCCGAGGTAAGCCTGGAATTGCTTTCGCGCGGCCGGGACGAAGGGCTCTCGAAGCTTATGCGCGCCGCCCTGGCCGATCCATCGAAATGGCTCTTTCTTGACACGGAGACCACGGGCTTGGCGGGCGGCACGGGCACCTATGCATTTCTGATTGGGCTGGCGTGGTGGGACGCCGGCGCGCTGCAAGTCGAGCAGTTTTTCATGCGCGACTTCGGCGAAGAGCATGCGATCTTGCACGAAGTCGCCGCGCGCATCGCGGAGCGGCCGGTGCTGGTCACGTTCAACGGCAAGGCATTCGACTGGCCGCTGCTCGAAAACCGCTTCACGATGACGCGATCGATCGCCGTGCCGCGGCTGGCAGCGCATCTCGATCTGCTGCATCCTGCGCGCGCGTTGTGGAAGCTGCGGCTCGGGTCGGTGCGGCTGGTGGAGCTGGAGCGGCACGTGCTGGACGCGGCGAGACTGGGATGGCATCGGCAAGACGACGTACTGGCCGCGCTGATTCCGCAGCATTACTTCGATTATTTGCGCGGAGGACCGGCGGAGCCGCTAGCGGCGGTGGTACGGCACAATCAGATGGATTTGCGAGGGCTGGCGGCGCTGGTGGGCAAGATTGACGCGCTGCTGGCGTCGGAGGACGGCCGCGACGTGGAGAGCCTGGACTTGTTCGGGCTTTCGCATTTCCTGCAGCGGCGCGGCGAATCGCAGCGGGCGCACTCCGCGTGCACGCAAGCCATCGATCTCGGGTTGCCAAAGGAATACGACCAGCAGGCGCGGCGCGAGCTGGCGCTGCTGGCCAAGCGTCGCGGCGAACACGAGAAGGCCGCAGCTCTATGGCACGAGTCGGTGAAAGACGAGCGCAATGGCGCGCACGCTTGCGAGCAGCTCGCTGTTTACTACGAGCGCAGGAAGAAGGATTTTGCGCGCGCGCTGGAGTTCGCGAAGCTGGGCCTTGCGAAGGTTCGCCGGGCACGCGCGCTTTTTCTCGAGCGGCACGGCGCGCGGGGCGGCGTACGGACGGAGCAACGGCTGGCGGCTCGCGTTGCGCGGTTGCAAACGCGAGTCGAGTTGAAGAATGGAACGGGTCCTACCCTGCTGCTCGAGAGTCGCGGCCCAATCCCGGCGGCGAGCAAACTGCCGGCATGAACGAGCTCGTCTGAGCACCTGTCGCGGTTCCGGCCCGGACCGCGACTTCCTTTGCGTCCTTTGCGAGGACTTTTGGCGGTTCTGGAACCGGCGCCCATTGAAGTTCGTTATTAAGCTTGAGGAAGAGCGCACGGTTGCCCCCTTCAAGGGTCACGCACTCGTTTTCAAAACAGCGGAGGAAGACACCGCCGTCTGGGGTGTCGAAGGAAAAGAAATTGGGCTTGCGAAGCAGATTGCTACGCTTTTCGTGTTTTTTCTCGAGCGCTTCGGAATATTGGCCGAAGAAACGCAGGGCTTGCTCCTCGCTGGCCAGGCGCGCGCGCGTTATCAGCAGGAGACGCTTACTCTGCTTCTGCTCATAGACCGCGTAGCGGTCCCCGTCCCACGCCGCGGACAAGGCCTTGGCGCGCGGCTCATCGAGGAATTGTTTGAGGACTTCTTTCCAGCCGAATTCGCCCAGGACGTTTTCGTCGAGCTTGGCCCAATCGGCGCCTAAAGCTTTTTCCATGGACGGCAGCGAGACAGGTGCCGGCACCTTGCCGGAGGTGTACAGCGCGGGGTGCATAATTTGCTGCGTGGAAATCGGGGGCTTGGCGAAAATGGCGGACAAGCCTTCCCAGCCGGCGGGCTTGAGGACCGCGGCGGAAAATGTCAAACCGTCGAGGTACGGAAAAATCAGCGCGTCTCTCAGGAAAGGCGGCGCTTTCTTGAGCAGTGGCGTTTCGGTCATGTCGCCGATCAGCATGGCGGGATTAATGTCGGGCAAATCCTGGAGCGAGCGCCCGCTTCCCTGGAGCTCGTAGTCCAGCATAGCGGCCATGGCGCTGCCTTCAAGGACTGCTTCGCGTGCGAGCTCGCCGTCATCGTTGGGCCGCGCGGCCTTTGCCCAGGCCTCAATCTGAAAATGCTGGTCTTCGAGGGCATGGGTTAGCTCGTGGGCCATGACCATACGCTGGTCGTCGATGGGAATCCAGTCGGCAACGTAGAATTCGTGCGCTTTCGGATCGTACAGGCCGGCGATTTGCTCGGTGAGCAGGTCGACCATGAAGGAATCCAGGTCGAACCCCTTGGGAAGCAGGCCGAAGGCCTCGGCACTTCGAGCGTCGGCATAGCGCTCGGCGGTGTTTTTGTCTTCGTTCATTTCCTGGATGACGTGGGCGCGAATCTCCTCGCGCGAGCGCAGACTCTTCTTGACCGGGCCGCGTAGGGCCAGGCCGGTGATCTGACTCATCTGCTCAAGCACTTCGTCGGCGGCTGCGGAGAAATCCGCGGCGCCAGGTTTGCCCGCGACGTTCGGCGGCGTCGCGGGAGCGGTGGTTTGCTGCGCGAAGCCAAAGGAGGCGAAACTCGCGGCCAAGGCGAGAAGTACGACAATGAGAAGTGCTAACGGGCGACGAGAACGCGAAATCGAAGTGGACATGACATTTTCAGAATAGCAGATTCAGTGTTAGGTCGCCGTCGGGGCTTAACGGCTATGATGCAGTTGGTTAAAGCGGAATCTGGGAACTAACGATGTGCGAAATCGCCGGGTGGGAGGCGGAAAGGGCTACCCGGCTGCCTGTTCCGCTGTAGGTTCTTTTTCGAGAATCTCCAGAATCGCGCGCACATTCGAGCAAAAAAGCTCCTTGAGATACTCCGGCGATTCGGCGGGCAAGAAGGCGCGATAGGACTCGAGCCGGCGCCACTGCGCAGCGGCGCTTCGCGAGCCATTCGGCAACGTGCGAAGGTGAGCGCGCAGGTCTTCCTCCTGGACCGCCAAAGGGGTCTCCAGAATACGCTCGAAAAGTTCCTGATGGCACTGCTCGAGGGCTTGTTGAACCGCCGTTTTCGGGTAGACGGCGCTAAGGCCGGCATGGGAATACACGTTGGTCGAAAAGTCGCGAAGCGAAGCCAAATAGGCGAGGCGAGAAAAAGGGCTGGAGGTTCTTGCCAGCGTGGAAAGCGTCAGGTCATGGATAATGCGCCGATTCTGCTGGAGTTGTGTCAGTGTATCCATCTGCCTACCTGATCCGAAAAGAATGCCCTGTGAAGAAGATGCGATTCCCAAATGCTGACCCTCGGGGATTCGCCTCTGAAGAAAATAGATATCATATTCGGACTGTTCGCGCCGGCTTCTGTAAGTCGCTCAGGTAATTATAATCGAAGTAACTCTACAATGGAGTGAAGTTTTGTGGCGGCCCGGTTGGCAACGGTCAACGTCCGCCGAGCCGCGATTACCACGCAGCAAGCATCGACGCTACATAGGCGCGGACTGGACATGGCCTAGCGCCATCTCCACGGCGGACAGCAAGTCCGCGGCCTGAAACGGCTTTTGCAACACGATCGACCCATTTCCAGAATGATTTTCCGCTTGCGCAGGCGTCGCTGAAGCGCTCATCCAAACCAGTCGTCCTGCCAGTGCGGGCCTGTTCGCCAGAAGCCATTCTTGCAGACCTTCCCCCCCAGCTGCCGCGCGCACTTCAGCGTCCGCTACTACCGCGTCGAATTCCTGCTTGCTTAGAAGGCGCTGCGCTTCGGGAAAGGTTGCAGCGGTCCACACCACGTGATTTCCTTCGCGAAGGATGGCTTCCACAGCTTCCAGCACGGACTCATCGTTGTCGATCAAGAGAATGCGCCCGCCGCGGGCAGCAGCAGCCCCAGTGGGCGGAATTGCGTCCTCGGGAGCGATCGCGCGCTGATACGGCAACTCAATAGTGAAGCAAGCGCCGGAGGGCTGCAAATTGCTTACGCTGATGGAACCCCCATGTTCGGTGACGATGCCATAGCAGATGCTCAAGCCTAGCCCGGTACCCTTGCCCACTGGCTTGGTGGTGTAGAAAGGATCGAACACGCGGGATGCATCTTTCACGCCCGGACCGCTGTCCTTGAATTCCACAACCAGGCGATCCTCTCTTGCCCTGGAGCTGACCCAGAGATCCCCTTCGTTGGAGTTCTCCAGGATTGCATCGACGGCGTTGTTCACGAGGTTCAGAAATACCTGCTGAAGCTGGTGCGGGTCCGCGGCGGTCATCGGCAAATCGGGAGCGAGGTCGTAGTGCACGCGGATGTTGCTCAGGCGGAGGTCGTAGTCGCGCAACGCCAGCGTATCCTCCAGTATTTGGTTGAGTTGCACGGCCGCGCGCTCCGGCTTGTGCTGGCGGGCAAAGCTCAGGAGATTCTGCACGATTCGATGGGTGCGCTGCGCCTGTTTGTAGAGCTTGTCCGAGTACTCCATCCCTAGCGGCGGCATCTGTCCGCTCGATAGCAGCAATTGGCTGTATCCCAGGATGGCGGTCAGCGGGTTGTTAAGCTCGTGCGCAACACCCGAGATCAGTTGGCCGACGGCGGCCATCTTTTCGCTATGGAGCAGCTGTTCCTGGGTACGCCGCAAATTTTCGTAAGCTTGCCGCGTCTCTTCATACAGCACCGAGCGATCAATGGCGTTGGAAATCTGGCTGCCCACGGCAATCAGAAGATTGATGTCCGCCGGCGAAAATTCTCTGGGGGTGCGGCTGCCAACCACGAGTCCGCCGAGCACGCGATCCTTGGACCACAGGATCACCACAAAGGCGGAATGCAGCCCTTCCTTTCGCTGCGCCTCCCGCAAAATTATAGGGATGGGCAAACCCTGCGCCGATAGGAAGGTGGCGTGCACCGCCTTAATATGTTGCAGCAATTCGGGCTGCACCGTGACTGGCGGAATATGCCGGCCCTGCTCCGAGCGATGGCCAACCGCTGCGATGCGCCGCAAGGTCACCCCGGCCTCATCGAACAGGTAAAGCGAGGAGGCGTCCAACTTAAAGAGCTCAGCCATTTGCCGCAGCGTGCGGTGAATCGAGTCGTTGAGATCGAGGGACTCCGTAAGGGTCTGGCCAATAGAGTTCAGCACCATCAGCTCGCGATTGCGGCGCCGAATTTCCTGCTCGGCTCGCTTGCGGTCGGTTATGTCCAGCAGGAAACCCTGTAAGGCGGTCAGGTTGCCGCCGGCGTCCCGAATGGCGATGGAACACTCCATCATCGTGCGGACTTCACCATCTTTGCGGCGAATTTCGTATTCAAAGTCCGCGACAGTTCCGTGATCCTGCAGAAGCTTCTTGAGGCGCTCGCGGTCCGCGGAGTTCACGAACATCGATGGGATATCGGCATTGAGCAGTTCATCGCGCTCTTCGAATCCCAGAATGCGCATCAGCGCGTCGTTGAAGTCCAGGAATCGTCCTTGCGGATTGGAGATGAAAACTCCCTCTTGAACGTTCGATACCAGGGTCCGGTATTTCTCTTCCGCGCGCTTGCGCTCGGATATGTCTTTCAAGGCGTGCACCGTGCCTAGCTGGCGGCCGCGCGGATCGGTGAACGTCGAATTGGAAGCCAGGAAATATCCCGTGAGCCAAGGATCCGGGTCGTCGCCCTCCCCGGCAATTCCTTCGCAATACGGGCAATCCTTGTAGTGGGTCCCTTTGCGAGGGAGCAGGTCGGTGACCATGCGGCCAACCAGCGCTGCCGAATCGCGGCCGAGCAAGTTCCCCAGCCGCTGGTTGGCGCGCAGGATGCGAAATTCGGGGTCATGAACGAAGATCGGATCGCCAATCGAATCAAACGTGTAAGCCCACTGCTGTTGTACTGTCGCGACTTGCTCGAACAGCCTTACGTTCTGCAGCGTGAGGCCCAGAAGATTGGCAATGTTCACCAGATAAGAGATCTCGTCACGTTGAAAACGAATGTTCTGAAAGGACCCTACCGAGATAACACCGACTGGCCCATCTTTCCCGGGCAGCGCCAGGGAAATGCTCTCGCTGACGCCGCTCTCTTCCATTCGGACGCGCTCTTTGGCATCCACCTCCTCGTCCAACCGCAGAAATAGGCAGTCCTTCTGAAGGACGCGCTGTACCCATGGCTCAGTGACGGCCACGCGCTCGTGCTTTTTCAGGTAGGTTTGCTGGAACCCGACCGAAGCTCGCGCGACCAACTGCGCGGCGCTTCCCTCACCTTCCAGTAAGCGCACAATCCCATGCGTCGCCCCCAGGCTCTCCACTAGGTGCCCAAGCACCTGCTCGAGGACCTCGCGCACCGACAAAGTTTGCGTGCTGGCCGCCGTGAGCAGAGAAAGCCGCCGCATTTTGTCATTCAATTCATCGCTATGCGCACGCGCACTTTCGAGCACGAAAACAGCCATGGCGATGCCCAGCGAAACATTGAGCAAGTGGTCGAATGCCAGCCGCAACAGGAAGAACGGGTGGTCGAGCCACTGAAAGCGATCGAGGCCGTTGAGACCGCTGACCAACAAAGCGCCCGCGAGCAAACGGCCGCCATGCCCCTTGTGCTTGGCCCTTGCGCGCCACAACAGCCAGCCGGCCCACAACGAGATGACGGACTCGAGCGCGGCCGTCTCCCAATGAATCTTTCCGAAGTACGGTGCGGAAGCGCCGCGCTCGATGTAATAGACCCCGGCCAACACGGCGGTAGCCAGCGGCAGCACCGGCCACTTGCGATTTACGCCGCCCACCGTGAGTTGCATCGCAGAAGAAAGAAAAAGAAGCAGGGCTATGACTTGCGTTGCGAGCATAGCTAAACGCAGCTCCGGGCTTTCTTGCGCCGCAAGGCCGAGCTCGAAAACGGAGGAAATCGTCAGACTAATCCAGCCCATCAGCCAGAGACGAAAATAGCCGTCCGGATGGTCTCGCCGAAGCAGCAGAAACAGGACCAGCAGGACGATGAACGCCGTCACTTCAAAGAAGGCAATGGCGAGCAGGCCCTGATTTACGAACACTTTTGCGCCGCCTCCCGGCTGGTACGCTGGCGACTCCAGACACACAAGTACAGGCTCGTACGGAAGGCCTGGAACCCTGAGGACTACTTACCTTTTGAAGCTACATGCTGTTTTCTGAATGGGCAATGGCCCCAACTTGTCCGTGTGCTGTCCCTTATAATGGCTGCTGGGCAGATTGACCCCTGGGAGCCAACCTTGGAAGTCGAAAACATACTTGTCGTCGATGACGAGGAAGCCATCCGGGAAGTCGTTTCCACAATGCTTGAATCCAAGGGATATCACTGCACGGCGGTAAGCAATGGACGCGCGGCCCAGGACCAGGTCAAGCGCACCACACCCGACCTGGTGCTGAGCGACATGATCATGCCGGAAATGGACGGCATCAAGCTGCTCGAGTGGCTGCGCCAGTACGACCCGGAAGTTCCGGTAATCATGGTCACCGCGATTCACGACATTTCCACAGCCCTGGAGGCCATACGGCGGGGCGCTTACGACTACATTTTGAAACCCTTTGAGAAGGACCAACTTTTCCTGGGAGTTGGTCGCGCTTTGCAGCATCGCCGCCTGATCATGGAAAACCGTACCTACCAGCGAAATCTCGAGCAGTTGGTGGAAGAGCGCACCGCGCAACTCACCGGGGCGATCGCGCAGCTCGAACAGTCCTACGACGACACGCTGGAGGCGCTGGGCAGCGCGCTGGACTTGAAGGACGCGGAGACCGAAGGTCATTGCCAGCGGGTGACTGCGTTCTGCATCTCCATCGCGAAGGCCATGCCCGTGCCCGACGCGTACCTTGCGGTGCTGGCACGCGCTGCTTTTCTTCATGACATCGGCAAGATGGCCATTCCGGACGGCATCCTCCGCAAACCAGGCCCGCTCACCGAAGACGAAAAACAGATCATGCGCAAGCATTGCGAAATCGGCTACAACATGCTGATCCGCATTCCCTTCCTGCGCGATGCCGCGGAAATCGTGCTGGCCCACCAGGAATTTTTCGATGGCTCGGGTTACCCCAGAGGCCTGAAAGGCGAGGACATTCCCCTGGGGGCACGCATCTTTACCATCGCGGATTCGCTCGATGCCATGATCAGCGACCGGCCGTATCGTAAAGCTTTGCCCCTTTCGCATGCCAGGGGAGAGATTAAGCGCTGCTCGGGTACGCAGTTCGATCCCAGGGTCGTGGACGTTTTCACGTCCATTCCAGAGGAGCACTGGCTGGAATTGCGCGAAAATCTGGGCTCTCCGTTCAAGCTGGCGCATTTGAAGAATCTGTGAATTCTTGTGTTCACTAGTAAACCCGGGTTCCGCAGCGCGTTTTCGCGGCGTATACTGTCGACGCTTGCGTAGTACCTGAGGAGGCGTGCATGCGTTCGGTGCATTTCAAATCGATGATCGTTGCGGCAGCCCTGGCCGGCTGCCTGGCTGCTGGCGCCATTCGCGCGCAGGAAGACGTCAAAGTCACGCACACTTCGCTGAAGGCCGGCGACGTGGCTCCGGACTTTACGCTGCTCGACAACCAGTGGAAGCAGATCCGCCTGAGTGACTACCGCGGCAAGAAAAATGTCGTCCTGGCCTTTTACGTTCTGGCCTTCACCGAGGGTTGAACAAAAGAACTTCAGGCCTATCAGGCTGATATGGCCAAGCTCGAAGCTTCCGACGCTGTCGTTTTCGGCATCAGCATCGACAGTCCGGCCGCCAACAACGCTTTCGCGCAAAAAATCGGCGTGACCTTTCCGCTGCTCAGCGACATGAACCGCAAAGTGCTGAAACAGTACGGCATCCTGAAAATGTACAACGTCCAGAAAGAAGAATATGATTGGGCGCAGCGCACCACCTTCGTCATCGACAAAAAAGGCGTGATTCAGTCGGTGGAAGAAGAGGCCAGCGCCATCAACCCAAACAATGCCGTCGCTCTGTGCACGAAACTGCCGAAAAAATAGCTCTCCGCGCGTTCGGGAATTCATGCGCATGCTGCCTCGGCCCGGATTATTCGCCGCATGAGCTCTAATCCACTCGCAGCCTCCTATAGTCCTATTCCACAATTTGATTTGGCGGCGCAATATGCCGCCATCGGCGGTGAAGTTCGCGAAGCGGTCGAGCGCGTGCTTTCCTCCCAGCAATTTATCCTGGGAAGCGAAGGCGTTGCGCTCGAAGAAGAAGTCGCGCGATTTTGCGGCGCGGCGCATGGCATCGGCGTCGGCTCCGGCACCGATGCGCTGGTGCTCGCGCTGCGTTCCTGCGGAGTCGCGGCCGGCGACGAAGTCATTCTTCCGCCGTTCACCTTTATAGCCACCGGCAGCGCGGTGAGCGCGCTGGGAGCGAAGCCGGTCTTCGCGGACATTCATCCCAACACCTACAACATCGACCCTGCGCAGATTGCGCGTCGTGTGACTCCGCGCACGCGCGCTATCGTAGTGGTTCATCTCTACGGCCTGGCCGCGGATATGGACCCCATCATCGATTTCGCGTGCAAGCAGAACTTGCCGGTGATCGAAGACAGCGCGCAAGCCATCGGTGCCGTCTACAAGGGCCGGCGCACCGGATCTCTCGGCGACGTGGCTTGTTTTAGCTTTTACCCGACAAAGAATCTGGGCGCGTGCGGCGATGCCGGCATGATCGTGACCAACTCGCCGGAGCGCGCCGCGCGCTTGCGCATCCTGCGCAACCATGGGCAGACGGAGAAGTACATCGGCAGCGAGCCGGGCTGGAACGGCCGGCTGGATGAAATTCAGGCCGCGATTCTTCGCGTAAAGCTTCGCCATCTTGCGGAGTGGCAGCGCGCCCGGCAAGCTCACGCCGCAGAATACACGCGACATATTTCGCAAATTCCCGGCATCATGCCGCCGCTTGTGCCTGAGGGCTGCGAGCATGTCTTTCACCAGTACACCATTCGCGTGGAAGAACGCGACAAATTGCAACGCACTTTGACGGAGAAACAAATCGGCAGCGCCGTCTATTACCCACTGCCGCTGCATCTGCAACCGGTGTACGCTTCTCTCGGATACAAAGCTGGGGACTTTCCACACGCCGAGCATGCCGCGCAAGAAGTTCTGTCACTCCCGATGTATCCGGAGCTGCGGCCGGCTCAGTTGGCGCGCGCGGCGGAAGCCGTGACCGAATTCGTCCGCCACTAGCTGCCGCTCATCTTCCCAGATAGAGAAGCAGCAATAGAAATACCCACAGACCGTCCATAAAATGCCAGTAGTAGGAGGTAATTTCCACGGCAGTGGTGCGCGAGATTTTGCCCTTCTCAAAATCGCGCGTAGACACGTACAGCAACGCGGCAACTCCGCCAAGCAAGTGCACGGCGTGCGCGGCCGTAAAAATGTAGAAAAAACTGGTGGCCTGACTGCTCGCGATGTATATGCCCGTGGCAACCAGTTGCAGCCAAGCAATCAGTTGGCCAGCCAAGAATAAGAAGCCGAGAATGGTCGTGACGCGCCACAGCTTGCGGAATCCCGGAAAATCGAAGGCCGGTAGCCGCCGTCTCGCCTTTTCGAGCGTATAGCTGCTCAGCAACAAGACCGCCGTATTAGGCCAGAGGATCCTTGGCAGGTGCAGCGGCACCCAGGTTGAGCTCACGTGCTTCAGGACGAGGAAGGCGCTGCAGAGCCCCAGGAAGAACATCAGGATGGAAATCATGCCCAGCAGGATGGCCGTCGAATAGCGGCGCTGCCGTGGCTTGCGGGGCCGCCTGCCCTTGTCGCCATCTTCTCCACCGTCGCCTCCCGCAGGGGGCTCTTGCCCTCCGCCTCCTCCACGAATATCGACGACGATCAGCTCGGTATCTTGCGTAGCCATTGTCCCGGGCCTGCGTTGAGGCGTGGCGGCCACCTTCGGGCAACCGCTCTCC
>Ga0210409_10004516_pt1 | contig 14973 bp, 9 predicted proteins | sample IncBWH17MmetaG_FD_161649 | JGI IMG/M metagenome (GOLD analysis project Ga0210409, IMG submission 161649) | Forest soil microbial communities from Barre Woods Harvard Forest LTER site, Petersham, Massachusetts, United States - Inc-BW-H-17-M | ecosystem: Environmental > Terrestrial > Soil >... | reverse complement strand
GCCCGACGAGCCGCCCGAGCCCCCTGCGGGCATCGATGCGACATGGGGGTGGCGGAGCTTTGCACAGGTGGGGGCCATCTGCTCAATTCCGCGGTACGTGGAGAACCATGCGCAGCAGCTGAGGCAGAAGTATCTCGCCTTCATCCACGACTTGGGAGAGCGCCAGATCGCCGGTCGGCGGGTAATCGACCACTTCGACCTCGGCGATGGCTTCAGCCTGTGGTGGATGACACTGCTGGCGGAAAAGAGCCCCTTGAAATCACCGGGAATCTACGCCGTCCTGCGATTGCTTGCTCTTGAAGAAATTCTAACGGACAAGCGCCCAACTGCGCTGTTGCTCATCAGCTACGATCGCGCGCTTGTTCGCGCGGTTCGTCGGCTGTGCGAAAATTTGCACATAGAGTTTCGATGGCGATCAGCGGGCATTTCGACCGGAAGACTGTCACTGCGCGGTCTCTACGATGCCCTGCCACACGCCCTAAAAGGGCTGCTCAGTCTGCGACATCTCGTAAAGAGATGGCCATTGCGCACGGTTGGCAAGCCGCCCTGGTTCGCCGGCGACGACGCGCTATTCATTTGCTCGTACTTCATTCATCTAGATCCCGTTCTGTGCGAGCAAGGTCGATTCCATTCCCGTCAGTGGGAAGACTTGCCCGAGTTGCTGCATGCGGCTGGGCGCCGGACCAATTGGATCCAGCTGTTTCTGTTCAGCGCTGCCGTACCCGATATTGCGACAGGGCTCGGCTGGATACGCCGATTCAATCGCGATGCCAGCAAACAGGGCTGCCAGTCGTTCTTGGACAGCTATCTGACGCTGCGGAATGTCCTGCTCGCTGTGAAACATTGGCTATGGCTTCTGAGGGTTGGCTGGCGTCTAAGACCGATCAGTTCGCTCTTCTATCCTTCCGAATCGTCCGTGTGGCTGTGGCCGATTCTCCACGACGACTGGTGGTCGTCGGTCGCCGGGACTGTCGCGATGAGCAATTGCCTTTCGATCGTGCTATTCGATGCTGCGCTTGCCGACATGCCCCGCCAACGCACCGGTCTCTATCTTTGCGAAAACCAATCATGGGAGAAAGCGCTGTTGCACGCTTGGCGCAGGTACGGCCACGGTGAAATCATCGGGGTGCAACACGCAACCGTGCCGTTCTGGCACCTGTATTATTTCGACGATCCCCGTTGTCTAACCTCCAAGGAGCCGTGCGCGTTGCCGTTGCCCGATCGTCTGGCCGCAAACGGGAGCGCATCCCGGCAGGCTTTCTCTGGCGCGCAATATCCGCCCGAGCGACTGGTCGAGGTCGAGGCGTTGCGATATCTGAATCTGCGGGAGGTAGTTGCAAGGCGCAATTCCGCTTCTCGTTGGCTCGGCGGTAAGTGGGCATCGGGGTCCGGTTGGCGTGTCGTCAGAGTCCTTGTTCTCGGTGACTTGATCCCTGCCTCCATGGATCATCTGTTGCGCTTGGTGCAAAAGGCCATGCCACTGGTGCCGCCGAAGCACGAATTCACTCTCAAGCCTCATCCTGGCCTTGCGGTCGATCTGCGTGATTATCCGGGTGTGTATGCCGGTGAGACGCGGGAAGCTCTCGGGCGCATATTGCCTGACTACGACATCGCCGTTGCCGCGAACTGCACATCGGCCGCGGTGGACGCTTTCGTTGCGGGCTTGCCGGTGATCATTGCACTTGATGGCGATGGCCTGAATCTGAGCCCTTTGCGCGGCCAGCAAGGTGTGCATTTCGTCAGCACCGGAGCCGAACTGGCGGAAGCGCTGCAGACGGCCGGTTTCGGCGTCTCGACATCGAGTCTCGATCGCGCGGAATTCTTCTTTTTAGATGCTGACTTGCCGCGCTGGAAACGTCTGCTGGCAGTCGGCGCCCCGATTTGAGGCGGCGCTGGCGCATTCGCCGTAAGTCCCTCGAACGCCGTACCACGCTGGTGCCGCAAACCGCAGTCCCGGGCATCTCGCCCGCATCTCACAATGCCCCATTCATGAATCGCAAACCGCCCGCCATTAGTGCCGCGACTGACGCGCCCCTGCGGCGCGACGCGGGCAACCCCAAGTATCGGCCGGATATCGACGGCCTCAGAGCGATCGCCGTCCTCAGCGTGCTGTTCTTCCATGTCGGCTTCAACCGTTTCAGCGGGGGCTGGGTGGGGGTCGACGTCTTCTTTGTTATCAGCGGATTTCTCATCACCCGTCTGATCAGGGATGAGATCGAGGCGGGTTCGTTTTCATTCGCTAACTTCTACGCGCGCCGGGCCAGACGATTGTTCGCCAGCTTCATCTTCACGGTCGCGGCGAGCTTCATCGCCGGCAGCCTGATCTTTGATCGGGTCTATCTGCAGCATTTCGCTGGCGAGGTCGTCTATGCGCTCGTCGCGGCGTCCAACATATTCTATTGGCGGGACGGCGGTTACTTTGGCGTGGCGGAGCAGTACAAACCACTCCTACACATCTGGTCGCTCGGCGTAGAGGAACAATTCTATCTGATCTGGCCGCTGACCATCGTGCTCATTCTGGGGCACTTCCGGCGCTATCTTTGGCCGCTGCTGACGCTTGCATCGTTGATCTCACTATTCATGGCGGAATACTTCTTTTACGCGGGCATGGAGAAGGCGGTCTTCTTGCTGCTTCCCGCAAGAATATTCGAATTCGCCATCGGCGCCATGCTCGTATGGCTTATAAGATATCAACGGACGAGCCAACGCGTGCTCGAAGGGGCACTCCTGTTCGGGCTTGCGTTTATCTTTGTGGCGGTGTTCCGCTTTACTACAAGCACGCCGTTTCCGACGGTGTACGCACTCGTGCCGTGCTTGGGTTCGGCGTTTGTAATCTTCGGCGGCACCTCCATCAACCTCCGCTGGATACTCGGGAACCCCTTGATGGTGGGTATAGGCAAGATCAGCTACTCCCTGTACTTGATACATTGGCCGGTGATCGTTTTCTACACCTATCATCGGCTCGCCCCGCTTGATCATCTCGAGCAGGCGCTGATCTGCAGCGGCTCAATTCTGGCTGCGGCGCTGATGTATACCTTCATCGAACAGCCGTTTCGGGATCCCCGCAGAGTCAGATTTTCGTCCAGGGCGGCGCTCGGTCTGACTTGCACGGCTGCGGTGATCATCCTCCTGGTCCCCGCCTCGATCGTATGGGCCAAGGGGAGCCTGTTCTGGAGGGGTTCCGTTGTGGAAGCCAGCGCGGGGCAGCTCGAGCAGTTCCAGGAGCTGCGCAAGCAGGACGAGGTGGACGAGCTGCTGAGAGACCGTCCATTTGCGAACAGCGGAGCGCGCGCAAAGCTCATGTTCGTTGGCGATTCGCACAGTGGGGATATCGCCGCGGCAATGTTTTTGAATCTGGGCACCGAGAGATACGACTATGCCCGCCGCACATTCGACGACCCCTGTTTTTCGTCCGTGGACCGAAGTCCGTGGATCCTGCGGATCACGGGAGGGACCAGCCCGTGCCAGTCGCAGATAGCAGCGCTGCGCAGCAGCCGTTCGCTCGCAGAAGCGACCTATGTGTTTATCGCCGACTATTGGACGGAGGAGACGGTAAAGGGATTCGGCGAGGGCCTCGCGCTTCTGCGAACTCTGACCAACGCGCGGATAATCGTCGTCGGCCAAAACGCGACGTTTCCGACCTTCGACGACAGCTTGCGCTTCCTCGGTAGCGCGCAACTGCAGCACCTGAACAGCGTCCTGTACCAGCAGCGGTCGTTGGCCGATATCCAAATAAACGAGCAACTCAGAAAGCTGGCGGCGGCGAACGGCCTGGGTTTCATCGACAGGCAACCGCTGGTCTGCTCGCAGCAGACCTCGCTGTGCCAAGTGGTCGCGCCCGACGGCAAGTTTCTTTACAGCGATCGCAATCATTGGACCTACGCAGGCCGCGGTCTGTTTGGCAAACTGATGGTGCAACGATTTGGTCACCTCTTCGCGCTGAGTCCCAGCGTGTCGTCGGTCGCGCAGCCTTGAAGAATCTGAGCGATGCAGATGCGATGCAACCTGACACACCACGGACGGAGAGGAAGGCGTTCTTTGCGCGGCTGCGGACCGAACCGGGTTTCCTGCTGCGTCACATTGGCACGCTGGCCTGCGCAGTTTTCCGCAGACTCAGGACCACGTTGGTCGTGTGGCGGTCGGGCGCGCACCAGGGCCGCAGAATCCAACCAGTATGGCTCGATGCCGCGACGTGCGCAGTCGGCTCGGGTCCCCCTGCCGCGGCGCGCTCGCTCGTCTTACCCACATACCCTTGCGGTGCAGCGGCATGCGCGGACGCGGTGACGCCCGCGTTTCCCGAGCTTTCCACTTCTAACGATCCCGAAGACTACTTTGGCAGGCAGCGGTGGGGTTTCCTGACGCATTCGCTGCTCGCGGGAAAACTTGACTGGGAGGAGCGGCTCGCGGACTGCGTTCACTGGGTGGAGACTCACGCGGACAAAACCGATCCAGCTTGGGAGACATACTCATCGTGCGAGCGAGTCGCGAATCTTCTGGTCTTTCTCGCCGCCATGCAGTCAACACCGCGCGCGGCAAGCGTTCCGCGGCCTCTGCGGGTGTTTCTGCAGGATTCGCTTGGCTGGATACTACGGCACCTCGAATACTACGGATCGCGCGACACCAACAACCACATCATCAACAATGCGCGGGCGCTCGTAATGGCCGGGGCCGCGCTCGAGGACTCGACGGCACGCGCCGCGGGTATGCAGATCTTTCGGCAGTGTCTGCCCCGCTTGATCATGGAGGGTGGATTCCTGCGGGAGAGGTCCTCGCATTATCAGGTGATCGTGCTGAACTGGGTTCTCGATGCCTGGTGGTTCCTCGGCGTCTGTGACGATCCGGGCTCCGAAGGCCGCAAGTTCCTGGGCGACCATGTCGAACGGATGATCGCGGCAACCTCGATGATTTGCGAGCGTGGAGCGAGATTGCTGGCGCTGATCGGGGATGTGTCACCCGACCTGACTCCTCCGCAGTCGCTGGCGAGACTCAAGCGGCTGTATGCCGATGTCTGGCCCCCGTCCACGCAACCCCGCGCCGGCGTGCGGCTGACGGATGGATGGTTCCGCATGGCCTCAGAGGAGTCGGTCCTCCTTGGAAACTTCCCGGCGGGGTCGTTCCCCGCCGGGTTTCCTACCCATGGGCATGCTGACCTCACGAGCTTCGTGTGGCTGCATGGCGGCAAGGAAGTTCTCGTGGATCGCGGCCGATATCGTTACACGCCTGATGCCATCTCCGCGTTCCAGAAGAGCGCTGCGGGGCACAATTTGCCGCTCGTGAATGGATTTGCCCCACTGTGCGAGAGTCTCGTTGCCACCGGGCAATGGTGGCCGCTGCCATATGCCGCGGCGCGGCTGGAGGCGCTCGTAAGCCGTGCCGGCGTCGTGCTGGCACATGACGGCTTCGCCCGGGCGACCCCAGTGCTCCATCACAGCAGGCAGCTGGGGCTCGAACAGGACTCACTGGTCGTTGTGGACTCCTTTGTCGGCGCGGGCACAGTCGAGCTAGGTTTTTGCTGGCATTTCGGCGTCGGATTCGACACGTTCGATGCGCGGCGCATGACAGTAACCGGCAGCGACGGACGCATCGATCTGCACGTCGAAGGTGTTGTCGGATCGGCGCGCGCCGCAATCGTGTCGGGCAAAACTCCGGGCGGCTGGATATCCCGTGCCTATGGTCAAAGGGAGCTCGCGCTGGGGATATGCCTTCGCTGGCAGGTCAAGCTTCCGTCGCAGGTCTCCACTCGCTTTTCGCTCGCGCGCTGCGAGCGTCAGCCGGTCCGATGAACGATACTCAACTGGCATCGGAAAGCGTAAGCTCCCGCTATGCCGTAACGCTTGGCGCACAGGTCTTCAGACTGCTGCTGTCTGTTATCACGGCCGCCATCGTCCCGCGAACACTCGGTCCTGCGACGTACGGGAACTACAGCTTCCTGTTGTCCACGTCGGCCGCGATGCGTGGATTTCTCGATAACGGGGCGCAGCAGGCGTTCTTCACCTTTTCCTCGCAGGTGCGTTCCAGCGGTCCTCTCACGAAGTTGTATGGGTTGGTTCTGTGCGGGCAGTTCGCGATCGTGCTCGCGGTCATCGGGGTGGCCGCTGTTACGGGGAAGGTCGACTGGCTATGGCACGCGCAGCGACTGGATCAGATTGTCCTGGTCACCGCGCTCGATTGGGCGCTGTTTCTGGCGCTGTCTCTGCAGCAGTTGGGTGATAGCAAAGGGCTGACGGCTTATGCGCAGTTAGCGGCAGCGGCGGTTTCCCTGTTGACTCTCGTAGGCCTGTTGATACTGCGGTTCACCGGGGTGCTCAGTTTTTATACATTTGTCTGCCTCAATCTGGCGGGTGCGGCACTTACCTGCATCACGCTGACCTACAGACTCCTCGTGCGCTACCGTGCGCAGTTGTGGGTTGGTGCACTCGAGATTCGCGCCCATGCGCAGCGCTGGTGGAGGTTCACAAGGCCGCTCGTCCTGCTGCAGTACTATCTTCCGGTGGTCGCGTACCTCGGATTCTTCCTCATTCAGAGATGGTACGGCTCGGAAGAGCAGGGCTACTATGCGTTGGCCCTGCAATGGTCCGCGTTCGCGCTGGTGTTCACGACCTCGGGAGTCTGGATATTCTGGCGGGAGATCGCCCATCACAGCGCAGCCCGGGATCTGCGCCAGACGGCCAGAGTCTACCTTCAGTTCAGCGCGCTATTCTTTTTCCTCGCTCTCGTGCTGTCGTGCGGATTGTCCGCCGGCAGCACCCTGCTCGTTCAGGTAGTCGCCGGAGAGCGATTCCGCTCCGCCGGCGCCGTGCTTGCCATCCTGGCGTTCTATCCAATTTCTCAAACGATCAACCAGCTGACAATGGCTTCGATGAAAGCCACTGAGCGCACGGCGAGCTACGCTCGCTGGACCATTCTATTGTCGGTCCCTGATCTGTTTCTAACGTACCTGCTCCTGGCGCCGACTACCGCGCCGGTGCCGGGACTGCACTTGGGCGCGATTGGCATGGCAAGCAAGACCGCGTTCTACGGACTGCTGACAGCACAGGTCTATGATTGGCTCAATTGCCGCTACCTGAAGATCGGATACGCCAGAGTGCTGGTACGGCGATTGGTGGTGGCCGCCGCCGTCGGAGCGCTCGCAGTCGTGTTACTCGGCTCGGGCGGTTCGTGGTTGCAGCGCATGGGAATGGGCGATATCGCAGCACTCGCCCTGTCGTCATGCGCCTATGCCGCAGCCGTTGCGGTGCTGGTTCTGCTGTGGCCCGGACTCATGGGAATCTCCCGCGAGCAACTGGTCCGCGGCCTGCGGCTGCTGGGCTGGAGTTAAACTACTTGGTTGGACTAATGACGGCCGCACGTGCAGTGCCGATCGTGATCATCAGACGGAGCATCTCGATGCTGGACATGACCTCACTTCTCGTCTGCCCGCAGTGCCGCGGCGCCCTGGTTCGCGAGAGCGCTTCGTTCAATTGCCGTAACTGCGCCAAGGAGTATCCGCTGTACGAGGACGTGCCCCAGTTCGATCTACCCGCAAACTCCGCAGCCGCTGGCGACAATGCGGACGCCGGCGGAAGTGTGGCAGGTGGCAACCGAGATGAGCGGCGCAGCTATTGGGACAGTGGGTGGGAGGCACGGTTTCGGCGCGACCATGCGTTTCTGAACGAGCTGAAATCGCGTTCGGATTGGGAGTCGTATCTGGAGCAAGAGATTGTAAGTCTGGGAGAGCATGGACACGTCAGCGTCGTAGAGGCGCGCCGCGATACCATCCGCGGCAAGGTGCTCCTCGACATCGGTTGTGGCGCCGGAACTTCCGGTGCGATGTTCGGATATCTTGGAGCACACTACATCGGAGTCGATCACTCCCGTCACGCAGCCATGTATACGCTTCGGCATTTGAGAGCCGTAGGCGGTGATGGCTTTACGGTCCAGGGGAATGCCGAGTCGTTGCCAATTCGCGATGCGACCGTCGATGTGGTGTATTCGAACGGGGTCCTCCACCATACGCCGAATTTTCTGACTGCCATGGATGAGGCCTATCGCGTGCTGAAGCCGGGCGGGAGGGCCATCATTGCCCTTTATTCAACCTATTCGCCGGTGTTCGGTGCAATTCGCATCAGGGGAGCTTTCAAGGGAAATCTCACTCGTCGATCGATGGACAGGTGGATGGGCGAGGCTTCCGAAGGCGCTTGGCGTACCGGCAACCGGCTCAACCCCTGGACCCAGACGTTCTCCGAGTCGCAACTCAGACGCATCGTACGTAAATACAACGTGCGCGCGCTTGCAATCCGCAAGAACGGACATCCCATCGGGGAGTTTCCACGATTTGGCTCCGGTCTCATGCGGTTTCAGTTGATCCGCAAGATTGACCAAGCACTGGAGCCGCTTCTGGGCAGCATGCTCGTCATGTCTTTCAATAAATAGATCATCGTGCTGATCCAACCGATCGTCAGCGGCTGCATGCATACCTCAGTTGGCAAGTACGACGCGCGAACTGCAAGGCGACCACTGGTGAGTGTAGTCCTTCCTACTCGCAATAGAGTGGATCTAATGCCCCGCGCCGTGACATCTGTGCTTGCACAATCCGAACAGGATTTCGAGCTCATCGTGATCGACGATGCCTCGGAAGATGGCACTGGCGAATATCTCGCGGCGCTCGCAAGGCACGACGGCCGCGTGCAGGTGTTGCGCAATGTTGCACCGGAGGGCGGGGCTAGCGCACGGAACAAAGGCATTGCGGTAAGCAGGGGGAAATGGATTGCCTTCCTGGATGATGACGACGAGTGGATGCCCACGAAACTGCAGTCTCAATTGCGTAAGTTGGATGCCGACGTCGATGCCGTTGCCTGTAGTTGCAGCTATAGGGTGAGTTTTTCGTCTGGATCGTCGAGGGTAATGCGCGTGCCTGAGAGTGTGACACTTCGGCAGCTGCTGACCAAAAACTGGCTGGGCGGTGCGTCGATGTGCCTGTGTTTAGGCGCCGTCTTGAAAGAAATCGGGGGATTTGACCACAAATTCCTGAGTGCACAAGACTTTGATCTGTGGGTGCGGCTGCGTCAGAAGGGAAATGTGGTCGCGTGCAATGAGCCCCTCGTGGTTCACCGATCTCACGAGGGCCCCCGTATTACGAGTAACATGCAGTCGCAGTATCTGGGAGCAAGACACTTCTACTTCAAGCACCGCAACTTGATGGACAAGACACTACGGCGCCATCGAGTTTCGTTCAACTGCTTCATCATGTCGCGTCAGACAACGCGCGCCTTGCGCTATCGTATCCGCTATCTGATGTTGTCGTTGTGCAACTCGTCACCACGATTTTCACTGTCGTATGTCAAGAGCAGTTTGCCGCGACTTGCGCTCGACGTCGCCCGCAAGAGTCTTGCTCCGCTAGGTGCGCCAGCGTGCACCAAATAAATTCTAGGACGATTGATTTCAATAGCGTACTGAGAGGCGCCAACCTGCTTGTAGCGGGCGCGACGTTGCTCGCCTTTCAGCAGGCTCAGAGCAACGCCTACGTCGATCAGGAAACGATTGTTCTGGCCGTGCTTCTCGGCGTCCAGACGCACGTCGCGCTGATGTTCGAACGAAGGCGCCGCGATCCCTTCGTAGTTCTGCTCGCGTTCTCCATGATCGTCTATTATTCACTGCGCATACTCACGCTGACTCTCTATCCCTTTTCGATCGTCTTCGAGCGATATCCCTACGACGCTCATGACTCCAATTACGCACTAGTCTTCATTATCGTCGCCAACGCATTTCTGTATGCCGGCTTCTTTGCGGTGCGATTCAATGACAACCAGCGCGCAAGGTCGGGTACCTGGAAAGCGACTGCGCCCGGTAGGGTTGTTGTTCTGCTGATTGCGGCCATCGTCTTCGGGTACCTGAGCGGTGGTTACTGGACGGAGGACACCGCCCCCGCAGCGCTGAACTTTCTAGTAATATTTTTCAACCCTGCCATCACGGTGCTGATGGCATTGGCGTACTACTTCGCTTTTCGGCAAACGCTCAGCAAGAAATTCGCCTTCGCAATAGCGACACTGCTCGCGATGGAGATGACGGTTCATACTCTCGTTGGCAGCAGAAGCGCGATTGTCGGATTCGTGCAGAGTTGTCTTTACGTCGCTCTTGCATTGGGACCGATCAGTTTCCGCAAGAAGTATCTGTATCTCGGCATCGCCCTGCTGCCGGTAATAGTGGGGCTCCTTGTCGCCTCGTTCGTGATCAGCACGTATAATCGCGCAAACAGGGAACTCGGCGGTAACTTCGATCTGAGTCGTGCAATCCAGCAGGCAGGCCTGGCCAGTGAGTATCTGTCACTCGGCACGAGCCTGGATTTGCTGCTTCCGCCGATATTCAGCAGGGCAGGCTTCTTCGACTATTCGGCTGAAATCATCGCTCATCGCGAGGAGTACCAGGCGGTGATTAACCCCGGCGCCTACGCAAGGAGCATTGTCGACAACATACTGACTCCTGGCTTCGACGTGTACGATCAGCCAAAGATATCGAACGCACTGTCATACGCATACATGGACCTGGGAACGCCTTCCAAAGTGGAGGTGTCGGAGTTCTATCAGTCCGATCAACTCGGGGTCTACGGCGAGTTTTACGCTCTGTTTGAGTACGGATGTCTGCCGCTGCTATTTCTGCTGGCATTCACATTGAAGCGAATCTACGTGCGCCTGCGCAGTGCCAACCCCTTTAAGCTGGTGGCAAAGCGGGCAGTCGTGTTGTTTGTGTTTGTCAAAATTATCGACAGCTTCGGCGTCGATTGGATAATCCTCGAAACGTTGCCGCTCGTGGCCGCAATAGTCCTGTATGCGTGGATCCTTTCCGGCAAGCGTATGCCTGTGCCGGACAGCGGCTTGCCACGCGCCCTGGCAGGTTGATCGACAGCAAAGAGGCCGCCGTAAGTCACCGACTCTGCGCCGTGCGAAGACGTGGCACGGCTATGACACCTTCTATATGTGCGGAATTGTTGGCATAGCCAGCCTGGCTCCCATACGCGATCGCGACTGGCTCGTCGAGGGACGAGACGCCATGCGCCATCGAGGCCCGGACGATTGCGGCGAATGGTGGTCGTCGGACGGTTGCGTGGGCTTGGGGCACCGGCGGCTAGCGATCATCGATCTTTCCGCGGCGGGGCATCAGCCCATGACCGATGCCGGTGGTGACGTGCATATCGTGCTCAACGGGGAGATCTACAATTTTCCCGAGCTACGCCGGGAGTTGGGCGCAAAAGGGTACTCGTTCCGCTCGCAGAGCGACACTGAAGTGCTCCTGGCTGCCTATAGGGAATGGGGTACGCAGTGTCTGGCACGCCTGAACGGCATGTTTGCCTTCGCGATCTACGATCGCCGCAGCAGGGAATTGTTTCTGGCGCGTGACAGAGCCGGGGAAAAGCCCCTGTTTTATGCGCAGAGCGTGAGCGGCCTGCGATTCGCTTCGGAGCTGAAGGCCCTGCTAGCTGACCCGGCTTTGCCCCGGCACATCGAGCCGCAGGCTCTGGATTGCTACTTGAGCATGGGGTTCATTCCGGGCCCGCACTGCATCGTGCGGGGGGTTAAGAAGCTGCCGCCGGCTCACGCGCTGGTATTCAACCTTGCGAGTGGCGAGACGCGGCTGTGGCGTTACTGGCAGCTGCCCAAGCCGGCGTCCGCGATGGGGAGTCCGGCGAGCGAAGCTGCCTTGCTCGATGAGCTGGATGCCTTACTCGAGGATTCCGTGCGCCGTCAGCTAGTGGCCGACGTGCCGGTCGGCGTGTTGCTGAGCGGCGGAGTGGACTCCAGCCTGGTGACGGCCATGGCGGTGCGAACCGCAGCGCAGGTGAAGACATTCACCGTCCGCTTCCCGGGCCATGGGAAGTACGATGAGACCGAACATGCGCGACTGATCGCGCGACATTGCGGCACCGAGCATCAAGAGCTCGACGCGGGAGAAGTCACGGTGGCCGTGCTCCCGTTGTTGGCCCGGCAGTTCGACGAGCCCATGGCGGACTCCTCGATGATCCCAACCTACCTTCTGAGCCGCCTGGTCCGGCAGCACTGCACGGTGGCAGTCGGGGGCGACGGCGGTGATGAGTTGTTCGGCGGCTATTACCACTACAATCGCCTGTTGTGGATGCGGCAGAAGCTTGGGCCGATTCCGCGAGCGTTGCAGCTGGCGTTAGCCAAGGCGGCCAAGACGCTGCCGGTAGGCTTCAGGGGCCGCAACTGGCTGCAGGGGCTCGAGGTGGACCTGCGCGAGGGCCTGCCGCTGGTCGCTACTTGTTTCGATCAGGACTCGCGGCGGCGATTGATGGCGGGTCAACGCTCCTGGACACCAGCCGCAGAGAGTATTCGGGAACAGCGCATCCCGCGGACGCCCGAACTGTTAGAGCGGGCGACACGCATGGATTTCGAGAACTACATGGCGGAGGACATCCTCGTCAAGGTCGACCGGGCCAGCATGCTCAATTCCCTGGAAGTACGTGCTCCGCTGCTGGACTATCGCATAATCGAGTTCGCTTTCGGGAAGGTACCCTTGAATCTCAAGGCTACGGCCAGCAGCCGCAAGGTGCTGCTCAAAGGACTCGCCGCCAGGCTGTTACCGCCTGAGTTCGACCAGCACCGCAAGCAGGGATTCTCCATTCCGCTCGCCTCGTGGCTGCGGTCGGGGTCCTGGCTGAGGTTTTTTCGCGACGTGCTGTTGGGCTCGGATGGAAAACTGTTCGACCGTGCGACAGTGAGGAAACTGTTGGACGGACAGGCGAAGGGGCTGCACAACAGCGAGCGCCTGTTTGCGTTACTGCTGTTCGAGCTGTGGCGGCAGGAATACCGAATCCCAGTCTGAGGTCTATCGAATGCACACTGAACTAGTTGAGATCCTGCGCTGCCCGCAAACCGGCGAGCGACTGCGCCTCGAGCAGCCGCAGTACCGTGACGAGCGGGTTCAATCCGGATGGCTGGTCGCCGAGGATGGTCAGCACCGCTATCCAATACGGGATTTCATTCCGCGTCTCGCGCCCGAATCCAATTATGCCGACAACTTCGGCTTGCAATGGAACAAGTTCCGGCGAACGCAGCTTGACAGCTACTCGGGCCAGCCGATCTCCGCGGACCGCTTCTGGACATCGACCGGGTGGCGGCCCGAAGACATCGCCGGACAATACGTGCTGGACGCCGGATGCGGTGCCGGCCGGTTCGCGGAAATAGCACTGCAGGCCGGAGCGAAACTGGTGGCGCTGGACTATTCCAGCGCGGCCGACGCCTGCTACGCAAATCTCCAGCACTATCGCAATCTGCACGTGGTGCAGGGCAACATCTATGCGCTGCCTTTCCCGAAGGCCTTCTTCCCGTACATCTATTCGCTCGGAGTCCTAATGTGTACCCCGAACGTTGAGCGAGCGTTCGCGAACATCCCTCCCATGCTGGCACCCGGGGGGCGGCTGTGTGTGGATTTCTATGGGCTGGGCTTTGGAACGATGCTGCACGCGAAGTACGTGTTCAGGCCCATCACCAAACACATGGCACCACAAACACTCCTCAAGTTGCTGCAATCGGCGGTACCAGTGCTGTTGCCAGTGAGTCAGCTGTTGGGCGGCATTCCGGTGCTCGGCCGATACCTCAAACGTGTGGTTCCGGTGGCGGATTACACCGGCGTCTATCCGCTCAACGCCGAACAGCTGAAGGAATGGGCATTGCTGGATACGTTCGACATGCTGGCGCCGAAGTACGATAAGCCGCAACCTGCGGGCCGCGTGCGAAGGTGGCTCGAAGCTGCCGGTTTGGCGCAAGTGGAAGTGTTCCGCCCGGGTCATATCGTCGGCAGAGGGAGCCGGCTACCGTGATCGTCCGGGGCCGGGTGAATGCACCCTGAACTGGTCGAAATCCTTCGCTGTCCGCAAACCGGCGAACGACTGCGTCTCGAGCAGCCACAGTACCGTGACGAGCGGGTTCAATCCGGGTGGCTGGTCGCAGAGAACGGGCGGCAGCAGTATCCGATAAGGGATTGCATCCCGCGGTTCGCACCCGAGTCAAATTACGCCGACAACTTCGGCGTGCAATGGAACACGTTCCGGCGAACGCAGCTTGACAGCTACTCAGGCCAACCGATCTCGGCGGACCGCTTCTGGACATCGACGGGATGGCGGCCCGAGGACATTGCCGGACAGTACGTGCTGGATGCCGGATGCGGTGCCGGCCGGTTCGCGGAGATAGCCCTGCAGGCCGGAGCGACGGTGGTGGCGCTGGACTACTCCAGCGCAGTCGATGCCTGTTACGCCAATCTCCAGCACTATCGCAACCTGCACGTCGTGCAGGGCGACATCTACGCGCCGCCGTTCCCCAAAGGCGCATTTCCGTACGTCTACTCACTCGGGGTTCTGCAGCACACCCCGGACGTCGAGCGGGCGTTCGCGAGCATCCCTCCCATGCTGGCGAGCGGCGGGCGGCTGTGCGTCGATTTCTATGGGCGGCGTCTTGGAACGATGCTGCACGCGAAGTACCTGTTCAGGCCCATCACCAAACACGTTCCGCAGGCAAGGCTCTTCAAGTTGCTGCGATCCGCGGTGCCGGTATTGCTGCCGGTGAGTCAGCTGTTGGGCGGCATTCCGGCGCTCGGCCGCTACCTCAAGCGCTTGATTCCAGTGGCGGATTACACCGGCGTCTATCCGCTCAACGCCCAACAGCTGAAGGAATGGGCGCTGCTGGACACCTTCGATATGCTGGCGCCCCGCTACGACAAGCCGCAGCCTGCGGGGCGTGTGCGCAGGTGGCTCGAAGCTGCCGGTTTGGCGCACGTGGAAGTGCTCTGGCCAGGTCATCTGGTCGGCAGGGGAAGCAAACTGCCGTGATCGTGGGCATTGACGCATCCAACATCCGCGCAGGCGGCGGGGTTACCCATCTGGTCGAGCTGTTGCGGGCGGCGCAGCCGCAGGCGCACGGCTTCTCGCGGGTGGTCGTGTGGGGAGGACAGGCAAGTCTGGCGCGGATTGAAGAGCGTCCCTGG
>Ga0210409_10004514_pt1 | contig 14978 bp, 21 predicted proteins | sample IncBWH17MmetaG_FD_161649 | JGI IMG/M metagenome (GOLD analysis project Ga0210409, IMG submission 161649) | Forest soil microbial communities from Barre Woods Harvard Forest LTER site, Petersham, Massachusetts, United States - Inc-BW-H-17-M | ecosystem: Environmental > Terrestrial > Soil >... | reverse complement strand
CCCGAGCCGTGAGACTCACTGTGCGTTGTCAAGAGATATTGAAGCTTCTCAAGGTGGCGGGGTGGCTTCGGACTTCGCAGCTCCATCGGCGCTGCTTTGGAAGGGCAACGGCGGATGCGGCGCGGAGACGCTTGCGTACGCTTGCGCGAGCGGGTTACGTCGTCAAGGTTCAGCCTAACCGCATGACGGAGGCTTTGTTCAGATTAGGGCCCACGGGAAAACAGGCATTAGAACGCGCGGGAGCGCGTGGGATTGTGCTCGAGCGCCATCCTCCCAAGCAGCTGGAACATCTCTTGGGCGTCAATGACGTGCGCGTGGCGGCCGAGCTAAGTCTTTCGTTGGCGTATTTTTATGCCTATTGGGAACTACCCGCTGTCAATTGGAAGCAACCAATCATCCCGGACGCGATCTTCGGAGTCGGCCACCGTGCCTTTGCCTTGGAGTTTGATCGGGGTGGCGAGAACCTGCAGTTCTTTATCAGGACAAAGGTCAGCTTCTACCAGCGCGGCTTCGATGGTTTTCCACTCGATCGTCTGATCATCGTCACAGACCGGCAGGCCCGCATGTGCGCGCTCGCCAAGGCCATCGGTAACAGGGGAACGCGGATACTGCTCACGACACTCGACGTCGTCCAGCGGGGTGACCTGACGGCTCCCATCTTTTTTGAAACTTCGCTTCGGCAAGGGGTCAAGCTCCTATGAAATCCGGTTGCCAACCCCTCTTGTCGAAGCCTCTTAGCGATAGGAGGGTTTGTTCCTTAGAAGTCACGTCTTTTGAATCGGTTGGAGAATTTGCGCCCCACCCTCTTCCGGGGGAAGCGCTGTTCCAGCCCTTATCGCTCGCCCGCCGGGACCACAATGTCCTGGGTTTAATCATTAATCCCAAAACGCATATGGCGTGGCGACCTTATGAGAACCTCATCAACGGAGAACTGGATAACCGTACGCCAGGGAAAGTCATTGGCTGGATGCGCTTCTTTCGCTCTGGCCAGCGGTCCCTCAAGGTCCGCTTTGACCTGACCGGCGACTTCCACGAGGATATCCGCGGCAAGGTGCTCCGGCTATCCAGCCCAAGCCCCAAGGATCGGAATGGAACTCTCGATCGGGATGGGACGTACATGAAAGGGTTCGGCTCGGTGCGGCGCGGGGAGGTCGGCGATATTACCGCCGGTATCTCGCTCGGACTCTGGACGGAGAGCCTGTCTCAGAAGCTCATGGCACAACATGAGCTCTTCTGGGAGCAATCGGGCACTCCGGACAGTGAGCGGGAGAAGCAGCGGCGCAAGCTCGCTGAGACTTACCGCCAACACATCGAACGGCAGGAGCCCTTTTATCCCTACGTCGACTACCCCTATATCGAGTGGTATTCCGAGGCCAATGGACGCGTGGTGTTGGAGGTGGACCCCAAGCAGGTGGAGATCGTCGATGGTGCAGTCGAGATCAGGGAAAAGACGGCCCCGGAGATGCTGGCAGCGGCGCGAACGCGCACGGCAGCCTTTGGCGCATTCCTGAACGGTATGGCTACTGAGCTCTTCGATGAGAGCCGTTCGAGAGATCGAGCGGGCAAGCCTGCAAAGGCGAACACATGAGGTATTCCGTCGCGGGCCTTCGGGCCCCGGCGGGTGGGCGATCAAGTGGAACCTAAGGAAAGGAAACACATCGAATGACCAAATGGAAGAAAGCGCAGATACTATCGCGGGCGGCGGCACACGCAGTTGCCCGGGAGGGTAAAGACATCGTCAAAACTGCGGGCAAGGAACTGTTCTCAATCGCGACGCTGGGTCTCTATCGGCCCGCGAGAAGGAATTGGGGGACGCGCAAACCGGGGCGCCTGTACTGAGTCCCACTCAAATATTCGTGGCGCGGGCTGGCGCATCGTTTTCATTAACCCCGGTGCGCGCAGACAGTCCTATGGACCATGTCTTCAAAGACGCGGCGTTCATGAGCGCGCGTGACAAGCAGCTTACCCTCAAGGCGTGGGTGAGATTCATGCGGCACGGTTTACGCTGGGAGGACTTTACCAAGCGGCTCTATGAGCATCTGCACTTGCACTGCAGCTTCATTGCCCACTATGACCGGGCCGGCTTCTATGCGACCTACTTCAATCGCGGCGAGGACACGTTGTGCTTCTTGTCGCAGTTTGATAAGGAGGGCGGTTGCCGGTCGGTTGAATATGGCGGGGCGTGGATTGCGGGCGACTACGCCGATCTCAACCGGGGCATGGTCGAAGAAGCTTCCTCGTTCATTCCGAAGCTCGCCGATGATGCTCGCACCGCCCAAGAGGCGGCTGATGTTGCGCAAGCCGAAGAACTGCTCGCCAAGTATGGCCGTCGGGTACTCTGACGACCGGCCGGACCGTGCGTCCGGTCCGCGCCACGAATGCTGTCCCAAACCGGAAGAATCTGCCCCAAAGATCGATCTTGAAGGCACCCTGGTTAGATGAAATTCGCCCACCGGCACGAGTCCCCACAGGCCCTTCGCCAAATTGGCAGGTAGGCCTCCCGCAGAATTCAAGATGGACCAGACAATCGGCAACGGACCGCGCGCGGGGCCTTGGGCGCACCGCAACCAGATCATCACCTACCCTGCGCACCACTGCTTCGGTCCGTTTGGATATGGCCACGAACTGGGCTTGAATGTCGGAGAGATCGGAGTCCGGCATGCTTATAGATTGCTGGGCGGACCAGGCTCTTTCCTTAATCCTTACTCTACATCAGCCTCTCTGAAGCCATAGTTCCAGCCTAGTCGCGAAGGGTAGCGGAATCGCCTCTGGGCACATTGACGAATCACGTCCGGTGCGCTCCTGTGAGTCCGCGTAGGGTACCCTTAGCTGATAAGCAGGTGCAGATGGACATCTTGGTCGCTTGACGGACTCGGGTGACAACAATTAGGCGAGGAGGAGCGTATTGCTTTTAAGTGGACTGTGCGCTCTCAGGCGCACTACTCGCACCGGCGACGAATTCGGCAGGACCAAGCGATAACTGTTTAAGGAGGAGACTGTAATGACGCCACGTATAGCAGGTATCGGCGGTGCCGTGCTAGCCGCGGCAGCGGCGATCGTTTTGGCGGCGCCTTCCGTCTATCCAACCGGCACCACGATCTATCATCCTGACCGCGCCTGGAACGGTTATACGGTGCTCTCTCGCCATTGGGCACTCAAGCCGCCATCGTGATTGATATGAATGGCAACGTCGTCAAACGATGGGATGACTACAATAGTTCCGCCGGTGGGCCGGCACGCGTGTTTCCCGGCGGTGTCGTCGTTGGAGCGGCTGGCGCCAATCCCCCGCGCCAGGAATCGCTCGAACTCGTTCAGCGTGACTTCAACGGCAACGTACTCTGGCGGTTGGACCATAACCAGCAAATCGAGACCCGCGACGGCAAGATGGTCTGGTCCTTACGGCAACACCATGACTGGCAGCGTGAGGATTTCCCCGCCGGTTACTACTCGCCGGGAGCAACGCCCGGCATCGAGGGCAGCAACACATTGGTGCTGACCCATACGAACCATGTTCAGCCGAAGGTGGCTGCCAACGCGACGCTCGAAGACGATCGCATGATCGAGCTCTCCTGGGAAGGGAAGATCGTCTGGGAATGGGTCGCGAGCGATCACATTGATGAATTCCATTTCGACAAGGATGCTCGTAAGACCATTGCATCAACGCCAGGCTTCAATGCGGCGCGCGGCGCCTTCGATTGGATGCACATCAACTCGGCGACCTACGTTGGTCCTAACCACTGGTACGACGAAGGCGACACTCGCTTTGCCCCGAACAACGTTGTCATCAGCAGCCGCGAGGCGTCGATTATCGCGATCGTTGCCCGCGATGCATCCATCGTTTGGCAATTGGGGCCGGACTATAGCGGTTCGCCGGAGTTGCGCGAGATTCGCCAGGTCATCGGCCAGCACCACTCCCATGTCATTCCGAAAGGATTGCCGGGTGCAGGCGATTTTATGGTGTTCGACAACGGGGGGCCGAGTGGTTATGGAAGCCCAAGTCCCATCGCCTTGAATGGACAGGGCATTTATGCGAGGGCAACGTCTCGAGTGCTCGAGATCAATCCGGTCACTCTCAAACTCATTTGGTCGTATACGGCGCCCACTTTCTTTGCTACGAATATCAGCGGCGCGCAACGGTTGCCGAACGGGAACACGCTCATCACGGAAGGCCCTGGCGGCCGGTTGTTCGAGGTGACCCAAGACGGCACGATCGTTTGGGAATACATTTTCCCTGTGTTCACCGGTCCTCGATCGTCCAACTCGGTGTATCGCGCCTACCGACTTCCTTACGCTTGAATCCCGCAGCTCACGCGTCCAAAGGAACAGGCTGTGACGCCGCGGGGCGCTGGGGAATTCCGGGTACCCTGATCTGCACAAGGGCAGAGAAGAAAAATGCGACCCCGGCCGATGCGGCTCTGATCGGTTTCTGACCGCAGGGCGGGGTCGGTGTTCCGCGCGCAGGCCCGAGGCTTTCAGGCGCCCGCGGAATAGACTGCGAATCGTGCTTCGTTATCCCTCTTCATCGCGCTGGCATTGCCTTCAGTTCACCCTCACCACGCTGGCCGTAACGCATTCTTCGGCGACCTTTAGAAAGTTCAGGACCTTTGCATTACCCACCATGCATGGATTCAGACTGCCGGGCGCGCGGTTGGCCAGCGTCGGCAAATTGATCTTGGACCGGTCCCAATCGGCGCGGTTGGACAATATGATATTCATTCCCGCTTGCCGCACGATGCCGCTGAATCGCTGCGCCGGCCGGATGGCGACGCGATGCGTGTAGCGAGCCGGTATCGGATGACGTGGATCGAGCCGGGCAAGCAGCAGCAAGATCGCATAGCTTCGTCTGCCGACTGACGTCTCTTGATCCAGCACTTCAGAATACGTTCCATACTGGCAGCCGGAAGAAACCGGGGAAGCGTGGAAAGCGACCATTTGGGGACAGTGGGCACATAACCCGCGCGAGGTCTGTAGCCATTGCTCCGCGTGTCGCAGATAGCGGAAGAACGACAAAGGTGCCGTCACCATTAGCTGGGCCCGCACAGGACTGAACTGATGTGCGTGACGGATATCACGGCCTCAGCTGAAGTCCCGGCGGAACCCGATTCGCCGTTCACAAGCGGCTAGGTGTAGCAATGCGGAAGTATCTCAGAGTAGGGGTTCACCCACGGGTCCACCCCAACGGCAAGGTGTAGAAACGCAGATTGTCTCAGCCGAGGGTTCACCCCAACCCGGTGTAGTCAATTTTGTAGCGGCGAAAGCCCCACAGACCAATCGGGCTCATCAGATTTCACCAGGCCCGCCGAAATCGGCGCACGCGACATTGCAAACAAAGGCCTTATTTTTAATGGAGCTGGCGGAGGGATTTGAACCCCCGACCCTCTGATTACAAATCAGGGGAAGGCGCTTGACGCTGTTTCAAGCGCGATAACTACATTGCCTCCAACGCCAATAACGGCGGGCTACTTGTGGCTACGGGCGTTTACCGCTACACTAGAAGCGTTCAGTGGGACCCGCAGTGGGACCCGGCGAAATCAGGAGGTTTCATGAACGTGATCGCAGCGACACAGAAGGCGCTTGATGCGCTGCCGCTTGATAGTGGCAAGTTTCGCATTGAAGGCGTTGCGGGGCTGTACGTCAGGTCAAGGGCAACGTCTAAGAGTTTTCTTTTGCGGAGGCGCGTGCAGGGCAGACTAATTGAGGCAGTGCTCGGCCCGCTGGAAATGAAGCAAGCGGTAAAACAGGCGCGGGCAGAGTACGACGCGATGAAACCGGCGACGCATGGAAAGCTGACGCTTAGCGATGCGATCAAAACCTACGTCGAAGGAAAGCTGACGCGACAGCGTCCCCTGTCGGACACCACCAAGCGGCTGCACCTCTACAATTTGAAAAAGTATCTTTCTGCCCTGGCGCATAAACCCCTGGCCAGCATCGACCCGCAGGACGTTCTGAACCTTCGTAGGAAGCTGACGCCAGCGACAGCCAATCAGGTCGTGAGGCTGCTTTCGAGTTGCTGGCGCTGGCAGCGCCGCACGAACCCAAAACTACGGCTGCCAGAGTGTCCGATCAACCTTGTCGATCACCTGCAAGAAGTAAAAGAGCGCGACTGGGCCTACGCAGATAGTCAGCTTCGCGCGTGGTGGCGATCCATCGAAGGAAAGAACGACAAGCAACTGGTACGCGGTGTGTCCACACTAGGGCCGATCAAGCAAGCATTCTGGTGTACGTTGCTTTACACGGGCGCGCGCCGTGGCAGCGTGGAAGCGTTGCGCTGGGCTGACGTGGATCTTGACCGCAAGGTGTTGAAGTTCAGCACAGCCAAAGCTCACAGGACGTACACCGTCCCTATCGCTGACCGGCTCGCGGCGCTGCTGAAAACATACAGGGACAGCGGCGCAGTCCCGCCGTCCCCTTGGTGCTTTCCGTCAAGTAAGATCCCTGATGGACACCTAACGCACTCCCGCGACGATAAACGCGGCGTTAAAGGTGCGCACCACCTGCGACACACATTCAATACGGCGCTAGGAAAACTGCACGCCTCTAAAGGTGACAAGCGCTTGTTAATGGGACACGCCAGCAGCGACGTTAACGACAACTACGATACAGACGAGCACTTGATTGAAAGCTTGCGACCGCTTGTCAACGCAGTGGCGACGAAGTACGCGGAGGTACTGAAGTGGCAGTGAAGCTTCCTATTACGTGGTACGGTGGTGAACGCGCGCCTGACGGGACTGTTGTGATCGCCGAAGACAAAATCACGTACGGCGATCTACAGCAGATCACAGTGAAAGAGTTCGCGCGGTGGAAGCGGCAACTAGAAAGCACACCACGTCGCGCGTTTACTGCTGGCGATCCCGCTGTACTGCGAAAAGCTAAGAAGGATGCGAAGCTGACCATCTCGCAGATCGCCAAAGCACTGGGCGTGACGCAGCGCATGGTTTACAAGATGCTTGCAGGCGATCCCACCGAAAAGGCGGGGGCGTTGCGCGAACTATTAGGGCTTCTTCAGCCCACACCAAAACAGAATGTTTCCCCGCATGATCCCCTGAAATAGCGGCGGTCTGCCACGCTTCAGTAGCCTTTCATAAATCATCACCCTGAAATAGGCGCAATCAGCCTCATTGCAGCTTGAAACGTTCCTAGATTAAGCGCACGCTTGATCCGTGAGAGAAAGAGAAACCACACGCGGCTACTGGGCTCCTGATACAGTTTACGCCGCACACTTCAGCATCAGTCGCGGGACGCTGGCCAACAAGCGCCACTTCGATCTAGTGGCGGGCCGCAGTGGTCCCCTACCCGGCGAACCGATCTATCGGCGCTTTGGGCGCATCATTCGTTATTGGATCGCAGGCGACGAGCATGAAACCGCCGTGGTTCAGCGTCCCGACCTGGAGACGCGGGCGGCAGGCGTGCGCGCCGAAGTCGGATCGCGCGGGAACGTCCAGCGCCACGGGGGGCGGGCATGAAGCATCAAGCTGTCCTCCTGCCCCGACTAACACAGGAACAGGAAGCGGAGGCGCTGCGCTGCGCTGTAGAAATGAACGCAGCCGATAAGCGCATCGGGCTAACCCATCAACACTACCCCGGACACAACCTTGACGGCCACGTTCTGAACGTTCGCGCTCAAATTGCAGCCTGCCAACACTTCGGGCAGCCGTTTCATTTCGTACTGAACAGCTTCAATGAAGAAAAAGTGGACGGGCTCCGCATTCGCGCAACCAAATACTACACCGGCCACGTGCTAATTCACCCCGACGATCCTGACGAAGACGTTTTCGCACTGATTACATCAAAGGGACCCGGCGAGCCGTTGTACTACCACGGCAGTATCAAAGCACGCGATGCAAAGCGCCCCGAATGGTGGAACCCCGACGCCCCTAACGGCGCTTGCTACTACGTCCCACAGGAAGCTCTAACCCCTTGCGGCGCTGTCGCCGCGAACACACCACCACCTAACAAAAAGGAACAATCATGAGCACCATAGAAAAACGTTTTATCAGCACCTGTAGCACCACAGCAGACGGGCGCATCGTCAGCGGGTACGGCAGCGTGTTCGACTCGCCCGCGAACATCGGCAACATGTTCACGGAAATAGTTCGGGCGGGCGCGTTCAAACGGTCGATTCAAGAGGGGCGTGACACGCAGTTTCGAGTGAACCACAGCCCCGATTTCGTACTGGCCCGCGTCGGCAATAAAACGCTCTCATTGTCCGAAGACTCCACAGGGCTGCGATTTCGCGCCAACGTCGCCCGTACAACGGTCGGGAATGATTTGCTCGCGTTAATAAAACGCCAAGACTTACGAGGATGCAGTTTTGCTTTTTTTCCACAAAAAGAGCGCTGGTCAAGGGGCAAAGATGCTAACGGCAATGCGTGCGACGTTCGCGAACTTCTTGATGTTGACCTCTACGATTGCAGCGTAGTAGCGGAGCCCGCATACGATGCAACGTCAGTTCAAATGGACTCCAAAGACAACGAGTGGGATTGGCTCGACGACCTGGACGGCGACGATGGACTCGGCGACGGCGGCGAGCCCAATCAGCCGCGCTCGCGTTCGTTGAGGATGCCGCTACACGCGATGCTGCCCGCTGTTCCCTCCGGCTGCCCCATCGAACTGCGGCAGCGACTTGACAGCGCGATAGCGCTATCAGGCACCCCACCAACTTCTCCGCAAGAAAGAATACTGAGGACGCAAGCGCTGATTTGGCTGTCGAAGGAGTAGCGTTTCTATCGCGACAGCCGATGCTGTTGCGCAACCAATCACCACTAACTGGACAAAAGGAAACACCCAAATGATTTCGAGTATTCAACAACGCGAGCGCGTTCGCAACGAAATGAACGCATTGCTCGCATCTCGCGGGGCACTCGGCCCGCATCGCACTGACCGCTTGGAGTCGCTTCTAAAAGAAGCCGCCAGCTTAGATCGTGGCGTGGCGATTGAACAAGAAGAGCGCTACATGCAGGCGTTCAGCACATACCTGCGCGGCGGGCGTGATGTTATGACGCCCCAGCAGCGCAGCCTACTCCGCGACGTGAACACGTACGGAGCGCCGTTTCAATCCATCCAGCGCCGTGACGTTGGTGAGGTGGGACTAGGGACGGGCTTCGCCACGGGGCCGGGCATTTTGGTGCCTGTGAGCTTCCAGGATTCCGTAATCAGTAGCATGCGCTTCGCTGGCCCGATGCTTGATGAGGACGTTGTGTCCATCGAGCGTACGAGCGACGGGCGCTCCATGCCGTGGCCTTCGGACAATGACAGCTTGAACACTGGTTTCTTCGTTGGCGAAAATCAGCAAGTCTTAATGGAAGACCCCGGCGGGTTCGGGCAGACGATTTTCACTTCATTCAAATTCAGTGCGGGCCTTATCAGATTAAGCACCGAACTGATTCAGGATGCGCAAGTCAATCTATCCGCTTATCTCGCGCGTATTTTCGGCGTGCGCTTGGGGCGCATCCTAAATAACAAGCTCACAGGCGGGGCTGGCTCGACTGAACCCACGGGTTTCTACACTGCGTCAAGCTCGGCTGGCGTGGCAGTAGGAGGCTCGCTGAATGACGGTTCATCCGCAGGCAACTCGCTGAGTACGGCGGATTGCTCCACTTTAGTTCAGGCACTGGACCCCGCGTACCGCATGAGTCCTAACACAGCGTTTCAGGCGCATCCTAACACGATTGAGACCATGAGGCGGCTAATGACGAAGGAAGGTGCTCCAGCGTTCCTTGGACTGCACAACTCGCCCGATGGAGTTGATCGCGTGCTCAACTTCAAGATACTCCCCAATCCGCAAATGGACGTGTTACAGACGACCGCCTCCTCGCCACAGGTGACGCGACGCGTATTGGCGTTCGGGGCATGGGACAGGTATCAGGTTCGCTTAACACCTATGTGGATTTCACGCCTAACGCAGCGGTTTGCTGAGGTCGGCCAGGTCGCATTTTTAGCATGGGTCCGTTGCGACGGAAATATCGTAGATTCTGGGTCTCCGATTAAGTACCTGACCACGGTGTTCTAAACACCCTGACCCGGCCACACAAAATCAGGTGGGGCGGTCCTACACGCCGTCCCTCTGTGTGTTTGTGGCTGGAATCACAAGGATACATCCCATGAAAAATCCATTCTCCAGACAGGCCCCAGCGCCCGCACCGCCAGTGTTGGCACCGCTGCCACCCGACCACTTCTTAGCAGTCGCACAGCTAGACCCACGCGGCCAGCTTCCATCGCGTCAATCGCCCGCTGATGAGGGCTGGTTCGATAATCTCCAACAGGCCCACATGTTCCTGCGACCGCGCGGGGGTGGCACGATCTTCAGCGCCCGTGCTGACAAAATCACCGAGTTGGTTGATTGCATCGAAAACGGCGGCGGTGTTCGTGCTGTCGAGTAACCGCCGTCGCTATCGCTACCGCCACGGCGATAATCTGCTCAGTCAGTATCGCAACGTCAAGCGTCAACGCGCGGTCGAACGCGACTTGATGCGCGACGCGGCAGCCCCGCCGATAATACGGCCACCCGATGCAGAACGCGAGCGGCCTGTGGTGCCTGTGTCGTTCATGGGCACCGGCTGGCGGGCAGCCCTACTGATTCATCCAGGTTGATTTTTGTCGCGCCACTGGAGGTTTCCTTTGAAACCGACGTTCATTCCCTCACAGCTAACGTGTGCGACGGGGCAGTCGTTAATCCAGGGCTGCCCCGCTTTTCAGGAATAGAGAGAGGAAAGTACATGCAAGAAGCATTAATCACTGTCACGAATGGGCACAATCCCTACATCCACGTGCGCCACTATGAGCTAGCCGGACTCATAGCGGCGTTACAGGCGCGCATGGACCGACAGGCGGGAAGGTGACCACCCTTGATGCAGCCAAGAAGTGGACGGCGCAAGGCTACCGCGTTATCCCTGTCGCGCATCGCGAGAAGCGACCGACGCTGGCAGGCTGGCAGGATCTCAAGCTAGGCCCCGACGATCTCCCGCGATATTTCGGCGGGCAAGTCAACATCGGCCTACTACTGGGCGACCCCCACGGAATTTGCGATATCGATATTGACGATATCCGCGCCACGGCGATCTGGCAGGCGTTCGCCCCACCCACGGGCTGCGTGTTTGGACGTGATTCTAAGCCGTGCTCGCATTGGCTGTATCACTGCGACCCGCCCGTAGACTCGATCAAGTTTTCAGACCCGATAGACAAGGCGTGCCTGTTAGAGATGCGCTGCCTAGGCGGGCGGCAGACTGTGGTACCGCCGTCCGTCCACCCCACGGGCGAGACGATCCGATATGAACCCCCCGCAGGCGATGGGACACCCGCGAACGTGGACGCCGATGTACTCGTTAAGGCGGCCAGCCGGACAGCGGCGGCGTGTTTGCTTGCGCGCCACTATCCCGCGAAGTCGCGGCACGAAGTTGAATTAGCTCTCAGTGGCGCACTGGGGTACGGCGGTATGACGGAAGAAGAGGCTACCGTGTTCGTGGTGGCGACGTATCGCGCCGTAGACGATCACGACAGAGAAGCAATCCCACGGATAAGGCAGGCGGTCAGCGACACATTCCGAAGGCAGGCGGAAAGCGAGCCGACAACAGGGGTACCGGCGTTGGCTGCGCTGATGGACTCGCGCGTGGTCAGCCGCGTTATGGACTGGCTAGGGATTCACGATCAGAAAACGACAAATGGTGATTGGCGCGATTCGTTGTTGTGCTCAAGAAACGGGCCAAAGGCTTGCGTCGCTAACGCCGTCCTATCGCTTTCTGATTCGGCGTGGGCGGGCGTGTTCGCCTACAATGAGAACTCCGCCCGCGTGGAACTGCACGCGCCGTATCCTGGCGATCCACATTCCCCACCGTTGACGTACCCACGCCGATGCAGCGACCCGGATCTAACGAGCATTACGGCATGGATGCAAAGCGAGGGAATTATGGTACCGTCCACCGTGGCGGGGGAAGCGGTTCTCAGTGTCAGCCAACATCGGCGCTACAATCCAGTCCGCGACTATCTGGACTCCCTGACGTGGGACCAGCGACCGCGTATTGACGGCTGGCTAGCATCCTACTTGGGCGCGCCTGACAGCGAATACACGCGGGCAGTGGGCGCGAGATTCCTGATATCGGGCGTGGCGCGCGTGTTTGAACCCGGCTGCAAGGTTGATACGTGCATGGTTCTGGAAGGCGAGCAAGGCGTGGGGAAAAGCACGGCACTGCAAGCCCTGGCTGTCCGCGCGCAATGGTTCACTGATCGGATTAGCGACCTCCGAAACAAGGATGCACTCATGGAGGTGCATGGACCCTGGATTATTGAGTTCGCGGAACTAGCATCCATGCGCCACGCCGAAATAGAAGTCGTTAAGGCGTTCATGACCTCCACGCGGGATATGTACCGTCCGCCGTATGGGCGATCAGTGGAGGAGCATCCACGCAGTAGCATATTCGCGGCCAGCGTGAACCCGGATGGTACCGACTACCTAAAGGACACCACAGGCGGGCGGCGCTTCTGGATCGTGCCTGTCGCGGCGTGGCACCCCGTCTATCTGGACGATCTCAAGCGAGACGTGCACCAGCTATGGGCTGAAGCCGCGACGCGATATCGTGCGGGCGATCACTGGCACATGGATACGCCCAAACTCGAAGCCCTGGCGAAAGGCGAAGCGGCAGACCGCACGGAATCCGATGCGTGGGAGCAGATCGTGGCGGACTACTGCGAAGGACGAAGCGAGGTATCGACTAACGTGATCCTGCGAGACAGCTTAAGTATCCCGGCTGAGCGCTTCGGGCGCGACGGCAACGGGCACCGCGTGGCGCGCATACTAAAGAAGCTGGGCTACGTCCAGGTGCGGACGGCAACGTCAAGGGTGTGGCGTCGCCAATCGTGACGCTGTGTCACTACTACCACCGGTTTCCGATACTTCTATAAGAATACATTGCTACCTACTTTTTTCTAAAAACTCTTGAAAGTGGGGGGTAGTAGCGTCACAGTGTCACTAGCCAACGCAGAAAGCGTGGTAACGTAGCAACACAATATGTGTCTTATTTACGTTGTCTTAGGAGGGAAAATCTAAAGCGAAGCTGAGGGGGTATGGGTGTTTCAAGGGTAGGTCGAAACGCCCGGCCACCGCACGGCAGGCTTAAACGTGCGTTACCGCGTTTTCGAATCGCTTTTCGCGGGGGCCGCCCAGTTTTTAGCCAAGTTAAGTGTTGTTAATCTGCCACAGTCGCGCCGTACAACGCCGTGTCACGCTGTAACCTACAGACTACTCGGTAAGTAGTGTAGTGGAAGGCGTTTTTGCGGCCTGAACTAGTTGACGGCTTCGATATCAAAATACCCGGCCTCCGGAGCGACAAACCAAAACGCTCGCCGACAGCTATTACACCACATGAACATATGAGCGCCTTTTTGAAGGTGGAACCCTTCGGTATGTTCTCCAATGAGCGCCCCGTTTCCGCCGCACTTCGGGCATTTGATCTCGGGGACTTCAGTGAATGGTTGTTTCTCCCGCTGGCTTCCTGTTTTCATGCTACGGCGCGTTCAATAGCGGCGTGCATCTCCCGCGTCAGCGGAGGACGTTGCCACCAGCCTTTGGGGTTGCGAACGTTTTGCAGTAAGACCTGGCGCGTTTTCTCCCTATGCGTCTCAATAAGAATCTGCGCCTGCATTAGCTGGTGGAGTTGTGCTGCTGTCCCGTCTCCCCGCCCTACCTTTACAACCCGCGCTTTAACTTCCCCTGGCACATCTTGGCGTTTAAGCCACCTTGCAACGTCTAGAGCCACTTGTTTTGCTTCCTTTCCACCCTTTCCCTTCCATCTTGACGCCCCCGCTGCGTTGATTGCAGAGCGATAATCCACACTGCCCTCTAGTGTCTTTCCCTTCACTGGGTCGGCGCGTCCTTGGGAACATCCACCATTTCCGCGTCGTTGTCTTCCAGGGGTATGAACGCCACCCCCAGCGCTTCATACGTCTTCTGAAGCTGTATCATGCGCGTCGGGGGCAGCGCATCGCGGAGGCGTTGCTTGTCTGCTTCGTTAAGCGTCGCTAGGTCCGCCGTGATGCACCAACTATCGAAGTCACCCAGCGCATTGCGCAGCATTTGAACGACGCGCCACGTGTATCTATCTTCCAGCGGCATCGCGGCGATGCGTTCCACGGCTGCTTCCGTGCGTGGCCTGTCCACTGTTCCTAGCGTTTTTGCGTCCTCGTCATCTTGTGCCAACGCCACTATCGCGTCCACGTACGGCTTCGTGGCCAAAACAAGCGGGTGGTCTGTCGGCAGGTCTGCCGGGTGAATCCGCATATCCTTGGCCTTTATAGAACGCACGTCCCTTAACTTGATGCGTTTCTGTGACACCTTTTCACCTCCCTTCCCTTCCATCTTGACGCCCCGCGTAGAAGACCCACGGCAGCGGGACAAGTCCAGATTAGAGCCGATGAACGCAGAGTCAATAGTACTGCTGTGGATTTATTTTCATCACGCCGCAACCCTTTGTTGTCGCAGCGTTTGGGTGTGGCTGGCCCTTCGGCGGGCTTGCTGTAGTACTCGCATATTAGAAGCTGAAACGCCTGATGCAGTTCGCGCGGCAGCGTCAGCGGCGCTTCTACCAGCCACGCGGCCAGCGCAGCCGCTTCGCTAGCGGCTACTTTCTGTCGATGATTGTATGCGTAGGGGGCACGCACATCAAGCGTAGGGGGCACGCAGTAGGGCGGGCGATGCGTTGGGGCTGCGCAGTAGCCTTAAGTGGTGCCGAAGAAACCAACCTTCACTTCACTAACTGAAATGCAGGAATTTTTTAAGGCGAAGGGGAAAGCTGGGGGCAAGATCCGTGCAAAGAAGCTCACCAAGGCGCAGCGGTCAGCATCGGCAAAGAAGGCAGCGCAGGCACGGTGGGCGAAAAAGTAGGACCCGGCAGTAGGACCCACTATCGGGCAGAATCGCTTTAACTTCCTTTAGAATCTTGGAGCTGGCGGAGGGAGTTGAACCCCCGACCCTCTGATTACAAATCAGG
>Ga0210409_10004513_pt1 | contig 14978 bp, 16 predicted proteins | sample IncBWH17MmetaG_FD_161649 | JGI IMG/M metagenome (GOLD analysis project Ga0210409, IMG submission 161649) | Forest soil microbial communities from Barre Woods Harvard Forest LTER site, Petersham, Massachusetts, United States - Inc-BW-H-17-M | ecosystem: Environmental > Terrestrial > Soil >... | reverse complement strand
CTGCCCGTGGAGATAAGGTCCGAGCACGCGACTGCCGAGCACCCAGGTGAGCACCGGCACCCCGATGAGACCGACAAGCAGCGCTGCTCCGAACACGATCAGCTCGCGCCGCGCCCGGGACGGCAGCCATGGCGATTCCTCATCATCATCGTCCGAAGGCGGGCTGGGCGTACGCTCGAAGGGGCGTGTGGGGGCCTTGATCGGGGGCGTACTCGACATGGGTATGGGCATAATACCGTTGCGATGCAGAAAATAAGAACCGCGGTGATCGGGGTGGGGTACCTCGGGCGCTTTCACGCGCAGAAATATGCCCAGGCCACCGGGTGCGAGCTGGTCGCGGTCGTCGACTCACGTGCCGAGGCGCGCGAGCAGGTGGCGGCGGAGCTCGGCACCCGTTCCCTGGCGGAGCACCGCGGTCTCCTCGGGGCGGTGGATGCGGTGAGCGTCGTGACGCCGACGCCGGCGCATTTCCCCATCGCGCGTGAGTTCCTCGAAGCGGGGGCGCACGTGCTGGTGGAGAAGCCGATCACTGAGACCCCCGCCGAGGCGCGCGAGCTGATCGCGATCGCCGCTCGCGCGCAGCGGATCCTGCAGGTGGGCCACCTCGAGCGCTTCAATTCCGCGGTCCTCGCGGCCGAGCCCTACCTGCGCTCGCCCCGCTTCGTCGAGTGCCACCGGCTCGCCCCCTATCGCGAGCGCGGCACCGACGTGAACGTCGTGCTCGATCTGATGATCCACGACATCGACATCGTGCAGACGATCGTCGGGGGCCCGATCGAGGCCATCGATGCCATCGGCACCCCGGTATTCTCCGAAGGGATCGACATCGCCAACGCGCGCATCCGGTTCGCGAACGGCTGCATCGCCAACGCCACGGCCTCCCGCGTGAGCGTCAAGACGGAACGCAAACTGCGGATCTTCGAAGACGATGCCTATCTGTCACTCGACCTGCAGCAGAAGATCCTGACGGTGATCCGCAAGCGCTCGCCCGCGGATGCGGCCGGGCCACTCCCGGTCACCATCGAGGAGCAGAGTCTCGAGCCGGGCGACGCCCTCAAGGCGGAGATCGACTCCTTTCTCGATTGCATCCGCAACGCTCGGCCGCCGGTCGTCCCCGGAGAAGCTGGACTCGTCGCGCTCGAGACCGCAATGCGCATCACCGAGCAGGTCGAGCGCTCGCTGGCGCAGCGCAAGAGGCAGACCTGAGGGGGTCGTGCGCCTCACACGGGCGAACGATGCGTGGATAGACCGGCCGACGCGTTACTTTATCGGCGCCGCCCCGCCAGTAGAATGTCCGCCACACGGCGTAGGCCGCGACGACAGGCAGGTGCCCCATGTCCCGTGAGCCCGAGCATTTCCGGCAGACCCCACGGCCGGTGACGGTGGCGGCCGTACAGATGGCCTGCGGCTGGGACGGGCCTGCCAACATCGCGCGTGCCGAGCAGCTGGTGCGCACGGCAGCGGAACGCGGCGCGCAGATCATCCTGCTGCCCGAGCTCTTCGAGACCCCTTATTTCTGTATCGAGCAGGACGTGCGCCACCTCGCTCTCGCGCACGAGCTCACCGAAGACCCCGCGGTGCAGCACTTCGCGCGCGTGGCACGCGAGCTCGGCGTCGTGCTGCCGATCAGCTTCTTCGAGCGTGCGGGTCACGCGCGCTTCAATTCCATCGCCATCCTCGATGCCGACGGCAGCAATCTCGGCGTGTATCGCAAGTCGCACATCCCCAATGGGCCGGGGTATCAGGAGAAGAATTATTTCTCCCCGGGTGACAGCGGCTTTCGGGTCTGGGACACGCGCTTTGCCCGCATTGGCGTCGGCATCTGCTGGGACCAGTGGTTCCCCGAGACGGCGCGCGTCATGGCGCTGAAGGGTGCAGAGCTCTTCCTCTTTCCGACCGCGATTGGCAGCGAGCCCCCACCGGCGCTCCCGGTCAACTCGCGCGAGCATTGGCAACGCACCCAGCAGGGCCACGCCGCGGCGAACTTGACACCGCTCATCGCCTCGAATCGCTACGGCCTCGAGCGCTCGCTCCAGGATCCGGAGGGTCTCTACATCCGCTTCTACGGATCGTCCTTCATAGCCGATGCCACCGGCGCCAAGGTGGCCGAGGCGGGAGAGGAGGGCGATGCGGTGCTGACGCACACCTTCGATCTGACTGCCATCGCGCAGCTGCGCGACAACTGGTTCGTGTTCCGCGACCGGCGCCCGGACCTCTACGGGCCGCTCACATCGTTCGACGGGCGCCGCGGCTCGCCCTGCTGATCAATCGAGACCGCGCAGGAGCGCGAGCAGCTCCTCCGCGCGTCGCCGCATCTGCACCTCGAGTCGCGCGTGCACACGCTCCCGGCGCCGCCGACTCTCCGGCGGTTTAGCGGGTGCCTTGCGCAGCACGACCTCGCCGTTGCCGTTCAACTGAAACTCCACGCGATCACCGGGCTCGAGTCCGAGCGACGCACGCACGCGCTGCGGGAGGGTGAGCTGCCCGTTAGCTCTTATTCTTGTTGCCATGCCGGCAGTCCTGAGTTGGCCATCCTTGTCCCAATGAGTGTAGTCCGCCCGGAGGCGCTATGACATCGGGAAAACAGCCGCCTTCAGGAGTTAACAATATCGCCGCGGCTCGGGGGTGGCGTACGGTCCTTTCGACTGTTTATTGGTCTTGTCGATATCGCAAAGAAGCGATCTTCGAGGATCTGCTTGGCCTTTCGCTGAGCATCCGTATACCTGCCGTTGCGGGGGGTAACGCGCACGTACTCCTGCAGCAGGAGACGGGCCCGCCCCGCCTTGTACGTGCGGAGGTACTGTGAGATCTGACGCAGGAGAAGGAGCGCCTGCCGGTCTAAGGAGTATGTATGCGTAGCTGGGTGTATGGCAGCTTCGCACGCAGGCTTTTCTGGTTATCCTCCCTGCACCGACTACTGACTTCACGTAAAGCAGCAGCGGAAGCTCGGTGCTGCTGATGCTTACGACGGGGCGCCGGTTCTCTCCGCGATGCATTCTCGTGAGCGTGATCGTACCTTCGCCGTCAACAACGCCCGCTAGGTAGGCCGCCTCGCCCACAGTTAGCTGTCTCGGCAATTGCAACCGCCTCTCTTGTTGAGCCCAAGTGAGTCTGCCGCAAGTCGCGGGCAGGCACAGACTCAAAAATTGCCGTATTCGCCTAATTTGGCAGGCGGACGTGCAGTTTCCCGGCCTCGAAGGCCGGGAAACTGGTTCTGTTGGTGGAGGCGGGGGGACAGCGAATTCCGCGGCTTTCGCCTCGGGCTGGACTATGCCTTCGTCCACAAGATGCCTGTGCAACCGTGGACGCGGAGCGTCTTATCCGGCTTCGCAAACGAACCGGATCCTAGTACCCACCCCGGGCAGTCACGCCGTCGGTGAGCCTATGAGTCTCTACAGGGCAGGCCTGAGGTTAGCCCTCTTCCTACCCCTCGGCGTTGCCATGCCATCCTCGCGGTCGAGGACGCCGTCAGGTTTCACCGATGTGAGCTCCGTTTTCAGCCGAACCTCTCGGCTCGGTGCGACCCTTTGATCGAACCCCCGTCCGTAAGTCCTAGACTTCAGGATCTACGTACGTAGCTCTCTCTTTGATTCTCGCGCAGCGCTACCCGAGGAGCAGGGAAGACGCCACGCCAGCGGGCAGTGACTCTTAACGCACCGGCCTGTCCGCAACGCCGGAGCGCGATCCTGTGAACGCGTCCCCTGATTCGGTCGCACAGGCACGAGCCGGTCAGAGGTCAGCTGCGGTTAGGCAGCTAGAGCGTAGTTGTCGTCGTTGGCAACTATGAGTTGCAGCATTATTTACGAGGGTACTGCGCCTCGGTACGCCCCTGAAGGTTCGCAACCCACGTCGAAACCGGTCGCCCCCGTCAGGTTCACGTGCGTGAGCATACCTCATGGCGCCGCCGCTGGTGCTCTTCAAGCGCTTCCCAGCGCCGCAAGGCGGCCTCCAGGTCCAGATCGCGCTCGCGTTTCCCAGCACGCGGTGCCATTCGGTAAGGTTCCGGGGGGACATAACGAAGCCAGGGAGGTTCAGGAATGCGTATGGAGGCTTTGCTGGGCCTTGCGGCCGCGAGCGCGCTGGTCGGGTGCCGCGGCGGTGGCCAGCGCCCCCCATCGGCCCAGGGGACTCCACCTGGGCGATACGCACCGTGCTCGGGTACACCAAGACCGGCGGCAACACCGACAACAGCGCCGGAAACTTCCTGTTCGACGCCGCACGTGATGGGCGACTGGAAGCTGCTCTTAGGTGTCGATGGCCTCTACGGCTCGACCCACGGCGAGACCACGGCACAGGCATGGGACGCATACCTGGAAGCCAACTACTACATCACGCCGCGTTTCTACTGTTACGTCGGCGGCCGCTACGACGATGACCGCTTCAGCGGCTTTGCCTACCACGCGGCGCTGAAGAGCGGTGTCGGCTAGTGTCGGTTATAAGTTCATCGATACGCATGCCACCAAGCCGTCAGCCGCGCCGCAACAACCGCGCCTTATCACGCTGCCAGTCGCGCTCTTTCTCCACCGCGCGCTTGTCGTGCTGCTTCTTGCCCTTGGCGAGCGCGAGCTGCAATTTGGCGCGCCCGTTCTTCCAGTAGAGCTCGAGCGGCACGAGCGTATAGCCGCGCCGCTCCACCGCGCCGATGAGGCCCTGCAGCTCGCTGCGATGGAGCAGGAGCTTGCGCGTGCGCACCGGGTCGGCCGGGACGTGCGTGGACGTGGTGGGGAGCGGGGAGAGGTGCGCGCCGATGAGGAAAGCCTCGCCTCCGCGCAGATACACGTAGGCCTCCTTGAGCTGCGCGCGCCCGGCGCGCATCGCCTTCACCTCCCAACCCTGCAGCGCAAGCCCCGCCTCGAAGCGCTCCTCAATGAAATAGTCGAAGCGCGCCTTGCGGTTCTCGGCGATCAGACGGGAAGGTTCTGCTGCTTTGGCCATGAGCGGTCCGTAATGGGACAATGCCGCGATGCGAGAGGTCAAGCGCTCGGCCCTCGTCAACAAATCGCCGGCCGAGCTGTTCGCGCTCATCAACGACATCGAGAGCTATCCGCAGTTTCTGCCCTGGTGCACCCTCGCGCGGGTGGTCTCACGCACGCCCACGGAGATCGTGGCCACGCTCGGTGTCAGGCAGGGAGCGCTGCACGGCGAGTTCACCACGCGCAACACCCTCGAAACCAGCCGGCGCATCCACATGCAGCTCCTGAGCGGGCCCTTCCGTACGCTCGAGGGCGAGTGGCGGCTGACGCCGATCGAGCCCGATGGCTGCCGCGTCGAGCTCACCATGCGGTTTGCCTTCAGCAACCGCCTCACCGCCATGCTGTTCGAGCCGAAATTCGCCGCGACCATCGGCTCGCTGGTGGATGCCTTCGTGGCGCGGTCGCGCTCGCTGCCGTGAGCCCGGGGCTCCCCGCAGGCACCCGCATTCGCTGCACGGTCGCCTTCGCGACACGCGAGCGACAGTACCTCTGGAGCGTCGAGCTGCCGCCCTCCGCGCGCATCGCGGATGCGCTGGCGGCGGCGCGCACGCGGCTTCCCGCAGGGCTCGCCGCGCAGGTGCCGTGGGATTCCGCGCCCGTCGGGGTCTTCGGCGAGCCGCGGACGCGCAGCGACAACTGCGCTGACGGCGACCGCATCGAGCTCTACCGCCCGCTCAGGCGCGACCCGCGCGCGCGCCGCCGCGAGCGCGTCGAGCGCGAGCGCCGCAGCGGCAAGCGCAAAGGCTAGCAGCAGCCCGCCAAATTTCGCGCGCGGCCCGCTAGATCTTCGGGAATTTCGAGATCGGCGCGCCCTCATCGGGCGCCTGCGGCGCGCTCTCCGGGACGTTGACACGCTCGAACCGCGTCACCTTGTCATCCTTGAAGTACACCACGACGCGCCGCGGGTTCTCGGGACGGTGGCGGCCGTGGCGGAAGTAATAGAGGTAGTCCCAGCGATCCTTGTCGAAAACGTCGGGAATGAGCGGGGTGCCGAGGAGGTAGCGCACCTGGGTGCGCGTCATGCCGACCTGGAGCTGATCGACCGTCTTGCCCTCGAGGTAGTTACCCTGCTGCACATCCATTTTATAGACGCAGCCGCCGAGCGCCGCGGCGAGCAGCACGCTGGCGAGCGGAGCAAGAATCGAGCGCATGCGAGTCCGATGGAGGATAATCACGGGCGGCATGATACCTGATCGCGGAGCCGCTCCAGCCATTTGAGCTCCGCCGGAGGCCGACGTGGAAGGTAAGGACCTGCGCAAAGCGGGTTTGAAGGTGACGCTGCCGCGACTGAAGATCCTCGAGCTCCTCGAAGGCAGCACCACGCGTCATCTGTCGGCCGAGGACATCTACCGGACGCTGCTCGAGTGGAACGAGGACATCGGGCTCGCCACCGTCTACCGCGTGCTCACGCAGTTCGAGGCTGCGGGACTCGTCACCCGTCATCACTTCGAGGATGGCATGGCCGTGTTCGAGCTCAATCAGGGCACGCACCACGACCACATCGTGTGCCTCGACTGCGGCCGGGTCGAAGAGTTCATGGACTCGGGTATCGAGGAGCGCCAGACCGCGGTGGCGCAGAAACTCGGCTTCACCATCCGCGATCATTCGCTGATTCTCTACGGGCACTGCCGGCGCGAGAACTGCGCGTACCGCACGCGCAAGCCGGCCTAGCGGAGAGCTTCTTCAGCGGCGCCGCGCTGCGGGTGGCCGCGGCTGGCGCACCGTATCGCCCGCTTTGGTCCCGGATTCGGCTGGCGCGCCTGCGTCAGCGGGCCCGCCACTGCGCGGCGCAGCGGCTTTCCCGCCGGCAAGGGTCACGGCGGATAGCATGTCGCGTGCATGCTCGCGCGCCTTGGTGGTGATCTCGATTCCGCCCAGCATGCGGGCGAGCTCTTCGACGCGCTCATCGCCATCGAGCTCCGCGAGCGTGGTGCGTGTCGTGCGGCCGTCGGTGAGCTTGGTGACGCGCAGATGTTGGTGCGCCTGGCAGGCGACCTGCGGCAGGTGGGTGACGCACAGCACCTGGCCGCGCACGCCGAGCGAGCGCAGCTCGCGGCCGACGATCTCCGCGACGGCGCCGCCGATGCCGGCGTCGACCTCATCGAACACCATGCAGCGCGTCTCCTGCGACGCGCAGGCCACCTGCACGGCGAGCGAGAGACGCGCAAGCTCCCCGCCCGAGGCGACCTTGGAGAGCGCGCGTGGTGGAGAGCCCGGGTTCGCCGTGACGCGGAACTCGACCTGGTCAATGCCGCGCTGGGAAGGCTCGGCGTTCCCATCCTGGGAGACGTCCGCCTCGAAGCGGCCTCCGGCCATACCGAGGGTCTGCATGCGGGCACTGATGTCGCGCGCGAGCACGCGCGCGGTCGCCATGCGTTTGCCCGAGAGCTGCTGCGCCTGTGCGCGGTACGCCTGCAGGGCCGCGGCGAGCTCCCTGCGCAGATCCGCGAGATCGGTGTCGGCGCGCTCGAGCGTCTCGAGCTCCGCGGCCAGACGCCCGGCGAGCGCAGGCAGCTCGGCGGGCGCCACGTGGTGCTTGCGGGCGAGTTCCTCGACCGCGGCGAGGCGCCGCTGCACCTCCTCCTGGCGTGCGCTGTCGAGCTCGAGGGACTCGCCATAGCGCTCGAGCTCCCGCGCCGCTTCGCGAACCTGCACCGTGGACTCCTCCAGCAGCGGCAGCAGTGAAGCGAGCTTCGAATCGAGGGCGGCGAGTGTGCGCAGCGACTGCAGCGCGCGGCTCACCATGGCATGCGCGCTCAGCTGGTCATTCGCATAAAGGGCATCGAGCGCGGCCTGCGCACCCCCCGCCAGGCGTCCCCGGTTGGCGAGCCGCCCCGCCTCTTCGGCGAGCGCCTCGGCTTCAGCAGGCTTGAGCTGCAACGCCCGCAGCTCCTGCACCTGGTAGCGCAGGAGCTCGAGCTTCGCGTCGCGATCGCGCGCCTGGCCCTCGAGCGCAAGCGTGCGATTGAGGAGCTCGAGCCACACCCGGTGCGCGATGCCGACCTGGCCGACGGTCGCCGTAAGGGAACCGTAGCCATCGAGCAGCTCGCGCTGCGCGGCGCTGCGGGTGAGGGACTGAAACTCATGTTGGCCGTGGATATCGATCAGGATGCTGCCCGCCTCGCGCAGCAGCTGCACGGGCACCGATTGCCCGTTGAGGTAGGCGCGCGAGCGGCCGTCACTGCCGACGACGCGGCGCACCACGAGCTCCGTTCCACCGCCGAGGGACTGCTCCTCGAGCCATTGCTTGAGCTCGCGCGGCGCCTGGCTGAGCTCGAACGTTGCGGCGATCTCGGCCCGCTCGGCGCCGTGCCGGACCACTTCTGCGCCCGCCCGGCCACCCGCGAGGAGCTGGAGCGCGTCGACGAGGATCGATTTGCCGGCCCCGGTCTCGCCGGTGAGCACCGTGAGCCCCGGGCGCAGTTCGAGCTCCACCGCATCGATGATGGCAAAGTCGCGAATTTGCAGGTGGGTCAGCATGCTCAGTGCTCGAAGCTGCCGCGGCCCCAGCGGAGCTTCGAGCGCAGCAGCCGGTAGTAATCGTGGCCGGGCGGGTGCAGAAGCGTCACCCGCTCCGCGGCGGTGGTGACCTCCAGGCGGTCGGCCGGTGTCAGCGCGCCCAGCAGCGCCCCATCGCAGGTGACATTCGCCTGCGTATCGGCGCGCTCGAGCAGCACCACTTCGATCACGCATTTCGACGCCACGACGATCGGCCTGTCGGAGAGCGTGTGCGCGCAGATGGGCACGATGACGAGCGCCGGCAGGTGCGGCTCGATGATCGGCCCGTTGCAGGAGAGGGCGTAGGCCGTCGAGCCGGTTGGACTCGCCACGATGACGCCATCGCCATCGTGGATATTGACGTAACCGCCATCGATGCGCGTCTCGAAGTCGAGCGTGCGCCCGGTGTCGTGCTTCTGCATGACGACATCGTTGAGCGCAAAGGACTGCGCCACTGCCCCCCCGGCGCGATGAAGGCGGGCCGTGAGGAGGGGACGCTCATCGGCTTCGAGCTCTCCGGCGAGCGCCGCATCGACCGAGGGCAGCATGTCCTGCGGCATGACATCGGTGAGAAATCCCAGGCGTCCACGGTTGACGCCAACGAGCGGCACGTTGTGCCGCGCCACGAGGCGCGCCGCATAAAGGAGCGTCCCATCACCACCGACGGCGATCACGAGGTCCGCCCGCTCCCCGAAGGTGCGCTCCGGGACGCGGCTGACGGGGGCATCGGCCGGGAGCTCTGCGTCCTCGTTGACGAGCACGCGCACGCCCCGGCTCATCAGGTGCGGCAGCAACGCGCCGACGCTCTCCGCGACCCGCGGATCCGAGAATCGGCCGACCAACGCACAGGTGCGCACCGGAAAGGCCATCTGCCAGCGCCTCGATTGATCTCACCCAGCCGTAGGGCGCGCCTTTTTAGCACGTGGGGTGCGCCGGGAGCCATTCGCCCGGTCACATATCGTTAGGATGCGCACGGCGATTGCGCAACTTGCTTGACGGTCTGCGGCCGCGAAAGCTAGCTTCCCAGCTATATGGCGCACGAAGCCCGGGACGAGCACCTCGGCGAGCGCGCTCAGCACCTGCTGCGCGCGCTCATCGAGAGCTACATTCGCGACGGTCAACCAGTCGGCTCGCGCGTGCTCTCGCGTGAGTCGGGACTGCAGCTCTCCGCTGCGACCATCCGCAACGTGATGGCGGACCTGGAAGAGCTCGGATTCGTCGCCTCACCCCACACCTCGGCGGGCCGGGTTCCTACTGATAAGGGCTACCGCTTCTTCGTCGACACGCTGCTGCAGCTGCGTCCGCTCGATGATGCGGCGACAGCCGAGATCCGCAGGCAGTTCGAGGCGAGCCGCGACAGCTCGACCGAGCTGATCGCCACCGTCTCACAGCTCCTCTCCTCGGCCACTCAGCTCGCCGGTGTGGTCACTCTGCCGCGCCCGCGGCAGGCTGCGGTGACGCAGATGGAATTCGTCGGGCTTTCCGAGAACCGCGTGCTGGTGGTGCTCGTGTTCAACGATCGCGAGGTGCAGAACCGCATCATCCAGCTCGAGCGCCACTACTCGGCCGATGAGCTCAAGCGCGCCTCCAACTACCTCAACGAGCAGTTTCGCGGCCGCTCGGTGAGCGAGGTCCGCCAGGAGCTCCTGCGGCAGCTCTCCGAGGCTCGCGCCCACATGAACCAGATCATGCTGGATGCGATCTCCGTCGCCCAGCAGGTCTTCGAGGCGGGCAGCGAGGACAAGCTCGAGTACGTCATCAAAGGCGAGACGAACCTCATGGGAGTCGCCGAGCTCACTAACGTCGAGAAGCTGCGGCGCCTCTTTGAAGCATTCAACGAGAAGCGCGATTTCCTGCACCTGCTCGATCAGAGCCTCAAGGCCGAAGGGGTACAGATCTTCATCGGCCACGAGTCCGGATACCGTATCCTCGATGACTGCAGCGTGGTCACCGCTCCCTACGCCGAAGGAGATGCCGTGGTCGGGGTGCTCGGGGTGATCGGGCCCACCCGCATGGCTTACGAGCGAGTCATACCGATCGTCGACATGACCGCTAAACTCCTCGGCGCCGCCTTGAATTCGCGGCGTTGACCCCCACCCCGCGGGGCGGGCCGAGCGAGCCGCTGACCAGGCCGGTTGCACCCACGCATTGACTTTGGAGGCCATCGAGATGAGTGCCAACGACTCCCCCCGGCGCGTGCCAGCCACGACGGGAGCGGAACCCACCACCGTCCTGCCCGAAACCGCGTCCCAGCTGGTCGAGCTCGAGCGACTGCAGCAGGCGCTCCTCGAGGCGGATGAGCGTGCCAAGAACCACTGGGAGCAGTACGTGCGCGCCGCGGCCGAGCTCGACAACGTCCGCAAGCGCGCCCAGCGGGATATCGAGGCGGCGAACCGGTATGGACTCGAGAAGTTCGCCGCGGAGCTCCTGCCCGTGAAGGACAGCCTGGAGCTTGCGGTGCAAAACGCCCCCCGAGCGGATGTAAAGAGCCTGCGCGAAGGGCAGGAGGCGACGCTGCAGCTACTCTCCCGGGCCCTCGAGAAGCTCGGCATTACCATGATCGATCCGGTGGGAGAGCCCTTCGACCCGGCGCGGCACGAGGCCATGATGACGCAGGAATCGAGCACCGCTGAGCCGAATTCTGTGCTCAAGGTGGTACAGCCAGGCTATGAGCTCAATGGACGGCTGCTGCGCCCAGCGCGGGTGATCGTGGCGCGGGCGCCGGCTTGATGGGAAAAAACGTGCGCGGGGAGGGCGGAAGCCGAGCGTCGGGGCTTGAAAGCTCTCCCCGCTACCCCGAAGAAGTGACCCGGACTTCCCCACTTGGACCTATAGAACTGCGGCGGAGTTAAGCCATGGCTAAGATAATCGGCATCGATCTCGGCACGACCAACTCGGTCGTGGCCATGATGGAGAGCGGCAAGCCCCGAGTGATCGAGAACAGCGAGGGCGACCGGACCACTCCCTCGATCGTCGCCTTCACCAAGGACGGTGAGGTAGTCGTAGGGCAGCCCGCTAAGCGCCAGGCGGTCACCAATCCGCAGAACACGCTCTTCGCCATCAAGCGCCTCATCGGCCGCAAGTTCGAGGACGAAGTGGTGCAGCGGGACATCAAGATGGTCCCGTATAGAATCGTGAAGGCCGACAACGGCGACGCCTGGGTCGATGTGCAGGGCAAGAAGATGGCGCCCCAGGAGATCTCCGCGCGGGTGCTCATGAAGATGAAGAAGACCGCCGAGGACTATCTCGGCGAGCCGGTGAAGGAGGCCGTGATCACGGTTCCGGCATACTTCAACGATTCCCAGCGTCAGGCGACCAAGGACGCCGGACGCATTGCGGGCCTCGAGGTGAAGCGCATCATCAACGAGCCGACCGCGGCGGCACTCGCGTACGGGCTCGACAAGCAGGGCGGTGACCGCAAGATCGCCGTCTACGATTTGGGCGGTGGCACCTTCGACATCTCCATCATCGAGATCGCCGAGGTGGATCGGGAGCATCAGTTCGAAGTGCTCTCGACCAACGGCGACACCTTCCTCGGCGGCGAGGACTTCGACCTGCGCATCATCAATTTCCTCGCCGAGCAGTTCCTGAAGGAATCCGGCGTCGATGTGCGCAAGGACCCCCTCGCCATGCAGCGCCTGAAGGAGGCCGCCGAGAAGGCGAAGATCGAGCTCTCCTCGACGCAGCAGACGGACATCAATCTGCCGTACATCACTGCGGACGCATCGGGCCCGAAGCACCTGAACATCAAGCTGACGCGCGCCAAGCTCGAGTCGCTGGTCGAGGACCTGGTGCAGAAGACCATTGCGCCGTGCCGGACCGCGATCAAGGACGCGGGGGTTTCCACCGGCGACATCGCTGAAGTGATCCTCGTTGGCGGCCAGACACGCATGCCCCTGGTCCAGAAATACGTGAAGGACCTCTTCGGCAAGGAGCCACGCAAGGACGTCAACCCCGATGAGGCGGTCGCCGTCGGTGCGGCCATCCAGGCGGGCGTCCTCGCGGGTGAAGTGAAGGACGTGCTGCTGCTCGATGTGACGCCGCTTTCGCTCGGCATCGAGACCCTCGGTGGGGTCATGACCAAGCTCATCGAGAAGAACACCACGATCCCGACCAAGGCTTCGAACGTATTCTCGACCGCGGATGACAACCAGACGGCCGTGACCATTCACGTTCTGCAGGGCGAGCGCGATCGCGCGGCGGACAACAAGTCCCTCGGTAAGTTCGACCTCGCGGACATCCCACCGGCGCCGCGCGGCATGCCGCAGGTCGAGGTGTCCTTCGACATCGACGCCAACGGCATTCTCAACGTATCGGCCAAGGACAAGGCCACCGGTAAGGAGCAGAAGATCGTCATCAAAGCCTCGAGCGGACTGAACGAGGACGAGATCAAGCGCATGGTGCGCGACGCCGAGGCACACGCCGAGGAAGACAAGCGCTTCCGCGAGCTGGTCGAGTCGCGCAACAAGGCGGATGGCCTGATCCACGCCGTCGAGAAGTCGCTGCAGGATCTCGGCGACAAGGTGGATGCGGCCGAGCGCGCCCGGGTCGAGAGTGCGGTCTCCGATCTGCGCACGGCGCTGAAGGGCGATGACCGCGGCGTGATCGACAAGAAGAGCGAGGCGCTCGCGCAGGCCTCCGCCAGCATCGCGCAGCGTGCCTATTCGGCGGGCGAGGCCGGGGCAGCGGGAGCGGGTCCCCAGGCCGGAGCCGGCGCAGGTGCGCCGGGTGGCGGCGGCGGTGCCGGGTCGGGTCGCGAAGACGTCGTGGACGCGGAATTCGAGGAGGTCAAGGACAAGGGACGCAAGGCCTCTTAAGCTTGGTCCATGGCGAAGCGCGACTACTACAAGGTACTCGACGTACCGAGGGGGGCGACCGAGGCGGAGATCAAGAAGGCCTATCGCCGCCTTGCCATGAAATATCACCCCGATCGCAACCCGAACGATCGGGAGGCGGAGGAGTCCTTCAAGGAGGCCAAGGAGGCCTGCGAGGTGCTGACCGACCCGCACAAGCGGGCGGCCTACGACCAGTATGGGCACCCGGGCGTCGAAGCGGCCTCGCGCGGCGCGGGGAGCCGCGGCGGGTTCGGCGCTGACACCTTCAGCGACATCTTCGGCGATGTATTCGGCGACATCTTCGGTGGCGCACGCCGCAGCAGCCGCTCGCAGGTCTATCGGGGCGCCGATCTTCGCTACGAGCTCGAGCTCGATCTCTCCCAGGCCGTTTTTGGGCACCAGGTGGAAATCGGCCTGGAGCGGCTCGCCGAGTGCGAGACCTGCCACGGGACGGGCGCCGCCAAGGGCAGCACTCCCACTACCTGCGAGACCTGTGGCGGAGCCGGTCAGGTGCGTATCGCCCAGGGATTTTTCCAGCTGCAGCAGACCTGCCCGCGCTGCCGCGGGTCGGGGACGATCGTCCGCAACCCCTGCGACGCTTGCCTCGGCCAGGGCCGTGTGCGGCGCAGCCGGACGCTCTCGGTCAAGGTGCCGGCGGGCGTCGACACCGGTGATCGCGTTCGGCTGACGGGTGAGGGTGAGGCAGGGCGCAACGGCGGCCCACCCGGCGACCTCTACGTCGAGGTCCACGTCCGCGAGCATCCGATCTTCGAGCGCGATGGCGTGCACTTGAGCTGCGAGGTGCCGGTGAGCTTCGCCACCGCGGCTCTCGGGGGCGCGGTGAACGTGCCGACGCTCGAAGGCGATGTGGCACTGAAGATTCCGGCCGAAACCCAGTCCGGGCGCATATTCCGCTTGCGTGACAAGGGCGTGAAGCCGGTGCGCGGCGGATCGCGGGGGGATCTATTCTGTCGCGTCGTGGTCGAGACGCCGGTGCACCTCTCGGCCGAGCAGCGCGACCTCATCCGCAGTCTGGAGGAATCACTGAAGACCCAGGCCGCGCGGCATGCGCCACGCGAGAAAGGTTTCCTGGAAGGGGTGCGCCGCTTCTTTGCCTCGGGATCTAAGGCTGAAGGCCCGTGAGCAGCGCGCCGCCCCCGAGGCCTCTCACTCGCGCAGTGATCATTGGCGTGAGTGGCCGAATGGGGCAGGCACTGCTTCGCGCCGCCCCCACATTCCCGCAGCTCATCATCACCGGCGCAATCGCCGGGCCCGGCAGTCTCGCGCTCGGCCGTGATGCGGGTGAGGTCGCCGGGATCGGCAAAATCAACCTCCCCATCACGAGCGACCTGCCGGCCGCGCTCGCCGCCGCAGATGTCGTGCTCGACTTCAGCAGTGCCGCCGCCACACGGGGCACCCTCGAGGCCTGCCGGGCCGCGCGCAAGCCGCTGCTCCTCGGCACGACCAGTCTTGGTGCGGAGCTCGATTCCGAGCTCGACGCCACCTCAAGCGTGGTGCCGCTCCTCGTCGCCCCCAACACCAGCCTTGGCGTCGCACTCCTCACCGAGCTGACTGCCGTGGCGGCGCGCGCGTTGCCGGCGAGTTTCGACATCGATGTGCTCGAGCTCCACCACCGCCTGAAGCAGGACACGCCGTCCGGCACTGCGCTCTC
>Ga0210409_10004512_pt1 | contig 14981 bp, 8 predicted proteins | sample IncBWH17MmetaG_FD_161649 | JGI IMG/M metagenome (GOLD analysis project Ga0210409, IMG submission 161649) | Forest soil microbial communities from Barre Woods Harvard Forest LTER site, Petersham, Massachusetts, United States - Inc-BW-H-17-M | ecosystem: Environmental > Terrestrial > Soil >... | reverse complement strand
GGGCGCGCTTGCAAGAACGCGCGGACGGTCGTCGACGAAGGCGGCTCGGACTCGCACGATGGTGGCCGCGAACAGAATCAACACACTGAGACCCATCGAGAGCGTAACCAGGAACCCACCGACATATCGATTGCGCACCGGACGTGGACGCTCCTCGATCAGAGGGTCGTGCCGGGGCTGCGCGAGGACCGGCGGCGGTGTCGCCTCATCGAAAAACTGGCAGGGGTCGCTCAAGCGTTCTTCCATCGGGCGACTCATTGGCTCCGGTGTGCGTTCGCCCGAGTCGTTCGAGGTTGCCGGGGAGGCAGGCTTCTCTTCGGTCGTCAACGTCGTGTGCGCATTGGGTCGAGTGGGCGCCTCATGTAGCCAAGGTGGTTGGCCCGCATCGGACGCCGGCTGGGCCGCTGGCGCGGTTGGGCGCTGGCCTCCTACAGACTCTTCTCGACCCATGGCGAGTTCTGCTGCACAAGCGATGCCTCGTGACAGGCATTGTCGCAGTTCTTGGGGTAAGGCAAAATACGCGGCTTTGCGCGCGTGCGCGTCGATCCGACCGAACAGCCCAGCGACCACCCGATCACGGCAGTGGCCACTTGTGGCTCACGGCCCCCTCTGCGTGTGGGTGGAGGCCCCCTTTTTACTTTGCCACTACTTCCTGCGCAGCTGCGAGATGTCGCGAATCGCCCCACGCGCTGCGCTGGTGGTCATGAGCGCGTAGGCCTGCAGCGTGGGCGACACATATCGGTCGCGATTGGGCCGCCACGCGTCGGCGCCGCGCCCCTCCATGGCCTTGCGTCGGCGGTCGAGATCTTCGGGGCGAATGAGGAGCTCGATGACACGATTGGGAATGTCGATGCCGATTCGATCTCCTTCCTCGATGAGCGCGATGGCGCCACCTTGCTCTGCCTCTGGCGACACATGGCCGATGCTCAGCCCCGACGTGCCGCCGCTGAAGCGCCCATCGGTGATGAGCGCGCATGCTTTGCCGAGCCCTTTGCCCTTCAGAAACGACGTCGGATGCAGCATCTCTTGCATCCCCGGTCCGCCGCGCGGACCTTCGTACGCGATGACGACGACGTCGCCGGGCACGATGCGGTCTCCCATGATCGCCTCGCACGCGGCCTCTTGCGACTGGAAGACACGGGCCCGCCCCTCGAATCTCCAGCAAGACTCTTCGACGCCCGCCGTCTTCACGATGCAGCCGTCCTCGGCGATGTTGCCGTACAAGATGGCCAGGCCCCCGTCCTTCGCGTACGCGTGGCTTGCGTCGCGAATGCAGCCCTGGCGCGTGTCGCCGTCAGGCTCGGGGAAGTACTTGTCCTGCGAGAAAGCCACCGTGGTTCGGACGCCGCCCGGCGCCGCGAGCGCACGCCGGCGCGCTTCGGCGCTCGCCGACGGCCGGCGAATATCGTTGGCGTCGATGGCTTCGCCCATGGTGGCAGCATGCACGGTGAGTGCGTCGCGATGAATCAACCCTGCGCGATCGAGCTCGCCCAGGATGGTGAACACGCCGCCCGCGCGGTGGGCGTCCTCGACGTGGAAACGCGATGACGGAGCCACCTTGCAGATGTTGGGCACTTTCCGCGAGAGCCGATCGATGTCCGCCATCGTGAAGGGGACGCCTGCCTCGTGCGCGATCGCGAGCAAGTGCAACACCGTGTTCGTGGAGCCGCCCATGGCGACGTCGAGGGCCATGGCGTTCTCGAACCCCTGCAACGTCGCGATGCTGCGCGGCAGCACGGCGCGGTCGCCTTCCACATAATGTCGGTTCGTCACTTCGACGAGGCGCCGGGCCGCCTGCTCGAAGAGCTCCCATCGCATGGCATGGGTGGCGAGCAGGGTTCCGTTGCCGGGAAGCGCCAGCCCGAGGGCCTCGTTCAGACAGTTCATGCTGTTGGCTGTGAATAGCCCCGAACACGAGCCGCACGTCGGACACGCCGCGGCCTCGATGCGCGCCAGTTCCTGGTCATCGATGGCGGCATCCCCGGACGCAATCATCGAATCGATGAGGTCGAGCTTGACCGTCAGCGGTTTGCCGTCGCGGTCGCGCGTCCCGGCGAGCTTCCCCGCCTCCATCGGACCTCCGGAGACGAAGATCGTCGGCACGTTCAGCCTCATCGCAGCCATCAACATGCCGGGCGTGATCTTGTCGCAATTGGAGATGCAGAAGAGGGCGTCGGCGCAATGGGCATTGACCATGTACTCGACGCTGTCGGCGATGAGATCGCGGCTCGGCAGCGAATAGAGCATTCCACCGTGTCCCATCGCGATTCCGTCGTCCACGGCGATCGTGTTGAACTCGACACCCCATCCGCCTGCTTCGTCGATGACCCGCTTCACGCGCTGGCCGACGTCGTGCAAATGGACGTGCCCCGGAACGAACTGCGTGAAACTGTTGGCGATGGCGATGATGGGCTTTTCGAAGTCCCCGTCGGTCATGCCGGTGGCGCGCCAGAGGGCGCGGGCACCCGCCATGTTTCGTCCGGAGGTCGCGGTGCGACTGCGATAACCAACCATCTTAGCGAAACCGTACTGCACTCGGGGCTCTCTCGCCACGCTACAGCCGGAGGATCCGTGCTAACTCCGTGCTAACGAGCTCGTTTCCCGTGGCCGTTACCGTTGCCGTGGCCGTGTCCGACCCTGGTGCCGCGCCGCAGATCCGCCGGGGCGTACGCTCGCCGTGATCGAAGCGACCTCCCCGCACTCGCTGCGTCGTCCTTGTGCGTCGCATGCGGTTGATCCACGCCCGGCCCTTCTGGTGGCCGTCCTCGGGTCGAGCATGGCGTTCCTCGACGGAACCGTCGTCAACGTTGCGCTCCCGGTGATGCAACGCGAGCTCGAGATTGCGGTCGATCGGGTGCAGTGGATCGTCGAAGCCTATTCGTTGCTCCTCGCAGCGCTCGTGCTCGTGGGAGGTGCGCTCGGCGACCGCTACGGACGAAAGCGGGTGTTCCTGTGGGGGGTGACGCTCTTCGCCGTCGCCTCGGCAGCCTGCGGTCTCGCCCCCGAAGCGATGTCGCTTATCGTCGCGCGCGCAGTGCAGGGGGTGGGCGCGGCCCTGCTCGTGCCGGGGAGCCTCGCGCTCATCACGGGAGCGTACCCCGAGGAGGGGCGTGGCAAGGCCATCGGGACGTGGTCCGCGTTCAGCGCGATCACGGCAGCAGTGGGACCCGTCGCCGGTGGATGGGTAGTCGAGCACGCGTCGTGGCGGTGGCTCTTCTTCTTCAACGCTCCTGTCGCGGTTGTGGTCATCGCGATCGCCAGGCGGCGCGTCGAGGAGATGCGCGACGACACCGCGCCGAAGCACATGGACTGGCCGGGGGCGGTGCTCGCGACGGTGGGGTTGGGCGTGGTCACGTTCGCGCTTGTCGACTCGGCGCGTGTCCCAGGGACGACGCGTATGCTGGTGTTGCTGGCAACCGGCATTGCGACGCTCATTGCATTCGTCGTCGTCGAAGTGACAAGCCGGGACCCCATGGTCCCGCTGTCGCTCTTCCGATCACGGACGTTCACGGGCACCAACCTTCTGACGCTCCTGCTCTATGCGGGGCTCGGGGGAGGGCTGTTCTTCGTTCCGTTCAATCTCATCCAGGTGCAAGGCTACTCGCCGGCGGCCGCCGGTGCGTCGTGGCTTCCGTTCGTCGTGCTCGTTTCAGCGTTGAGCCGCTGGGCCGGGGGACTGGTGGTCTCGCTCGGGGCGCGCATGCTGCTCATGGTTGGGCCGCTCATCGCCGCAGCCGGCTTCGCTCTCCTGGCGCTGCCGGGAAGCGGCGGCTCGTATTGGAGCACGTTCTTTCCGGGGATCGTCGTGCTCGGTCTCGGTATGGGCGTCACGGTGGCGCCGCTCACGGCCACCGTCATGGGCGCGGTCGATTCCCATCACGCCGGCGTCGCCTCAGGCATCAACAACGCGGTGTCGCGGGCCGCAGGCCTTTTGGCGATCGCTGCGCTGGGTGTGGTGCTGGTCGCGCGCTTCGACACAGTGCTCGACCGGGAACTGGCCTCACGGGTGCTACCACCGGACGTACTCTCCATAGTGGACGCGCAACGTCGCAAGCTCGCTGCCGCAGAGGTGCCTGCCTCGCTGCACGACATCTTCGTGAAAAGCTACCTCGCCGGCTTTCGGACCGTGATGACGGCGGCTTCGGTCCTCGCGGCGCTCGGGGGACTGTGCGCGTTCGCGTTCGTCGAACGGGGAGCACAGCGGCAAGGCTGACCTCCCTGCAGCCTCTGCCAGAGCTACGGCAATGAAAGGGGCTTGTAGCTACCTGACGGGCAATCGCAATCCTCCTCCGAAAGGCTCGGGCCGATTCGCGCGCCACTCGAGTACGTCGCGCTGCGCCCCTAGGGTGCGAGGGTCCGTCGCGGCTCGATAACATTCATAGCGCGCCAACAAGAATTCTTCTTCCCATCGCACGTGCGGCTCGTAGCCTCCGAATGCCTCGACGCACGCGGGCCCACCCGTGACAATGGCGCTGGCGAGCCAGGCCTCCTTTCGCGCATCGTCGGCGACGTACACGGCGAAGGGCTCGCGCAGAGCGACAGCAAGGCGCGGCGCCAAGCTTCGCGCACGAAGCACCAGCTCTTTGGCGTCCTCGAGTGCACCGGTCACCAGCCGCGTCCATGGCCACGGGTCGGTGCGCAACCTCGAGAAGAGCGCCTCGAGGGAGGCCGCTGCCTCCTCGAGCCTACCCTGACGGAGCCGAAGGCGGGCGACGATTGCCTCGGCCTCACCAGGATTGAATGCGCGAAGTCTCGCGGCCCAGGTAAGGGCGCCGTCGTCGCCCAGCTCTGCAAGGGTGACGCCGAGAATCGCCGTTTCGGTCGGTCCCTGTGGCTCTCGAGGCTGAGCGCGCCACTCCCGAACCGCGCTCCTCGTTTGTCCCTCGTCGAACGCCCTGAGCGACGCAACGCGGTGCATGCGCTCGGGAGGTAGGTCGGTGGGATACGTCGGTCGTCCTCCGTCACCGAGCCGAAAAGTGACGACCGCATCATCGACGAGATCCCAGTCCACCTCACCGTTTGCGATCGCCGGTCGATGCGCACCAAGCGCGCGTGCCGCGCGCCGTACGTCATCGATCGAGAAGAACGCGTACCCGGTGCCCAAATGACGCGCAAACCCGAACTCCAAGAAATTCTGGTCATCTGTGTTGATTCTGTCCGCTTCTTGCGCCGCCACGGCTCGGGTCAGCTCGGTCGTTGCAACGAAGCGAGCGAGGACACTCTCGACATCGGTCGCCCGCCAGGCAAATGCAAGAGCGCTCCGGTAGGGTTCCTCCGCAAGCCGAGTTCGCAGCTGCGCGATATCGTGCTTGACTGGCTCCTTCGCCGCGATGAGAAGCATGTCCCCGCTTGCGAGCTCCCATGTCTCGACTTCGGGGAACACGGCGCCGACGGTCGCGTACACCGTACGCACGGTAGAAGGAGCGACCTCATACGCCTGGAGCCACTGCAGAAAAAAGCCGCCTCGTTGTAGACGCGCCGCGATTGCGTCGTAGTAGTCGCGAGTGAACAAGCTCGCGACTCCCGCGCGGAAAGGATTCGACGGTTCGCTGGCTATGAGATCGTAGCGGGCCTTGGAGGTCAGAAGTAACTCGCGTGCATCCCCGATATGAATATGAACCTTCGGGTTTTCGAGCGCGCCGCGGTTTATCGATTCGCTTTCGCGCGCAACCTCGACAATAACCGGCTCGAGTTCGGCGACGTCCACGTCCTGGATTGTGTCGATTGCAGCAAGCCATCCTGCCGATTCACCAGTCCCGAGGCCGATGACCATGGCGTGCGCGGGTTGGGGGTGAAGGAGGGCTCCGAGCAGCCCGAGCGGGACCGCCGTTCCGGCATCGGTTCGTGCGTTGCCGTCACCCTTGCCGTTTACAACGAAAGACACGCTGTTATCTCGCGTCAGCGCGACGCTGCTCTCGCGACCGTCGGCCTGCCAAGCAACGGTTCGGCGCCAGAAGTTTTCCCACATGCGCACGTCGTTGGGGCTACGGAGGGCCGCGAAGTCGACGCGGCCGACGCCGATCGGACTATGCCGCCAGGCGGCGGTGGGACCATCTGCCCTCAGGAGTGCGAAGCCGAAGACTCCGACGCAGATAGGAGCCACAGCGGTGATGGGGCGACGTCGCGCGTCGAAGGAGATTGCGCCCGCGGCGATCGCAATCAGCAAGACGACCGCAAGTCGCCAGCACCCAGGTGCGGTGAGCGCAGGGATCAACCCAAATCCACCGGCAAGGGCACCACCCATGCCCCCGAGCGTGTTCGCGGCGTAGGCGAGACCGACGTCGCGACCCACCCTTTCGTTGCCTCGCCCCAGCAACCCAATGAGCAGGGGAAACTGTAGGCCGCTTACGAATGCCGCGGGCAAGACGACGATGGCCGTTATGAAGGCCCAGACTGAAATCTCTAACACGAACGACCAAGCGCCCAGCGGGTGGAGAAGAGCCGCGAGTACCGCGATCCGATCGCCGAACGCATACGGCAAGGCCATACACAGCGCGCCGGTAAGGCAGGTCCAAGCGAGGGCGACTGTCGTGCTCGGTCGGGCCTCTTCACGCGATCCGTTGAAGACCGCGCCGAGGCCGATTCCAAGGAGAACTTCGGCAAGGATCAGCCCGAAAGTGAAGACCGTGCCGCCGAGCAAAGGCCCGAGCATCCGGTACCACACGAGCTCCATCAGACAGAACACGAACCCGGTCAGGGCGGCCGCGGCAACGGTGAACCAAACGGGTGCCGCCAGCTTGTCCGGCGCCGGTGCTTGCTCTGGCGTTCGCGAGGCGCTCACGGTCGACCGGGCAAGGCTCCGGGCCGACACGGCTACCAAGCCATTGAGCAGGCAAGCGATCCAGAGTGTCAGACGCGTGCCGTAGGTCTCGAAGAGAATGAAGGTAGAGACGAGGCACCCAACGACTGCCCCCATCGTATTTGCGCCGTAGAGCAGCGAAACTGTGCGGCGACCGCGATCTTCGACTCTCTCGACCGCGCTGGCTGCTGCCGGCAGCGTGCCACCCATCAGAAATGTTGGAAGAGCGAAGACCGCTGCTGCCAAAAGCAAGCGCAGCGCATTTCCTATGGCCAACCCGAGGAAGCCGGTTCCCCCAATCGATACGTAGATGAGGCGCACCCATCGCAGGAGAAGCGGCGTGAGCGACGCCGAGATCGCAATTGCGCCCTCGAGGTTTCCATAGAGAGCAAGCGGTTTCGGATGAGAGTCTGCACGACTACCCCAATACAAGCCTCCAGCCCCGAGGCCGCCGATGAAGCAGGCCACGACGGTCGCCGATGCCGCGGTAGAGGCACCAAAGACGAGGCGAAGCTCGCGAAGCCAAACAGTCTCGTAGATGAGAGCACATGCGCCGGAGCCGACGAGAAGGAACGCCACCTTCAGCGTCGGCCTCGACATCGGTGTCACGGGCACGTGGAACCGAGCTGTGGCTCCAGGGCGGCGACGTTCGACGGATAGTTGGATGGCGCTCCGCTCACGTTGACGGCGACTACTCCTTCGGAAATCAGCGTATTGATCGTCGCCGCGGACTGATTCGACCACGTGTCGTTCTGTTGCGACATGCCGGCGCTCTCGTCGACCAGAATCTTCTTGCCGGTAAATGTACGCAAGAAGGAATAGGTCGCCGTGCCCCCATTGTAGGTACTACTCGTCTCGCCCGCGTTGAGGAAAGGCGTGTTGTTGCCAACTCCGGTCGTCCAGACCATGTCGTAGTTGGCGCTCGAAATCGCGGTCCAGTAGCTCTTTCGGTCCATGTCGTTGACCCAGGCCGAGTCATCGAATGAAACGACCGCATTGGGCATGTTCGTCTTGATGGCCTTTGCAATCTCGACTGCGAGCTGGCCTAACTGCGCGTATGAAAGCGGCTGGGTCTGCGTCGTGGCTTCCGCCGTGTACTGGATGAAATCCCCCTCGATGAGCCAGACGAGCGGCTTGGTCGGCCACGCTGCGTGACTCTGCGCAGCGTACCACCCGTACATCTGGACGATCTTGTTCGAGGAGCAAATCTGGCCCGAGGGGCATCCGCTGTTCGCCGTCCCCAGAATGAGCGCGCCGCCCCCGGTCGCGAGGTTGGGACCATTCGGCTGCTGATTCTGGTCGGGCAGCCCATTGGCATGACCGTAGAAACCGATGAAATAGGCGTAGTAGGCGGGAATGAGGTTTGTGCCCGCGACCTGGCCCGTCAACCAACTGCATGCGCTGCACGAACCGATGCTCCCGTCGGACTGGACCTCCGAGCCGACCCACGTCGTGACGAATTGAAGCCATCCATAAGAAGCGAGTGACCCGCTCGGGCTCGGCTCGCCCCACGCGAATTGGCATCCGAATGGTTGGACGGCCGCCGTGGCCGCGTCCAGGCCACCTTCCGCCGCCGATGCAGACGCCGACTCCGACGTCGCGTCGGCGATTGCGCTCGAGTTCGTGCCCGAGTCAACGGCTCCCGAGCTCGAATCGACTCCCGTCGCTGCTCGGGCCTCAGATCCAGCGTCACCCCCGGCGACAGGAGCGACTCCGCCGGAACTCGAGCCTGAGCCGGAGAAGGCATCGGAGCGGCCACCGCTGTCTGCCGGGCCGCCCGACCCGTTGGACAGAAGTGCGTTCGAATCGCCGCCCGAACAACCGCCGGCAGAGGAGATCGCCAGCACCAACGACAGAGCGATGAGAACAGGGCAAAGGCTCATGAATTCCGCGGATTGCTCGAATGGATGCGCAACGCTGGCCGAACGAGTTGTCGTCAGCGGATGCCTTCTCGGCTCATGAACGGGCGACTACAGCGCCGCTCGCAAAATCCGCCATTCTTGATTCGACGTCTTTAAGCGGCCATCGTCTTGCGACATCGATACTCGGCAATTCGTTTTCCAGCTTCTCAGCGCTCCCATTAATACGAGCCGAACGCAGCGCCTCTGCGCCACCTACGTTTTGCGATGAGCAAGACCAGGCGCTCCGCAATGGGCCTGTGTGTGATCTGGATGGGGGCGATGGGCTGCGGGTCTTCTGCGGGTTCCGATCAGTCGAGCGACATGAATGGGAGCGGCAACGGCTCCGGCACGCCCCTCCAGCCGGATGCCGGCAGCGGCACCACAGCGTCCACAGACGGTAGCCGCGATGTCGCCCTGGAAGGCCCCGATGCCGGTGGGACGACCGACTCTGCGACCAGCTCGCTGCCGAATGAAGCCAGCTCGTCGAACGCTCCCTCCGGAGACGGTGGCCTCTCGGAGGGCGGATCCGCTCGGCAACGGCGGCTGCCTGGGAGGCAACGGCATGAATGTGGCGGTGGGAGACCTGCTCGACATAGCGATGACGCTCTCGGGAACAGTCTGGACGCAGCTCGTGTCGGATCGACAGACCGGCAAGTCGGTCAGTTTCGACATGGACCTCATGGGTCAAAGCCAGGACTGGGCTACCTTGGCCATCGAGCAACCCACTGCGCTCGCGCCATCCTCCGACGTCGTGTTCACGTCGACGAGACTCACATTTGCAGACCCCGACATGGCGGCGTGCCAACCGAGTCAGCACGGCCCGACGGACTATTTCGCGGCCCCTGTTGCGTCGCAGGACGGCAAGAGCTGCTGCGTGTCGCGAGTCATCCTACGACAGCAAAGCGTCCCGGCCACGACGATGAACGGCCCATGAGGGTTATCCGGCTCTGATACCGTCGTCGGTCAATGGCGGGCAGACCCTCTGCGTGGTGGAAGCAGAGCCTCGAAGCTCTCTTCATCGACGTGCCATACGTGCTCGATAGCCTCGCTCGGCGGACCGATTACCAGCTCCACAAACGTTACCGACTCGACGGTCCTGACGGCGAGGAGCGCTGGCTGGTCCGACCTGCGTACGCTGCCGCGATTCCGCTGGTCTTGACGTTGGTCTTTGCCATGTACGGTCCGACGTTCGACGCGCTCTGCTCGCTTTTCATACCGGCGTGGACGCCGTGGGCGCTCGTGGGCATTGCCATCGTGGGACTCATCGCGCTCGCAGCGCTGGTCGCTTTCGTCACGTACGAGCTTTGCGTGCGCTACCGGAAAAGGCTCGAACGCCTCGGCAAGGCGACCACCGTTCCGGAGCCGCGCCGAGTTGTTTTCTTCGTTGGTCTCTTTCTTCTTGGCGGAGTTCCGCTTGGTTTGATCTGCTGCCAACTCATACAGCCGACGCTTCATGTCTGGCACTGGGCATTCGACACCCATCGGTGCCTGGGAGCGAGCCTGCACCGCGCCGCTTGGCAGCAACTCACGGCAGCGGTTCTCCTGACGGCGATTGCCCTACGCTGGGGACCTCGATGGATCCCGCGCTGGGTGGACCGCGCGGTGGGCTCCGTCCTCTTGGCATCGGCATGCCTCGCGCTCTACGCCTTGAGCGGTACCTCGGCGAGGGAGGCGGACCACGGTCCCTATTTGACCGCCTTCGGTGTGCTTGCCGCGATCGTCACGCCCGTGGTCTGGCTCCTCGCCAAGTGGGCTGCTCGCTTCGTCGTGCGCCGCTCCGAAGCGGAGTATGGTCCGCCGCTCCGCCGGGCGCTACAGCGGTGCGAAGTGTTCGTCGAGCGGCGAGACCCGGACCTTGAGGTCGACCGCGTCGTCTATGCCCTACTGGGTGCCCCGCTGACCGAGCCGCTCTTGCTTCTTGTCATCCCCTCGTTCGCTGCCGTGGTGAGCGGCCGGCGCCAGCTATGGTCCGTGTGGTGGATCAGCTTGGGCATCGCATGGTTCATCATCGCCCTGGGCAGTATTAGCTCGCGCTGGAATTGGCAAATCACGCTTGCACGCCGCTGGCTGCTGACGGGCCTGCCGCTGGTGCTCTCCGTTGCGGTCCTCGGACTCGCCGTCGGGCGTCTCGCGGACTTCGATTACGTCGCGTATGTCCTCGACTCCGCTCCGTTCGGCGCCATCACCCTGCAGCTCGCCATGCTCTACGCGTTGGCGTGGCTTCTGGAACATTCGCTCAACGAACCGCTGCAGGCCGAGTTGCTTTCCGTATTGGAGGAAGACCCGAAGACCCGAACGAAGATCCAAGACGAGGAAGTCGATCGAGTCCGCTATCCCATCACTGCTGCCGCCAAAACGAGCAGGGTGCGCGCGGATGAGAGATACGTCCAGATTCATGGCGTCGGGCGTTTTGCCGTCGTCGGAATTCTGGAGAGTAAGGCTTTGGGGGCTACGGATCAGAAAGAGGGCTTTCACACGTACGACAAGCTCGAATTGTTCGAGGCCCTGCTCGACAGCGAGCGTGCCTACAACACGTCGGAAGAAGGCCGGCTCGAGTGGGACGCTCTGCTGGACATGGTCCATGGCCTCCGCCGTCGGGTGAGCACGTACTTCGCCGGTCTCAACACGGCAATCGCGATCGTGCTCGCGCTCATCGCGATCTGGGTGAGGCGGGCGGATACGAGCTATACGCGCGAGCCGCTCGTCGAGGGTGCGGCGGTTGCCGTGGGCCCGAACGAGACCTTCGATCTCGCGGCCGCCCTGCAGCGCCGCGCGGTGGAGGGACACCCTGTGATCCTCGTCGCAGCTTCGGGCGGGGGCACCCGAGCGGCCTTATTCGCCGCGGGCGCGCTCCGGGGATTGAAGTACAGCGGGTTCGCGGACGACGTCGTGCTCATGAGTGGAGTGTCCGGTGGCGGCGCCAGCCTGGCGTATTTCGCGAGTCACCGCGATCGATTGCTCGGTCGGTCTGGAGACGCGGCGGAGATAGCGAGCGCATGGGCCGACTACGCCGACGCCATGAGTTTCCCCTATATCGAGGACGTTCTGGAGGGGGCGGGCGAATACCGGATGGTTCGCGAGCAAGCCCTCGGACGACTGCTCAGCGAAAGCTTCGAGCGGACCTTCGCACGCGACAGGAGCGGGCGGGCGCTCCCGGGCCAATTCGTCAAGACATACGGCGGGCTCGACGCAGGTCTCATACTGAACACGACCATCACGGCGCATCCCTATTCCGATTCGCAACTATTGAGAAAGCTGTTCTACGGCGCTCCGGGGGCGACCGAGCAGGCGAGTGCGCTTTCCTATTCGCGCTTCAGCGGCGGGCGCCTCATTTTCACCAATTTGAATCCGGACGCGTTTCCTGACCGGGGAATGGGCCGAGGGAAGGACGATGACTTCGCGCCCGACGTGAACCTGATCTACAAGGTCTTCCAGAATTCGCAGGTGCCGATAGTCTCGGCCGCCGCGCTCAATGCGAACTTCCCACCGGTGTTCAACAACATCGGAGTATGGGAAACTGGCGGCAGCGCGCCGCTCCGAAAATATTACGTGACCGACGGCGGCGTGAACGAGAATCGTGGCCTGATCTCGCTCCTCTTTGCGCTGCGCGGTGCGCTCGAACGGTGGCCTCAGGAAGAGCCCAATTCACTGCCCTGCATCCATATCGTTGCGCTTGATGCGTCCGCGATGAACTTCGACTACTCGCAGGATCGCGGAATCAGCGCCGTCTTTTCGTCGAGCGCGGGCGAACGACTTGCGAGCGGCTTGGAGCGTCGGCTACTCGGTGAAATCGAAGGGCGTGCGACGCACATGAAGGGAGGCTGCCGCGCGCCCGTCGAGGGTGCGGCCGGGCGAGCCGTTCGGCTCCATTACCTCGTCATGCCCGCGGTGCTCACGACGCGAGGCGGCTTCGGCACCCATTGGATGCTGCCGGACCGCATTCGGATCCACAGTCCGGCCGAGGCGGCCCCTGGCCATTTTTGGGAGCGCCGAGACTCCCGGGATCTCGATCGTGCCGATGTGCAGCATCTGTTGATTCACTGCCTGTTCCCCGCGAGCGAGGACGCTCCGGATCCCAAATGCCGCGACCTGTTCGGGGGCCGCATTCCGCGCGGCTGGCTGGGCGACACGGGGAGCTGCTCGAGCCGCCCGGAGGACCCGCCGTGCGTCGACGGCTGGAAGCAGCTTCGCGAGGACCTGCGAAGCGAGCTTCAGCGCGGCACCGAGCAGTGATTCTGAACTGGGCTCATCGCTCCTGAAAGATCCGCTCGATGAGCGTGTAGGGCTGAGGAGCTCCAGGCTCGAGTGTAACGGTGAATCCTGCGGCGTGGGTGTGGCCGCCGCCCCCGTGTCGCAATGCAAAGGCAGCGCAGTCGAAGATGCCCTCCGAACGAAGCGAAACGTGCATCTTTGGCCGCGCTCGCTCTTCGCTGAAGTCGAAGCCGGCAAGGACGTCGGCTTTTGCGCTGAGGAGGCGCATCGCGTCACTGGTAAGGGAAGTCCCCGAAATGACGAAGACGCTCGTTCCCCCGGCGACGAATCGATGGCCGTCGGCGACGGCGCGGCGTACGCGATCGTCTTGCTTGGCCACGAGGGCATCCCCGAGTGGGGCGAGCTTGTCCGTCCAGCTCGAGGCGATCTGGGAAAGCGACCGCCCTAACCACCACGCTTGCGGAAACGCGAGGAGAAGCTCCGCTTGCGCGCGTCCCTCGGTCCAGAGGTGGCTATGGGTCTGCCACGTATCGCGGACGCCGGCGACGGTCGCGAAGTGCTCGGCGAATTCGCGCAACGGGGAGTCGCCTTGAATCGTCACCCACACATGCCGGTGCGCGAGCACCGCTCCGGACACGCCGGGGTCGGCGCGCTCGTCGCCGAAGACACCTCGGTCGCCCATCATACGTACGACCTCCTTGGCCGTTCTGTGGTGATCCAGGACGATCGTTCCGGCGCGCGCAAAATCCGCAGCACGATCCGGTAGCGGAGAGAAGTCGCAGAAGAGAAGGCCGGCCCGGGGAGCAATATTCCGGTGCGCATCCGTGCCGTGCTGCATGAACTGCACTGCGGCGCCGGGGAGCGCGTCGTGAAGAAGCACGGCCGACGCAACCCCGTCGGGGCATTCGTCGTGGGTAATAATCGTGCGTACGCCGCGGAGCGTGGCGACGGAAAGCATCGGAGCGGACGATACGTTAGCGCGCCGATTGCACCAGCTCGGCAATGTGTCTACTACCGGGCTCCCCTGGGCGTCATCCTTGCACCCCTGCACATTTTTGATCCATTCTTGGCGGTAGCTGACACTCACATTGTGTGACCCATGTCTTCAGCACGACCCGGACTTCCTGGTGGCTTAACACCTCCGCCGCTGCCTCCTAGTACGCCCGGCAAACGGGCGCGGGTCAAAGCGCGTCCCGGCGCCAACCCGCCTGAACCGCCTCCGGTGGAGTTCCTTCCGGAGGAATTCGTACTAGAGGATGTCGAGGACTACGAGGAGTTGCCGGCGGAGCTCCTCATCGAGGAGGAACCGAGCGTCGTTTTCGCGGGACCGTCGGATGCTCCACCGCGGCCGGAGACCGCAGCATATGCTGCGACTGCCGAGGCCGCGCGATCGCGAGTCGAGGGCGACCCCCAACGACGGCGGTGGCTGCGGACGGGGTCGTTTTCCGTGGCCGCCTGTTTGGCGCTCCTTGTGGCGACGACCGCGCGCTGGGGCAGCTCGGCGCAACAGCGTTCGCCGACTGAGGAGCCCGCTTCCGATTCAACGCCTCTTGCGCCTGGGACGGAGCGAGCGGCCTCTTCTTCTATCCCATCAGATGTTCCGTTGGTAGGGCCCGCCGCCTCCGCCGCGCCAGCGCCACCGGCCGAGGCAGCAGAGAAGAAGAACGCCTCGCAGCAAGCGCTCGAGCACGGGAAAGTGGGTCTCTCGATCGAACTCGGGGAGCGAGCGGTGGAACTCGATCCGACGGATGCGGATAGTTGGCTGATTCTTGGCGCCGCGTACATGCAGCGCGGCGACAACAAGAACGCCCGCCGATGCTTCACGAGCTGCGCAGAAAAGGCGACCACCGGTGAGCGGAAAGAGTGCGCCGCGCTGATGCGGTAGTGACCTGAGTCCGTCATTCCCATACGAATGACGTTTGATGGTGTTGGTGGTCGGGCTCCGCGTTTCTCGGCGCCGAGCTTACGTCGTGCCTGCGGCGCGCGCCTTTTCGCGCTGCCACTGGTCGAGCTTCGCCCGCGCCCCGTTGTGGGTGCGGTCGGTCGCTTCGGCATGATGGGGCATGCGG
>Ga0210409_10004511_pt1 | contig 14982 bp, 14 predicted proteins | sample IncBWH17MmetaG_FD_161649 | JGI IMG/M metagenome (GOLD analysis project Ga0210409, IMG submission 161649) | Forest soil microbial communities from Barre Woods Harvard Forest LTER site, Petersham, Massachusetts, United States - Inc-BW-H-17-M | ecosystem: Environmental > Terrestrial > Soil >... | reverse complement strand
AAAAGATTTGCGGAAGAATGGCGCCTCGCCTTAGAACGCACACCAAATGTAGATTTCTGGCAAGACATGGTCAGCAGTTTAATCATAAAAAATGACCAGGTAATTGGCGTAAAAACTTCCATCGGCGTGGAGATCAAATCTAAGTCTGTTGTACTCACAAACGGTACATTTCTCAATGGACTTATTCATATCGGAGAAAAGAAATTTGGCGGTGGCCGTACAGGAGAAAAAGCTGCTACCGGAATTACCGAACAACTTAAAGAACTCGGTTTCGAAGCGGGAAGAATGAAAACAGGTACCCCACCCCGCGTAGATGGAAGGTCCCTAAATTACTCCCTGATGGAAGAACAATGGGGAGATGAAAATCCAGGTAGATTTTCTTACACCAATGTACCCCTTCCTACAGAACAACGTTGTTGCTGGATCACCTATACCAACAGCAATGTACACGAAACATTAAAAGAAGGTTTTGAAAAATCACCCATGTTTACCGGACGGATCAAAGGACTTGGACCAAGGTACTGCCCTTCTATAGAAGACAAAATCAATCGCTTCGCAGAACGGGAAAGACACCAGATATTTGTAGAACCAGAAGGTTGGAATACTTGCGAAATCTATGTTAATGGATTTTCTACTTCGCTCCCCGAAGACGTTCAGTACCGTGCATTGATTCAAATCCCCGGCTTTGAAAACGCAAAAATGTTCCGCCCGGGTTATGCTATAGAATACGATTACTTTCCACCTACCCAACTTACTTTAACGCTGGAAACAAAGAAAATAAGACATTTATTCTTTGCGGGGCAAATTAATGGGACAACAGGATACGAAGAAGCTGCAAGTCAGGGTTTTATCGCTGGAATTAATGCTCATCAGAAAGTACACGATAAAGAGGAACTGATTATGAAAAGATCAGAATCGTATATTGGCGTATTAATTGATGACCTGGTGACCAAAGGAACAGATGAGCCCTACCGTATGTTTACTTCCAGAGCTGAACACCGGTTGCTTCTTAGACAAGACAATGCGGATATCCGCCTATCCCCTATTGGCCACCAGTTGGGCCTCATAAGTGATGAAAGGCTCGACCTGGTGAAACAGAAAATCGCTAATTCAGATGCCATTGTTGCCTTTTCAAAAAAAGAAGGCATAGACATGACGGCCGCAAATGATATGTTGGAAAAATTGGGCACCAGCACACTTACTCAAAATGTAAAATTGTTCAGCATCTTAAGCCGTCCGCAAGTTGGTATAGAAGACCTTCGTCAGGTCAGTCCTACCTTTAATGAGCTCTTGAACAAATACGATAAAGAGACAGTAGAACAGGCAGAGATCAAAATCAAATACGAAAGTTATTTTGAGAAGGAACAAGAGATCGTTAACAAAATGCAGAAGATGGAAGACAAAGACATCAATCCTGACTTCGACTATTCCCAATTAATTTCACTGTCTAAGGAGGCAAGAGAGAAACTATTAAAGATAAAACCGAGAACTTTGGGTCAGGCTTCAAGAATTTCGGGTGTCTCGCCTTCTGATATCTCCGTTTTAATGGTACATATTAGCAAATAAAACACAATTAACTGATATTCAATAAGTTAAAAAGTAAAATATCGCTTTAAAATTCGGCTTGTTTTAAAGCGATATAAAGAACTTTTTAATTTTTTTAATGTAATTAGTTTAAACACCAATAAAATCACTCAGAGCTCATTAAAATGATAAAATCAGGTATTAATAGAATTCTAACCATCCTTTTTTCTTTACTAATGGGAATTTCCATATTTTATGGTTGCGGGACACCTGGACAGCTCACCGGAGGACCAAAAGATACCAAGCCACCAAAGGTTTTAAAAATGGAACCAAAAGATCTGTCTACTAATTTCCGGGCAAAAAAAATAGTGATCCAGTTCGATGAATATTTTAAGATCAATAACCAACAAAAGGAATTTTCAATTTCACCGGAACTGGAAAGACAACCAGAACTTAAAATAAAGAAGAAATTTCTTGAAATCAATTTTATGGATAGTTTGGAAAAGAACACCACCTATACCCTAAATTTTGGTAAATCCATCGGGGATATCAACGAAGGAAATGTGATCAAGAATTTCACCTATGTATTTTCTACCGGCCCCACCCTGGACTCTTTAAGTATAAAAGGAAAAGTTTTAAATTCCCTGACGCAACTTCCGGAAATAGAAGCTGTGGTTATGCTTTTCCCTTTGGAAAAAGACAGTTTGTTTGGTAAAAAACGTCCGTCGATTTATACCACAACAGACAGTAGCGGAAACTATAAACTGAGCAATCTAAGAAAAGGTGATTATAAAATCTACACGGTTAAGGATAAAAATAGTGATAAAATTTACCAGCAAAGCTCTGATGAAGTAGGATTTTTAAAAGACCCCATACATCTAAAAGCCAATACAAACGACGTTAACCTGGTGATGTTTAAAGAAGATGCTGCAGTATTCAGAATCATTGATCGTAAACTCAATCCCGACGGAAGTATATTTATGGATTTTAACCAGAGACTCTCCAAACCGGAACTTACAGTTACGGAGCCTGCCGCCCTGGATGCCGGTAAACTTGTTAAGTTCAATGCTACGAAAGATTCTGTAAAGCTATGGCTAAAAGACATGAACTTTGATTCTGTAAAAGTAAGTGTAACTGATGCTGGAAAATTACTTCAAACCGCAAAACTAACACGGGGCAAAAAAGATGCTTATACGCGTACGCTAACCGCAACAGACAATTTAGAAGGAAATTTACTTAATCCAAACAGACCTTTTCGTTTAAGCTTTACGCTGCCGGTAGAAGGTGTTGATCTTTCAAAAATAACCTTGATGGAAGACTCTGTTGTGAAGAAAGGGATAACTATAGTTAAAGACAGTACAGACCTGCTCTCCTACCTGATTAAATACCCATGGGTAGCGAAAAGCATTTACGAAATTAAGTTTGGAGCCGGTACCTTCACTGCCATATTCAAGGCCACAAATAAAGAATTCAGTAAGAAATTTGAATTGGCAAACAAGGATAATTATGGCACATTACAACTCAAGGTTACTGTTACGGAAAAGGACAAACAATATATTTTACAAGTATTGGACGAAAAGAAATTTATTGTCAATACCAATACTTTCCAGGGGGATACGATATTAAAATTTGCCAATTACCGGGCAGGAAAGTATTTTGTAAGGATTATCTATGACGCCAATAAGAACGGTCTCTGGGACACCGGAAATATAGCAAAGGGTATTCAACCCGAAAAGGTCTATAACGAACCAAAAGAACTCTCTATAAAGGCGAATTGGGATAGAAATGAAACCATCACTATCCCAAAGGAACCTTCTTCTTAGCTTATCTGAACCAATCAGAGTATAAGATATAATTGTCAGGAAGCTTATTTAATAAAGCCCGTTGCTGTTCAGTGATGGGCTTTAATTTTTTAGCTGGTGTTCCACCATAAATATATCCACTCTCGCAATGGGTATTTTCCAGCACCACAGAGCCAGCAGCGATAATGCAATACTCCTCAACAACAGCATGATCCATTACAATTGCCCCCATGCCAATCAGTACATGGTCTTTAATCAAACAACCATGCACAATAGCATTATGCCCTACAGAAACCCGGTTTCCGATCGTCGTAGAGGCCTTTAAATACGTTGCGTGCACTACAGCGCCATCTTGTATATTGGTTTCGTTACCAATAGTTATACGATTGACGTCCCCCCTGATCACCGCATTAAACCAAACAGAGCAGTTATTTCCTATGCTCACCTCTCCTACTATTGTGGCATTAGGTGCTATAAAACAATTGTCTCCCCAATCCGGAGATTTCCCTTTCACTGGCAATATTACTGGCATAATCTTTCGTTTAAAATATGGTATCTGTTAATGTGTCTGCATGTTTTGGATAGTCTGTTGTATAATGCAAACCTCTGCTTTCCTTCCTCGCCATTGCTGATTTTATAACAATATAGGCCACCTGTATCACATTTCTGAGTTCACACAATTTAACTGAAACTTTATTCTTTTTATAGAATTCTTCGGTCTCTTCGAATAAAAGGTATAGTCTTCTCATCGCTCTGTCCAGCCTGAAATCGGAACGAACAATGCCCACATAATCACTCATCAGCTTTTGCATTTCTCTTAAGTTATGGGTCACCAGGATGTCCTCATTAGATTGTGTAACAGCGTACTCATTCCAATCCGGAATACTATCCGGTACCACAGCTGTTTTGAAACGTTCAACGGCATCCAGGTAAATCCGGTGAGCAAAGACAGGTGCTTCCAGCAAAGAATTGGAAGCCAAGCGATTTGCACCATGCAATCCAGTAGAAGAGCACTCTCCGCAAGCATAAAGGTTTTGTATGGAAGATCTTCCAAATTCATCAACCAAAATACCTCCACACATATAATGTGCAGCTGGTGTAACGGGTATCAGATCCTTTGTCATGTCTATGCCGATAGACAAACACTTGGCATAAATATTAGGAAAATGATTTAAAATATCCTGCTTTTTCCGGTTTGTAATGTCAAGGTAAACGAAGTCTTCACCTGACTTTTTCATCTCAGAATCTATAGCTCTTGCCACAATATCCCTTGGTGCCAGAGACCCGCGTGCGTCATATTCATACATGAATTCATCTCCGTTCTTTCTTCTGAGTACTCCACCAAAACCACGAACTGCCTCAGAAATTAAAAAAGCAGGGTATTCACCCGGATGATAAAGTGCTGTTGGATGAAACTGGATAAACTCCATATTCCTCAATTTTCCTTTGGCACGATATACCATCGCCATTCCATCGCCGGTAGCTATAACCGGATTTGTTGTACTCGAATAGATATGTCCTGCACCACCCGATGCCATGATAGTCACAGAAGCTAAGATCTTCTCCACATCGTTACGCTCTGTATTAAAGGCATATACACCAAAACAGTGGATATCTTTAGTACTCTTGTCCACAAATTCACCAAGGTGGTGTTGAGTTATCAACTCCAAACAGAAGTAATGTGTTAATATCTCTATGTTTTCGTTTTCATGAATTTGCTTGAGCAAAACACTCTCAATTTCGTACCCCGTCACGTCTTTATAATGCAAAACACGATGCTCCGAATGGCCGCCTTCTTTAGCCAGGTCGTAAACTCCTTTTGGATTTTTGTCAAAATTGATTCCATAATCAATAATCTCCTGGATACGCTGAGGCCCCTCTTTTACAACAATTTCCACCACTTTTTCATCGCATAATCCATCTCCTGCAATTAAAGTATCTTCAATATGTTTATCAAATGAATCATCTTTATCAACTACAACTGCTACCCCACCCTGGGCATATTTTGTATTGGATTCATCTTCATTTGACTTGGTAATAATTAAAACTTTCCCGTGCCGGGCAGCTTTTAAAGCAAAGCTCAAACCCGCAATACCCGAGCCTATGACTAAAAAATCGACTTTTTTCATTGATTTAGGCTAATTTCCACCACTTTGTTAACAACGTTGGTAGAAGTGTTAATTTCTTGTATAAATAAATAGAACAAATATTTTTGAATGTTTAAAGCTAAGCTAAAAACAGATTTTGACACAATATTTTCAGTTATTTTTAACCAGCATTCCCAGGGTTATTCACTTTTTATCCTCAGTCAAAAAATTCACATACAGGTATTGATAAGTTTTTAGAATAAATAATATCTAATTGTTAATCAGTTGATATTTCTAAAAAAAAAGCACATCATTTGTGGATAACTATAGAACAAGTTATATAATTGCATAGAAATTTCGAAATTACCAACAATACCAACACACTAATAAACAATAGAAAATGATTTTATATTAAATAATTATAATTTATTGAAGTGTGGAAACCTCGTACCTTTACAAAAGTTTTAGAACAGAAAAATTTTAAAAAACACAAAAAGGATAAAATTTAGAATCAGAGGCCCTGAGAATTTGTTATACGATGGGAAGTAAAATCAAATTTTAAATATGACATTCTAAAGCAGTCAAATTTAGATTTGAAGTCTTATAGTAAAAAAAAGCTTTAAATTTTTGAAAATAGAGCCCCTGAGAGTTTGCCGTACGATAAAAAAGAAAATTGATTTTTAAATAGCACATTCTAAAGCGGTCAAATTTAGATTGGGTATATTTGGTGTCGGTAAAGAAAAAGCTTAAAAAACGCAGGGCCTGACATTTTTAAAAAAGAGCCTCTGAGATTTGGATATAGCTGTACTAGCGGCTAGCATCTCGTGAATATCGCAATCTAAGAGGCCCAATAGCAGGAATACTCCTGATAATAAATAACTGAAAAGAAAATATATATTTTAAAATAAATAATTTATACTTTAATGAAAACGGATATCCTAGAGGAATTAAATATCAAAGGATTTGTAGATGAAGCAATTGACCCGACTCTGGATCTTTTTGAAGAAATTGAAAAACTGAAAAAAGAAAAGAATGCTATTGTATTGGCTCACTACTACCAAGAAGCTGATATACAGGATGTTGCTGATTACATTGGTGATAGTCTAGGTTTGTCGCAGGAAGCTGCAAAAACTGAAGCTGACGTTATTGTGTTTGCTGGAGTGCATTTTATGGCAGAAACAGCAAAAATATTATCTCCCGAAAAAAAGGTTTTGCTACCTGATTTAAAGGCAGGTTGCTCACTTGCCGACAGTTGCCCACCACATTTGTTTAAAAAATTTAAAGAAAAATATCCGGATCACTTGGTGATCACGTATGTAAACTGCACTGCGGAATTAAAAGCATTGAGCGATATTGTGTGTACTTCTACCAACGCAGTACAAATTGTAGAGAGTTTGCCAAAAGATCAGAAAATTATTTTTGGTCCGGATAAAAATCTTGGAGCATGGGTAGCTAAAAAAACAGGAAGAGATTTGGTTTTATGGAACGGCGCCTGCATGGTTCATGAAATTTTTTCAAGGGAGAAGATTACCAAACTAAAAGAAAGGCATCCCAACGCAAAATTTATTGCACACCCGGAATGCGAAGAAGCAGTTTTGCAAATGGCTGATTATATTGGTTCTACAACAGGATTGTTAAAATACTCTATCAACAGCGATGCACAGGAGTTTATTGTGGCAACCGAAAGTGGGATTATTCACCAAATGGAAAAAGCCAGTCCGGGAAAAACATTTATTCCAGCTCCTCCAACCAATAGTTGTGCTTGTAACGATTGTGCTTATATGAAGAGAAATACGCTTGAAAAATTGTATTTGTGTATGAAAAACGGACTTCCGGAAGTTACAGTTCCCGCAAATATTATTGTGGAAGCACGGAAACCGATTGAAAGAATGCTGGAGATATCAGCTAGTTTAGGCTTATAATTTACAATCAGGTGCTGTTGATTTTCGGAAATAGGCGATAAAATCAATGTGGATAACCTGTTAATTGACTATATAACAATAAGATAATGTTTGAAAATAAAGAACGTACAGACCTTGCAGAATTAGGAGAATTTGGGCTGATCAAACACCTGACGGAACATTTTAAGATTCAGCATGAGGGTAGCATAAAGGGAATTGGGGATGATGCAGCTGTACTGAGTTTTGGAGACAAGCAGACCTTGATCTCTACAGATCTGCTGCTGGAAGGTGTACATTTTGATCTGGCCTATGTACCTCTTATGCACCTGGGATACAAGGCAGTACAGGTTAATTTAAGTGATATTTATGCAATGAACGGTGTAGCAACCCAGATTACATTTTCTATTGGTTTGTCCAGTAAATTTCCGCTGGAAGCTGTAGAAGAGATTTATAAAGGGGTGGAGTTGGCCTGTAACAAATTTAATATTGATTTAATCGGAGGGGATACCTCTTCGAGTAAACAAGGTTTGGTGATTAGCGTAACCAGTATAGGTTATGCAGACCGGCAGGATATATGTTACCGGAATGGTGCAGGTGAAGGTGATCTGCTTTGTGTGAGCGGGGATCTTGGAGGTGCCTATGTTGGTTTGCAAATTCTGGAAAGAGAAAAACAGATTTTCCTGGAAAACCCTAATATTCAGCCTGATTTGGAAGGAAAGGACTATATTATCGAACGTCAGCTTAAACCTGAAGGACGTAGGGATATCGTTGATTTGCTCTCACAAATGAAAATAAAACCGACGGCGATGATTGATGTATCAGATGGTCTGGCATCTGAGATTTTTCACCTGGCTACGCAATCTGGTGTGGGTTGTACCATTTATGAAGATAAATTGCCTATCGATCCTATGACCTATGAAACCGCACGTGAACTTGGACTTGATCCCACAGTTTGTGCGCTGAACGGCGGGGAAGACTATGAATTGTTATTCACAATTAAACAATCTGATTATGAGCGCTTAAAGCATGATGTTGACATTACAGTTATAGGCCATATGACGGACAAAAACTCGGGCTGCAAGATGATTTCCAAGTCTAATGTGGTCCATGAACTGAAGGCTCAGGGCTGGAACGCATTTAAATTATAATTGTTCTTCTTCTGTTAAAGCTGGGTCCAAAAATTTAGCATCAATCTGCTTATTTGTTTTTGCACCCAGCTTTTTAATTTTCTCAGAAGTGCTGGACAGATTTCCAGCCCCTGTGGAGAGTTTATTAATTGCCTTGTCATAGGCGTCCTGACTTTGCCTGATGTTGCGTCCTATAGCCTCCATATCGCTTAAGAACCCAACAAACTTATCGTACATGCTGCCGCTTAACCTCGCGATCTCTAAAACATTTCTGTTTTGCCGTTCCTGCTTCCATATACTGGCAATAGTACGGAGGGTGGCCAGCAAGGTGGAAGGGCTCACAATTACGACTTTCCTGTCCCAGGCATAATTGAATAATTCTGCATCGCTTTGTACAGCCAATCCAAAAGAAGATTCTATTGGAATGAAGAGCAGCACAAAATCGGGGGAATTGATCTGGTAAAGGTCCTGGTAGTTCTTTCCCGATAAGCCTTGTATATGGGCCTTAATGGATAGAATATGAAGTTTAAGCTGATTTTCGCGTTCTTCTTCACTTTCTGCACTGACAAAGCGTTCGTAAGCCACCAGGGAAACTTTTGAATCGACTACTATATGTTTCTCATCAGGAAGATCGATCAGTACATCAGGTTGTAAGCGGGTACCTTCTGCACCGCTCAGGGAAGTTTGTATACGGTATTCCCTGTCCTTGATCAATCCTGATCTTTCCAGTACACGTTCCAGGATCACTTCTCCCCAGTTGCCTTGTTTTTTGCTGTCGCCTTTCAATGCTTTGGTCAGATTGGTGGCGTCTTCCTGTATTTGTTTGCTTTGTACCATGAGCTGAGAAATGACGCCCTTAAGGGTATTCCGCTCGTCAGATTCAGTTTTGTAGACCTTGTCTACCTTTTCCTCAAAAGCCTTGATGTTTTCTCTTAGCGGGCTTAATATGCTATCGAGGTTTACTTTATTTTGTTCGGTAAATTTAGAAGATTTTTCATCCAGGATCTTGTTGGCAATATTTTCAAATTCAAGCTTGAATTTATACTGGAGTTCAGCAATGTATTTTTCCTGTTCAGCTTGCTTAACCAGCTGACTGTGGAGATTTTCTTCTGCTTTGATCAGTTTGCCCCTCTCCTGCATAAACAAATTTCTGAGGTCGTTCAGTTCATCTTCTGTCCTTGTTTTCTCTTCTTTAAGCCAGGCAATTGCTTTCTGATGTTCGGTCTCCTTGAGTTCGAGCAGATGAACACCATTGCCAGCGTTTTTTTTGGTAAATAAAAAGATCAGGGCACATAAAATCAGCAACAGCAAGGTCAGGATCAAGTATTCCATTTTACTAATATTTTTATCAAAAATGAATATTATAAAAATGAATAACAAATTAATTAGTAAAAAATGAGTGTACTCTTTACAGGCTTTTAAGAATCAGCTCGGCAGCATCCTGGCCGGTTTGACTGCCCATTGCAATGCCCATTCCATTACACCTTACCGCACAAAAAATACCTGGTTTAACTTGTCTGATGATGGGGTCTATCTGTTTTCCGAAACCCATGATCCCACTCCAGCTGGTCTCAATATCGAAAGGGGTATTTGGTAAAATGGTTTCTTCAAGCAATTGTTCAAGTGCCCTCCGGATAACAGGTGTTGTACCAAATGCTGTGGTTTGTTCCTCTTCAAAAGCCAGGTTACGGCCACCGCCCAATAAAATACGGTCATCAATATTCCTGAAGTAATAGTAACCTTTATCGTAATGGAATGCGCCTTTGATCTTGAGGTTTTTAATTGGTTTGGTAATCAGTACCTGCCCTCTGCCGGGTACAACATCCAACTCTGGTAAGAGTTCATTGATAAAAGCGTTATTGGCAAGAAGCACTGAATTACATTTAAATGGACCATGTGGTGTAGAAAGTATTTGATGTCTCTCTTCTTCGCTGATTTTTTCTACCGGACAGTTGGTATACAGCACTACACCAAGGTTGCCGGCCAGTTGCAGGAGATATTTCATCATTTTTCCAGTATCGATCTGGCCCTCAAATTGATTTTCTATCAGTGTTTCAATTCCTTTAAACCCAAAGGTGCTCACTTTGGCATTCACCAGGCCAAAACTTTTACCCCCCGGAATGATGTCTTTGATCAATTGGTTAAAGTGATCAATTTTAGCTACACATGTAGCCGCAAGTTCTTGTTCTGTAGATTTAAAAAGTTCAAATCCGCCATAGTTTTTATAGGATAAATTTTGATCGGAAACCAGTTTTCGAAGTTTTAAAAGACCTTTCCATCTTTTTTCAATGAGATGTTGAAGTCCATTGGAACCAATAGATTTTTCCTGTTCGATCAGCTCTGAAATACTTCCGAAACAAGCAAAGCCAGCGTTCTTTGTACTGGCACCAGAAGGTAAAAATCCGCGTTCAAAGATCGCTACACTTAGATTTTTATGTTGTTGTTTTAAAGTAATAGCAGCAGTTAATCCGACAATACCACTGCCTACGATGCCAATGTCAAAAGTAAAGAAACTGGCTTTTTCCCAGTAAGATAAGGTAGTTCCCATAGACTAAATTTATCTAAATTTCAGCAGGTTAAAAAATAAGGGAACGCTTTTTGATTGGAGAGTATATGAAAAACATACCCAAGAAATGGAAACGTATTTAATAGCAATATTAATCATGCTGGTGATCAGTATGTTTGTGCAGTGGATATTTAGAAATAAGTTCTCCAGATATGCAGAAATGCAATTAAATTCCGGTTTATCTGGAAAAGAGGTTGCAGAGCGAATGTTGAACGATTATGGTATCTATGACGTTAAGGTCATGAGTACAGAGGGGCAACTTACAGATCACTATAATCCTGCAGACAAGACAGTTAATCTGAGTACAGATGTATTTCATGGAAGGAGCGTTGCCGCAGCAGCTGTTGCGGCTCATGAATGTGGACATGCGGTACAACATTCCAGGTCCTATCATTGGTTACAGCTGCGCTCTAACATGGTTCCTGTGGTGAGTATTTCTTCTAATCTGCTCCAATGGGTGCTGATCATTGGTGTTCTGATGATTGGTTTTACTGGAAATCCCTTTGTTCTTGGTATAGGTGTGGCTGGACTATTACTGGTAACCCTGTTTAGTTTTGTAACCTTACCCGTTGAATTTGATGCGAGTAAAAGGGCCTTGTTGTGGTTAAAAACCAATCAGCATATCATGAATACCAAAGATGAAAATGTACAAGCCAAGGATGCGCTTTGGTGGGCAGCAATGACCTATGTGGTGGCTGCACTTGGTGCACTGGCCAATTTGATCTATTATGCTTCTATGCTCTTTGGAAGAAACCGTAATTAATTTAAGCGGTAAGGAGCAATCAGTTCAAACTGTGGGATATCAACAGTAAATTCTGTTTCCACAGCGACCCTGGACATAAAATAGTGTCCCCTCATGCTGCCTATTTCTGTAGATAACTGGCATCCGGAAACGTAAGAATGGTGATTTCCAGGCTCAATGATGGGTTGCAAACCAACTACACCTTCACCTTCTACTTCTCTTTCTGTACCGTTGGAATCAAAGATGAACCACTGGCGTCTTTTCAGTTGTATGGTATAATCCGACAGATTTTCAATTTCTATGCGATATGCGAACATGAACTGGTCATTGGAAGGATTGGAATATTCTTCCTGGTACATGGTTTCTACTGAAATTTTTACACCCTCTGTTATTGCTGTGACCATTTTACTGCTATTTTTACTAAATTATTTCAAAAATCAAGCCATTTCATTCAGGGGCTGAACATTATGATATTTGTCTGCCACTTCGTCTAAAATACTGTGGATCGTTTCTATATTTTCTTCTTTTACCAATTGCATTCTATAGCCTTTAAAGTCTGGTAAACCTTTAAAATAGTTGGCATAATGACGCCTCATTTCGAAGATACCTACTTTTGGACCTTTCCAGGCCAATGATTTCTCAAAATGTGTTCTGCATACGGATACGCGCTCTTCTACGGTTGGGCCGGGAAGAATTTCCCCGGTATTGAAGAAATGTCTGATCTCCCTGAAGATCCATGGATAGCCGATGGCTGCCCTTCCGATCATAATGCCGTCTACTTCATATTCCAGTCTCCAGTCTGCTGCTTTGCGGATGCTGTCAACGTCACCGTTTCCAAAAATGGGGATTTTGATCCGTGGATTTCTTTTGATTTCCCGGATTAAGGTCCAGTCTGCTTCTCCTTTGTACAACTGTGCTCTGGTCCTTCCATGAATGGTTAGGGCCTGAATTCCTATATCCTGCAGGCGTTCTGCTACTTCTTCCACATTTTTTGTGGTATCGTCCCAACCCAGCCTGGTTTTAACGGTAACTGGCAAAGGTGTTGCCTTGACCACAGCTTCAGTCATTTTAACCATTTTGTCAATGTCCTGGAGCAAAGCTGATCCTGCACCACGACAGGCTACGTTTTTTACGGGACAACCATAGTTGATGTCCATCAAATCTGGCTTGGCCATAGTTGCTATTTCAGTGGCTTCACGCATATGATCAATTTCACTGCCAAAGATTTGGATGCCTATTGGCCTTTCGTATTCGAAAATATCCAGTTTTGCCCTGCTTTTGGCGGCATCCCGGATCAGTCCTTCAGAAGAAATAAATTCAGTGTACATCATATCTACCCCACTTTGTTTACATACAAAACGAAAAGGTGGATCGCTTACATCTTCCATTGGTGCAAGCAATAAAGGGAAGTCTCCCAAATCTATATTTCCTATCTTTACAGACATTTTTCTATCTTCAAACCAAAATTAAAAAGACAAAGGTACAAATAATCCAAATAATGAATTTTCCGCCTAATGTAAAACCTGAAAAAAGTGCTTATGTACAGCTGCTTGCGTTGGCAGGTTATGCTCTTGCCGGGGTTTTTGTTTTTACGGCGCTGGGTTTTGCAATTCTCTTTTTGATGTACGGATCTAAAGTTTTTGAACCAAATGCTTTGACTGGAGGAAACCCTGAATATTTAAATGGATTGAAAATCATTCAGATTTGTACCTCCATTGGTTTGTTTTTTGCTCCCCCGCTCCTTTTGGCTTTTGAGAACGGTAGAAAGATTAAAGATTTTTATGGTTTTGGGAAACCAAAGGCGGAATGGATTTTTCTCGTTTTTTTAATTATGATATGTTCTATGCCCTTTATGGAATGGACAGCTCTGATCAATCAGAAAATGATACTTCCCGATTTTTTGAAACCCTTAGATACCTGGATGCGGGAAAAGGAAGAAGAGGCGATGAGGATGACACTCATCCTGCTGAAGATCAATACAACCTGGGATTTCCTGGTGAATCTTTTTATGATTGCACTGGTACCTGCTGTTGCAGAAGAGCTGATGTTCAGAGGAGGTGTACAGAGAGGTTTGAACAGAATGTTTAACAATCCCCATGTGGCCATATGGTTTGCTGCGTTTATTTTTAGCGCCATACATATGCAGTTTTTTGGGTTTTTACCCAGGTTGTTGTTAGGGGCTGGATTTGGATATATCTATTATTGGAGCGGGAGTTTATGGTATGCGATGCTGGGGCACTTTATCAACAATGGCTATGCCGTTTGTGTGGCCTGGTACCTCCAAATTAAACACTTACCGCTCGATGATGCCGACAATACTTTTCATTTTAAATGGTATGGTTATATATTGAGTTTATTGGTCACTATAGCCTTGTTTATATATTTTAAAAAAAGAACAACTCATGGAAAACAATTGGGTTAAGGTATTTACCACGAGTAATGCCTATAGTGCAGAAATCCTGAAACAGGGATTAATAGAAAATGAGATACCAGCTGTGGTACTGAACAAACAGGATTCCTCCTACGGGACTTTTGGGGTGCTCACCGTGATGGTGAATGCGGAAGATGAGGAAAAGGCAAAGGTGTATATTGAACAAAACGAATTATGAAAACCAGGGCAATAACCGCTTTTTTCTTTACCATAGTCATGCTCGGATCTATATTCCTGGGTGCATATACTTTTAGTGTCTTTTATTTACTGCTGAGTTTAATGGCTTTGTCAGAATTTTACAAGCTGATCAGAAATTCTGGTATCAAACCCCATACAGGTATTGGCCTGTTCAGTGGTGGGGTTATTTTTCTGTCGCTGGCCTCTTGTTATTTTCTAAAGTTTGAAGTGCGGTATTTGCTTTTACTGATTCCTTTATTGGTTTCTGTGTTTATTGCGGAACTGTATAGAAAGGAAAAGGCCCCTTTTTCTGATATTTCCTACACTTTTGTCGGTTTGATATACACAACCATCCCCTTTAGCTTTTTCTATGCGCTGGGCTTTTCTTTTAGCGGGAATGCTTATAATTTTCATTTGCCCCTTGCCTTTTTACTGATGCTTTGGGCAAGCGATACCGGTGCTTATCTGTTTGGAAGGAAACTGGGAAAACATAAATTATTCGAACGTCATTCTCCGAAAAAGACCTGGGAAGGCTTTTTTGGAGGGGTATTGACCAGTGTACTGGTTGCCATAGCGGTCTCTTTTTATTTCAAAGAGATTGCAGCACCGGTTTGGGTAGGCATGG
>Ga0210409_10004510_pt1 | contig 14984 bp, 16 predicted proteins | sample IncBWH17MmetaG_FD_161649 | JGI IMG/M metagenome (GOLD analysis project Ga0210409, IMG submission 161649) | Forest soil microbial communities from Barre Woods Harvard Forest LTER site, Petersham, Massachusetts, United States - Inc-BW-H-17-M | ecosystem: Environmental > Terrestrial > Soil >... | reverse complement strand
CTCTCTGGTGTACTCGCGCGTGCGCGAAGGATGCGGGATCTGCTAGCGGACAGCTGGCGTGAGTCTTAGGTTGTGTGGAGCCCGCCCTGGCGGACGGACCTGAACAATCCCAGCGGTCGGACGTTGCTAAACAGCGAACCCGCGTCCAAAAGGGAACCTCTCGACTATAGCAACCGCTCGCAAACAGTGTCAAACCCCAAACTCAGAATAATCGAGCTTGGTTAAAACCACGTTAAAAGCCCGGTCTATCTTTGAGACACGATTTCACCAGCCCGGAGACACAATTCCGCCACCCAATCGCGACGTCATCCTGAGCGAAGCGAAGGATCTCGGCCTTCCAGCCAACCACCCCACACAACGGTTGTAACCCTAACATCCGGAGAGTGCAACCTCGTACTGATTCCATTCTGGATAAAGCTCTATAATCCTACGGGCCACTCGATTACCCCAAACGGCAATTCCGCGAGCGAAACGATACTTGCGATCCTCCAACCTATGCCAGCACAACTCTACACAGCTACAATGTCTCTAGCATGATCGCCCATCTCCGCGGAAGATTGCTGTCCAAGCACCCCAACCAGGCCATACTCGAAACCGGCGGCGTCGGCTACGACGTCACCATCACGATCCCAACATTCTCCGACCTACCAGCGATCGGCAACGAGGTCGCCCTTCACATCCACACCCACGTCCGCGAAGATCAGATCGCCCTCTACGGATTCCTCAAACCCGCCGAGAAACAACTGTTCGAAAAGCTGCTTACCGTAAGCGGCATCGGACCAAAGCTCGCCATCACCATCCTCAGCGGCATGCCCGCCGACGAAATGGTAGGAGCCATCCGCCACAGCGACATCGCCCGCCTCACCCGCATCCCCGGCATCGGCAAGAAAACCGCCGAGCGCATGGTGCTCGAACTCCGCGACAAGCTCCCACCCGCCGCAGCAGGGGAAGCCCCGGCCGCGCCGGCAATGACCGCAATGGAGGAAGATGTACTCTCAGCCCTGGTGAATCTCGGCTATCAAAGAGCAGCCGCGGAACGCGCTCTGGCGTCATCAACAAAGAATGAAGAAAAAGACGCCACCTTCGAAGCCAAGTTCAGAAACGCTCTAGCCGCCCTGGCCAAGTAAAAGGGTGGGCCACACATAATCCGCTTCGTGCCCCGCCGTACCAAACCCAGCTCCCGATTCGTGCTCCTCGCGCCGTACCAAAACCCAACTCCCGATTCGTGCTCCTCGCGCCGTACCAAAACCCAACTCCCGACGTCATCCTGAGCGGACAAAGTCCGCGAAGGATCTAGCGCGTACAACGAAAACTCTCTGCCCGGCTTCCGCGACATCGATCCGAAGAAGTTTAAGTGGCCCAGCCCTCACCGCTTCCGAAAAACCTCAAAAATCAAATTAAACAACTGCACCAGCGTAATCCCGATGGTCACATAAACCGCAATCTCCAGCCGCCGCCCGGCCTCTTTAGTCCCCGCCAACATATCGAGCACTTCCTTCGTGCTCTCATGCAAAGTCTCAGCCAGCTGCTCGAAGTGCTGCGTCGACCCGCGCAATTTTTCGAGCACATGCGAGGTCGCCGAAAGCGCCGCCGCAATCTGCTCCCCATTCCGAATGTCCAGCTCGATCTTGCAAGCCGACCACCACGGACTCCCCGGCGGATTGTCATACATCCGCTGCCGAATCTCCTCATAAGACCGGCTGCGCAACAATTGCACCAGCGCATGAACCTTATCCGCGCCCACCGCCGCCGTTTCGTCCGTAATCACTGCCATAACTCGCGAGTGTAACAGCCATCCTCCAACCGGCTGAGATACCCGAAGGACAACTCCAACTGTGCCCGTAGGCCAAACCACCCAATGTTACCCCCCAAAATGGAGGACGGTCGTCCCCGCCCGTCCCCGGCTGTCATCCCGCGTGGCAGTGGAGTCCTCCCATCCCCAGATGTCATCCTGAGGCAGCGGAATGCTTGGCCGAAGGCCAGGCACTCCCAACGAAGGATCTCTGCACTTTCGCCCGATTCCACTAAGACCAGCGGCAGCCAGAATCCAGCCCCGGAGGTGCGGCATAACTTAGCCAAGGGCGTAAGCCCTGGGTAAGCCCACAATCAGGCTCAGGCCCCGCAGGGAATCGCGATCCGATCCCCTCAATACTAACTTTGTCATCCTGAGGATGAGGAGTCGCTAGCGCGCGAGCAACTCCCAACGAAGGATCTCTGCACTTTCGCCCGATTCCACTAAAACCAGCGGCAGCCAGAATCCAGCCCCGCGGGTGGCCCATTCAAGCCGTTCTTTGGCTTGAGTGGGGCAGTTTTGAGGCGTAAGCTGGCCCCGTGCCTTGGGGACTGAAACGATTTCACGCGTCCGGGCAGACTCACTTCGTGATCTTCTCCTGTTACCATCGTCGTCCCTCGTTCACGACACCCATGCCCAGGCAAGTTTTCGAGGCCGCGCTGGAGCGTGTGCGCCTCAGTTTCGAACTTTGCGTCTGCGGTTATGTGGTCGTGCCCGAACACGTTCAGCTGCTGCTCAGCCAACCGCAGCAGCATACTCTCGCCGACGCGATAAAGTCGTTGAAGCGGTCAACAAAAACTAGGGAACGTCCCGTCTGTCCCCAGGTTTCCCCGAAGGGGAGGGGAATGTCGAGGGCGCGGGTACATCCAGAATGGGGGAAGTCCTGGCATCGGCGGAGTGTCGGTATTGAACCTCGAGTTCACCGGAGTGGGATGCGATAAAGATTCCGGTGGGAGGTTACTTTGCTGAAAGTGTAGCGCGAGCTGTCGGGACCCGGAGAAACGTTTCCCTCGAGCACCTGCGTGGCGACCGCACGTAGCTCTTTTTCGGATTGGAATCCTGAGCTGGGAAGTTTCGGCAGATCGCTACCGTGAGGGATCGGAACCACATAGGTTCGCGAGTTGCCCATGAATGAGCGCCAGTAGAAGTACATCACTTTGCAGTCACGAGCCCACCCGGCTTCACACCAACCCGAGCAAAGAGGAATCGAAGGACCGCCGGCGAGCGGCACTGCCTCAACGTCCCGCCAGTTGTCTTCCCTGCTGAGTGCGCGACGCACGGCCACAAATCGCTCATCGGGAGAAATCCCAAGAGCATAGGCGATGGGTTCGGGGGTGACCTTTTCTTCCTCTGTGCCATCATCCTTCATGCGGTAAAGGTAGTCGTGCCCACCCTCGGAAAGCACACAATAAATGCGCCCGGAATACGAGTATTGCGGAACGAATTCGCGACCCTCTGAGCGGATCTGGCGCGGAGCGAAGCGATGTTCGGTGGAAGACAACCAGAGATCATGCTGTCCGTTGGCGTCGAGCGTCTCGAAGACGACGTGCTTGTCATCCGGCGAAATCGTGAAGTAGAGGACAGCGATCCCTGGCAATACCTTGGAAGCCTGACCTGTGCCCAGATCTAACACCCACAGTTCGCCGCCGCGATCGCGCTGCGAAGAGTTGGCGCTCCCGAGATAGAACACTCTGCTGCCGTCACTGGAGAACCTTGGAGTAGAAGAATAACCTTGGGTAGAAATCTGCCGTTCTCCTTCCTGGTCATGCACCCAGATGCTTCTCTCCGAGGTGCCAACAGACGTAACCAGGGACCCGCCGTCTGGAGCCATTGCGATCCCTTGTTCCTCACCCAAGCTGGCGGTCAGTTGCTCAGGTGCTCCGTCGGGAAAGGCTTGGCGCCAGATGTGATAACCCTTCGAGCCCGCATCGGAATTGAAGTACATCCACTTTCCATCCGGCGACCAGGCAGCGTAGTCACACGATCCGGACTGCGGCCCGACGGGGCGAGCCGCTCCGCCTGAGAAAGATACCAGTTGACAGGGAATCATCCTGGCGTCATTGCCCATTTCGGCCACCAGCACCCACTTGTGATCCGGTGAGAGATATGAGAAGTGAGCCATGTGGCCCTCGTCCGGCGGAACATACACATCGCGCTGCCCCGAACGACTCTCAGTTGCCGTCACGACTGCAAGATGAACCCCACTCTTGATCTCGCTAAACATCACATGGCGTGCGTCGATCCAGCTCAGACCTGTGGCATTGGAGAGCAATACCTGGGGCTGACCTCCGAGAACCGGTACGACCCAGGTCTGCCAGTTAAGTCCACTTGTTCCGTAGGCGATCCGTGAACCATCTGGAGAGAATACGGGTGCCATCTTATTAGGAGTTTCGTCATGCGTTACCTGGACAGGCTCTCCATCAGGAAGAAGCTTGATATAGAGCTGCGGTGGACCGCCTGCTGTCCGGAGAAAAGCCAGCATCCGTCCGTCAGGTGACAGCGTCGGCTCAAAAATCTCGCCGGTAAGGTTTGTGAGCTGAACCCATTGCGAAGAGTCGGCAGGGGCAACACCGACTGCCTTTCGCCAGATCACAATCGCAGAGACGACAAGCGCAGCGATCGGGAGCGAGACACCCGCCCAAATGGCAAGTCGGGATCTTCTTTGTGGCGGGGCGCCTGCGATTCTCGGTTTGGTGCCGGATTCCCTGTCACGCTTCAACCGTTGCAGGTCCGCACGCATGTCGGCGGCGTGCTGGTAGCGCAGACTGCAGTCCTTCTCCATCGCCTTGAGGATTACTGCTTCCAGAGCTGGTGCAACTTTTGCACTTATCTGTGATGGTGGAACCGGCTCATGGTGAAGAATCGCGCCGCATATCTCCCCGGCGCTCGCTCCATCAAACGGCGGCTTGCCGGTTGCCATCTCGTACAGTACCGCCCCGTAAGAGAATAAGTCGGTTCGGGCATCCAGCTCCTTCGCCCGCACCTGTTCCGGCGACATATAAGCCACCGTCCCCAACAAGGCGCCCTCGCTCGTCAGTTGTGAGGCATCGGAATCGAGCGACACTGTCACCGAATCGCTTCCAGAAGTCGCGGGTTTCGCTACGATCTTCGCCAGTCCGAAGTCGAGTATCTTAGCGTGGCCGGCCTGAGTGACAAAGATGTTCGCGGGCTTCATGTCGCGATGGATAATTCCAGCCGCGTGAGCGGCATCGAGCCCGTCGGCGATTTCGCTGGCCAGCGGCACCAAAGCCTCCATCTCCAGCGGGCGTCCGGCAATACGATGCTTTAGGGTCACGCCCTGCAAAAACTCCATGGCGATGAACTGGCGGTCTTCGTGGTGTCCAATTTCGTAGATCGTGCAGATGTTGGGATGGTTCAACGCGGAAGCGGCACGGGCTTCCCGGCGGAAGCGGTCCAGTGCTTGCGGGTTCTGGGCAACGTCCTCAGGAAGGAATTTCAGAGCGACGAAGCGCCCTAGATCGATGTCCTCGGCTTTGTAGACCACTCCCATCCCGCCGCCGCCGAGTTTCTCGACGATGCGATAGTGCGAGATGGTCTGGCCGATCATTGGGTTGAAATGTTAGGACTGGACGTGAAGCAAGTCAATGAAGGCGGGGGAAGGTGTACAGCAACGGCAAAAGTGCTACACCGATGTCTCCCGATCTACCTCGTGTGTCGATGAGTTAATATGCGCCGGGCAAGTGCGCGGCGCGGAGTCGAGCGTGAACCCAGGCGTCATCAGTGGGTTTCCGTGCTATACTTTGAGCCCACCGAGGAACTCCCGCCTCGCATTCTCTGTGCGAGCCTCCTCGGACGAGGTGGTTTCCTGTGCGACCAAAACGCTGGTCTATCGTGTATGCCTTGTCGCTGGTTGCCCTGACCCTGATCTTCACATCCAGTGCTAGGGCTCAGCCGAAGTACAAAGTGTTGGCCACCATTGACGGCGGGCTTTGGAGCGGGCTGACGTTTGACTCGAAGGGCAATCTGTACGGCGTTACAACTGGCGGGGGCGACTCCGGCGTCGGCTCCATCTTCGAAATGACGCGCAACTCAAGGGGCGGATGGACGGTAACGACTCTGCACAGCTTCGACGGGACGGACGGTTCGTCTCCAAACGGCGGCTTAATCTTCGACGAGGCGGGGAACTTGTATGGTACCAGCCCTGACGGCGGAGCCTACGATTTTGGCACCGTCTTCGAATTGACGCCTGGTTCCGATGGCTGGACCTTCACGGTGATTCACAACTTCTGCGCGCAGTATGGCTGCCCCGACGGGGAAGGTCCCAGCGCAGGCTTGGTCAGGGACAAGGGGGGCAACCTCTATGGAACGGCGGGCGGAGGATCCTACGGCTGGGGCGTCGCCTTCGAACTGACGTCAGGGTCGAGCGGATGGAACGAGACCGTACTGCACAGCTTTGCGGGTCCACCCAACGACGGAGGCGCGATTTATGCTCCGCTGACATTTGGTGGAGCGGGGAGCCTCTACGGCGTTACCGCGGAGGGCGGGCGCTACCTGAGTGGGAACTACGGGGACGGTGCGGTGTTTAAGCTGACGCCGAAGCTTGGGGGCGGGTGGGGGGAGCGCGTGCTGTTCAATTTTGATGGTGGCGACGGGCAAGGACCCACCCGAGGCCTGCTCTTTGACAAGTCAGGAAATCTCTATGGCACTACAGCCGGGGGCGGCGAGTCGTGCCTTGGAGGCTTCTGTGGCACGACGTTTAAACTGACTCGCACCTCCGCCGGACGCTGGGTTCACAGCGTCCTGTACGATTTCGCGAAGCCACAGGACGGATTCGAGCCAATCACCGGAGTGGTCTCTGACATAGCTGGTAATCTTTATGGGACGACTGCGACCGGGGGGACCGGCTCTTGTTTCGACGGTTGCGGGGTGGTTTATAAGTTAACTCCCGATGCAGACGGCAAGTGGATATACACGGTCGTGCACGAATTCAGCGGTCCTTCCGAAAGCCCGCCTGACGGCACCCTGATTATCGACCCTAAAGGTAACCTGTACGGCACTGCATTCAGCGTGGCCTTCGAAATTACTCCGTAAAATCAACTCAACGGCAATCTCAATTTTGCTGCTGGCGGTTGACGGGCAAACCGGAAGTCAACTGCTGTTAACAGGCCTTAGCACAAGTTTGCGCCGTCTGTTCGCCATTCTTGGGGGTTTTGAGCGTAATCGCGATGTTTCGCCAGTGAGAAAGCACAGCTACGACTTCCACGGGTAAAATGAGTTGGTTCAATGGCCCAAGTCTCTTTGGGGGTGTGCGTGGCGGGTTGGGTTGAAAGACGGCAGAAACGACGACTTGAACTGGCAGAAGGTGCCGACGCGGACCTGATGCGGTCTAATCACCGACGATACAGAGCTGCCTTCAGCTTGATCGGCCTGGCTCTTGTGCTGGGACTCATCGACGCGAAATTCCGCTTACCACATACATTAGAAATTGCCTTTAGGGTCGGGGTAGGAGTTTCTGGCGTTGTGGGTATCGTGCTCGCAAAATGGGCGCAGCATGAGCATGCCTTCCTGACAGAGCCGGACCCCGAAGGCCCGCCAGAAATATTCAGAAATGGCTGACGCTACATCCGGCTTACATGCCGATGAGTGTAACCCCGATTTTTCGTCAACCACAGAAACTCAATACGAGGAGTTACTTTGCGGTTCGGGGCGTACGTGCCAATACCCAATAGAGAGTCCCGAAACATGCGAAGGCCAAGAAGGTCGGAATCAGATACTTAAGATCGCGTTCCAATCCGTATATCGGAAATCGGTGGAACACGATATAGGCGTCAATGTAAACCTTAATGCAACCCACCACGAGGAAGATTGAAAGCACAGCGAATACGGTAGTGCCGACTAGGGCAAGCAAGCGCAATGCGTATTTCATTTACTTTGCCCTTTCTCCCGAGGGCTATTAAGCCCTCTAGAGTCTAGACTTCGACCAGCAACAGTAGCGGTCACTTTAACCTAAATCGAGGTTCGGCTTCCAGAGCATTATCGGGTGGCTGACGCAAACAGGCCGTTACACTCAAGTTCCCCGCCCAAGGGAAGATGAGCGTAATGGCGATATTACGCCAACGGGCCGTCCGGCCAGCACAGGTTCATTCCCTCGAAATACGCCCATCTCAGCTTCACGAAGAGCAGAACAAAGAACGCCCATACTCCAAACTGTGACCAGAGTTGTCCTATTATTTAAGGTGTGACAGAACTTGCGGTTTACGAGACTTTCGAGGATATGTTCGGGCGGAAAACCACGCTCGAAGAGTTGACCGCTGACATCAGCTTGTTTTCTCAGCAATCTGTGTTGTGGGTGTGCGCCTCGATTATAACGGGCGTACAGCTGTGGGACAGAATCGATTCGCAGCCCGAGGCTTACGCCCAATTTCTCACGTCGTTTTTCGACGGTGACACTCGGCTCCGCATAGTAGCGGACAAACCCGGGACAAACCCGGGGACAGACGGGACGTTCCCCAGTTTCCTGAAAACTAGGCAACAAAAGGGAGGCTGAGGGGGAATCCGGGGGAATCCGGGGACAGACGGAATGTTCCCTTAATCTTTCTGCAATTACGGCCGTGGCCCACTCTTTTCGCGATCGAAGCGGATTCGCGAAATCCGCCATCACCATCTACAATCGGCAATCGGATGGATTCTGCTCGCATCGCCGACCTGCTCCAAACCTTCCTCGGACCAGCCGACGACGAACGACTAACGACCAACGACCTGCAACACATATCGACGTACATCGATCTATTGCTCCGCTGGAACGCTCGCATCAACCTCACCGCCGTCCGCCAACCCGAAGAAATCGTAACCCGGCACTTCGGCGAATCCCTCTTCGCGGCCCGCCAACTCTTCCCCGCGAGGACCACGTCGGCGCAGCCCGCCGAGCCTGCCTCAAGCGAAGTCCAAGGGGCTGTCAAGGCCGAGCGAAGCTCGGCCAGCGCTCGACTGATCGACATCGGCTCAGGCGCAGGCTTCCCCGGTCTCCCCATAAAAATCTGGGCGCCCGCGGTCGAAGTCACTCTGCTGGAATCCAACCAAAAGAAAGCAACCTTCCTGCGCGAAGTAGCGCGCAATTTAACATTGACGAACATCAATGTGTTCGCCGGCCGCGCAGAAGTCTACCCCAACCCACCCGCAGATGTAGTAACTCTCCGCGCAGTAGAACACTTCAAAACCGTCCTCCCCATCGCCGCCCGCCTGGTCGCACCCGGAGGCCGCCTAGCCCTCCTGATCGGCCAAGCCCAGCTAGCGCAAGCCCACAACCTGGCTCCCGAACTAGTTTGGATACCCCCCATCCCAATCCCCCTCTCCACAAGTCGGGTCCTGGCCGTTGGCACAAGCCAGCAGTCTCCGAACGGCCACGTACCAGAATAGGCAACAAGCACGAAGCCAAAAGTGAAATGAAAGTGCGATCGCGGAGCTCAACGGCGGCATAATTCTAGCGCTGGCCCCCAACGACCCACCGGGACTAATGTTCCACGTGGAACATTACTCAAGGGTCTGTTTCTGTCTTATTTCCCGAAAGAGACTCACGGAGTGTTCCACGTGGAACATTCACAACCAATTTCACCCGGCGTTGGGATGTTCCACGTGGAACACTTCTGTGGAAGATCACGTGTCAAACGGCCGTAACTCGTTTTGCATGAAGCAGAATGTATTAACGAAGTCGTTGCACTGAAATCTGTCATTGCAAATGCACAAGGATTCGGCCTATTCTGCAAGCGTCTCTCCGATTCTTCAAAACTAAATGGGACGCGTCATCGCGGTTGCCAATCAGAAGGGCGGCGTAGGCAAGACCACGACTGCCATCAATCTGGCCTCGTCCATTGCCGCAGCAGAGGTCGACACGCTGCTGGTCGATTGCGATCCGCAATCGAACGCCACCAGCGGCCTGGGCTTGGTCAAAGATCCTGAACGAATCAGCACGTATCAATTACTGATGGGCGAGGCCACCGCGCAGGAGGCCCTGCAGAAGACGGAGCTCGATCAGTTGTGGCTCATCCCGGCGCACAAGAACATGATCGGCGCGAACCTCGAGCTGATTGATAGCGAGCGCAGGGAGTTTCGTTTGCGGGATGGGATTGCTCCTTTGCGCGATCGGTTCAAGTACATTGTGCTCGACTGCCCTCCTGCGTTGGATCTTCTTACGTTGAATGCGCTCGTTGCCGCGGACTCGATTCTAATTCCCATGCAGGCAGAGTACTTCGCGCTTGAAGGCGTGTCTGAGCTTCTCGACACGATTGAACGGATACGCGCGTCGTTGAATCCTGAGCTGACAATCGAGGGCGTGGTGCTGACCATGTTTGACGACCGGACCAACCTGGCTCAGCAAGTGACGGCGGAGTTGAATCGATATTTTGGCGAGAAGCTTTGCAAGACTACGATCCCGCGGAATGTCCGACTGGCGGAAGCTCCCAGCCACGGCAAGCCTGCGTTGCTTTACGACGTGCGATCACGTGGGGCGGAGAGTTACATTCAGTTGGCTAAGGAGATCATTGGTCACAGTCTGCCGGTCGAGATGCCTGCGCCGCCTCTCGCCGAGGAGAAGCAGGTGGTGAATGCTCCGCGGTGGAAGCGGTGGATCAAGGAGCGGAACAAATTGACGACTATCAATATACTAGATCGATGAGCGTCGATGTGTGGCTGGGAGGAGTTGACGTTGTACGCGCCAGATCCTTCGCGGACTTCGTCCGCTCAGGATGACGTCGGTTTATAGCGTAGTTTGGCAGGATGACGTCGGTTTATAGCGTGGTCTGGAGGGTTATGACTACTACGGTGATTGCGGACAAGGTTGTTGAGAAGCGGCGGGCTTTGGGGCGGGGGTTGGATTCTTTGCTGCCATCGGGGCCGCGGGTGGTCGAACCCGCGTCACAGTCGACGGTTTTGCCTGAGGTCCAGGCTCAGGCGGCGCGGGGTGACGCGGTGGTCGAGATTCCGCTGGCGCTGATTGATGAGAATCCATATCAGACACGGTATTTCGCCAAAGACCAACCGGCGTCGGAGGACTTTGTTGCGACCACGCTGGACGAACTGGCGGACTCGATTCGGGCGAACGGGGTGATCCAGCCGGTTTCGGTTCGTCCGGGAACCGAGGGGCGCTATGTTCTCATACTTGGGGAGCGGCGATGCCGGGCTTCGAAGATTGCGGGGAAAGCCACGATTCCTGCGATCGTGCGCAAGGTCTCTGACCAGCAGGCGGCGGAGATGACCGTGGTTGAGAACCTGCAACGGCAGGATCTGAACTGCATGGAGCAGGCAACGGCGTTTTCCAAGTTGAGCCAGGATTTCAAACTCACGCAAGAGCAGATTGGGCAGAGGGTAGGGATTTCGCGGGAATCGGTTTCGAATTATATGCGATTGCTGCGGCTGCCGCCGTCGGTGACACAGTATCTGCAGGAGGGGCGGCTGGGATTCAGCGAGGCGCGAGTGCTGCTCACGTTGCTTGATCCGAATCTGATTCCGAAGATTGCCGACGAAGCAGTGCGCAAGCATTTGTCGGTGGAGCAACTGGAAGACCTGGTGTTCAACACCAATGTGCCCTTGCAAAAGGAGAAGCAGCCGGGGACGGCGCGTTGGGTGGATCCGAATGTCCGGCATGTGCAGACGGAACTGGAACGGACCTTGGGTGTGCGAGTGCGGATTCGCGATCGCAAGGGTAGAGGGAAGATCGAGATTGAGTATGCGACGCTGGAGGATTTTGATCGGGTAGTCGGGATGTTGAAGGGCGGCCGTTGAAGGTTGGTCGTTCGTCGTCAGGCTTTTTCGGTATCCGGCGGCTTTTTGCCCTTTCTTTTGCCCACTGGCAGGTTGCCTGAATTTATATTAGCAAGAATCTCGCGAGTTAACTTGTGGAACAGCTGCCTGGATTGGAGTCTTCACGCAGTGTCCTAACTCTAGGATTCATTGTTGAAGTGGGAAATGTCCATGACTGTCCTGAACAAGGTTCTGTTCGGTGGAATTCGATTTGACAAGAATCCGAGAAGTAAACTGTGGGATAACACATTCCAATTAGCGGCGCTCTAGTGTTCAGGAGTGGCGCTGACGCCGAAGTTTGTTGGGAGATGTGGTGTGTTTGGCCAATTGGCTCCAGATCCAACAGCATAACCACAAACAAAGTCGGCCTTGCCATTTTGAAAGCGGGGCGGACCCTCGCCGCCCCTATGTATGATGCCGGTTCCCAGCGATTCAGATTTGCCCCAAGCCGCCGTCAACGTTGATTTCGACGCCGGTGATGTAGGACGCGTCTTGCGAAGCCAGAAACGCGACCGTGGCTGCCACTTCCTCGGGTTGTCCAAAGCGCTTCATTGGAACCGTCGCGACCAGTTCCTTGGCGAATTGATCGACCACTTCTTTTGATACGCCGGCCCGGCCAAAGATCGGCGTAGCAATCGGCCCCGGCGCCACGGTGTTGACACGGATGCCGCGACCCGCCAGTTCCGCAGCCACAGTTCGCGCCAAGGAGCGCAGGGCTGCCTTGGTTGCGGAATAGGCGCTGGTTCCGGCGGTACCTTTCTGGTCTGCCACGCTGGTATTCAGAATGATCGAGGCGCCGTCATTCAGTAAGGGCAGCGCTTTCTGGATGGTGAAGTACGCACCCTTGATATTGATGTCAAACTGCTCGTCATACGCCCTTTCGGAAGTCTCGGCAAATGGCGCGAAGTTCACGATTCCCGCGTTTACAAACAAGACATCAATCTTGCCTAGCTTCGCTGAAACCTCAGCATAGAGCTTGTCTACATCGGGGAGTTTGGAGACGTCCGCCTGCACGGCCGTCACGCCATTTCCAATTATTTTCACCGCCTCATCCAGGGTTTTCTTGCTACGCCCTGCGATGACCACTTGCGCGCCTTCCTGCTGGAAGCGCTTCGCCGTCGCCAGCCCAATGCCGCTGTTTCCACCGGTTACTACCGCCACTTTGCCTTCGAGTCGCTTCATGTCAGTCTCCCTATCGTTCATGAATTTTCTTTTTCGTCCCTTGTGGGGCATTGATTGCCGTTTTCGTGACTTGCGATATTTAGACACTTAGATGATCATCGAAGTAACTGGTTGCAGTTTCTTCGGAGACTGCCGCGGGAGGATGGTTTCCGGGCGTGATGGCAATAACTTCGCTACACTTAAGGTGGACCCATGGACCGCTCTCAGGTCGAAAAAATATCGAAAGCCCTGGCCGACGAGACCCGGCTGAAGATCTTTGAGGCCATTTCGGCAAACGACCACATGAACTGTGGCGACATCGTCTCGATGCGCGGCGTCACTCCCGCAACGGTCTCTCACCATATGAAGATTCTAAGCGAGGCCGGGTTGATTGCCTGTCGCCGCAAAGGGCAGTTTGTTTACAGCGAGTCCGTTCCTGAAACCATTGCAGCCTACACGCGGGAGCTCGCAAAAATCGCACGCGGCAAGAAACCTGCGCGCCGGCGCTGATTGGTTCCCTGGAGAAATGAATGTTGGTGACGGAGGAGCAGAAGGTGCTGCAGTTGGTGGCCATGCAGCTTATGAATGGAGAGGTGGTCGCGCTGGAGGGCCAGGAGGTGCGGGTGAAGCGGGTGGGGAGTGGGCGATTGCGGATGGTGCAGTTTAGATTGAATGGGCGGATGTTTGAAGCCATCGAACAGAATCGGGAGAAGCCTAGCCGGTGGGGACAACTGGCGCGTGAGAAACATCAGGTGGTGCAGTTCCGGGATTTGGCGACGCATCAGTATGTGGCGGTCGCGGTGGATGGGGAGATCACGCAGTATGGGCGGGGTGGGAGTTGATGTTGTCCGCGCAAGATCCTTCACGGACTTCGTCCGTTCAGGATGACGTCGATTTGGGAGGGTTGGTGGCGCTTCAGGATGACGCTGGGTTTAGGGGCGATTGGCTCTATTGACAGGGGCTTCGGATCACATATAGTCCTTATGCTGGAAATTCGGCTGGGCCATTCTTTTGTCCTTTCGAGGAGAAATCCATGAGAGTCTCGCGTCTGATGGTGTTTGTCGTGCTGTTATCGGTCGCCGCGTTTGCGGAGACGCCCTTGACGTTCACCTATACAACGATCAAAGTTGCGGGGGCACAGAGCACCGCGATCTACGGCATCAATAACGCCGGGGTGATGGTTGGATCGTACGTCGACCGGAGCGGAGTGCGGCATGGGTTCACGCTCTCAGGAAAAAATGTGAAGAAGATCGACGATCCGAAGGGCACGGACACTTATTGTTTCGGGATCAACAAAAGTGGGGCGATCGTGGGCTATTATGCGACCTCCAGCCATGAGGCGCGGGCGTTCTTGTATCAGAAGGGAAAGTTCACGGACATTGGCCCGGCCCACGCGACCGGTTCACAGGCTCTCGGGATTAACGATCACGGAGACATCAACGGTAACTTCGGCGACTCGAGCGGGGTTTCGCATGGGTTTCTCTTGAAGGGCGGAGTTTATAAAACGCTGGACGTGCCCGGGGCCCAGGATACGCTGGGCGGAGGGATCAACAACGCAGGCTTGATGACCGAGGTGTGGCTGGATTCGAGCTTCAGTTCGGAATCGTCGCTCTATAACGGCAAGACCTACAAAACGATTAATGTGCCGGGAGAGCCGAACTCGGACGCCGCCGCGATCAATAATCTGGGCGACATTGTTTATTCGTGGGAAGGCACGGGCGACACTTATGGCGGCGCGTTGCGGCACGCCGGCAAGATCTACAAGTTTCACGTGCCCAAGGGCGATCGAACTTTCGGGTACGGGATCAATGACGACAAAGTCATCGTTGGGGCGTTCACCGATGACAATGGCGTTCTGAGCGGTTTCTCGGCGACGTATTAGAGGATCAACAACGCGAGTGAGATGGCGTAGAGAGGTCGAACACTCGCCCGGCCGCGACCGTCTCATTTACTGGCCATGGGCTTAGGCTTCGCCGCGTCTGAGGTCACAAGAGATCCACCCTTGACAATCACTTTCGGGTCTAAAGACGCATTCGACCCATTGGCGCTATGTGTCACGGAATATTGGTAGCAGGCATTAGCTGGTAGATGTACCTTGCCACCCTGCGGCGCGTCCCCGTCGGTGCCACTAAACGAGGCTGCCGGGGGATGACCAAACGGATTCTGGGCAAAAGTGACGGTGAAATTCGAGCTTGGATCCGAAGTAAACCACTCTATCTTCGTGCCTGGGGTCACGCACACATCTCCATTGCCGATCGAATCCTGGGCTGTGACC
>Ga0210409_10004508_pt1 | contig 14988 bp, 10 predicted proteins | sample IncBWH17MmetaG_FD_161649 | JGI IMG/M metagenome (GOLD analysis project Ga0210409, IMG submission 161649) | Forest soil microbial communities from Barre Woods Harvard Forest LTER site, Petersham, Massachusetts, United States - Inc-BW-H-17-M | ecosystem: Environmental > Terrestrial > Soil >... | reverse complement strand
ACATCGTGCGCCCATCGGGCGAGAGCGCGATGCCCGCTGGATAGCGCGTGCCCGGATTCGTCGAGTCGGGGTGGCCGAACGGGATGCTGTCGGCGAGCGTGGCCGGGTGGGTGGAGGCGGGCTGCCAACTATATATGTACACGGCATCGGCTACACCGCCCGAAGCGTAGAGCGTACCGCCATCGGTGCTCCAAGCGAGCCCGAGGAACGCGCCGGGCTGCTCGACGCGCTGTACGACCGCGCCGGACGCGCGGTCCACGACTTCAATGCCCTGCTCGCGGTATCCGGAGAGGCTCAGCACCAGCCATCGGCCATCGGGCGATGCCAGTGCAGCAAGCGGCATGTTGCCGACTGGGATCGAGCGGCCGGCGGGATCGAGTCGGAGCCCGGTCGGCAGGCGCGGCGGGTCAGTGACCGCGAGGCAGATCGTGGCGAGCGCGATGGCGCGTAGCGTCATGGCTTCAGTTTGGGAGCGCGCGGCGAGGCGCGGTAAGACCACGCACCGCGCGGTCGATCGTAGCACTCAGCATCTCCGGTGTGCCCCCGGCTACGAAGAGAGCATCATCATCGCTGTCGATGACCTCGACGCGCCAATCGGTTTCGTTCACTGGGTTTGTCTTCAACGTGCCGCCGCAGATGCGGGAAATGCCGTAGGCAGCCGTGTCGGCGTCAGGTCGGCCAAAATTGCGACTCACGAGCGACATCGACAAGCCCTCGCGACCGCCCGCCCCAATCGGACGACCGATGTTGAACCGTCGGAACAAGAGCGCAACGCCAAGCGCGATCAAGCCGGCGCCGAGCACTGAGCCTGCCGAGGCACGGAGCCGCTCGAACCACTGCGTGCAACGCGCGCTACAACATGCAGTATGTGCGTCGAAATCGCGGAAATGTTGCGTTTGTTCAAGACATGCTGTTGTCGTCGGCGTCACCAAAACGCGCACTTTGTAAAATGGATTGTTCTCGCCTTGTCAGTCGCACGGGCGCCGATCACCGGCGCGATTGGGGTAGTCGCATGAAGAAAGCCACGCCCACGCGCTGGTTGAAGGGCTATAACGTCCATCGTGGGCGGCGTGTGGACAGTCTGTATCGAGCGTCCATATACACACAGTTTGTCACGACCGCCTAGAAGTGGTTTTCGGCCGATTCCTTACGTTTCGCTGAATCTCTCACCTCGAGGTCGCATGGTGCCGCGTAGCGGCGCTCGCAATGAGTTGCATTGGTTCCAGACGTAGAACCTCAAATCCTATACTGTTCGAGCCTCGCCCACGACGGTGGTAGGAGGGATACCATGGTTGGCACGCTGGCGCCGATGCCGAGTTCGATCGTGAGACGTGGACTGGACGCCCTCAGGCAGGACTGGCTGTTCGCGATTCGTCAAGTATTGATCGCTCGATCGTTCGCCGCCGCGGCGATCGGTACGCTTGCCCTCGGCATCGGCACCACAGTGGCGGTATTCAGCGTGGTCGAAGGAGTCGTACTTCGGCCCTTTCCCTTTACGAACCCCGATCGCGTCGTCAATCTGCATCCCGCGCGCAACGGCGTTCCGCTGGTGGTGGCTTCGAATCTCGAGTTTGCGACCTGGCGCGACTTGACGAGCACGTTCGAGGCGGTGGTCGCGATAGCCTCCCTCAACCCGTTCATCCTTTCCCGTGCTGACGCGCCCGAGGTCGTGTCCGGTGGTCGCGCTACGTCGGCGCTGACCCGGGTCCTCGGCATAACGCCGGAGCTCGGGCGCGGATTCTCGACGAACGACGACCAGCCGGGGGCACCCCACGTCGTCCTCTTGAGTCACAAGCTTTGGATTCGTGACTACAATGGGAACCGCGGTGTGCTTGGCCAGGCCATCCGCCTCGATGGCGACTCGTACGTGGTCATTGGGGTGATGCCAGCATCACTCGACGCCGTCAGCGGCGGCAATGAGCTGTGGGTGCCCCTCGCCCTCACGTCCACCGATCTCCAGGACTTCAAGAGCCGCAGCTTGCAGATCGTGGCCCGGCTCGCGCCGGGGGTCTCGATCGAGCAAGCGGCGTCCGGCGTCGACGCCATCGAGCGAAGACTGGCTTCGCAGTATCCGATGTGGGGAAATGGGTACAGCGGTCAAGTGCGCCGCTATTCGGACGACGTGATAGGAGACTTCCGTACCCGCCTCTTCATCCTCCTCGGCGCGGTCTCGTTCGTCTTTTTGATCGCCGGTCTGAACGTGGCCAACCTCGTGCTTGCGCGCAGCACGGCCCGGGCGCGCGAGATGGGCGTTCGGACGGCACTTGGCGCCAAACGCGGCAGGCTCGTACGGCAGCTGCTGACGGAAAGCGCCGTGCTCTGTGCATTCGCTGGGGTGATTGGCATCGCGCTGGCACACGGGTTGGTGCGTGGACTGGTCGCCGCCAGTCCGCCGGCCGTTCCACGAATCGAGCAGGCGCGCATCGACGGCGTCGTACTGCTGGTCACCGTCCTCGCGTCCGCGATTTGCAGCGTGCTCGTCGGGTTGCTCCCGGCGGTGCGATCCACGCGTCTGGTATTGCAGGTCACGTTGCGAGAGGGCAGTGGCCGGGGCATGAGCGAGGGCAAGGAGCGCGGGCACGCGCGCAGTGTGCTGGTTGCCGTCGAGGTAGCGCTCGCTATGGCCCTCTTGACCGGCGCCGGGCTGTTGATTCGGACGGCGTGGGTCATCAGTCACGTCGATCCGGGGCTCGAGACCCGCCATGTGCTTACCGCGCAACTGCTCCAGCCGCCCGCGCGTTACCCCGACCTGGCGTCGGCTGTCGTGGCGTACCGGGCCATTCGCGATGGCGTCATGCGCGCACCGGGCGTGCAGGTGGCCGCGCTCACGTCGTCGCCGCCGTTCCTTCCGAGCATTCGGGCCGGCGTTGGCGCGGAAGGGCAGCCATTCATCGACGGCGAGCGGTTGATCGTCGACGTGCGCGCGGTGACGCCGGATTACTTCGCGACGATGAAGATGCGCATGCTGTTGGGACGCGACTTCGCGTCGACGGACAATGTCAACTCGCCTAACGTGGCGATCATCAACGAGGCGCTCGCCCGTAAGTTCTGGCCGGGCGAGCGCGCGGTCGGCAAGCGCATGGAAGGCATGGATGCCAGCCACCGCCACTTCATGGAGGTTATCGGAGTGATCGCCGACACGCGGGACGTCGGCTTAGAGTTGCCGCCGACGCCAGAATTTTATATTCCCTTCGAGCAGACGCCCCCGAATTTGTGGGCCGGGATGCTAGGCTCTCTGGCGATCATCGCGCGCACCGCGCCCGACCCAGAGACGATGGTGAGCTCCGTTCGTGGCGCGGTGGTCGCGGTCGATCCGAGCCTGCCGATCGCCCGGGTGGCGACGATGGACGAGCTCGTACGAACGTCGCGGGCCACTGCGGGCTTCAACACCCTGCTGCTTTCGGCGCTCGGTGCCATTGCGCTCGTGCTGGCGTGCGTGGGCGTTTACAGCGTCATCGCGTACTCCGTATCGCAGCGCACACGTGAGATTGGGCTTCGCATGGCACTTGGGGCGACGCCGCCGGCCATCGCCGCGCTCGTCGTCCGCCAGGGGCTGACGCCGATTGCCATCGGCGCGGTCGCGGGCGGCGCGCTGTCCGCCGTCACGACACGTCTGCTCCGCGAGCAGCTCTATGGCGTGGCGCCGGGTGATCCGACGACGATTCTCGCCATCGCCGCGCTGCTGATCGCCGTCTCTCTCGCGGCGGCGTGCATTCCCACGTGGCGTGCGATGTCGATCTCGCCCGTCACGGCGCTGGTGTCGTAGATCGCGCAACGCGCCCATTGTCGGCGTTGAGCTGTTTTGTGAATGCCGGAGCACGAAGGTCCCGGTCGCGGCCGACTCCGTTCGCTACGACCGCGATGATGCCAGTGACGCTTCGTGTGGCCGGTGCACTGCAACCAAGGTTGTTGGTGTCGTTCTACAACGTGTGGTCCAGCTTGGTGGGTACGTCAATCCGGATGGTTACCATGGCGGGATCGCTGCTCGGCTGCGCGTTCTTCGTGTGCGCTCTCGCAGTGACTGCACAACAAGCTCCCTAATGTCCGTCGGCTCAAGCGCATGCGTTCGACTTTCTCGTCGGTGATAGGAAAGGGGCCGAGCACGCCGCAAGCGGTGGTGACACGGCGGTGTTCGCCACTATGACTGCGAGCGCCCGCAAGGTCCTCGGCAGCTGTACGCTCGAGGAGCACTGGCTGTTGCACGATCGGTCCGGAAAGCTGGCCAACTCGGCTGACCATCCGCACGTTCGACGCCGTCGCGGATCGATGGAAGTTCATGATGGCCAATGATTGGCTCGAGTCCTTAGTTTACGTGGGCGTACGGATACCAGGAGGATAGAGGTTCGAAGTGGAACGAATCATCGACGGCTAGCGTTTTCAAGTCGCTGACACTGCTGCCACGCTTCGTTCGCAGTATTCGGACGATGCACTCGTGAGATCAGAGCCGCGCAGCACCGTTTCCACGTAGAGCTGACGTTCCTGCCAGAGAACCTCCAGGTCCCACACGCAGAACGATTCAGTGGCGTTGGCGGGACGCCAGTCTGCACCCGGAGGTTTGACGAAGACACGAGTGGGTAGCTCGTTTTCACGGCTCCACCAGGTCAGAACGCAGTAGAGTCCGAGTTTCGATGTGTGGGCAAGGAGCAGGGCGATGCCGGGCCGCCCTGGTGCAGCCGCTGGATCGGGCAGTGTCTCAAACGCCAGTCGCATTCCGGGCGTGAATGCCTCCCAGCGTATCGCGCATCCTGGCTCGGTGATCGTGTAGATCTTAATGCGCCAATCGCGATGCGGCCGGAGCCCCACGAAGGCGATCGCGCGGGGCTCGAACGGCTTGTAGGGCGTGCGTTCAGAGCACTTCACGGGGCACCCGGCTTTGCGTTGACGACAGGTGCGGCTCCACTCTGCGAGTGCAGTACATGGGAGCTAGCGTTTCGGCGTAGCGGGCGATCTTGTGGTATCCGTCTCGCCGCTCAACGCCTACGTCGCCCAATCGTTCCCGTCCATCATGTGCGAGATCGATGCGCGTGTCGCCATCGACCGACCTAAAATACGTGTCCAATGTTTGTCGGTGTTCTCGTCGGGACCGGGATGCCATGACACAGAAAGCACGGGTGGTCGATTCCACAGCAGCGCCGTTCCCCAGACGACGAGGCGCTTCCCCCGGATCCGCTCGATCACGTGACCGCCTCCGCGCTCTTCGAATGTGATGTACTCCGCATCCTCTCGACCGACGGAGCACGGCACCAGAGGGCCAATTATTAATGTGATTGGTGAAACGATCAAAGGGCGGCCTCGATCGATAAAGGCGCGGCCATAATTTTCTGACTGCAGGAATGGTCGGCATGGAGATTAGAAGGTCGGTATTGGATTGTTGGAGGTGTCGATGCCGTCCACCCATGGCACCCATGTACGCAGGACCGACGAGGCGAGGCACTGTGGGAGCCGTCGTCTGCGCCCGTGCGGTGCGGCACGGCCGATGCCGCGACGGCCAGCCATCGCGCACGCGATAGAATCATGACTGTCGTACCATTGGCGACGTCGGTCAACGAAATCTTGAACCAATGCAACTTGCGCAGGCAGAACGGACTAGGAGGCGCGATCTCGGCGATCTCCGTTCGCTACGCCGGCGATGGTGTCGGTGCTGCTTCGCTGTGGCCGGTGCACTGCAGGACTCCGAGGTATGCGCTCCACGGACCCACGGCGACTCGGTATTGGTGGGCCATTACCCGTGAGATTTGGTGCACGTGCGTGAGGTCGTGAACGGCCCACGTCGCCAGTAGCTGTGACAGCGTGACGACCCCGAGCTCCGGATGTCGCCCACGCCGTTCGAAATCCTCCGGTCGCAGATTCAACGCACGCAGTTCGCGCACGTTCTCCATCCGCACACGCGTGAATTCATCCAGTAGCTGCGCGAGTGATTGTCCGTGACACTCGCGTGTCTGCCCCCACCGATCAAAGGGCTCGAATGCGCGAGCCTCGCCAAATTGCAACACCATCTTCACCCGCGGCATCCAGTCGGTGCGCTCGCCGTAAATCAGATGGCCGACGATATCGAAGGCGCTCCACGTGGTGTCCCCTTCGTTTCGTCTTGTCCAGGTTTCGGGCAGATCGCGCAACAGCGCATTCAGCATCGCCGGAGTGCAGCTCAGGAGCGAGATCGTTTGCGGAAGGTGATAGTCCGACATACGCCTCCTGGCCCGTGTAATGTTGCGTTTGTTCTAGATGACATACCCCGTCCACGTCTAGGATTGAGGGGTGCGCTCCAATATGAGCGCACGTGCTGTGCCGTACAGCGGGCGGGTCGCGAGAGTCTCCATCTATGATGCCAACGTTCCTTCACGTGTGGCGGTCGCTCCGCCGGTCACCGGCGTTCACGACGACCGCCGTCCTCACGCTCGCGATCGGCTTGGGCGCGACGACGGCGATCTTCACCGTGTTGCGCACTGTGGTGTTGAACCCGCTACCGTATCCGGACGCGGACCGGCTGTACGTTGCCCGACTGGCGATGCCTGGCATGCATTACGAGATGGGGCAGTCCCTACCGACCTATTTCACGTACAAGCAATTCGCGCGCTCGATCGAAGGGATCGCCGTATACGATCCGACGGCAGTCGACGTAATGGACGTCGCGAGTGAAGGGTCAGCCGAGCACCTGCGCGCGGCGCTGATCACGGCGACGGCCTTCCCGCTCCTCGGCGCCGGGTTCGAGCTGGGTCGCGGATTTTCGGAGTCCGAGGACGCACCACGCGGCGCGCTCGTCGTCGTGCTCGGGAACGGTCTCTGGCGCCGGCGCTATGGCGGCGACCGCGCGATCATCGGGAAGAAGATCCTGGTCAACAGCCAGGAACGCGAAGTCGTCGGCGTCGCGGCGGCGGGGTTCGAGTTCCCAGACGCCACCACGGAACTGTGGTTGCCTCTTGCGCTGGACCCTCACGCGGCATACGGCGGAGATTTTCGGCATCGCGCCATCGTCAAGCTGCGGCGCGGCGTCACTCCGGTGGCCGTGGCGCGCGAGATGAACAACCTGCTGCCACGGGCCGCGGAGCAGTTTCCAGAGCTGTTCGCCGGAGTGTCGACGGCCGAACTGCTGAAGCAGGGGAGGGCACAGGCGGTCGTCCGTCCGATGCGCGACGACGTGGTCGGTTCGATGGGTGGTGTGCTGTGGATTGCGGCCGCGGCCGGCGTCCTTATTCTGTTCACGGCGTGCGCGAACGTGGGAAGCTTGCTCCTCGCGCGCGCCGACAATCGCCAACGAGAGTTTGCCGTGCGCAGGGCGCTCGGGGCCGGCTGGCAGCAGATGCTCGGCCAGCACCTGACGGAATCCTTCCTGCTCGCCGGAATCGGCGGCGGGTTGGGGGCGATACTCGCTGGCGCCGGCCTCATCCTGTTCAGGCGGGGCGGTCCCGCAGAGGTCCCGCGTCTCACGGAAGTGCGGGCCGACGGGGGCATTCTTTTCCTCGCGGTGCTCATCACGTGCGGAGTGGCGCTCTTCGCGTGCGCCGTCCCGATGCTGCGGTCTCGCGCGGGAGGGCTCGCGCAGTCACTGCGGGATCAGGCCCGCGGCGGCACGGCGAGCCATCAGGATCAGCGAGCGCGGCGGACGCTCGTCGTCGTTCAGGTGGCGTTCGCGGTCGTACTTGTCGGGGGCGCGGTCCTCCTCCTGCGCAGCTTCGACCGACTGCGTCACGTCCGACCGGGCTTCGACGCCGACCACGCGCTCGTTCTGTGGCTTTCGCTCCCGAAAGCGACGTATCCGGGTGACGACGACGTCGTCCAATTCACGGACAGACTCTTGAGCCGGCTGGCCGACGTTCCCGGTGTCCGTGCCGTAGGTGTGACGTCGAAGGTGCCCCTCAACCGGACCGGACGGGCCTACTCGCCAGTCTGGTCGGATAACGACCAGACCGAGGCCAACTCGCTTCCGCCGTCCGTACAGTTCACGACGGTGACCGGTGAGTATTTCGGCGCAATGGGCATTCCGCTCATCGCCGGGCGCACGTTCTTGCCACTCAATCGCCAGCAGACAGGAGAGGCGGTCATCGATCGGACGATGGCCTTGCAGTTCTGGCACGATTCAACCGGCCAGCGCGCGCTGGGCCGACGCCTGCGGTATACGCCGGGCCACACGCCCTGGTACACCGTCGTCGGGGTCGTCGGCAACGTGCACGATACATCGCTCGCGGCGCCGGTGACGGGTCAGCTCTACTTCCCCGACCTCCACGCGGCCGATCCGACATTCGATCAAGTTGCGCGAACGATGGGCGTGGTCGTGCGGTTTGATGGGTACACGGCGCCCGCCGAGGCGGTGCGTCGCGACATCCAGGAGTTGGATCGGACGCTCGCGGTGTTCGATGTCTCGGTGATGGCTGATATCGTCGGCGAATCCATGGCGCGGCTGACGTTCGTGATGATCATCTTGGCGGTCTCCGCCGGTGTGGCGCTGGCCCTGGCCGCCATCGGACTGTACGGAGTGATCGCCTACATCGTGACGCTCCGGACCGCGGAGATCGGCCTTCGCATCGCGCTCGGCGCGCCGCCGGACCGTGTGGCGCGGCTCGTCACGTATCAAGGGGCGACCGTGGCGGCGTTGGGTGTCGGGGCCGGCGTCGTTATCTTCGCGTTCGTCTCGCGTTTCCTCAGATCGTTGGTGTTTGGCGTCAATGTGGTCGATCCCGTCACCATCCTCGCGGTGTCTCTCGTCCTCATGACGGTCGCGTTGGGCGCGAGCTGGATCCCCGCGCGGAGGGCTGCTCGAATCGATCCGGTGCGCGCGCTTGCGGGGGATGCGTAACTTGGCGCTCGGTTCCCGCAAAGCAACGATGGGAACATGTCCGGTTCCGCGTCACGTCCTTGTTGTCGGCAGCCTGACGCTGATGCTCACACAGCCGTCGGTGTCCTGGACACAAGCGCCGGACAGCGGCGCGCCTCCGCATTTCGAGTTCGTCCGCGTCGTGCCGGATGTCTATGTCGCGTACCAGCCGTCGATCGACGGGCTCCTCCACGGCAATCAGACGTTCGTCGTCAACGACAGCGACGTGTTCGTCTTCGATGCCAACTTCACGCCGGCCGCCGCGCGAGCCACGATCGCGCTCCTGCGTGGCGTCACGGCGAAGCCCGTTCGGACCATCGCCTACTCGCACTGGCACAATGACCACGTCTGGGGCACGCAGGCGCTGCTTGCCGCGTATCCTGGCCCGATCAACCTGATCAGCACGGACAGCACGAGAGACGACATCGTCCACCAGGACAAGGAGAAGCAGGCGGATCTCGTTGGGTTCTACCGGTCGTTGCTGGCGGCCAACGATAGCGCGCTGAGCTCGGGCGTGAACCCGGACACGAAACACGCCTTCACGGCATCGGATCGGGCGGTCGCGGAGGCGCTGTCGGCGTCGCTCCGTCGATACATGATCCCGCAGTCGGATTCGATCGTGTATCACCTGCCGACGATGACGTTCGGCCGTCGGATGACGCTCCATGATGGCTCGCGGACGATCGAGCTCTTGAACTTTGGACGCGGCAATACGCGTGGCGATGCCGTCGTATTCCTGCCGCACGAGCAGGTCGTGATGACGGGTGACCTGCTCGTGTATCCGGTGCCGTTTGCGTTCGACGCGTATCTCTCGGATTGGATCACGGATCTCGACTCCGTCCGGGCCCTCGGCGCCACACACATTATCCCGGGGCACGGCGCTCCGCAAACGGATCGCCACTATCTCGATCTCGTGACGCGATTCCTGACGTCGATCCGCAACCAGACGCGGCGGGCCGTGATGGCCAAGCTGACCCTTGAGCAGGCGACGAAGCGCATCGACCTGCATCCCTGGCGCACGGCGTTCGCCCATGGTGATTCCGCAGTCGCCGCGATGTTCGATGGCTACGCGCCTGCCGCCGTCGAGTCGGGCTACGCCGAGGCCAAGCGCGCCACCGCCCGCACGCAGAGCAGGGCGCAGCATCAGTAGTGGGCGGCGAATGTAAGGCGGGTCTGACTCGTGCCATCCGCATGCATTCGGTAGACCTCTCGCGTGCCGTCACGGTTCGAGCAGAAGACGATCTGGCGACCGTCCGGGCTAAACGTAGGCACGAAATCGAGCGCGTTTGTCGACGTCACGCGCGCCACCTCGGTACCGTCCGCGTTCATGACGAACAGGCTCACGATTCCCTTGGCGGGAGTATCCTGGAACACAATGCGTCCGCCATCGTGCGAGAATGAGGGGGCGGCGCCTGCATGGAGTTTTTGGTCGGCCGAGCCGTCCGGCCGCATAACCCAAATATTCCATGACCCGCCGCGATCTGAATCGTATATAATGGCGGTATCGCGCGGCGCCCATTCCGGTTCATCGTTTTGCGAATCGTTGTGCGTCAGACGACTAAGTTGACTTCCGTCCCGGCGGACGGTGAAAATCTCGCGCTTGCCGTTCCGGTCCGAGTTGAACGCGAGCGTGGTTCCGTCTGACGACCATGCGGGGAAATGGTCGTTCCCCAAACCGTCTGTGATCTGACGAAGTTGTGACCCGTCCGCTCGCATGATGAACAGATGCCGATGACCCTCCGGACCTCGAGCGAACGCGATTTCAGATGCATCAGGGGACCAGGCGGGGTGTCCGGACCAAACACTATCATCTGGAACACGGCGGATGTGATTGCCATTGGTATCCGCGACATAGACGGAGAACGTGCCGCGCCAATTGGCGTCGAAGGCAATCTCGTTTCCCTTGGGTGACCACGCGGGCCGACATGCCTCGAATCGAAATTGCTGTCGCCGCCGCGTGAAGGTCGTACCGGCGGCTATCGCGGTTGACGTGTTGCGCTGGCCGCGTTGGAAGTGCTCTACCCCAACGGGGAGCAGGGCGATCAGAAGGCCGGTGGCAACCGCGATTCGAACCATGTCTCCCCCAGGCTGTTTGTAAGGCTGCGACGTCGCAGCGGAGTTGGCGCGTCATTATCGGTCGCCCCTGTGTCGGGGTCATCTCGACACTCATTGCCGTGCCCGATCCGGATTCGCCACCACGACCGAGTCGGCGCGCGCCACCCATGGAGGCTGTGGCCAGCTCGGTACCGAGTCGCGCGAGTCTCACGTCCTCCTCAGCGGACCGTGTAGCCGGCCGAGCGAATCGACAGAATGTACCTGGGGTGCGCTGCATCGTCTCCGATTCGCTTTCTGAGCGACACCACGCACGCGTCGACGACTCGACTGCCCGCTGGGCTCTCGCACTCCCAGACGTCGCGGTACAACTCAGCGCGTGACACGACACGGCCACGGCACTGGACGAGCGTCAGCAGCAGCTGGAACTGGAGATGCGTGAGGGGCACGTGGGTCAATCCGCGTCGCACGGTGCAGGTCGCGGTGTCGATGATCAGATCGCCGAGCACGTGGCCCAGGTCCGCGGAGACCCGCCGTCGATCACCGTATGATCGGAGCAGCGCGCGCAGGCGCGCCGCAAGCTCGCGACCTGAGCACGCGTTGTCGCACACCGCATCGGCGCCGGCGGCGATGCAGCGCTCACAGGCGTCGTCGTCGCTGTCCGGTATGAGGGCCAGGACGCGGGTTGGAAGGCGCTCGTCGCATAGCGCCCGCATCGATCCGAGCACGGGATTGTCGCGACCTATCCCTGATACAACGACGACGGCCGGTCGGCTCTCGCGCGCGCGGTCGAGCGCCCGCAAGCCGTTGGGCTCGACCTCAGCTACGAATCCCGCGTCCTCGAGTGCTCTCCGCCATTGCCGCATCTGGGACAATCCGGCGCCGCTCAGGATCACACGATCAGTTGCGGACTGACCAATCTGCCAGATGGCCGTTGGGCTCTGTCCGGTTGGGCGACGGACAGGTGCTAGTGGCGTCATGTGTCGGCGCCGACGGAGAAGCGGTAGCCGCGTTTGTGGTCCTGGGTCACAATGAGACGGGAGTGTCCCGCGTTGCGCCCCAACTTGCGGCGCAATGAGCTGACGTGATTGTCTACGGTCCGTGTGGGCCCGTCGGGCGCCCACTGCCAAACGGTGCGGAGCAACTCCTCGCGTGAGACGGCTCGGTCTCGGTTGCGGAGCAGCGTCAAGAGCAGCTCGTACTCTATGGGCGTGAGACGTATCGGCACGCCGGCGCGGCGCGCCGTACGCGCTGCCGGTCGAAGCTCGATGTCGCCAATGCGGACCCACGACGGCCCCGCGCGCTCGGGAGGCCTGGTCCGCCGCAACAGCGCGTGCACTCGCGCCGCGAGTGCACGGATACCGACTGGCCTCGCGACGCAATCGTCGACGCCGAGGGCGAACGCCTTGAGCTTGGTCGCCTCGCTAGCGTTGGTCGTGAGGAACATCACCGGAGTGTCGGCCGTGCGCCGGCGCAACGGGCCTATCATCGTTGTGTGCCCGAGTATAGCGAGATCCGGCGGCAGCTCGTCCATGAGCCGGAGCCCATTGGCGACGGTGTCCGCTGGCGCGACCTCATATCCCTCGGCTTCGAGGTTGTTGCGGAGCCATTCGCTATATGGCCGATCGTCGTGCACGACGAGCAATTGCGTCACAGTCATACCCGTCGGAGGGTGCTATGCGTACTCGCAGCGCCCGACGCGGCTCTGGCGGGGCCAGAGCCGCGTCGTGTGCGTCACACTACCGGTGCGAGGTTCTAGGGGCAGATGTACTTCGTGTTCCCATTGCGCGCGGTGACATCGGTTGAGGTGAACGGCTCCACCGTTGCGTGAGTGTCTCGCGCGCCCCACGTGGTGTCGGCGACGAGAGGCAATCCATAGTCCCGGATGGCGGCGGCGCGGTCGCCCGCGGGCTCGCCGGACGTCGAGGCCATGAACTCCGTGAGGATCTGATTGCGAACCCCGACGTACGTCCCCGGGTTCACGAACGGCGGCAGGCCGCCGACCTGTGTCCGCACCCGGTTGATCTCCGCGACCGCGCCGGCAAGGTCATTGAGCCCGAGGCGAATCTGTGCGCCGTACAGGTGTAGCTCCTCGTTCCGGATTATCGGCGCGGGACTCGATGGACTCGGGTACATCGAGAACGTTAGCGGCGATGCCACGGCGTTGAACGTCGTTGCCGCCGTACCGGATGGGTTCGTCATCAGCTTGACCAACCGCTTGTCGGCCGGGTCGATGACGGCGACCGCCTCGTTTAGCAGATAGTACGTCGGTATGATGGCTTGGAGGGGATTGGCGATGTCGCCCGACGCGCCGGAGAACGAGTTGTAGACCGCGAGTGGATCTGTGAACTCGCCGGCGGCGGCTGGAGCGATCGTCGTGCTATAGAGCGCGCTCGCGTGCAAGGCGCTGTCCGCGCGGTTGAGCGCGGTGACGTCCGGCGCACCGGCCGAGGTCACCGTTGGCGGCGTACCGCCCGGAGAGCGGGCGGTCGCATACGCGAGCTCGAGATTCGCCCGCGCAGCCAACGCGCGATTGAACGCCGCGAATGATCCGGCCGCCGTGCTCGGGCTGGCCTGGGCGCTTACCGCCGCGAAGCCGCGATCCAGTGCAACGGGTAGTCCGGCGCTCGGATCCGTGTTCAGTTGCGTCAACCCTGAGTCCAGGAGCGCCACGATGAACTGCCACGTGTCGCGTGAGCAGAGAATCGGTGCGGGCAGACTGGGATTCGAGACCAGCGGAGCGGTCACCGGCGTTCCCAGGGTGTCTTTCGTCAACTCGGCATACATGTACGACAGCGCTTCCAGCGTATAGAGGATACCCTTCCACTTCGCGATGTCGCCCGGCGAGTAGGCCGGATTGGCTTTTGGGAGGTCAGCGAGCAACGCCTGGGCGTTGCGGATCGCTGTGAATTGGAACTGCCAGTTCGCCGTGCCGTAGAACGTACTGGCCTCGATATCCGTTCCATCGCCGAGCCACTCGGTAATGGAGCGAGAGTCCGTGACGACGAAATTCGCCGCGGCCCGGCCGAACGAGTCGAACATGTTCGTTCGTGTGGCCGCGTCGAACTTCTCGATCCACAGGACGCCGCCGAGTCGCTCGAGGTAGACGTCGTGCGTGTACCCGACCTTGATGCCATTCAGGTTCGACACCGGATCGGTGCTGCAGGCGCTGCCCGCCAGCGCCAAGCCGGTGAGCGCCGCGAGTATCGCGGCGCGCGAGCGGAACGTATATGGTGTCATGTTAGAGCCCCAGGTCTATGCCAACGAAGACGCTTCTGGCGGGCGGATACGGCGTGATGTCCTGGCTGCGCCCGACGGCGAGATTGCCGAACACGCTGACTTCGGGATCGAGCCCCGTGTACGGGAAGCTGGCGATGAGGTTCCGTCCGGACACGTCAATCCGCACGGTCCGGAGCCTGCCCCTTCCCATGGCGTGGACCCACGAGTCGGGAAGCTCGTAGCTCAGCCGGACCTCGCGCAGCTTCACGAATCGCGCGGACTCGACATAGGGCGTCAGATGGGCATGTTCCTGGGCCAGGCGCTTGACCGAGCCGGCCGTGTCGGCGAGGAGGCCCCCGCCATCGTAATAGTTGTTCGTGATATTGGCGGCCGTTCCGCCGACATACCAATCGAGCACGCCCGACAGCGAGAGGCGCTTGAACGAGAGCTGCTGGGAGAAGCTCATGATGTCGGCAGGAGTGGCATCGCCGACCTGTATCGCCTGTCCATCCTTGCCGAGTTTCGCGGTGTTGACGACCTGCGACACCGACCGGCCGACTTGAATGACATTCGTGCCGAACTGCCCACCGAACTGATATTGCGTCAAGAATGGGGGGACGGGCAGTGCGTCGACTCGGCTGTAGTTGCGGTAGAATGTGGAGTTCGAGATCCACGTGAGCCCCCGTGGGTCCGCGATCGGCGATGCTTGGAGGCTGAGCTCGATGCCCTGATTCGTGAACTGGCCGCCATTGATAATGACCTGACTGAGGCCGGTCGATGCGGGTGGCGCCGTCAGGAGGACGAGATCGTTGACAACCTTGTTGTATACGGTTCCGGAAAGCTGCAAGCGAGAGTGCAGCATGGTGAGATCGACGCCGCCCTCTGTCTCGGTGCTCGTCTCGGGTTTG